>Ga0207670_10001075_pt1 | contig 14379 bp, 7 predicted proteins | sample KBSS23HmetaG_FD_184339 | JGI IMG/M metagenome (GOLD analysis project Ga0207670, IMG submission 184339) | Switchgrass rhizosphere microbial communities from Kellogg Biological Station, Michigan, USA - KBS S2-3H metaG (SPAdes) (version 2) | ecosystem: Host-associated > Plants > Roots > Rhizosphere... | reverse complement strand
CGCCAGGAAGTGGTTGACCCGGTGTGGTATCGGCAGCGGTCATTGGGGCAGAACGGGGGCGTCGCGGGGGCGACGCGGTCGCTCATGCCCGCGGATCACTGCACCTCTCACGCCATCTGCAATCTCCCGAGCACGACTCAGTCTCCGAAGCTGATCCCCAGGTCGCGCGCGGTGGCAATGGTGTCGCTCGCGAGCGAGACGCGCTTCATGCGCCCGACCAGCGCCTCGAGCGGCTGGTACCGCACGTGCGGCGGCTCCAGCGACACCATCACGGACGAGTGGCCGGATTCCAGCGCACGCACCGCGGCGGCGCCGAACCGCAGCGCCACGAGGCGGTCGAAGCTCGTCGGCGTGCCGCCGCGCAGCAGGTGGCCGAGCACGACGACGCGGGCCTCGCGGCCGACCAGCTTCTCCAGCTCCTGGCCGACCTTGATGCCCATGCCGCCCAGGCGCTCCGAGCCGCCGGCGCGCTTCGCGATCGTGCTCACCTTGCCGCCCTTGGCCACCGCGCCCTCGGCCACGACGACGACCGAGTAGAGCCGGCCGCGCTTCTCGCGGCGGCGGATGTGCTCGGCCACCTTCTCCAGCTCGAACGGGATCTCGGGGATCAGGATCGCGTGCGCGTTCCCGGCCATGCCGGCGTGCAGCGCGATCCAGCCGGCGTAGCGCCCCATGACCTCGGCGACCATGATGCGGTGGTGCGCCGCGGCCGTGGAATGGAGCCGGTCGAGGCACTCGGTCGCGAACGACACCGCGGTGTCGAAGCCGAACGTCATCGCGGTGCGCTCGAGATCGTTGTCGATCGTCTTCGGCACGCCGACCACGCGCACGCCGCGCTTCGCCAGCTCGTGGGCGATCGCCAGCGAGCCGTCGCCGCCCACGGTGACGAGCGCGTCGAAGCCGTGCGCCTTCAAGTTCGCCACCAGCTCGTCACCGCGGTCGCATTCCACGACCGAGCCGTCCGGCTGCGTGACCGGAAAGCGCAGCGGGTCGCCGTGGTTCGTGGTGCCGAGGATCGTGCCGCCCAGGTGCGCGATGCCCGAGACGCGCTGGCGCGTGAGCCGCATGACGCCGTCGCCGCCGTAGGCATCCGGGGCCAGCAGGCCGTGGTAGCCGTCGCGGATGCCCCAGCACTCCCAGCCGCGGTTCTCGGCCGCGAGCACGGTGGCGCGGATCACGGCGTTCAGTCCCGGCGCGTCGCCGCCGCCCGTGTTGATGGCGATCTTGTGGATGGGGGTGTCGTTCACGGTCGGCGCAGGATAGCGGCTGACCCGCGGCCCCGCATGTGCGCCGGGTTCAGGGCGCCGAACGAAAGCGGCCACCCTCGCGTGAAGGTGGCCGCCTCGAGATGCCTCCGGCCATGACGGCCGGTCACTTCATATCAACGATAGAGCTGCTTCACCCTGCCCCACGAGCTCTTCGCCGTGGGCACCGGGCACTGCAGGTCGATCTTGCCGTCGTGCCGGAACAGGTAGCCGGGAATGCCCACACCGGGCGCCGTGTTCCAGGTCGCGCCGCCGGTGAGCAGGCCGGGGCAGTAGCCGCCGGTGCCGTTGCCGAAGTAGCTCAGCAGCGTTCCGCCGGTCCAGTTGATGTTGCCCTCGATGTTGCCGACCTTGAACACGGTGTAGTTGTTCGTGGTCACCACGAGCGACGTGAACACGCCGGACAGGATCGGTGGACCGAGGTCCGTGAACGTGCTCGGCACCTGGCCGTTCGACGGGTTCGGCGCGAACACCGCATCGGGCGTCGGATCCGCGTACACGTCGATCGTGCCACCGGTGAAGAACGTGGTGTAGATCGTGGTCGCCGGCGGTCCGAACGCCGTCGTGCCGAGCGAGTTCAGCGAGTTGATGTAGAACGTGTACTCGGTCGCGGGCATGGTGGCATTGAGGAAATCGAGCGGTGAGCCGAACTGGTCCACCGTGCCGACCGCCTGCATGATCCCGCCCGCGGGCATGTTGTTGAACGTGGCGCCCGGCATCCAGAAGTACGCGGGATCCCAGTCGAGCACCGGGCCCACCGCGTGCGCCGGGCGGGACATCGCGGCCAGGGCGAGCACCGCGCACAGGGTCGTCAGCCAACGCTTCATGGTCGTCTCCACAACGAAGGGGGTCGCGCGCATGGCCATCACCGGTACCCGTTCTTCAGCTTGCCCCACGTCATCCGGCGTGCCGACACGGGCCCGTCGAGGAACGTCTGGCCGTCGATCTGGTGCGCGTAGCCCTCGGGGATGTTGAGCGCCTCACCGGTCGCGCCGGAGAACGTCCAGCCCGTGCGCTGGTTGAGCGGGAAGTTGCCGAGCTGGCTGCCGCCGGTGGCGTTGAACACGGCTTCGAAGTAGCCCATGCCGTTCGAGGTGTTGATCGTGAGCTGGAAGTTCGTGAGCGTGCCGACGAGGATCGCGGTGCCGTCGGTGAACGTCGGCGGGACCGGGCCACCGGACGGATTCGGCGTGAACGTGCCGGTCGTGCCGCCGAGCTTCGCGTCCTCGTAGATCGTTACCGTGCCGCTGTCGTAGTTGATGATGTCGAACGAGCCGACCGACAGCACGCCCGTGGGGGACAGCCCCTGGATCACGAACGTGTACTCGTTGAGCGCGGTGTTCGCCACCAGCGGCGCGAACAGGAACGGAACCGTCCCGAGGCCCACGTAGCCGCTGCCCGGCTCGCCGAACGTGGCCGGATTCGGATCCGGGGATTCGTAGTCGAACCCCACGTAGTCGAACAGCAGCGTTTCCGCGCGCGCGGCCGGTGCCAACGACAGCGCGGCACAAGCCGCCAGGAGCAGGGTGGTCACTAGACTGCGCATGCCTGATACCTCGCCGTTCCGAGTGATAGCGGGAAATCATCGGAAAGCCACCCGAGCGCGGCGCACACGGCTCCGCCAACCGGCAGACCTTCCGATTCTGGGGATGTAGAGGCTCGTCCGAGCTGACCGCCGCGCCGGCAGAGGGGGGTGGGAACAACGCGCGATGCGGACGAATCGAGAGCGGTCCGGCTAGTCTAGGGGTCCCGCACGATAGGGACAAATGGAATTCAGTTTAAACACGCTCTTTTCGCCGGCCAGCGTGCCGCGCTCAACCGATTGCGGTGCTTGGGGTCGAAGGTGTTCGGCGCTACCGAACCGAGTTCGCGAGGACCCCAGCCTGGGCCAGCGCTTCCGGCAACGACAACCGATATCCCGCCGATTGCTGACCCGACCACTCGGCTTCGCCGATCGCCGCGCGCACGCGCGCCGCGAGTGCCTCGGCCTCCGTCTGCTCGTGCCGCATGAGCGGCGTGCCCAGCTCCGCGCGTGCTTTCGCTGCCGCGGCGAGCACCCGGGCCGTGTCGCCGGGGCGGCCCACGGCGAACAGCCACTCCGCGAGCGCTTCGAGCACCATCACCGCCTCGCGCGGCATCTCGAGCGTGGCGAGCAGCGCGAACGCCTCCTTGAGCCGCGCCTGGGCGAGCACGGGCTCGCCGTCCCGCACCAGCGAAGAAGTGAGGGCGGCGAGGCAGAGCACCTCGGTCACCGCGTCGCCCACCTCGCGGAGCATGGCGAGCGCCGACTCGAAACGCGCGCGACCATGGTCGCCGCGCGCGAGCGCCCACTCCACGCTCGCCAGGTTGTGGATCGCCATCGCCATGCCGCGCCGTTCCCCGAGCTGTTCGTACGCGGCGAGGCTCTCCTCGCTGATGCGCAACGCGTCCTCGAGGCGTGACTGGTACATGGCGACGACGCCGAGGCCGCCGAGCGCGCGCGCCACGCCCTTCGCGTCGCCGACCGCCCGGCAGACGGCGAGACTCTCCTCGAGATAGGGCAGGGCGGTCGCGTAGTCGCCCATGCCCAACGCGAAGCCAGCCGAACGCGCGAGCAGCTTGGCGCGGATCGGCGTGCTCTTGCGCTCGGTGTCGCGCGCGAGCGCCTCGGATTGGATGCGCAGGCCGAGCGCGTACTGCCCGCCGACCGACCACAGCCGGTGCGCGGCCGTGGCGAGGCGCAGGCCGTGCTCCACGCCGTGAGCGGCGCGCGGGCTCCAGGCGAACGCCGCGAGCAGGTTCTCCTCCTCCTCCTTCATCTCCCGGATCGCGGCATGCAGGCCCGCGCCCGTCATCAGCACCTCGCCGCGCTCCGCGAACGCCACGTAGGTTTCCAGGTGCCGCTCGCGTAGCCGGGACTGCTCGGGATCGGCGTCCAGCTTCTCGAGCGCGAACCGCCACACGCTCTCGAGGAAGCGATAGCGCGTGCCCGTCGAGACCGCGTGCTGCACGACGACGAGCGAGCGCTCCACGAGCCGGGTGAGCAGGTCGAGCACCTCGAACTCGTCGCCGCTCTCCGAGCACACCGCGGTCGCGCGCTCGAGCGTCCAGCCGCCGGTGAACACGGCGAGCCGGCGGAGCAGGTCCTGCTCGGGCGGCAACAGGTGGTCCCAGCTCCACTGGATCACCGCGAGCACGGTCTGCTGGCGCGACGGGGCGCCGCTCCCCGAGCGCGCGAGCAGCTTGAAACGGTCGCCGAGCCGGGCGCGGATCTGCTCCACGCCGAGCAGCTTGACGCGGGTCGCGGCCAGCTCGAGCGCGAGCGGGATGCCGTCCAGCCGGCGGCAGATCTCCGCCACCGCGGCGGCGTTCGTGTCGGTCAACTCGAACGCGGGCTGGGCCGTGCGTGCGCGCTCGCAGAACAGGCGCACGGCCTCGCTCGCCGCCGCCTCCGCGGCGCCTCGCGGCTGCGCCGTGGGCACCGAGAGCGTGGGCACGGTGAACGAGGTCTCGCCCTCGATGCCGAGCGACTCGCGGTGGGTGACGAGCAACTTGAGCTCCTTGCAGTCGCGCAGCAGGCGCACGGCGAGGTCGGCGCATGCGGCGTTCTGTGTCTCGGCGTTGTCCAGGATCACGAGCGACCGTCGCGAGACGAGCTTCGCGATGACGCCGTCCGCGAGCGCGCGCCCCACTTCGTCGCGCACCTCGAGCACGGCGGCGAGTGCCTCGACCAGTCGCCCGGGCTCGGTGAGCGGGGCCACGTCCACGAACCACACCCCGTCGCGGAACGTGTCCAGCGCTCCCTCGGCGAGCCGCAACGCGATGCGCGTCTTGCCCGAGCCGCCGATGCCGGTGAGCGTGAGCAGCCTCGTCTCCGCGAGCATCCGCGCGCAGGTGGCGAGCGTCTCGACGCGGCCCACGAAGCTCGACCCTTCCTCCGGCAGGTTGTGCGGCGTCGCCGCCGCGCCGCCTTCGCGCAGCGCCGTGGCGCGGCGGATGCCGAGCGCCTCCTCGAGCTGGTAGCGCAGCTCGCGCATCACCCGCGGCCGCACCTCCGCGTCCTTGGCGAGGCAGGCGTCGAGCAGCGTGCGCACGGCCGGCGGCGTGCGCTCGGGCAGCGCGGCGACGTCCGGCGTGTCGTTCAGCACCTGCGCCATGGCCACGTAGGGATCGTCGGCCGGAAACGCCCGGCGGCCACTCAGGCACTCGTAGAGCAGGCAGCCGAACGCGAACACGTCCGTGCGCTCGTCCTGCATGCCGGCGAGCACCTGCTCCGGGCTCATGTAGCCGGGCGTGCCGGCGATCGGCCCCGAGAGCGTGCCGGGCTGGTCCGGCGGCGCGTCGAACGCCGGCTGCGCCTGGCCGTGGGAGCCGTCGGCCGCCTGCGTCAGGCCGTACGTGCGCTTGGCGAGGCCGAAGTCGAGCACCTTCACCAGGCCGCGCGGCCCGATCATGACGTTCCCGGGCTTCAGGTCGCGGTGCACGACGCCGCACTCGTGCGCCACCTCGAGTGCCATCGCCACCTGCGCCGAGACTTGAAGGGCCTCGTCGACGGTGAACGGTGCGCGCGCCAGGCGGTGGGCGAGCGATTCGCCCTCGACGCGCTCGAGCACCAGCACCGTCGCGCCGCCCGGCATTTCCTCCAGGCCGTGGATCGTGGCGATGTTCGGGTGGTTGAGGCTCGCGAGCGCCAGCGCCTCGTTGCGGAAGCCCGCGAGCGCCTCCGGGCTCGACGTGAGCCGCGCCGGCAGCACCTTGATCGCCACCTCGCGCTCGAGCCGCGTGTCGCGCGCGAGCCAGACCTCGCCCATGCCGCCGGCGCCCAGCTGGCCGACGATCTCGTACGGCCCCAGTCGCCGGGCGGGGAGGGGAGGCGTGCTCACGATGGGACTCGCGCGGGTCCGTGCACGAGGAAGGGGCGCGGCATGGTCATCGATTGTAGCGCCGTCCGGCGCCCGCCGCCCGTCGACTAGCGGAAGCGCGCCTTCACCTTACCCCATGTCGTGCGGGTCACCGGCGTCGGGTTCAGCGACTCCATGAACACGATGGCGTCGTCGAAGTCGGCGCCCGAGTAATTCGGGATCGGGGCGTCCTCCCAGCACTGCCACCAGCAGCCGGCGTTCTGGCCGGTGCCGGCGTAGGCGAGCGCGTGCGCCTTGCCGTCACCATTGAAGCCATCGTGGCTGTAGAACGTGTTGGGCCCGGAGGTGAGGTAGTACGCGAACAGCGCGCTGTTGACGCCGGTGTAGTTCATGGTGCCGACCACCACGGCGTTCGCGTTGAACAGGTTCACGGTCAGGATGCCGCCGGGGCGGAACGAGGCGACGGCGAACCAGCCGTTGTCGGCCACCGCCGGGAACACCGGGGCGAGACCCGTCACCGCGTTGCCGGTGCCGTTCAGCTTGGCGATCCCCATCTCGGCATCGCCGACGTTGCCGGCGAGGTCGAACTCGATCGTGAGCGTGGTGTTGCCCGAGAACGTGGTGCCCCAGACCAGGCCATCCTGCTGCTGCGTGAGCACGTCGATGGACTCGCCGAAACCGTTCAGGCGGGTCTGCAGGCCGGCGCTCGCGAACGGGATCTGCGGCACGCGCAGGGCGGCGTGGGCCGGCGCACCGGCGGTCGCGAGCGCGACCAGCATGAACAAGGCAGCGTTGGAGCGCTTCACGTGGGGACCCTCCACCCGGGGATTGGCTCGGTCGATGCGGACAGCGCCCCGGCACAGGGTTCCGGGGCGGACTGCCGCCGCAGGCGTCGGCCGGTGCGCGACCGAGCCGCCGGCGCACGCGCCGGGCACGCTCCAGCCGCGCCGCACGAGCGGCGCCTGCCGTCTTGGAAGCTGATCGGGAGCCCACCGCACCACGCAGGGAGGATCGCGCGGCAAGGGTTGCGGCAGGAGGGTCTCAGGAGAACAGCACGGAAAGTCTAGAGAGCGGTCGTGCGCTCTTCAATCATATTCGTATTTCGCACTCAGCGCGTCGCATCGGTGCGATCGCGGTGCTGCGCGATGAGCTTCTCCACCACGTCGGGCTCGGCGAGCGTGGTCACGTCGCCCATGCCGTCGTACTCGCCGGCGGCGATCTTGCGCAGGATGCGGCGCATGATCTTCCCGCTGCGCGTCTTCGGCAGCCCCGGCGCCACGTGCACCACGTCGGGCGCGGCAAAGCCGCCGATCGCCTTCCGCACCTGCTCCTTGAGCACGCCCTCCAGCTCGGGCCCCGCCTGGCGCGCCCACTCCGCCGTCACCAGCACGTAGGCGTAGATGCCCTGGCCCTTGATCGCGTGCGGGAAGCCCACGACCGCGGCCTCGGCCACGGCCTCGTGCTCGACCAGGGCACTCTCCACCTCGGCGGTGCCGAGCCGGTGCCCGGAGACGTTCAGCACGTCGTCGATGCGGCCCGTGATCCAGTAGTAGCCGTCCTCGTCGCGCCGGCAGCCGTCCCCGGTGAAGTAGTAGCCGGGGTAGCGCGTGAAATACGTGTCGCGGAAGCGCTGGTGATCGCCCCACACCGTGCGCGCCTGCCCCGGCCACGGCAGCCCCAGGCACAGCGCCCCGGAGACGCCATTGCCCTCGAGCACGCGGCCGCTGTCCGGCTCGAGCACGAGCGCCTGCACGCCGAACAGCGGAAACGTGGCCGATCCGGGCTTCGCCGCGGTCGCGCCGGGGAGCGGCGAGATCATGATGCCGCCCGTCTCCGTCTGCCACCACGTGTCCACGACCGCGCAGCGCCCCTCACCGACGACGTCGTGGTACCAGCGCCAGATCTCGGGATTGATCGGCTCGCCGACCGAGCCGAGGATGCGCAACGATTTCCGCGAGTAACGCTTCACCGGCGCGTCGCCCTGCTGCGCGATCGCGCGCAGCGCCGTGGGCGCGGTGTAGAAGATGTTGATGCCCAGGTCGTCCACCATGCGCCAGTAGCGGCCGGCGTCGGGATAGACGGGCGTGGACTCGAACATCACCGTCGTGGCGCCGTTCGCGAGCGGGCCGTAGACGATGTAGGTGTGGCCGGTGATCCAACCCACGTCGGCGGCGCAGCAGTAGATGTCGCCGTCGTGATAGTCGAACACCAGCCGGTGCGTCATCGCCGCGTAGACGAGGTAGCCGCCCGTCGTGTGCAGCACGCCCTTCGGCTTCCCCGTGCTGCCCGACGTATAGAGGATGAACAGCGGGTCCTCGGAGTCCATCCACGCCGCCGCGCACGTGCTGCGTTGGCGCGCCATCTCGTCCTCGAGCCACAGGTCGCGGCCCGGGTGCATGGGCACCTCGTGCGGCGTGCGCCTCGCCACGAGCACCGTGGTCACGAGCGACAGCCCCTCGATCGCATGGTCGACGATCGTCTTGAGCGGGATCACGCGCCCGCCCCGCAAAGCCTCGTTCGCGGTGATGAGCACCTTGCAGCCCGCGTCCAGGATGCGGTCGCGCAACGCCACCGCGGAGAAGCCGCCGAACACGACCGAGTGCACGGCGCCGATGCGCGCGCACGCGAGCATCGCGAACGCGGTCTCGGGGATCATCGGCATGTAGATGCAGACGCGGTCGCCCTGCTTGACGCCGTGCGCGAGCAGCACGTTCGCGAGCCGGCACACCTCGCGCTTCAACTCGCGGTACGTGACCTTCCGGTACGTGCCGGGCTCGTCGCCCGCCCACAGGATCGCGGTCTGCTCGCCGCGTTTCTCGACGTGGCGATCGACGCAATTCACACACGCGTTCAACCGGCCGCCGAGGAACCAGCCGAAGTCGGCCTGGTGGAAGTCGGCGTCGAGCACCGTGTGCCAGCGATGGTTCCAGTCCAGCGTCCGGGCCTGCTCGGCCCAGAATTCCGACGGTTCCTCGACCGAGCGGCGGTAGAGCGCGCGGTACTCCTCCATCGACTTCAGGTGCGCGCGCTTCTGGATATCCAGCGGAACGGGGAAGATGTCCTTGGACACGGCGAGGCCTCCGCGACCCTTGTGAATGGCGGCTGATCGGCGGTCAACGTACCACGCCCCCCCGGCCGCGATGCATCAGGTGACCCCCCGAGCTTGCGGGAACCGGCCATCCTTGCCGATGCTGCGGGGATGCTCACGGAACTCGACCCGACGCTGGTGACGCTCGCGCGCGGCTTGCCGCGTTCGGCGCTCGATGCGCTGCACATCGCACTCACGCGCCTGCCCGCGGAGCGTGCAGCCCGCGGCCGCCTGCTCGCCGCCGCGGCGAGCCCCGCTGCGGTGGATGCGGACTCGCGCGGCGTGCGCGCGAACGTGAACGACGGCCACCAGTACGTGACGCGCTGGGCGTGGACCGACGATGGCGCGTCGAGCCTGTGCTCGTGCAGCGCCGGCCGCGCGTGCGAGCACGCATTCGCACTCGGCATCTGGTTGCTCGCCGCCGCGCGCCGCGCCGGGCGCTGGGACCACGCGCACTGGGGCCGGCTCGCGCCGTCGTCGCTGGCCGCGGAGCCGGTCGGGCGCGCGACCGGTACCGCGGTCGCCGTCGCGACGAGCGCCCGTCACGAGCACGCGGTGGAAGCCCTCGCGCAGTGGGCCGATCGCGGCCAGGACGTGCCGCGCCGGCTGCGCGCCGTGCTGCACCTGGATCCGGCCGCGGACGCGAGTGTGGACGCGCGCGCGCTGCTCACGCTCGAGGCGCGCGTCACCGCGCCGGGGCTCGAGGACGCGCCGCGCACCTGGCGGCAGCTCGAGCAGCTCGCGTCCGAGCTCAAGCGGCATCCGCGCATGCTCACGCCGCCCGAGGCGCGATTGCTGCGCGCGCTCACCGCGCCGGAGTTCGCGGTCACGTACGTGCCGGGCGACACGCGCATCGAGCTCTCGAGCGAGCGCATGCAGGCGTTGATCGACCGCGTGCCGGAGTCACCGCACTTCACGTGGAGCGACGACATCCCGCCCGCGCTGGCCGCGCGCGCCGGCATCGAGCTGGGGGCCCGCGCGAGCCTGCAGACGGACGAGGTGCGCATCGTGCCACTGTGCGACACCAGCGTGGAGCCGCCGCGGCTCGAGCTCTCGCTCGAGTGGCCCGACGGCGTCACGCGGCCGCTCGCCGATGCCGTGCTGCTCTCGCCGCTCGGACTCACCACGGGAGGGCGCACGCACGTGGCGCTCGTCGACGGACGGTTCGTGCGCATCGTGGACGAGCCGCCGCGCGAGGTGCTGAAGCTGCTGCAGGAAGGCGGGCTCGAGCTGCGGCGGAACGACGGCGCCGTGCTGGAGAAGCTGTCACGCTCGTTCCCGGTCGTGCGCTCGGCGCTCCACCGGCTCACGCGCGTGCACGAGGTCGACGTGCTCGGCAGCTTCGAGCTCGCCACCGACGACTGGCTGCGCCTGCGCGTGTTCGCGGCGGCGCGCGCGGCGGGCTGGGCCCCGGGCGTGGTGCCGCCCGAGGGTGCGGTGTTCGAGTACCTGCCCGCGCTCGGCTGGATGCGGCTCGAGCCCGGGCAGCACGTGCGCAGCGACCTGGAATCGGTGGGGCAGGCCGAGGAGACGGCGTCCACGACCGACGGCGTCGCAGACCCGGCGTCGGACGGCGTCGCGGAGCCATCCGACGCGGCGCCTGCCGGGGAGCCCGCAGCGGTCGAGCCCGCAGCGGTCGAGCCCGAGCACGCCTGGTTCGAGCTGCCCGACCCCGAGCACGTGGCGCCGGTCGTGGAGTGGGTGGAGTCGCTGCCGCAGGGCGATCACTCGGGACGGCGCAAGCGCGGCGGCCGCGCCGCGCACGTGCCGGTGGGCGCACCCGCCGGCTGGTGGCTGCGGCTCACGCCGCAGGTCCTCGAGGCCCTGGCCGACGCGTGGGCGGTACGGCCGCACGGCGTGCGCTGGTACGCCGACGCGGGAGCCTCCGGGCTCTTCCGCACACGTCATGCCGTGGCCCGCGTGAAGCTGGCATCGAGCGGCATGGACTGGTTCACGGTGTCGGCGGAGTGGCAGGCGGAAGGGCTCTCGCTCAAGGAGGAGGACCTGTCGCTGCTGCGCGCGAGCCGGTCGCCGTTCGTGAAGCTGTCCTCGGGTTGGGTGCGCCGCGCCGACCTCGAGCAGTTCGACGAGACCGCGAAGCGCCTCGCGGATCTGGGACTGGAGGCCGGGGCCGGCGAGGTGCGCGTGCCGCTGTGGCAGCTCGCGCAGGCCGACCCGGCGAGCCTCGAGGCGCTCGAGGCGTTCGGCGCCTCGGCCGCCGACCTGGAGGCAGTGCGCGCGCTGCGCGAGCGGCTCGCGTCGTTCAGCGGCCTGCCGCGCGTGCCGCTGCCCGCGGGCCTGCGCGCGGAGATGCGGCCCTACCAGCACGACGGACTCGATTTTCTCGCGTGGACGGGTTCGATCGGCCTGGGCGCGGTGCTCGCGGACGACATGGGGCTCGGCAAGACGTTGCAAGCGCTCGCCTGGCTCGCGCACCTGTGCGAAACGCATCCTGGAGGCGGGCCGGCGCTGGTCGTCTGCCCCGCATCGGTCATGCACCACTGGGCGCGCGAGGCGGCGCGGTTCACACCGGACCTGCGCGTGCTCGTCCTGGAGAGCGGCCCCGAGCGCGCGGAGCAACGCGAGCGGGTGACGACGCACGACCTGGTGATCACGAACTACGCGCTGCTCCGGCAGGACATCGCGTTCTGGCGCCAGCTCGAGCTGCGCGCCGTGATCCTCGACGAGGCGCAGCAGATCAAGAACCCGTCGGCGGCGGTGACGCGGGCGGCGGGCGAGCTGAAGGCGCGCTATCGCGCCGCACTCACCGGCACGCCGCTCGAGAACCGCGCGCTCGACCTGTGGAGCATCGTCAACTTCATCCACCCGGGCTTCCTCGGGAACCGCGCAGCGTTCTCGGGCCGCTTCGACCAGGCCGAGGCGCCGCCGCACCGCCGGCGGCTGCTGGCGTCGCGGCTGCGGCCGCTGCTGCTGCGCCGGCTCAAGCAGCAGGTGGCGCAGGAGCTGCCGCCGCGCGTGGAGGAGCGCGTGGACTGCGTGCTCACCGCTGGGCAGCGGCGCTTCTACCTCGCCGAGCTGGGCCGCGCGCGCGCGTTCCTCGGCACGCTGCTCGCGGACGCGCAGGGTCTCGAGCGCAACCGCATGCCGGTGCTGGCCACGCTCACGCGGCTGCGGCAGATCTGCTGCCATCCCACGCTCGCGGGCGGCCGCGACGGCCTCGGCTCCGGCAAGTTCGACGAGCTGTTCCAGCTGCTCGAGCCGCTGCTCGCCGAGGGTCACAAGGTGTTGCTGTTCTCGCAGTTCGTGGAGTGCCTCAAGCTGATCGAGGCCGAGTTCGGCGCGCGCGGCGTGCCCTACCACATGCTCACCGGACAGACCACGCGCCGTGAGAAGGTGGTGAGCGCGTTCACCGACGACCCGCGGCCGTGCGTGTTCCTGTTGTCGCTGCGCGCGGGCGGGCTGGGGCTGAACCTCACCGCGGCGAGCTACGTGATCCTGTTCGACCCGTGGTGGAACCCGGCGATCGAGGCGCAGGCGATCGACCGCACGCACCGGATCGGCCAGACGAGAACGGTGATCGCTTATCGCCTGCTCACCGAGGGCACGGTGGAGGAGCGGATCTGGGAGCTGCAGCAGCGCAAGAGTGCGCTGGCGAAGGACCTGCTCGGCGAGGAGAGCTTCGCGCGCTCGCTGTCCAAGTCGGACCTGGAGTGGCTGCTGTCGGCGCCGGCCGATCCCGAGAACTCATGACGTCGCCGGAAGTGGTCGCGCTTCGGCGCCCGTTCGCGGAATTTGGCGGGGGCCAGAATGAAGCCCCGCGCTCGTCGGAAGTTTTCCCTCGCATCTCGGCGAGGCTTGACCTTTAATTCGCACGTCGGGGGGGTCGCTGCCCTTCCCGGCACCTAGTCATAGTCAAGAGCGTGCCCGGGACCGCTCGCCCGATCTCGGGAGGACACACGCCCGCCTCCCATGGCGCGTCAGCCTCGCGGGGGACCCCCAGGTCCCGCGGCTGGCACATACCGCGAGGTTCCCATGCGCATTCGCCCGCGCTTGGTAGTCGCTGCAGTGTCGCTCGTGCTGCTCTCCGCGTCCCTGTCCACCGCACTCGCCCAGTCAGCGGACGTACCCGAGGGCGAGGTGCTGCGCAACGCGCAGATCGTGAAAGAGCTCGTCGGTTCGCGCGCTCAGCGCATCCGCACTTCAGCCGGCCCGGACCCCGACACGGTGTACGTCGGCAAGTCCTACGCGAATCACACGGCGGCAGACAACTACTGGAACATCTACACGGGCGACTACCTGCCCGGCCTGACGTCGACGACCAACGCGCTCTGGGACTGGGACAACTCGGTCGGTATCCAGGCGGCTGACTCGCTGCACGGCTGGTGGCCGATCCGCGAGCAGTACAACTCGACCGGTGGCCTCACGCTGGCCGATGACCAGCGTCCGTGGTGGGCGCTCGATCACGGCAACAGCGGCAACTACGTCATCACGCAGCAGAGCTCGGCGAAGCGCACGTTCGGCGTCGTCAGCTACTGGCACGCCGATCCGGGCAATGGCGCCGGCCAGGCGATGATGTGGTCGCCGATCACGGGCACGAAGTCGGCGTGGTGTGGCCTGCGTCAGCACGGCGATCAGTCCGTGAAGGATGCAGTGACTGGACAGGCGTTCAACCAGGACGCCGTCCAGTTCCTGGGCCGCGGCAGTTTCGCCGGCGGCGGTTCACCCAACCGCTTCCCCGGCTACGTCGACCAGGCGGACCAGATGCTCTATCGCGACATCGCGATGACGCCGAGCCAGTCGCTCACCGTGGCGTTCAACTACCGCACGCGCATGTCCACGGCGATCGGTACCGCAGCGTCGACGCGCACGGGCTGGTTCCACGGCGACCCGCTCGCGGTGACGTCGGGCAACTTCATCTCCAGCTCGGCGGCGAACACGAACGCCCCGCAGGACTCGTTCATGGTGTACGTCGGCGCGCCGGTCAACGACGCGGCCGTCGTGTACTCGGACGGTGTCACGCGGCCGGTGTACGACAAGCAGCGTCGCTGGTTCTCGGAGGTGCTGAAGACCTTCGGCGCCGGCGCGAACTACTTCGAGATCTTCAAGGCCACGGGTGACAACCCGGCCGACACGCTCTCCGCCACGCCGTCGTCGGGCCCGATCCTGATCCCGGCGGCGACGATCAGCACGATCCTGGGCGGCGTGAACGGCAACGTGCGCCTGG
>Ga0207670_10001072_pt1 | contig 14402 bp, 11 predicted proteins | sample KBSS23HmetaG_FD_184339 | JGI IMG/M metagenome (GOLD analysis project Ga0207670, IMG submission 184339) | Switchgrass rhizosphere microbial communities from Kellogg Biological Station, Michigan, USA - KBS S2-3H metaG (SPAdes) (version 2) | ecosystem: Host-associated > Plants > Roots >... | reverse complement strand
CGGTGCGCGCTCCACAAATCGTGGATCGGCTCCACCGCGATCCGCACGCGCTCGTCGGAGGCGAGGAGGTGGAGGAGGCGGTGGACCTCGTGCACCGGCCCGTCGTCGACGAGGCGCACGCGGGCGCACTCGAGGACCGCAGCGACGGTGGCCGCGCGGCTCGCCGCGCGATCGGCGTATGTCGGCGCGACAACGGCGCGCGCTCCCGAGTTGCGAGAGACCATGTGAGCCATTTCAGCAAGCGAGGTGCCAGGCGACGCAGCGGCCCGGCGGCGTCGCTCCGCGCGGCGCCCTCGCGAATTCGCCGCGATCCGTCGGTGGATCGCGGCTCGCCGTGGATCGGCCCGGGCTCGGAGTGAATCGATCCGGAGACGCGCGTTGCCGGCACGCGAACTCCCCGAGCGCACTCGGCCGGCGTATCCTCCCCGGCCATGAATTCGGTCCACCTCTTCGCCAAGAGAACAGCCCTGTTCGCCGCGACGGCCATGAGGCCCGCCGCGCTCGGTGTCGCGTTCGCGTGCGCGGCGTGCGGCGCGCCGGCGGCGCAGCCCGCGGCGCCGAGCCCGGCGGCGCACGAGCCTCCACCCCCTGTGGTCGCGTCCGCGCCCGCCACGCCCCCCGCCGCGCCGAATCCGCTGCTCGCGGCGTGGACCGGGCCGTACGGCGGGGTCCCGCCGTTCGGGCACTTCCAGGTCGCGGACATCAAACCGGCGCTCGAGACGGTGATCGCCAAGAAGCTCGCCGACGTCGACAAGATCGTGGCGGACCCCGCGCCCCCCACGTTCGACAACACGATCGCCGCGCTCGAGCGCTCCGGGACCGAGCTCGACCGCATCATGGCGATCTACGGCGTCTACACGTCGACGATGAACGACAGCGCCGTCCAGGCGATCGAGCGCGAGATGGCGCCGAAGCTCGCCGCGCTCGACGACACGATCAAGCAGAATAGCCGCCTCTTTCAGCGGATCGCCGCGATCTACGCGGCGAAGGACGCGCTCACCCCCGAGCAGCAGCGGCTCGTGTGGGTCGTCACCACCGACTTCGTCCGCGCCGGCGCGAAGCTCGACGACGCGTCGAAGAAGAAGCTCTTCGATCTCAACCAGCGCCTGTCGAAGCTCTTCACGACCTTCAGCCAGAACGTCCTCGCCGAGGAGGGGACGCAGATGGTGGCGCTCGAGCACGACACCGACCTCGCCGGCCTCCCGCCGTCGATCCGCGACGCGGCTGCGGCCGCCGCCGAGAGCCGCGGCAAGAAGGGGCAGTGGGCGATCCTCAACACGCGGTCGAGCGTCGACCCGTTCCTCACCTACTCCACGCGCCGCGATCTGCGCGAGAAGGTGTGGAAGATGTTCACGGCGCGCGGCGACAACGGCGACGCGCACGACAACAACCAGACGATCGCCGAGATCCTGAAGCTCCGCGCCGAGCGCGCGAAGCTCCTCGGCTACCCCACCCACGCCCACTGGCGCCTCGAGAACTCGATGGCGAAGACGCCCGAGCGCGCCATGGCGCTCATGGAGGCGGTGTGGAAGCCGGCGGTCGCGCGCGTGCACGAAGAGGTCGCCGACATGCAGCGGATCGCCGACAAGGAGAAAGCCGGCATCCGGATCGCGCCGTGGGACTACCGCTTCTACGCGGAGAAGGTGCGGAAGGCGAAGTACGACCTCGACCAGAACGACGTGAAGCCGTACCTCCAGCTCGAGAAGCTCCGCGAGGGGATGTTCTGGGTCGCGGGCGAGCTCTTCGGCTTCCGCTTCTCGCCGATCACCGACGGATCGGTCCCGGTAGTGCACCCGGACGTGCGCGTCTTCCGCGTCACGGACGCCGACGGGAAGCACGTCGGTCTCTGGTATTTCGATCCGTACGCGCGGCCGGGGAAGCGGTCGGGCGCGTGGATGAACGCGTACCGCCCGCAGTCGCGGATGGACGGCGAGATCCCGGTCATCGTGTCGAACAACGCGAACTTCCTGAAGACGGCGCCGGGCGAGCCGGTCCTCATCAGTTGGGACGACGCGCGAACGCTCTTCCACGAGTTCGGCCACGCGCTCCACGGGCTCAACTCGAACGTCACCTACCCGTCGCTCGCGGGGACGGACGTGGCGCGCGACTACGTCGAGTTCCCGTCGCAGCTCCTCGAGCGGTGGGTGTCGACGCCCGAGGTCCTGAACCGCTACGCGCTCCACTTCCAGACCGGAAAGCCGATCCCGGAGGAGCTCGTGAAGAAGCTCGCGAAGAGCGAGAAGTTCAACCAGGGCTTCGCCACGGTGGAGTACCTGTCGAGCGCGCTCATCGACATGAAGCTCCACCTCGCCGGGGACCGCCCGATCGATCCGCGCGCGTTCGAGCGCGAGACGCTCTCGTCGCTCGGGATGCCCGCGGAGCTCGTCATGCGGCACAGGACGCCGCAATTCCTCCACATCTTCGCCGGCGACTCGTACTCCGCGGGCTACTACAGCTATCTGTGGTCCGACACGCTCTCCGCCGACGCGTACGAAGCGTTCGCCGAGGCGGGCGGGCCGTACGACAAGGCGGTCGCGAAGCGCCTCCACGACAAGGTCTTCAGCGTGGGGAACACGGTGGACCCGGCCGACGGGTACCGCGCGTTCCGCGGGCGCGACCCTGGGATCGCCGCGCTCATGCGGAAGCGCGGTTTCCCCGTCCCGAAGGAGGCCGCACCGGCGCAGGCGAAGGCGAAGAAATAGCGCTCACCACGACTCGATCCGCCAACCCCGCCTCCGCGCATGCCGCCGGAGGCGCGGGTCGGGGTTCACGACGACCGGCTCGGCGACGTGCTCGAGCAGCGGGAGGTCGGTGAACGAGTCGCTGTAAAATACAGATTCTTCGAGGCGGAAGCCGAGCTCGGCGGCGAGGCGCGACGCGCGCTCGATCTTCCCGGTGCCGTAGCAGAGCGGGTCGACGACGCGCCCGGTGAGCCGCCCGTCCGCGCCGACCTCGAGCTCGCTCGCGACGACGTGCTCGATCCCGAGGCGGCGCGCGAGCGGGCGCGCGGCGTACGGCGACGCGCCGGTGACGATCGCGACGACCTCGCCGCGCGCCCGGTGGTGCTCCACGGCCGCGCGGCCCGCCTCGGCGAGGTGCACCTCGACGTAGCGGCGGAAGCACTCTTCGCAGTGCGCGGCGAGCACGGACTCGGGCATCCCTTCGAACGAGCGGGCCGCCTTCCGCGCGACCTCGGGGGCGTCGATGATCCCGAACGTGTACTGGGTGACCCAGTAGAGGACCTGCACCGTGTCGCGCCACGTCGCCTCGCCGATGGCGCGCTGGTACTTCACGTACAGGCTCGCCGTCTCCTTACGGACGAGCGTGCGATCCATGTCGAAGAGGGCGGCGCGGGCCATGGCCTGCGATTCCTAGTCGATCTTCGGGAGACTGTGCCGCGTGATAATCATCACGCGGCCTTAGTACACGTGGTAGCCGCGGCCGAGCGTCTCCGAGAAGAGATTGCAGAGCGCGTGGAAGACGACGCTGGCGCCGATGCCGCCGGTGCGCCGGCGGAGCCAGCCGAACGCGAGCGACGGGAAGAAGACCGCGAGGCGCGCCGGGTCGCGGATCGTCGCGAAATGCCCGAGGGCGAAGACCACGCTCGCGACGAGGATCCCCGGCCCGAGCTCCGCGCCGAGGACCCGCACCCGCGCCGGCAGCGCGTCGTCGATCCGCGTCTGGAGGTAGCCGCGGTAGAACGCCTCCTCGGGCAGCGCGATCAAGATGACCTGTCCGAACGCCTCGTTCGCCGCCTGGACCGGCGTCAGCCCGAGCGTGAACGGCCCCGCGGGCTTCCACCAGACCCGCCAGCCCACGTAGAACGGGACGAAGACGATCACCGCGAGCGCGACCGCCCACGCGACGGCGCGCGCGGCGGCGAGCGACGCGGCGCGGACGTCGACCCGCCCCGGCAGAACGAGGCCGGCGAACGCGAGGCCGTGGTGGACGACGGCCTTGTCGTCGTGCCTCCACACGAGCCACCACGTCGCGCCGAGGAAGACGAACCCCACCGCGGTGGCGACGTAGCGCTCGCCGACGAAAGCCGACGCCAGCGTGACGGCGGCCGTGACCGCGGCCGCCGCCGCGAGCGCCTGCGCGAGGACGCGCCGCGACGTCAGTTCCTGCAGACGACCCTCGCCACGAACGCCTCGGTATGCGCGCTCTCCATGTCCTGCCACGCGAGCAGCCACTCGCCCTTCGTGCGCCCGCCCGCGAGCCACGGGCGCGGCTGATCGCCGATGACCCGACCGAGGACGCTGGATCCGCTGATCCCGTCGCGCGTGAGCTGCGCCATCTTCACCCGGCTCCCCTCGAAGTACGCCGCGGCGACCGCGCCGTCCTGCGAGACCGCGAGCGACGGGTGCGCCCCCTTGTCGGCGAAGCGCTTTCGCCACACGACGTGCCCCTTCACCGGCTCGATCATCGCGGCGTATGCGCCGCCGCGATCGCCGTGCCACGCGATGAAGCACCCCTCGCTCCCGCACGCGATCGCCGGGCCGTCGGCCGGGAGCTTGTCCTCGTTCACCAGGACGACGTCGCCGATCTCACGGTCGACGCCCGAGCCGCTCCCCCGCGGCGGCGGTGTCAGGTTCACGCGGTCCTCGATCCCCTTCGCCAGGTCGGGCGAGCTCAGATCGATCTTCATCCGCATGATGAGGTGCTGCTGCTCGCGGTCCAGTCGGTACGCGACGAAGATCGAGTTGCTCGCGATCGCGATCGACGGCACGCGCACGTACGCGCTCCGCCCGTTGATCGATCCGTAGTCCGACGCGCGCACCTCGGCGCCGACCGGCTGGAGGTCGGAGGTCAGCTTGCGCAGGAAGAGGTCGTCGCCTTCGCGGTCGCGGTCGTCCTGCCACGCCACCCAGAAGCCGTCGGGCGATCGGTCCATCGACGGCCAGAACGCGCCGGCGCGCGGCGCGCCGACGAGCGTGCTCGGCCCGCCGATCCGCCCGTCCGCGTCGATCCACCGGACGCGCACGCCGGCCTCGCGCCCCGACTTGTCCCAGTAGAGGAGCGCGGCGCGATCGCCCACCGTGAGCACCGACGGGCGCACGACCTCGTCCGCTTCGGGGGTCAGGTCGCGCGCCTTCGACGTCGGCCGGCCGAACTCGTCGACCACCACCGACCACGCGTGATCGTGGCTGGACCCCTCGTGGTCGTCGGTCCAGACGACGACGCTCCCCTTCGCGACCGCCGCCACCGCGGGGCGGCCGACCGGGCCGTTCAACCCGACGCGCGGGTGCGAGAAGGCGACGGTGTGGCACGGCGCGGAGATCGGCCCGGCCGCCTTCACCTGCTCGAAGTAGACCTTCGCGAGGACGCCGCCCCCCATGTCCTGCGCGTCCTTGAACTTGTGGAGCGCCCCCGGGACGTCCCCGCTGGAGAAGAGCTTCTGCCCATCGGCGATCGCCGTCGCCCATTTCGGCTCGTCGACCGGCGGGAGCTGCGGCTCGCTCGACCCGGCGGGCCCCTCGGTCGCCGCGGTGGTGGCGGTCGACTGGACGATCGGCGTGAAGATCTGCGGGCGGAGCACGTTGCTCCACACGACGAACGCGGCGAGCGACGCGACGATGAGGCCGAGCGACGTGAGGACCCAGCGCGCCGGCGACGGCGGCACCGTGACCGACGACGACGCGGTGACGTGCGAGTTCCGCGCGGTGGGCGGGACGTCGGCGACGCTCGGCGCCGCGGGGCGCGCGGGCGCGGGCGCCGGCTCGGGGCCCTCGAGCGCGGCGGCGAGATCGGCGCGCGGCTCCCACGCCTCCACAGGGCGCCGCATGGTCGACGTCGGGAGGTCGATCGGCACCGACGGCGCACCGCCGGCGTCGAGCGGCGCCATCGCGATCGCCGGCGTCTGGAGGCGCAGGATCGGCGGATCGATCTCGGTCGGCGCGTCGAGATCCGACGAGCTGCTCGGGCTCGGCGAGTAGCGGCGGCGCTCCGACGCGTCCACCATCGACGCCGACTTCCCGAACGCGTGCTGGAGCGCCTCGGCGAGCTCCTTCGCCGTCTGGAAGCGGAGCTCGGGATCGCGCTCGAGCGCGCGCTTGAACCAGGCGTCGAACGCGTCCGGAAGGTCGGGGCGGAACTTCGACGGCGTCGGGATCACGGCGGTCGCGATCGCCGCGAACGTCATCGCCACCCCCTGGTCGGTGTTCCATACGGGGCGGCCGATCAGGCACTCGAACGCCATGCAGCCGAGCGCCCACAGATCCGCGCGGTGATCGACCGAGCCCTGCCCCTTCACCTGCTCCGGGCTCATGTACGCCGGCGTCCCGAAGACCGCGCCTTCGCGCGTGAGGCGCGCCGTCTTCTCGTCGGACGCGACCGGCGCGTAGAACTTCGCGAGCCCGAAATCGAGGAGCTTCGCGGTCTCCTCGCCGTCCTCCGACTGCGTGAGGAAGATGTTCTCGGGCTTCAGGTCGCGGTGCACGATCCCGAGCGCATGCGCTTTGGCGAGCCCCTTCGCGCACTGGCTGATCACGCGCACCGTGGTCTCGGGATCGATGAGACGGATCCGCGCCATGCGATCGTAGAGCGACTCGCCCTCGAGCATCTCCATGCAGATGAACGGGCGGCCATCCTCGAGACGGCCGGAGTCGTAGACGTCGACGATGTACGGACTCTTCACGCTCGCGGCGGCGCGCGCCTCGCGGAAAAAGCGCTCGATGACGATCGTGCTCGCGCTCAGCTCCGACGCGAGGACCTTCACCGCTACCTTCTTGCGGAGCGACATGTGCTCCGCCTCGTAGACGGCCGCCATCCCGCCGCGGCCAATCTCCCGCGTCACACGGTACTTGCCGACGAGCAGCGTGCCGGAAGGGATCTTCGACTCGTTCGGGACAGGGCGCATCGGCGGGGGGAAGCCCGGCGTAAGGATACGCTGTTTCGCGCCGATGCGGAAAAGTCGGTTCGCGCTACCAGCGCCACGTCACCGCGGGGCCGATGCCGCCACGGACCGGCCCCACGCTGGGCTGGGTGGCGGCCGCGCCGGACGCCGGCTCCGGCGCCGAAACCAGCGGATGACGCGACGATACGCCCCGTACGAGGAGATCGATCCCCCACGCGATCGCGAGCCCCCCCGCCGTCCCGATGACGTCCCAGGTGAAATCCTTCCACGACGGATCGCCGTATCCTGCGAGGTCGTGGAGCTCCTTCACCGCGCCCGCGGCGATCGACACGCCGGCCCCGAGGAGGAGCGGCGGATACCGGGCGTCGAAGAGCGGCGCGCTCACGGCGTACGTCGCCCCGGCGATCGCCGCGGAGACGGACGCGTGCAGCGCCTTGTCACGCCCGAACCACGGGTCGTCGCCGGCGCGCGCGGAGCGCGGCGCGACGAGGAGCGCGCTGGCGACCGCGCCCGCGACGATGGATCGAGCGCGCCCCGTCACGCGCGATCAGCGCCTGTGGCCATGGCGAAGCGGGCACGTCTGCGACATCGGCACGATCGCGGCGCCCAGGACGACGCTGAGGAGCACCAGCGACGACGACATCGGCCCGAGGAACGCAAAGAGATTCTCGAACATGACTCCTCCTGTGCTTCCTACGTTCCCCGACGGCCCGGTGCCCCCCCGGCGCAGCTCGTCATTTGTGAGTCCTCCCTCACATTTTTTCAACCCCGAAATCCGCGAAATCGACCGCGCTCCCCTTCCACGCCATGACCCTCCGCCTCGTCATCTACGACGCCACCGACATAGGACCGATCGCCGTCCCCCGGATCGAGCGCGCCCCGGACGGCACCGCGCACGGCACCGGCGGTCTCACTCGGTACTGGCGCGCCGGCGGATGGATGCACCGCGGGCTCGGGCGCGCCGCGGGCGCGTTCGGAGCGACGACGTGGGACGCCGCGCTCGCGTGGGCCGCCGGCGTGGCCGAGCGACGGGGCGAGCCGATCGCGGAGCTCCAGGCGTGGGGCCACGGCGGCTGGGGGTTCATGGTCATGGGGCGCGGCGCGGACGGCGACCGGATCGATCGCGCGGCGCTCTCCGCCTCGAGCCCGCTCGCTCCGGCGCTCGACCGACTGCGCGACGCGCTCGCCCCCGGCGCGCTCGTGTGGCTCCGCTGCTGTAGCGCGTTCGGCACCGAGGCCGGTCGCGACTTCGCCGCGGCGTTCGCCGACCGGATCGGACGGCGGGTCGCCGGGCACACGTTCATCATCGGCGGGTGGCAGAGCGGGACGCACTCGCTCGAGCCGGGGACCGCGCCGGCGTGGAGCGCGGACGAGGGGGTCGAGATCGTCGGCGGCGTGCGACGCGGCGCGCGCGTCTCGACCCGCGACGCGCCGCACACGGTGACGTTCCTCACGCTGGGCCTTCCGCCCGGGTTCTGAGGATTCGAGCGGGGTCACGGTCTTTGCATCTGCCGGACCGGATCGATGCGCAAGGCGACCGCCAGAAGAACGCTGGAGCTCGTCGCGGAGGCGGGGACGCGGTGGCTCGACGACCGTTGTTACCGCCTGGGCGCGGCGCTCTCGTACTACGCGCTCTTCTCGGTGTTTCCGCTCCTCCTCTTGGCGGTGACCGCGGTGGGCTTCGTCCTCGGCGACGGGCCGGAGACGCGCGCGCGCGTCCTCGCGTCCTTCGACACGAGCAGTCCGGAGGTCCGCGGGCTCCTCGACCAGACGCTCGCGAGCATGCAACGTCACCAGACCGCGCGCGGCGTGGGGGCGGTCGTCGGTGTGCTGACGCTCCTCTTCGGCGCGAGCGCCGTCTTCGGAGAGCTCGACGCGGCGCTCAACGCCATCTGGCGCTGCCCGGAGAGGAAGACGAGCGGTCTCGTCGCGAGCGCCAAGGCCGCCGTGAAGGACAAGGCGGTGGCGTTCGCGCTCGTCCTCGGCGCGGCGGTCGTCGTCCTCGCGTCGCTTGCGACGAGCACGGCGCTCGGCGCGATCGGCGGCTCCGCGGCGCGCGTCGTCCCGTTCCCGTGGGCGTGGCAGATCGTCGAGATCGGCGTCTCGGCGGCGTTCGTCACGCTCGTCCTTGCGGCGATCTTCCGCGTCGTCCCCGCCTGCCCGATCGCGTGGCGCGACGTCGTCCCCGCGGCGATCGTCACGATGCTCCTCTTCACGCTCCTGAAGCGCACGCTCGCATACTACCTCGCGCACCTGAGCGGCTTCGGCGCGTACGGCGCCGTCGGCGGGGTGCTGGCGATGCTCACGTGGATCTACCTCATGAGCCTCGTCGTCTTCTTCGGCGCCGAGCTCTCGTGCGTCTACGCGGAGCGGTTCGGCTCGCGCCGGAGGTCAACGCGCGGACGCGACGGCGACGGCGACGGCGTAGACGAGCGCCGACGCGATCCAGATCACGCCGCGCACGCGCATTCCCTCCCGTAGCGCCCAGTACGGAGCGAGCGGCGGGATCGCGAGCGCGAAGCCGGCGCGACGCCGCGGCGGGCGCCCCGCGAGGCCGGCCACGATCGCCACGTGCGCCGTCACGAGCGCGGCGAACCCGAGGATCATCCCCGCGATGGCGAGCGCGTCACCCATCGCCGGGACCTCACATCCCCGCGTCGTGCGGCGGCGTCGTCGGCGTCCCCGTCGTCGGCGGGGTCCCGACGCCCGCGTCGGGGAACGGGGCGCCCGGCGGCATCGCGTGCGGCGGCTCGGGGATCGGCGACACGGGGGTGGCGCGGGTGCGCCGCCGGCGCTCGTCGTCCGCATTCGGGCCGACCTCCTGCACCTCGCCCTCCGGGGTGACGACCGCTCCGGTGCTCGATTGACCGACCGCCAGCGCGGGCGGCGGCTCGATCTCGGCGCCGTTCGCGTCGCGCCACGTCCCCTGCGCCATCAAGAGGACGCCTTCGGCGTTGCGGACGGACGTCCACGGCGAGAACCGCGCGCGCGGCGGAGGGATCACCCACCGCCCTCGCCCCCAACCCCACCGGCGCCCGCGCCATACCCACTCGCCGTCGATCCACACCGCGGCGGGATGCGGCTGGCCCGGCACGATCTCGACGCGCGCGGGCGGCGGCGGGTACGGGACCTCGAAGAGCGCGCTCGTGGGTTGCTGCACCATCGGCGGCCGCGGGACGGTCGGTCCGCCGCACGACGCGCACGCCACCGACGCGACGACGAGCGCGCGCGCCGCGCGGGTCGCGAGCGGAATCGGCGCGATGAGAGCGAGGCGGCGGCCCTTCATGCGCTCGCCGATTTTGCAATCCACGAACCACGCGCTCGCGCCACGCGCGACGAATTGGCGAAGAGCGCATGCGGGCGCGACGAAACGCGTGCGCCCCGTGGTTCGCGGCCGGCGCGGCGCAGCCTCGCGAGGCGCTGCCACGAGTGAGTCATTCTGCCACGCGATCGCGCCGCGCCTCGGACCGCGTCGATCGAGCGGCGCGCGTCGTGCACGACCTCAGGCAGGGACATGGTCTCGTCGTTGCTTTCGCCGATCCGCGGCTTCGTCCCATGCTCTCCACACGACTCCCCGCCTACGCCGCTCCGCTCGTCGCGCTCACGATCGGGTGCGCCGGGATCCCGGAGGGACGGCAGGCCGTGGACTCGGTCGACGTGATCGGAGCGAGGCGGGTCGACGAGGGCGACATCACCGACAAGCTCGCCACCCAGGCGAGCCCGAAGTTCCTCACCCTCTTTTCCGGCGTCGTCTACGACTACGAGATCTTCGATCGCTTCGTCTTCCAGCGCGACCTCGCGCGCGTCGAACGCTTCTACCGGACGAAAGGGTTCTACGAGGCGCACGCGCGCGCCGGCCGCATCTTCGTGCCCGACGACAAGCACGTCAGCGTCGAGGTGGTCGTCGACGAAGGCGCGCCGGTCATCGTGCACGCCGTGACCTTCCCCGGCGTCGAGGGGCTGCCGCCCGCGATCGTCGACGCCGTGAGGCGGTCCGCCGCCGTCGAGCTCCGCCCGAACGAACCGTTCGACGAGGAGGCGTTCGAACGCGCGGAGACCCAGGTACGCCGCGCGCTGACCGACCGCGGGTACGCCTACGCGAAGGTGCAGCGCGACGCGGACGTGGACCTCGTGCGCCACACCGCGGACGTCACGTTCACCGTCGAGCCCGACGAGCCCGCGAAGTTCGGCACGATCTCGATCGTCGGGCTCGGCGAGCTCCCGGAGAGCGTCGTCCTGCGCACGATCCGCATCCATCCGGGCTCTCCGTACTCGACCGCCGAGATCGACGCCGCGTCGCAGGCGCTCCTCGAGCTCCAGGTCTTCAGCACGGTCGAGATCCGCCCCGACGTGTCGGATCCACCGCCGCCCGATCGCGTCGTGCCGCTCCGCGTGCGCGTCGAGGTGTCGCGCCTCCGCGTGATCCGGCTCGGCGGCGGCGTGGAGTTCGACCTGTCGAAGACCGACCTCCACGGGCGCGCCGGATGGGAGAACCACAACTTCTTCGGCGGGCTCCGCGATCTCCAGATCGACTTCCGCCCCGGCGTCGTCTTCTACCCGGTCCGGATCGACAACATCGTCGCGCCGACGCAGCTCCTCCCCGAGGAGAAGCTCCGCGTGCAGCTCCGCCAGCCCGGCTTCCTCGAAGCGCGGATGAACGGCTTCGTTCGCCCCGAGTTCAACGTGAACCCGTTCCTCCCGCCGGGCCTCGCAGAGGACGCGACGGTCATCGGGTACTACGAGGCGAAGGCGTCCGCCGGCGTCGACCGCGTCTTCTTCCGGCACCTCTACGCCACGCTCCAATACAACCTCCAGGTCGAAGCCCCGTTCGCGTACAGGGGCGAGCTCGATCCGGCGCTCCAGTACGTCATCATCTCGAGCCCGCAGCTCATCACGAACTTCGATTTCCGAAACGACAAGGTGCACCCGCGGAGCGGCTTCTACATCGGCAACGACTTCCAGGTGGCCGGCGGATGGTTCGGCGGGACGGCGAGGGACCTCCGCATCCAGCCCGAGGCGCGCGGCTTCGTCCCGCTCGGACGGCGCGCGACGCTCGCCATACGCGGCAGCGTCGGCTTCCTCTTCGCGAGCAACTACGGCGACGAGGTGAAGGACCACATCAACGATCCGCTGACCGACGCGAACCGCGCGGCGCGCACGCGCGACTTCCAGACGCTCTATTTCCGCGGGTTCTTCTCCGGCGGCCCGTCGACGAACCGCGGATTTCCATTCCGCGGGATCGGACCCCACGCGATCGTCCCGTTCCTGAACCCGGCCATCGCGGCGCGGCAGCTCGCGACCGAGTGCGATATCGGGAATCCGAACTTCGATCGCGATCGCTGCTCGGTGACCGTGGGCGGCTTCACGCTGTGGGAGGAGTCCACCGAGGTCCGCTTCCACGTCACGGGCCCGTTCACCGCCGCGGTCTTCTGCGACATGGGCGACGTGTCGCCGGAGTCGGCGGACATCCGCCTCCGTCACCTCCACCTCTCGTGCGGCGCGGGCGCGCGCTACGACACGCCGGTCGGCCCGGTCCGCCTCGACATCGGCTACCGGATCCAGCCGCTCCAGGTGATCGGGTATCCGAACGAGGAGGCCGCCGCGAACGCCGACCCGTCGGAGGGGCGGCAGCCCTTGCTCTTCGGCGTGCTCCCGATGGCGATCGCGTTCGGGATCGGAGAGACGTTCTGATGCGCCCGGCTTCGCCCCTCCGCACCGGACGGAGCCGCGCGCGGCGCGTCCTCGGCGTCCTCGGCGCGGTGGTCGGCCTGTCCGTCACGTTCACGGCGGCAGCCGCCGCGGGGGTCGTCGTGCACCTCGACGCGCCGGCCGTGCGGAGGCTCGCCGCTGCCGAGATCACGTCGGCGCTCACGTCGTTCCGGGGACGGATCGTCGTCGAGCACATCGGGCGGATCGGCCTCCGCGGGATCGACGGCGTGCGCGTCCGCGTCGTCGACCCCGACGGCGAGCAGGTGCTCCTGGCGGACGGCGTGCGCGCCCGCGCGTCGCTCGTCGGGATCGTGCGGTCCGCGCTCCACGGCCGCGGCCCGATCGACGTCGATCTCGCGAGCGCGCACGTCGGACACGTGGACGTCGCGCTCGACGACGACGGGACGGGGGCGATGCGACTCGCCCGCGCGTTCGAGCCGCTGCCGGCAAAGGCGGGACCGCCCGGACCGCCGGGGCGCGGGGTCCGGATCGCGATCGCCGATGCGACGATCGCGCACGTCTGGGCGCACGGCCGGATGGGCGGCGCGCCGCCGCTCGACGTCGACGTCGATCGGGTGCGCGGCGCGGTCCTCGTCGACCCGCGCGAGACGCGGATCGACGCGCGCGAGGCGGTGGTCCGCGCGCGCGCGATGCCGAGCGGCGCCAATCCGGACGGCGGCGCGACGTTCCGCCTCCGCGCGCCGTCGCGGACCGGCCGGAACATGGAGATCGACGTGTCGTTCGGCGGGCACGTCGGCGGGATCCCGATCACCGCGAGCGCGACGCTCGACGGAGCGCACCTCGACGCGACCGCCGACGTCCCGCGCGTCGAGGCGGCAAAGGTCCGCGCGCTCGTCGCCGAGGCGCCGCTCCACGAGGCCGTCGACGCGCACGTCGAGGCCCACGGCGATCTCCCGACCCTCGACGTGAAGGCGCGCGCGGCGATCGGCGCGGGCAAGGTCGACGTGTCGGGGACGGCGTCGTTCGCCGGCGGCGCGACGGCGCGCGGGAGGATCGTCGCGCGATCGATCGACCTGCGCTCGCTCGTCCCGTCCTTGCCGGAGTCGGCGCTCGGAGCCGACGCGCACGTGACGCTCGCCGCGCGACCCGACGGTTCGCTCCGGGGCGCCTTCTCGGTCGACGTGCGCCCAGGAAAGGTGGGCGGACACCCGACGCCGCGCATCACCGCCGCCGGCAACGTGACGCGCGCGGCGCACGCGGAGAGCGCCGCGCCGCGCGTGACCGCCACCGCGACGATCGCCGAGCCGGGCGCGCCGATCCGCGCGGCGCTCGACGTGCGCTCCGAGCACGGGTCGGAGGTCGTCGCGTTCGACGTGTCGGCGCGCGCGGCGCGGCTCGAGGACGTCCCGCGCCTCCGGTCGATCGCGGCAGGGAGCGCGCGCGTCCGCGCCGCGGGGGCGATCCGCCTCGCGGACCGCACGATCCGCGTGCGCCTCGACGCGGACCTCGAGGGGGTGGAGCGCGACGGCACCCGGCTCCGCGCCGGTCACCTCGTCGCGTCGGCGGGCGGCGCGCTGGAAGACCCGCAGATCGACGCGACGCTCGACGGCGAAGGCCTCGACGCGCGCGACGTGCAATTTGCAACGATTCGCGTGTCCGCGCAGGGCCGCCCCACCGCCGGCGTGGTGACCGCGCACTTCGTGCCGGCAAGCACCGACGGCCCTTCGATCGACGCGCAGGCGTCGATCGAAGCGGGCGCCGTCACCACCGTGCGCGACAGCGTCGTCGCGATCAGCCGCGGCCCGGTGACCGCGACGGCGGCGGTCGATCGCGTCGTCGTGGGCAACGGGATCGCGCGGATCGACGGCGCGGTCAT
>Ga0207670_10001070_pt1 | contig 14427 bp, 11 predicted proteins | sample KBSS23HmetaG_FD_184339 | JGI IMG/M metagenome (GOLD analysis project Ga0207670, IMG submission 184339) | Switchgrass rhizosphere microbial communities from Kellogg Biological Station, Michigan, USA - KBS S2-3H metaG (SPAdes) (version 2) | ecosystem: Host-associated > Plants > Roots >... | reverse complement strand
CCCGCCGCCTCCGCCGTCGGCGACGCCGTCGGAGCCCGCACCGGCGACGCCCGCACCGGCGGCGCCGCAGCCGGACGCGACCACCGCACCGCCTGCTGCGAACGGCCGCGTGGTCATCCCACGGAACCCGGACACCCCCGCGGGGCTCGCGATCGCCGCCGGCCTCGGTCCGCGCGAGCGCGCGACGACGTGGGACATGAACATCGACCTCGGGTACGGCCGCGTCTTCTCCGATCCCGGCCACTGGTCGACGTTCGGGCGCGTCCGCGCGGGCGTGCTGCACGTGCACGACACGATCTATCTCGCGCTCGGCGCGACGTACGATCTATCCAGCCTGTCGCCCGCGACGTTCGGCGTGCAGGGCGAGTTCCTTCACCTCGAGTCGGGCTTCTGGTTACAGCTCGGCGGCTTCATCGGGACGCCGGGTGCGCGCCCCGGCGGGATGGCCGCGGTCGGATTCAGCCTCCTCGGCATCGAAGCGCAGGCGCGCTCGTACGACGATCTCGGGAGCGTCGGCGCCGTCTACTTGAAGGTGCGGATCCCGATCGGCGTGCTCGTGTACGGGCTCACGCACCGCAAGACGGGGCCTTAGGACAGACCGAAGCGGGCGCGGTTCTCCTGGACGAAGGTGACGTAGAAGTCGCTCGGCTCGTGCGGCGCGAGCTCGCCCGACGCGATCGCCTCCTCGAGGCCGCGCTTGATGTCGCCGATGAGACGCGACGGCTTCAGGCCGAACGCCTTCATGATCTCGTCGCCGACGCCCGACGGGAGCGGCGGGACCTTCGCGTCGGCCTCGGCGAGCGTGCGGATCCGGTCGGCGAGCTCGGCGATCTGCGAGAGGCCCTTTCGCTTCTTTTCGGGGCGCTTCGTCGTGATGTCCGCGCGCGCGAGGCAGAGGAGATCGTCGAGGTGCGCGCCGAGCTCGCGCGCGAACCTTCGCACCGCGCTGTCGGTCCACGACGGATCGTACTGGTTCGCGCGGAGGTGGTGCAGGATGAGGAAGCGCACCGTGTCCTTCAGCACGGGCTCGGGCGAGAAGAGACCGATGCGCCGATCGAGCTTGTCGAACATCCTCGTCCCGACCTCGGCGTGACCGAAGAAGTGGACCTTCCCGTCGGGCGTGATGCTCCGCGTCTTCACCTTCCCGATGTCGTGGAAGAGCGCCGCCCACCGCACCTCGAGGCGCGGGACGGCCTGCCGCACCACCTGCTTCGTGTGCTTCCAGACGTCCTTGTGGCGCCACTCGCCGTCGCCGAAGCCGACCATCGCCTCGACCTCGGGAAAGAGGGCGTCGAGCGCACCGGCGTCGAGCAGCGCGTCGAGACCCGCCTCCGGGTCGTTCCCCATGACGACGCGATCGAGGTACCCGCGCACCTTCCCCGGATCGACCGCGAGCGCCGAACGGAAGTCGTCGACCGACGCGGGGATGACGCAGCGGGGCGACCCTTCGGCGCGGGACGCGGCCTCGGAGAGGGCGTCCATCGCGCGGTCGGCCTTCACGGCGGGGGGCGGCGCGGTTTGTGTCGTCTCGGTGCTCATGGGTCGCTCGAACGGGAAAAAAAGGAAGGAGCCTCTTAGCACGGTGCCCTCACCTTTGCAGCGCGCCTCGCCGAATGGCACATTGCGCCGTCATGGGCCCTGGTCGCGCTTCTCGGGTCGGCTCGGTTCTGGTGATCGCGGCTTTCGCCGGGTGCGGGAGCGTCGCCGTCGGCGACCTCTTCGATGGCGGGGTGGAGACGACGGACGCGGACGTCGTCGACGGCTCGTCGAGCGGCTCCGGCGGTGGGACGCACGATGCAGGGCCCACCGACGGCGCGACGGCGGCCGACGCACCGGGCGCCGAAGCCGCGGGACCGCGCCGGACGATCCATTGCACGGTCGACTCCGGGGTCGAGTGCAAGGCGGGGACGGAAGTCTGCTGCCGGAACGGGAGCAACGCTGCGTTTGGCTGCACGCAGCGGAACGCGTGCACCGGCGCCGGCTCCCTCCCGATCGACTGCGACGACCCGACGGACTGCGTGGCGCTCGGGTCGAAGGGGGTCTGCTGCGGGTCGCGCGATCAGGACGGGTCGGTCTTCGACGTGTCGTGCGCGCTGGCGAACGACTGCACGGGGACGCTGCGCGTGAACCTGTGCGACCCCGCGTCGCCGAACACGTGCCCGAACGGCGGCAAGTGCATCTTCAGCACGGAGACGCTCCCCGGCTTCTACCTCTTGCTCGAGGTGAGGGAGGTGGCGGGCGTCAGGGTTGGAAGCGGGCGATGACGCGCGCCTCGTCGCTCGCGCCGATCGAGAGCGGGCCGAGGCCGAGGTCGATCGTGCCGTAGTTGATGAACGTCAGGTACACGTCGTCGGTCGCGGGGGCGGGGGTCGCGGCGAGCCCGGCGACCGTCCCGGAGAAGACGTGGTTCCAAAGGACCGCGCCGTTCCCATCGAGCTTCGCGAGGAACGGGACCTGGTTGCCGGTGACGAACGGCTGCCCGCCGAGGAGGAGCGGGTTCGAATACGCGATCCCCGGGATGAGGATATTGCCCGCGGAGTCGACGCTGGGCGGATAGATGAAGTCGGCGCCGGCGCCGCCGAGGAGCTTCGCAAACTGGTACGCGCCGCTGGCGTCGTATTTGGCGATGAACGTGTCGTAGCCCTGCGTCGTGAGCGGGCCGCCGCCGAGGTCGACCGTCCCGGAGACCGGGCCGGTCACGACGACGTTCCCGAGCCCGTCGACCGCGAGGCCGCGGACGTCACCGTCGAAGCTCGCGCTCGCTCCGCCGAACTGCTTGCTCCACGCGACGCCGCCGCCAGACGCGATCTTCAGGACGTATCCGGAGCCGAACGTCCCCGGCGTCGCGGCGTGGCTGAACGATCCGACCGCGATGCTCCCGTACGTGAACCCGCCCACGACGATCGAACCGTCGGCCGCCGCGTCGACGACGCCGACGTCCTGGTACGTCGGCGACTGGCCGGCCTTGTCGGTGACCCAGACGCTCGACAGGTACGTGCCATCGTCGCCGAGCTGCACGGCGAAGCCGTCGGCGACGCCGGCCGCGGGGCCGAGCGTCGTCGTCGCGCTCAGCGCGATCGTACCGGAGAAGAAGCCGCCCACGAGGAGCGAGCTCGTCCCGGCGATCGTGCGGTGGACGATCTTGTTGATCCCGCCGCCGAGGTCCTTCGACCACCGGAAGATCCCGCGGGCGTCGTACGACTCGATGACGGAGCCGGTCGCGATGTACACGTTCCCCGCTTTGTCGGTGGCGATCCCTCCGAGCTGCGTCAACGAGAGGCTGCTCCGCGCCCAGAGCGCGTTCCCGTTCGGATCGACCTTGAGCAGGTACGGCCCCTCTTCGCCGCCGATATCGAGGGTCACGCCGTTCCCGAAATCCGCCGCCCCGGTGAAATAACCGCGGACAAACGCGTTCCCATCGCGGTCGACCGCGACGACGCCATCCTCGTAGTCGCCGTGGGACGTGACGCTGTAGCTCCGCGACCACGTGATCGCGCCGGTGACGGGCCCGCTGGCCAGACGCATCGGGGTCCGCGCGGACGGCTCGCCGTCGATCGCGGTCAAGCTGCCCGCGTCGGGATTGCACGCGAGCGCCGTCAGCGAGGCCAATGGAAATAGAATCGAGAGCGCCGTCCAGTTCTTTCGGTTCATGGCGGCGTAGCGTTAACGCGCGCAGCTCAACCGGCAAGGAACAAAAGCGACTATTTTCTCCGCAGCCGGCCCGCGGCGCGCGCAGCCACGAAGACCGCGATGATCATCGCGAGCCACGATCCGGAGCTCGCGCCGGGCGCGAGGGCGCACCCTCCCCCGGCGCTCGCCGCGCCACCGTTGACCGCGCCCGCGTCGCCCGCCGTCGGGCCCGCGTCGCTCGCGGCCGGCGGCGCCCCCGCGTCGGGCGGCTCGCCCGTCCACACGTGGCTCGTGACCGTCGTGGGCGCGCCGTCGCGCAGCACCTCGACGCGGTATCGCTCCTGGCCGTGCGCCGGCGCCGTGACGGCGAGCGTCATGTCGAACGGGTCGGCGGTGACGTCGACGGGGTCTTGCGGCTTGCCGTTCTTGACCCAGCGCGCCGTGAGCCCCGCGCCGCCGGTGATCTTCGCGTGCAGCGTCGCGCTTTGGCCGCGCACGTTGTCGCGATCGAGCGGCGCGTCGCTCGTGAGCTCCACCATCGGATCGGCGACGCCGCCGATCTTCACGACCGTGCGCCCATCGCGGATCCCCTGGAGGATGCTCGCGACGCTCAGATCCGAGGCAAAGACGTACGTGGCCGGAGTCCCCAGCGGCGTCGAGAACGTCCCTTCGTTCTGTCCGGCGCTGTGGTCGTCGCTCCCGCCGACGGCGGCGATGTGACGCCCGCCGTCGCACAGCGAATCCCAGAACGCGAGCGTCGCGGGGCCGAAGAGCGCGTTCGTCCCGGCGGTCGCGATCTCCGCGCCGTCGATCGCGTCGGCCGGGAGGTCGTATTTCCACGCGCACCCGATGCACAGGTTCCCGAGGTCGTAGACGGGATGATTGATCGAGAAGAGCGCCTTCTGCGCGTGGAACTGCCGCGCCGCCGACGCGATGTCGACGCCCGGCTGACCGATCTTGTGATCGACCCACGCCGTCGCGCCGATCCCGTTCGCATGACCGGCGTACGTCGTGTACTCGACGCCCGGCAGGATCAGGATATCGGCGTGCCCCTGCTGCACGGCGTCGATGAAATCGAGCTGCGAGACGGTGTTGTGATCGGAGAGCTCGACGAAGTCGAGCCCGCGCGACCGCGCGTACGTGACGAGCTCTTCGATCGGCGGGCGCGCGTCGCCGCTCTCGATCGAGTGCGCGTGGAGGTCTCCCGCGTACCACCGCGCGTCGCGCGCGAGCGGCGCGCCGGGCGCGTACGCTTTCCGCTCCGGCTGCGGAGGCAGCGTGGGCGCCGTGCGGAGCGTCACGACGATGTGGTAGTTCACCGACGCGCCGGTGATCTTCGCCTTGCCGATCACGATTCGCCATTTGCCCGGCGTGATCGGCCCCGCGAGGTAGCTCCGCGACGCCGCGAGCTCAGAGGCGACCGCGTCTTCCGCGTTCCCGCCGCCCCACCCGCGGAAGCCGTTCGGACCGTCGAGCCCCCAATCGAGGATATCGGTCGACGACAGATCGTCGTGGGCGATCGCGATCTCTTTCGTCCCCGCGGGGACGTCGAAATCGATGAAGACGTGATCGAGCCCCGCCTTCTCCACCGTGCCGTCGAACGGGATCACCTGGTCGGCGCGCGCGCTCCCTGCGGACAGCGCGACGGCGCCCGCCGTCATCCCCATGGCCCACGCGCGCAAGCGTTTCATCAGTCTCCGAAGATTTCGCGGGCGATGAGGCCCGGCGGGATCGAGCCGTGCGAGAGGATCTCGGCGTGGAACGCCTTCAGCGAGTAGCGATCCCCCTCGCGCTGCTTGTAACGGTCGCGGAGCTTGAAGATCGCTTCCCGGCCGATGATGTACGCGAGGGGCTGCGTCGGGCTCGTCGTGTAGCGCTTCACCTCGGAGAGCGCGAGCGGGCGTTCGAGGTGGACGTCGTCGGTGAGGATCTTGAGCGCCTCGTCGAACGTCATCCCGCGCGTGTGGAGCCCGACGTCGATGACGACGCGCGCCGCGCGGACAAGCGTCCATTCGAGCTGCATGATCCGCTCTTCGTCGGTGTAGTAGCCGAGCTCGGACATGAGCTCCTCGGCGTAGAGGCCCCACCCTTCGGAGAAGATCGCCGCGTCGCCGATCTTGCGGATGAGCGACGGGTGGAGGCGCGCGAACGAGAGCTGGAGGTGGTGCCCCGGGTAGGCCTCGTGGACCGCGGTGTCGACCTGATCGCCGTGGTCGTTCTCGCGGAGCATCTTCTCCTGCTTCGACTTCGGGAACGTCGGGTCGACCGGCGTGACGTAGAAGAGCCCCTTCGTCGTCTTGTCGAACGGCGGCGGGCGGTCGTACGCGGCGGTGATCGTGTTCCTCTGGAACACCGGCGTCTCGACCACCTCGCAGTCGTCGCCCGCGGGGAACGGCACCGCGTCCTTCTGGACGAGGTAGTCGCGCGATCGTTTCAGCTCACGCCGGTACGACGCGAGGAGGTCCGCCGCCGTCGGGTGGTTCCCTTTCACGCGCGCGACGACCTCGGGCCAGCCCTTCGCCTTCGGGTCGATCCGGCGCGCGACGTCGTTCATCTGCGCCGTCGTCTGCGCGAGGATCCGCTGCCCCGTGGCGAGCACCTGGTCGGCGTCCTCGTCGAGGAAATACGAGCGCTTCAAGAGGAACTCGAAGAGCGGCCGCCCCGCGGCGAAGCTCCCCGTCGAGCGCGGGAGGAGCTCCTTCTCGAGGAATCGCCTGTACTCTGCATATGCCTTCTTGGCCGTGGCGATCGCGCGATCGATGCGCGCCTTCTCACCCGGCAACGCCGCCTCGAGCGGCGCCCGCTGCTCGTCGAAGAACGCGCCGGCGCTCGCGGCGACCTCGATCCCGACCTCGGTCCACACCTTCGCCGGCGGCGCGATCCCGCTCGCGGGTGCGAGGTTCGCCTTCGCCGCCGCGATCGTCTGCGGGATCTTCTCCATCCGGGCGATCGCCAGGCGCGCGCGCTCGTCGGCCGGCGCGTAGTCGCGCGCGAGCATCAAGTAGATCGCCCCCATCGGGCCGGTGTACGCCGTCGGGAGGCGCTGGAGCGGGTGGAGCTCCGTCTTCAGGCGGAGGTCGACGTCGAGCGACGCCTCGAGGAGCGCGAGGTCGGTGCGCGCGGCGCGCGAGAGGCGGAGCTTCCCCGCGTCGCGCGCGCGGACCAGGAGGGCGCGCTCTTTCTCCATGGCCGCTGCCTCGGCGGCCAGCGACAGGTCGTCGAGATCGCCGTCGTGATCGTGGATGCCGAGGCTCGTCGCCGCCTCGGGCGAGATCGCGACGACGAAATCGAGGTACGCCTTCGAGAGCGCCGCCACCTGCGCGTCGTCGCTCCCCTCAGCCGGCGGCGGCGCCGATGCCACCGCGGGCGCCGGCGACGCGGGCGGCGCGGCGACCGGAGGCTGGGACGGCGGCGGCGGCGATCCCGCGCACGCTGCGAGGATCGCGGTGAGGGCCATGAGCGAGCCAAGCGGCGCCGAAAGGCGCCCGCGTCCAGGACGTGTGCGCGGCATGTTCGATCCTCAGTTCTGCGTCTGCGCGGTGGCGGAGGCGGGCGCGGCCGATGCCGGCGCGTCGAGGACGCTCTCCTCGGTGAACGTCGCGAGCTCCTCGCTCACACGCCGGAGATACTGCTGCTTCACGTGGAACGGGAGGAACGCGCTCTTGAACCCGGCGAGGATGATCTGCTTGATGTCGCGGAGCGACATCAAGAGCTGCGTGTGGCAGAGCCACAGCTCCTTCGACACGGTGGTGTCGGTGACGAGGCGGTTGTCGGTGTTCACCGTCACGCGCAACCCGAGGTTGTAATAGAGCTTCAGCGGGTGGCTCGCGAGGTCGCGGATCGCCCCCGTCTGCACGTTCGAGCTCGGGCAGCACTCGAGCGGGATGCGGTGATCGTTCACGTAGTGGAGGAGGTCGCCGTTCTCGCGGAGGCGGCAGCCGTGGCCGATCCTGTGGGCGCCGCACGTGTGGAGCGCCTGGGCGATCGACTCCGGGCCGTACGCCTCGCCGGCGTGGATCGTCACGTTGATGTTGTTGTCGCGGACGAGCTGGAACGCGCCGCGGTGGTGCTTGGCCGGGTGGTCGTACTCGGCGCCGGCGAGGTCGAACCCGACGACGCCGCGGTTCTTGTACGCGACGGCGATCTCCGCCATCTCGAGCGAGCTCTCCGGCGACACGTTGCGGATACCGCAGATGATGACGTTGCTCTCGATCTTGAAATCGGTCCGCGCCGCGCGGAGGCCGGCGAGCACCGCCTCGACCACGTTCGTGAGCTTGAGACCGCGCCGCGTGTGGAGCATCGGCGCGTAGCGCACCTCCATGTACCGCACGTTCTCGCGCGCCGCGTCCTCGGCGAGCTCGTACGCCGCGCGCTCGAGCGCGTCCTCCGTCTGCATGACGCGGAGCGTGACGTCGAAGGCTTTCAGGTACTCGACGAGCGAGCCGCAGTTCTGCCCGAGGTTCATCGCGGCGCGGAGCCCGTCCTCGTCGCGCGCGGGGAGATCGACGCGCTGCTTCTCGGCGAGCTCGAGGATCGTCGCGAGGCGAAGCGATCCGTCGAGGTGGACGTGGAGGTCCGTCTTCGGGAGCCTGGTGATGACGTCGAGCGGCAGCGTTTTCAGCGGCATAGGCGATGTTACCACGATTGGCGCAGTTTGTGTCGCCCGCCGGCGATCGGGTCAGAGGCTGGCCGAGCGCAGCGGGAGGCTCTAGATCGATCGCGGGGCCGATCCGATGCACGACGCCATTCACAAATACGAGGAGTGGACGCGCGAGCTCGAGCGGCGCCGCCTCGGGCTCATCGCGAGCCGCAAGCACCTCCGTTGGCTCCTCGTGGCGTGCGCCGCAGCGACGGCCGTGACGCTCCACTGGGGCGCGTTCGCGGCGCTGTGCATGGCCGGGTTCTGGCTCACGCTCTTCGCGACCGGGCTCTACATCGCGTCGATGTACGACTGGGACTACCTCCGGCAGATCCAGGCGGCGGAGGACGAGCTCGCGAAGCTCCGCGACGGGACGGGCGACGCGATGAGCCAGCGCGCCGCGGGCGACGTCACACCGGCGCCCGATGCGTTCCGCGACCGGCGGATCACGCGCAAGCTGACGTGGGGGTTCCGCGACCGGACGTGACCGTTGTGGCGAGCCCGCCGATTCGGCAGACTCCGCTCGCTTGACGGCAAAGGCGATCCGAGATGCGAGGCCGGGTGATTTCGCGTCGATTCTGGCGTTGAACGCGGAGTCGGTGCATTTCCTGAGCCCGCTCACCCCCGATCGCCTCCGCCACCTCCACGATCGCGCCGCGGTTCACCGCGTCGTCGAGCGCGACGGCGGCGTCGCCGCGTTCCTCTTGGCGCTCCGTGAAGGGGCCGACTACGACAGCCCGAACTACGCCTGGTTCTCACGAACGTACGACGCGTTCCTGTACATCGATCGCGTCGTCGTCGACGCGCGCGAGCGGCGACGCGGCCTCGGACGCCTCCTCTATGGCGACGTCATCGCGTTCGCCGCTCGGACCGGCTGCCCGATCGTCACGTGCGAGTTCGACGTCGAGCCGCCGAACGCGGCGTCGCAGCGATTCCACGAGGAGCACGGCTTCGTCGAGGTCGGGACGCAGGCGCTGCACGGCGGAGCGAAGATCGTCTCGCTCCGCGCGCGCCCGGTTGAGCTATAATCTCGCTCCGCCGTGGAAGAGGCTTTCGTCGTGAAGAACGATGCATTGGACGAGGCGCACCTCGTCGCCGGCGGCGCCGCCCCGCTCGACGAAATGGCGGCGACGCGCCGCGATGTGCCGCGCCCGAGGGACCTCATCCAGCGGAGCGATCTTCGCGGTGCGATCGCCCTCTTCGGCGATTGGGCGATGATCATCGGCATCGCCGCGTTCGGAATCTGGTCGCACAGCGTCGCCGTCTACGTCGTCTGCGTATTCCTCATCGGGACGCTCCAATACTCCCTTCGGGAGACGGTGCTCCACGAGGCGGCTCACTACAACCTGTTCAAAACGCGCCGCCTGAACAACTGGTCGCAGGTCCTCCACGCGTGGCCGTTCTTCTACGATTTTGCGCGATATCGCGAGATCCATTTCGAGCACCATCGAAACCTCATGACCGACAAGGACCCGATCCCGATCGCGTATTTCAAGGCCGGATACCAGGACCGGACGCGCGGGATGTGGTGGCTCTGGGGGCTCCGGCCGCTCCTCGGCTACGCGGGGATCACGTACGTCTTCCAGTATCGCAAGCCGACGCCGACGCGGATCTTCACGCTGGTCGCGATGGTGTCCGGCGCGTGGCTCCTCGGCGGAAAAGGCGGCCTCGAGATCCTCGCGCTCTACTGGTTCGTGCCGCTCCTCACGACCGGCGCGGCGCACGACCACTGGTGCGGCGTCACCGATCACCTCCACACGAAGCGGACGCCGTCGCGCTCGCACGTGAGCTTTCTATGGAACTTCTTCCACCACGGGATCGGATACCACCAGGTCCACCACATGTACCCGGCGATCCCCTGGTACAACCTGAAGAAGGCGCACGACGCCTATTGCCCGGCCGACAGCGATATCTCGACGAGCTTCTTCGAGACGTTCCGGCAGATCTCCGTCGCCTCTGGGACCTTCCCGAACCCCGCGCCGTCGGAGGAGCGATCGCCCCTCCTCCGGGGCGTCATGCGTGTCCTGAACTGGTATCCGTGAGGCGCGACAGCGTTCCATGACGAGCTCACGCGATGAGCTCGAATCGCGACAGCGCGGGCGCCACATGCGCATCGACTAGCGAGGCAAATGGCCACGAGCGATCCGGAGGCGCGAACCTCTGGTCCTCGCGGAAGGTCGGAGACGAGACACGGCATACGCGATGCAGTCCGGCGCCGCGCCGATGCGACAGCTCTTCTCCCCGGCGGCGAATTCGATCTACTGGACGGCGATCACGCTGGGCTTCGTCGCCATTCTGGCGATCCCGGCGGCGCTGATCGCGTGGGCGCGAACGCCGTATTCGACGGGAAAAGACGAGCCCGAGGAACAACCCGTCAAGTTCGATCATCGTCATCACGTCCGCGACGACGGCATCGATTGCCTCTATTGCCACGGGGGCGCCGCGGCGTCGTCGTACGCGGGCGTTCCGTCGACGTCGCTCTGCATGGGATGCCACGCACAGATATGGACCGAGAGCCCGGAGCTCGCCCCGGTCCGCGAGAGCTATTTCTCCGGCACGCCGATCCGCTGGCGGCGCGTGAACAGGCTCCCTGATTTCGTATTCTTCAATCACCAGATTCACGTCCACAAGGGCGTCGGGTGCGTCACGTGCCACGGCCGCGTCGACACGATGGGGCAGGTGTTCGCCGCGCAGCCGCTCACGATGCGCTTTTGCCTCGACTGCCACCGGGCGCCCGAGAAGGAGCTCCGCCCGCTCGATCGGATCACCGACATGGATTACCGGCCCGACCGGCCGCAGGAGGAGCTCGGACGCGTGCTCGCGAAAGAGCTCGGCGTCCGCAAGATCACCGACTGCACGGCCTGCCACAGGTGAGCGCGGCGATGAACGACGAGAGGCACCCGGTGGAGCACGACGACGCGATCGCGCGGCGCGACTTCGTAAAGTGGATGGGCGCGGCGCTCGGCCTCGCCGGCGTCGCGGCGTGCACGCGCGCGCCGTCGCAGGAGATCGTGCCGTACGTCATCGCGCCGCCCGAGGTGATACCGGGGCGGGCGCGGTACTACGCGACCGCGCTCACGCTCGACGGATATGCGACCGGCGTCCTCGTCGAGAGCCACGAGGGGCGCCCGACGAAGATCGAGGGGAACCCCGATCACCCCGCGAGCCTCGGCGCGACGGGCGCCTTCGAGCAGGCGTCCGTGCTCTCGCTCTACGATCCGGCGCGCGCGCGCGGCGTGACGCGGAGCGGGAGCGTGGCGTCGTGGCAGGCGCTCGGAGACGAGCTCCGGCGCGGCGCGTGGACCGGGCGCGCCGGACGCGGCCTCCACGTACTCCTCGAGCCGACGTCGTCGCCGACGGTCGAGCAGCTCCTCACGTCGATCCGTGCGCGGTGGCCGGAGGCGGCAATCCATTTCTACGCGCCCGGCAGCGCGGTGAACGCGTGGAGCGGCGCGCGGATCGCGTTCGGAACGCCGGGGCGCGCGCTCGAGCCGCGCTTCGACCTCCGCGGCGCCGACGTCATCGTCGCGCTCGACGCCGACTTCCTCGCGCACGGCCCGGCGTACCTCCGCCTCGCGCGCCAGTTCGCGGATCGCCGGCGGTACGGGATCGCGGAACGCGGCGCCTCGATGAACCGCCTCTACGCGATCGAGCCGCTCCATACGGTGACCGGCGCGGCGGCGGATCACCGCGCGCGTGTGCCGGCGCACGACGTCGCGCCGTTCGCGGCGGCGCTCCTCGACGCGATCGGCGCGCCCGAGCTCGCCGGCGGGATCCCGCTCCCGCTCCGGGCCCCGGCGCGCCCGTACGCGAAGCTCGTGGCGGCGATCGCGCGTGACCTCGCGGCGCACCGCGGGCGCTCGGTCGTGCTCGCGGGGCCGGGGCAGCCGCCGATCGTGCACGCGATGGCGCACGCGATGAACGCCGTGCTCGAGAACATCGGACGGACGGTGATGATGGCGCCTTCACCGATCCTGGACGCGGGCGAGGCGAGCCACGATCTCGCGCCGCTCGCCGACGCGCTCGACGCAGGCGGCGTCGATACGCTCGTCGTCCTCGGGACGAACGCCGTGTACACGGCGCCCGCCGATCGTCCGCTCCACGTCGGGCGCGCGCGGCAGAGCATCTACCTCGGCGCGCACGAGGACGAGACCGCGGCCCTGTGCACGTTCACCGTCGCCGCGGCGCACCCGCTCGAGTCGTGGGGGGACGCGCGCGCGTTCGACGGGACGGTGTCGATCGTGCAGCCGCTGATCGAACCGCTCTTCGGCGGGCGCACCGCGGCCGACGTGCTCGCGGTCCTCGCCGGCACGCCCGGATCGACGCACGACCTCGTCCGCGCGCGCTTCGCCGCGGACGCGCCGTGGCGGCGCGCGCTCGCCCGCGGCATCACCGACGACGGACCGACGGGGCCCGTCCCCGCGACTCTTCGATGGGACGCCATCGCCGCGGCGATGGCGCGGTTCACCGCCGACAAGGGCGGCGCCGGACAGCCGGAGCTCGAGGTCGTCTTCCCGCTCGACCCGCGCGTCCACGACGGGCGGTTCACGAACAACGCGTGGCTCGTCGAGCTCCCCGACCCGGTCTCGAAGCTCACGTGGACCAACGCAGCGACGCTCTCCCCCGACACCGCCGCGCGCCTCGATCTCGTCGACGGGCTCGAAGTCGAGGTCCGCTTCCAGGGGCGAGAGGTGCGCGCGCCCGTCCTCGTCGTCCCGGGGCAGGCGGACGGCACGGTCGGCCTCGCGCTCGGCTGGGGGCGGAGCGGCGCCGAGGAGATCGCGCGCGGCCGCGGCGCGAACGCGTACGCGCTCCGGACGTCCGAGGCGCCGTACATGGGCATGGGCGCGGTCGTGCGCGCGACGGGCGCGCGGCGCGATCTGCCGATCACGCAGCGAAACCGGCGCCTCGAGGGGCGCGACGAGGAGATCCTCCATCACGCGTCGCTCGACGAGCACCGAAACGCGCCGGCGGGCGAAGCGAAGAAGCGCGGGCGGCCGCTCGCGCTCTACGACGTCCGCCCGTCGTCGACCGAGCACCAGTGGGCGATGGCGATCGATCTCGCGGTGTGCACCGGGTGCAGCGCGTGCGTCGTCGCGTGTCAGGCGGAGAACAACGTGCCCACCGTCGGCCCGGACGGCGTCCTCCTCGGGCGCGAGATGCACTGGCTCCGGATCGACTCGTACTTCACCGGCGACGCGCGCGAGCCGGACGTCCTCGCGCAGCCGATGCTGTGCCAGCACTGCGAGAAGGCGCCGTGCGAGTACGTCTGCCCGGTGAACGCGACGGTCCACAGCTCCGACGGGCTGAACGAGATGGTCTACAACCGCTGCGTCGGCACCCGATTCTGCTCGAACAACTGCCCGTACAAGGTGCGGCGCTTCAACTGGTTCGATTACCACCGGAGCGAGGACGCGACGGAGCAGCTCGTCCACAACCCCGACGTCACCGTGCGCGAGCGCGGCGTCATGGAGAAGTGCACGTTCTGCGTCCAGCGCCTCCGCGAGCACGAGATCCGAAACCGCACCGAAGGGCTCTACCCGCCGCCCGTCACCGCGTGTCAGCAGGCGTGCCCCACGCGCGCGATCGTCTTCGGCGACAAGCGGAGACCGGGCTCGCCCGTCGCGCGCCTCTCCGAGGACGAGCGCGCGTACGCCGCCCTCCACGATCTCGGGACGGTGCCGCGCGTCCGATATCTGAAGAGCATCAAGAACAAGAATCCGGAGCTCGCATGATCGCCGCAGCCCCCGAGGCCCGCGCGATCGCTGGCGAGCGTCCGTCCGAGCCGCCGGTCTTGACCGACGAGAGCTCGCTCGCCGAGCTCACCGACACGCTCCTCGGGAAGGTGCTCCACCCGCCGCCGTGGCTGCGCCCTCTCCTCTTCGCGTCGTTCCTCGGCACGCTCGTCCTCCTCGCCGCGATCACGTACACGGTGACGACCGGGATCGGCGTGTGGGGGAACAACATCCCCGTCGCGTGGGCGTTCGGCATCACGAACTTCGTCTGGTGGATCGGGATCGGCCACGCCGGCACGTTCATCTCCGCGTTCCTCCTCCTCCTCGAGCAGAAGTGGCGCACGTCGATCAACCGATTCGCCGAGGGGATGACGCTCTTCGCGGTGATCCAGGCGGGGCTCTTTCCGCTCCTCCACCTCGGTC
>Ga0207670_10001061_pt1 | contig 14488 bp, 23 predicted proteins | sample KBSS23HmetaG_FD_184339 | JGI IMG/M metagenome (GOLD analysis project Ga0207670, IMG submission 184339) | Switchgrass rhizosphere microbial communities from Kellogg Biological Station, Michigan, USA - KBS S2-3H metaG (SPAdes) (version 2) | ecosystem: Host-associated > Plants > Roots >... | reverse complement strand
AGCCGCTCAAGGTGCTTCGCAAGGCTTTGTTGTATCTGCAATGCCTGATAACGGCTGAGGGCTAAAGCATGGCCGTCATAGACCCACAGGCGGCGATTGACGCAGCGCAGCCGTGGTGCTGCGTGCCAGTTGGCGACCTTTATTACGCAATCCTTGCGGCCTTAATTGACGTAGGAGAAGGAGGAACTGTGCCTGATACAAACGAACTCTTGGCTCAAATCGCCTGCTTGAAATGTGCCGTGCAACCCGGCGATGTGCCTCTGTTGATCCTCGGCGCGGTGAGCAACATCACGAGCGGCGGTGGCGGTGGTGGTGTCCAATGCACCGTTGGAATTCCAGTGGCCGCTCCAAGCTCTGCCTGCGCTATCGCCATCGACGAAAATGACGGCACTCTGTACCTGTATTACGCTGGCGCGTGGCATTAGCCAATCTATGAAACGATTTCTTGCAGTCCTTGCGATGCTGCTTTGCTTTGCTGGGCACTCAGCGATTTTCAACAACACCTTCACGACGCAATCCACTGCTGGCTTTAGTATCACCGGCACGAACTTGAGTGTGCCGGGTGTAGTGCGAGCCAATGGAGGCGCGTTTACGAATAGCCTGACCCGTAACGGAATTGATGCCATCACAGGTTTCGGAAACGTCAATCTCATATCGCGTTTCACGTCCGCCAATGGCATTGGAAGCTCTAGCATTGGCGACGACGGCGTGACCGTTACTATGACGGAACCTCTGAGCTTGAGCGCGGCGCTCACGGCTCAATCCGGCGCGTTCACCAACAGCCTGACTCTGAACGGCTCTCCAGTCCTGACCAACGCGCCCGGAAGCGGCATCACGAACGCGGGCACAGGCACGGCGAACACGCTGGCCAAGTGGACGGACACGAACTCGCTGGGCAATTCGACGATTACGAACACCGCGAGCGCCATCGGCTTGGGAAATGGTTCGCTGGCTGGCACGACATTCTCGGGCACCGTCAGCGATGTCATCGCGGCGGGCGACACCGCGCTACAAACCTCCGCCTTCACGAACAGCTCAGCGATATTCGCGATAGGCGCGTTTTGGTCGGACATCGGAGCCAGCAACCTTTTTGGCTTCTACGGGCTGGGTGACAGCATCGGCGGGTCCACCTTGTTTCGCGACTCCAGCGAGGTGCTTGCGCTTGGCGATTCGCTCTTTTCCAGTGCGACCGTGACCTCTAGCGATGACTTGGTTGGCATAGGCCATTCGGTGTTCAATTCAACGGTGTCACAGCAAAACGATGACTTGTTCACATTTGGGCACCTTGGATTTTCCAGCGCCGTCATTACCAATTCGCAGGACATTTTCGGATTCGGGTACGCTCCAGTGTTTGACGCTAGGGTGACGAACAGCTCACAAATCTACGCCATCGGGCAGGCCGTTTTGGACACGGCCAAAGTCAGCGGCTCGTCGGACATTTATGCTTTCGGCGGTTCGCCACTGAGAACTTCCACGCTAACGAACGTGTCGGACATCTACGCCATCGGAAACGGCGCAGGCCAATCGGTGAGCCTGAATGGAAAGAGCCACATCTTTATGCTCGGCAGCGGGGCACTCGCGACCAACAGCAACGACTACGTGTTTGGTGACTCGGCTTACAATTATTTCTTCCCCGGTGCTTCCGCGTCGTTCGCTGTGGTGCCTACCGCGAATGGAATTCCATTGCTCACAAATTCAGTGACGATCTCTCAGAACGGCACCAACGGATCGCCAATTGTCAACATGACGAACAGCGCCACGATCACGTGGGCGCGTAGCGGAAGCAATTGGACAGCCAATGCAGTCAGCAGCGGCACAACCGTATCGGTGAACGGAACCAACGTCAGCACGCCCAACCTGACCAACACGGCAACGGTGACGTTGGCCGTCAGCGGCAGCAACATTCTTGCGACGGCGATTGTCCCGTCAGGCACCGCAAGCGCGAGCGGCACGGCGAACACCGTGGCGAAGTTCACGTCCAGCACTAATCTCGGCAACTCGTCAATCACGGACAACGGCACGACCGTCGCGCTGACCAGCGGGATAACGACAGTCAGTGGCACGCAGACCAACACGGCGACAGCAACGAACAACGTGCCATTTGTGGCGGTTGGCATATCTGGTCAGACTAACGATTTGCAGCAATGGATGATTGGGACGAATGTGGCGCAAGTGCGGCCTTCAGGCGCGTTTTGGGCTTCGGTTGGTTCAGCGGCTTCACCGTCGCATTCGTTCATTGGAAATACGAATAGCGGCCTTCGATCTGGCGCTGGTAGTGCTGCGGTGTTAACACAAGGAGGTTTCGATAGAGCGTCCATTGAAAGTGGAAAACTAGGATTGGCAAGCGCGATGGAGATTTCTTGGACTTCATCAACGACAGACCCAACAGCGGGCAAGGACACGTACCTTCTAAGAGACTCAGCAGCAGTGTTTCAGCTTGGCGAGGATGCGGCAACGCCGGTCAACCAAGCACTCAAGGCGCACGACGGTTCGGGCACCGACAAGGCGGGCGCGAACTTCACGCTCGAAGGCGGTCAAGGCACCGGCACGGGCGCAGGTGGCACGTTGTTCTTCGCAACCGCCAAGGCGCGAACCACCGCCTCCACGGCCAACCCTTACACGAATTGGGTTTCCTTGGATGCGAATGGCGTTCTTGCAGCCGGGACAGTGGTGGTGACAAATTATGTTCGGATGCCGTGGACCACGCTTACGATGACCGGCTCGAACGTGTCGAGCATCGACTTTGCCGCAGCCAGCATGTTCAAGTTGACGCTGACGAACGATGCCTTCTTTGTCGCGCCATCTAACCTACCGGGAACCAACTCGGCCCAAACGATTCAAGTGCATGTTTTGCAGGACGCGACGGGCACCCGGACGCTGACGATGACCAACAGCGCGTGGGTCATGGCTGGGTCGGGCACGGCGACGAATGCCGTGGTCGCGCTGAACACCAACGCAAATTCCGTGACCGTGCTGACCTTCGTCACCAGTCCGTTCTCAGCCACGCAAGTTTACGGCACGCTCGTCACTCCCGGTCTATGAACCGCCGTCGCTTCGTTTACTGCGCCGCCACCGGTTTGATGGTGCCTGCGGTGCGGGCGAGCACGTTGATACCATTCAGTTTTTGGAGCAGCGGTTGTCCGTTGAGCAGCAACGCCGCGTTCGCGCTGAATGACTGGATCAGCCGCGTTCAAGCTGCAAGCAGCGACGTGACGATTGCCGGGACGCGGGCCGCAGTGGGCTGTTACATCGACGGCCTGATGACCGACGGCGTATGGACGAAGCTGGTGAGGCATAGCATTTTCGCTGGTAACGACCTGAACGCGCTCAAAGCACCGCTGAAGAACGGCGGTCCAGCTTCGGCTGATGTGCTCCCCAATTTCGTCGCTGGCGACTACACGCAGGCCGTTGGGTTGCAGGGCGGAAACACCAAGTACGTGGACACCGGCCTGCCGTGGAACAGCACCGCAGGCAGCATGAGCGACACGAGTTTTCACGCCAGCCTTTATACGCGAACGCTGCAAACCGCAGGACTCGCCACATTGCAGTTCGGCACGGCGGGAGCAGTCTATACGGCGCTCATCATCAGGACCGACGCCAACACGTATTTCTATCTGAACTCGGCGGTCGATACGATTGTGACATACTCAGACCCTGACGGCATTGGGCATTACATAGGCACGCGGACCGCCTCGAACGCAGCGGCGCTTTACAAGAACGGCGCTTCGGTTGCAACCGGCCTTGTTGCCATCGGCGCACGGCTCACGGGAACCATGTTTATCGGGTGCCTCAACAACAACGGTGCACCGACGGCTTATTCGGACGCGATCTTCGAGCAGTACTCAGTGGGCACAGGGATGACCGCAACTGACGCGACCAACTTGTATAATCGGTACGTGAAGCTCAGGAAAGCGCTTCGGCGATGAGTCGGCGTGACAAGGCGTGGGCCATCACGTTTACGCTGTTCTGGATCGGTGTGATGGTGTTGTATGCGATGTTGATGAAAGGAAAACTATGAGCGTTCTTGAACTTAAACCAGAAGATTTCGGCGCAGACGGCAATATGGGCGTGGGCGGCGCGACGGCGATGGATTCGACCGCAGCGATCCAAGCCTGCTTCGACGCCGCACGCCGATTGCAATCCGAGTTCGTCATTACTGATTCAGTGCTCACCGCCGGCCAGAAGTCGCACGTCATCGCACATGCGCCGTTCCTGCGGACGGTGAAGTTTGCCGCTGGCGCTTATTATCGGATCACCGACACGCTCAACATCGTGTCGCTCTGGAATGGGATCATCGACGGCAACGGCTGTTACATTCTGTGGGACGGCGCGGACCCAACGAAGCAGATGTTCCGATTGCAGGATACGCGCAACCTGCGCCTGATGAATTTCCGGCTCATCGCGCATCAGGACCGGGCGACGATGGCTGGTGTCACGGCTGAAAATATTACACCGGAAAGCGGCGGAAACGTCACACCGTTTCACAATTTCTACGAAAACATCCACATGTACGGCAACCAGGGCGGGTTCAAGTTCGGGTTCCGGCACATGCTCGGCAGCGGCGGCGACAATAACAACGAGATGCACGATTATCTGCACTGCTCGGTCTTCGACTACGTGGAGGCTGCTTACTCAATCGAGCACTCGCAGTCCAAGCATCACCGCTTCTACGGTTGCATGTTCCAGGCTGGAACGACTGGCAAGCGCGGTGTGTCGCTGCGAACGCCAAGCGTGGCCGTGAACGGCAATGGCTCGTTTGCATGGTGGGGCGGCGGAGGCGGAGGCAACCTGGCAGCGGACTTCCAGTTGGCTGGCCCGCTGGAAAACGTGCTCATCCAGTACGCGGAGATCGAGCAAAGCAGGCGTTTCCTCATCACGTCGTTCAATGAGGTCGTAAGTGGGTTGCTCGGCGCGGTGCCGACGCCTGCAAGCCTGACCATGACAACCCCTGGTGGCTCGGCTTATGTCATTTCAAGCCTCGTCACGACCGCGGCGTTCACGCACACCTACGCGGCGAACAAGGACACGTATGATTTGCTCAAGAGCGACGGGACGGTCCTGCACGAGTCGGTCGCTGTAGGTGCGCCGCCGTTGAACCTTTCCGGCAACACGACTTGGCTCCAGCGCGTGACGACGGACGGCACTGGCATTATTGCCGTGGACAATATCGGAGGTTCATTCGTTGGGCCATCGGGAATACCGACGCCGACGACCGTGGTAGGATGCCGCTGGTCGAGCGACAAGAAAACAATTGAAGGCGACTTCATTGTGTATATGCAGAAGGGGCCACTGACGCTGATCGGCAATCGTTTCTACAACAAGATCAAGCACGGCAAGATTCGCGTTTTCGCTGGCAGCACAGCCGACTCGACATCGACGAAAGTGACCGCCATTGGCAACGTGTTCCGGTCGGACCTAGCACTGCCTTATCCGCAAGGATTGGCTCGTATCATTCCGGACCGTGGCGACGGCGGTCCGGGAACGCCCGGCGTGAACTGTGCCGTGGACCGCAGCGTATGGATCAACAACACGAACAATCCAAGCGGCGGATCGCCGACGGACGCGGTAATGGACAACGTGCTGCCATTGCCTTAGCAAAAGCATCGGTACCGCTGGCGGGGAGCAGTATCGTGGGATGAAGACATAAATAAAACAACACTATGAACGAACAAATCACATCAGCAATTCGAAGCGTTTTGAAGATTGGCGGCGGCTGGCTCATCGCCAAGGGCTACACCGACAACTCAGGCGCTGAAATGGTAATCGCCGGGATCATCGCAGCGGCGGGTATTGTGTGGTCCTGGGTGCATCATCAAACGAATACACCAATGTCGAAACCGTGAAGCCTGGATTCTACGAATTTAGGCCGTTCAATGGCTCAAAACCACTAAATGCAAATGTCTACAACTTACCAAGACGGCGCTGGCGGGTCGATTTTTTCGATCCGGACACGGGGGCAAAGATTCGCACGCGCAAGGGCCGCAAAGCTAACCTGCCGTGGGTTACTGTCAATGGCGCTCGTTGGCATGGCAAGTTTATTCGGCTCGTGCCTGAACGCAGCGAACACGAACCTCGTCTGGAACCCCAGCAGCGGAGCGACGAGTTATCTGATTTACGCATCGGTAGGAACAGCACAGTTCTCGTCAATATTGCAACTATCCGGGACAACGGCGTCCGTTCCAGTGGCCATCAACGCGCCAACGAGGTTTTATGTCACGGCGATGAACACGGTCGGCGAATCAGGTCCGTCTAACACGGTGACGAATAATCCGCCGTCGATCCCGGTGCCCCCAAGTGGTCCGGTCATCACGATGGTTGCGCCGGGTCTTTCTACGACCAACGTCGAGATGGGCGGCAGCGTGATCGTCACGGCCTTGATCCAGAACACGGGCGACGCCGACTTCGTTGCGGTGGACGGCGCACTGACGCTGTTGCCACCTGGCGCGACACGGGACAGCGGGCCCTATATCCACGTCGCAGTGGTCTCACCACCGCTGGTCGTGAGCGCCAAGAGCAGCGTGTCTGTGACGGGCACGTGGACGGCCGCACCAGGCGTCGCAACGGGCATCTACACCGCTTACATGGTCGTCAAGAGCAGCGCGGACGTGTGGACGGCATCGCCCTACAGCTACTTTACGGTGGTCCTCGCGCCTGCGCCGTCAGTCCCACCCGCGCCGCAAAACTTGGAAATCAGGCCAACGTCGGCTACCAAGCTCGATCTCTCGTGGAAGGGCACACTGACGGCTTCGACCGAGGTTGAGCGCAATGAGGAGCACACCACGTTCAAGCGCGTGGCGACGGTTGCGCCGGGCATCTCTCTGACGAGCGACACCATCCGAAGGCGCAGAAATTATCAGTACCGCGTAAGGCAGCGCAACAGCATTGGCGCGGGGCCCTATTCGAACATTGCCGCCTACAGCGCACCGTAATTTTGGGCTGACAAACAGGGCGGCATGGGCGAAATTTACCAATGGAAAAAGGGCACAGCAGCCGACCGGACGACTGTAAAGGACGGTGGAACGTCGATAGCCTAAACGCGCACTTCGAGCGATGGCTGCTCAACCTGGAGAAGCATTACGACGCGCGGCTGGCTGAGATGAAGGAGGCGACAGCGACGGCTTTGGTCGCCGTTGAGAAGCAAACCAACGCAGCCTTTGCCGCGAACAAGGAATCGGTGACCAAGACCGAGCAAGGCCAGCTCGCCTACAACGCGCAGCACAACGATTTGACTCGCAAAATGGAGGCTCAGGCCGCCCGGTTCGTTGACCGCGAACGCTTGGAAGAATACGAAAAGCGCTTTGACGCCAAGCTGGAGGCGTTGAAGGAAGACATTGGACGGTTGCAAGAAAGCCGGGCGGAGGGCGGAGGGCGGCGCGAGACGCAGCAGGAGCATCGGCAGCAGGCAAACTGGACCGTGAGTCAGGTCATCTCTACCGTCTTCGGGTTGCTCGGCGTGCTAACGTTCGGACTTGCGCTGGTGCAGTTTTTCCTCAAGAGTAAGCCATGACTCGCCAACCCGACCCGTTCGCCAAAGTACCGCCGATCGCCATGTTCGCGCTGGTGGCCTTTTTCTGTCTCGCTCCAGTCGCCCTGCACGTTGGTTGCGCCACAGGCAAAGGCCAGTTAACGCCGAGCACTGGCGTTTATGATCCCAACGTCATGGCCAGCACCTTGGTCGTGACGGCTGAGAACGTGCGCGAATTGGCGCTGGACGCATTCGACAACTTCGCACGGCTGGAGAGGGCAAACCGCGCGGCCCTGATGAAGGTTGATCCGAAGATTCATCAAGCGGCCGAGGTTGTGCGACGTGATGGCAAGAAATACCTCGATGCGCTGACGGCGGCTAAGGTTGCGTTCCAGAACGACCGCAGCCAAGCCAATGCCACAGCCCTGACGAGCGCCTTGGCCAGTGTGCAATCGCTTCTGCGCGACACGGTGCGGTACATCTCGGAGATCGCGACGAAGAAAGGCACACCATGACCGCATTGCTCCCGCTCATTTTTGAACTGGCTGAATGGCTCGCCATGTCGATACCGAAGTGGATCGCCGCAGGCCGCGCCAAGGGCGAGCTGACCGCCGAGCAGGAAGCCGAGTATCAATCCCGCCAGGCCGCTATTTTCGGCAAGGATTACATGCAGCCCGACCCGTGAAGCCCCACCAACGCGAGTGGCGACGGTTCAACTTCACGGAGACTTTCAGGCCCGATGACACCATAACATATGAACAAGACGAACTTTCTGGCAGTGTTGGCGACCTTATTCGCGCCACAAGCCCAATCGCCGGGTCGCCCAATCAGCTTCCTGCAACTGAGCAAGACCAGCTATTTCGCCCCACGACGTAGGCACCGCTTGGGATGGCGCGAGGAAGCCCGCAAGCGCACCTACCGCGAACTGGCTTATCGCCGTCGCCGGAATGCACATGTGCCCGTATGAAGCCGCCCGCCACCATCGACCCCGCCTACGCCGAGCAGGAGCGCCGGTTCAAACGCTGGCTCGCACGGCGCAAAGACCTCTGGAAGATGCTTTGTAAACGGTGGTGAATTTTCGATTCCGCACTGGTCCGGTTCAGTAGGCCAGCACTTCAAGTCAGCCCGGTTAGGGCTTGCAGTTACGACTGCCACTGTTGCCCGACATAAGCGCGGGCAACCCTTTTCTTAATGCCCGCACATGGGGCGAATCCCCCGCTTGCCCCGTGGTGCAATACCCCGTAGGATTCTAGAATGCCAAAGGACCACGATGAACATGGCAGTCGGCTTGAACGTCTCGTTGAGGGCGTTCAGGATGCCTTGTTAGCTACTGAGCGTGCAAACGCCGCGCGGCACATCGAGTTGATGGCCGTACTCCGAGGGGAATCCGACATTTTGGGCCGTCTCAACGCTCTAAAGTCTCGCTTGGCGAAGATAGCAAAGGCGCTGGCGACTTTGGATGCCGCAACATAAACAGAAAAACGAAAGTGAAGTGCATGTCCGCGATTCAAGATTACGAAACAAAAGTAGATGCCGCATTCACGGCTATCGGCGAGACCGTCGATTCAATCGTCACAAGCGTCTCCGGTGTTGCCGGTGATGTGGACCGACTGAAGGCGACAATCAAAGCTCTACAGGATAGCGCCGGAACCGTGACGCCCGAAGATCAGGCGTTGCTCGACAAGTCCGAGGCGGCTGTTAACAGCATCGCCGCGCGCTTGGCCGGTCTCAAAGAAGCGATGGCTTCGCTGGATGCCGCGACCGAGGAAGCGCCGACGCCAGCCTAATCCTCCTCAACCCCACAGCCCGCTACGAGGTCGTTGCGGGCTTTTTGTTGCTCAGAAAAGCTGCATGACTGGCCGGCCTTTGGTTCTCCTGAAGGTGTCGCGCACAAACTTGGCGTGGCGCAATGCCTGTTCGCCTTGGTCGGGGTAACGCTCCAGTGCCGCACGCTCCGTATTGGCCAAACCAAGACAAAGATTGCAGAGAGCGATGAGAGGAAGTCCGTCCCACCCGCACTCAAAGGTCACACCGCAATCTGGACAAGTGTGTGTCACAAATAAAGGTTAGCAGAAAAAGAAAGAGGGGAACAGAGTTGAAGTGCTCCCTCCCTGCGGTCGGTCGGTGATGGAGGCGCCTAGCGGCGCGCTGTAAGGATACACCATTTCAGCTATACGCTGAGTTTTAATCTGTCAAGCACCTTTTCTCGGCGCATACGGCAGCCTCTCCCCCGGCGTGGTCGCACGCTTGCGCTTGGCCCTGCCCTCGACGGACAGCAAGACTCCTGCGGCGTTGCGGACCATCGTCTCGGTGCGCTGTTCTTTCTTGGTGATGCCCCAGCCGAAGCTAATCGTGCGAGCAAAGGTGCCGTCAGGTCGCGCGATGTAGCCGGTGAGATTCACGCCGCAACATAGCACACTATCGCGCGTAGTTGGTCGAATAGTCGATGGCGAACCGTCCCGTGATGCGGTTGCTTTCTTGGCAAATCACTTCCACTGGTCCTTTGATTCCGTCCAGTCGATTGCTGAATAGGAGTGACCAATTCGGTTCGCGCAGTTCACTGCCAATTGTGTTGTTCGAGTCCCAGCGCGGCAGGTAGTTAGTCGTATTCGTGCCAGTCCACTGCGGCCAGTATCCGCCCGTGTCACCTGGCTGAATGACGATGTTTTCGCCGTGTTCCAACTGAAGCATCGTCACTGCTGTCGCAAGATCAGCCACGCTCTGCTCTATGGTCTGGATGCGCTTGGAATTTTTGTCGATTGAAACCTTGTGCGCCCGCAACGCGATTCCAACAACCACAAGTGCCGCTAAAGCCATCGCTCTGATTATATTCTCGTTGCTCATTCGTATCCTGCCCCGCCGCCAGCGCCTTGACGCGACGGTTCACTCAAACCTCACATTTCTCGCCCCGCGCTCCGGTTCATTGCACGCGCTCACCTTTCTGGCGCAATTCCGTCAGCCGCGCTTTGTAGGCGTCTTCGGTATCGAATCGGTGCATCAGGTTATCTCCGTAGATCGGGCGCGTATGTCTCGCGGCGGCGGTCTTGGACATTTGCCCGCACGCCACGTAATACGTGCCAAGCTGCGGGTTGTACCGCTCTTTGATCCAGTATGACTTCACAGTTTACGATTGATCTTTTTCCCGCGCCGCTTGTCGTTCGATCAACAGCAACGACCGATTTTGCCGCGCCCCTGAGTAGCAGGCTTTCTCGACCGCGCTCCAGTCGCTGCGTTCCATCGCTTCCGATGCGGCCAAGAGCACTTTGGCCAAGGCTTCGATGAGGCGCAGCTTTTCGGTCTCGTCGGTCATGGCGTCTCGATAATCACGGTGACGCCTTCTTCCTCGGCGTTGGCACATTTCTCGGAGATGACCTGCCCTTCCAGAACGTCCCATCTGTCGCCAGGGATAATTCCAGTCGGCGCAACCAGCAAATCCTGTAGCCGTTTAAGGCTCCCGCCGCTGGTATTGTCCCAATCCAATGGCCTTCGACTTCGCACGATGAATCGGATTGCAAAGCGCGGTGCAGGGCCAGTGCCGCCCTCCGCTTCTCGCGGTGATGGACCGTCCAATGAGCGCCCTTGAGCGCATTCTGGCTCAACGGCAGGTAATTCTTGAGGTGGATTGTGATTCTTGGCATGTGCTTGCATCCTCTCGCGCTGGCGCTGCTCCTGCGCGAGTCGGCGCGTCATATAGTCTCGGGCCTGTTGCGGCGTCCAGTTCACGGTTTGTCTTTGGTTTATGGGTTGTGCCGAATCACACTGTTGGGCCGCTTGAGTGATTCCAGATATTTTTCAAGTTCATCGGCGTAGCGTTCCGGCGTCATGTCAGGCGCTTGCTCCACCAGATCGAAATGCCAGCCAGCACCTCCCCCGCCACCTGTCGCGGACTGACAGTGATTCACAAATAGATCAAGACTCACGCCCTTGAGTGCGGAACGTAGGTCTGCCATTGTGTCAGCCCCTATTTCAAGTCTTAGCTTCCAGCGACGAAGCGGCCCAACAATCTCACTGGAGCCAACGCCGGAATTTCTCAGTGGTTGGCCTTGATACTTTTGGTCAGTCATACATTCTCTTTCCGTCGTGGCTCAGTTCAAGCGTTCTGCGTGTTTGCCGCTATTCCTTCACACGGCGGGCATCTTCGCGTCTTGGCTGTCGGTTTCCGTTTCGATGTCACCCATTCCTCATGCCCACATTCGAGTTCGATGCACCAGCGTAACGGGTTCATTGGAGACCGATCCACACGCCGAACCATGCGCTGCACCGAACCGCCAATTGCGCTCTTGCTCATTCCTTCCTCGCTCGCTCTAAATGGCTCGCTATTCGGTCCATAACCGCCTTAAAGCCCCAACCGCCGCCATTAGAACCGTCGCCGTTCTCTAGCACAAGCCTCGATGCGCGGCGTCCGCTGCCACCGCCGCTTGTGAAAAGGTCGTTGGCAATCCGATACGCGAGCTTTTGCGTTTTGGTCATGGTCGTCTCCTCCAATTCCCCACGAACTCGCTCACAATCGCGAACGGCGCGACCACGCACCAGACCGCGAACGCAATGGCGTGGAGCACGACCCAACCTACGGCGATGAGCACGAGGCAGGCGAAATAGGCCAGCACGCAAATTGCGACGAGTGAAAGTGCGAGGTGGATCATGGTCGCCGTTCTGATTTTGTTGAACCGCTGATTGAGCCGCCCTGCGATGCCGAATAGAAGTAGTTCGCTTCGGGATGCGCTTCGATCAATGCCTTGTAGCGGTTGAAAATCCCAAGCGTCCAATCGGCATCTCGATAAACCACGTCGCGCATAATCGTATCTGGCCAATGCGAATCCATGCCGCGAGAGAGCACCACGAACGTCAGGCAGGTTGCCCGCACATCAACGCCCGTGTCTTTGAACAAGCCTTCGCTGCCAGCGTGCCACGGGCCTTTGGCGAGGTACTCGCCTCCATCCACGAGCGGGAACTTGAGCGTTGATCCTCCAAAGCCTTGTGATTTCGTATCGCGTGGATTGTGGAAATAAACGTTGTCAGCCGCATTCGGCTGGTCGGCCACGAGCCACACACCGCGAGCGCATTCATATTTCCGATAACGGCGCTCTTGCGCTTCGGATTGTCCGCACTTCATTGCGCCACGCTCAATCGCGTAATCATTCGAACCAACAGGCGCAAGAGCCTTGGTAGGTGCTTTCTTTTCCCAAGACTTCTTGGGCTTTCCGAACACTGAATCTTGGCAATCCTGGCAGAGACCGCTGATGGTGAACTCGTGCCTTGAAAGGTCGTCTCGGAACACGAGTGCGGGTTTCCCGCAACCGATGGGCGGCGGAACGCAAACGTTTTGCTCGATAGCTGCACGTCGGTCGTGCCCGAACATCTTGGTCAGTTCAGCTTCGAGCACTGGATGTTTATTGCTTGGGTTCATGTTTATTGAATGGCTTCCCGCATTCTTCGGAACAGTTCAGCAGTGGCTTGCGCGTTTGAATTTGATTCCGGTTCAGTCGTGCGCTCAGAAGCGCGACTGACCGAAATGGATTGAATTTGTGAATTCAATTCTGTCCCAGCTTTCGTACCACTGATTGTCTTAGCTGGCGTACCACCAGTCTTATTTCCAGTACCACCAACGAAGTAACGATTTGACTTGTGGCGATTGCCTCTTTCGATTCGCAAATATCCAGCGGCTTCGAGTTCAATAATTCGGGCGAGCACTGAGTTTTTGTTGCAGCCGATGAGTTTGGAAACGGTTCGGACTGAAGGCCAGCAGCAGCTATTTGCGCCTGTCATGTCTCGAAGCAAATGCCACAATCGAAAGGCACCGTCAGATAAGGTTGTGTCCCGAATGATTTTAGAATAGAGCGCCGGATCAATCTTCACACAGGCGGGTTCAAATCCCTCAAGCCACCCCAGACAGCCGAACAGCGTCGGCCCAGCGGAGAGCAAACGAAGCCATCCGAGGTGGATTGAAGGAGTTGACCGCCTATTGTGCTCTCTGACAGGACGCTGTTCATTTCGTCTGCCAAATCTTTTAAGCTCAAAGCACATGGAAGTCAATCCCGGTTATCGGGTTCCTCGAATTGGTAGAATTCTCCCGCTCTATCCAGCATCTCCCGAAAGTGCTCGTCGGCGGCAATCGTCTCAGGTTTCTTCGGCTTGCCTTTATACTCGTGCTCAACCTCGAAGTTTGCCCACCAGCCGAAAAGCGTCTTTTTGTCCAATTCTCCCAACATCCGGCCCTTGTCCTTCCCAAAGGCCATTTTGTGCTGATACCACTCCTCGGAATGGTGGGCAGGCTCAGGATTGGCCTTGGTTGGCGCTGGCTTGGCTTGGGACGCGCCGGAAGCCGGGGGTGCGCTCGGACCAGCGGACGGCGCTCCTGCGGGCTTCTGCGGCATTGCTACGTGGTCGTATGGCGCTTCGGTGCCGCTACCAACGAACTTGGTCGGCTCTACGCCCATGAACGTAGCGCACTTCCGCACCATCTCGGCCAATCCAGCCTTGGTCGTCGGCACGAGTGTTAGCGGCCATTCCTCAAGCTGCTCGTTCGGCACCAGCGCATACGGTGGGCCGTCATCGCACGCCCATTGCAGCAACGTCTGGTCATTGAAGCACTTCCGCATCTCAGTCAGGAACCATGCGCGGGTCTTCTCCGTAGCCTGCGCGGGAGGAGCGGACGCGGCGCGGTCCCCCGGCTCCGAACCGGGGGGCTTCGCGGTGCCTGTAGCGGTGGTTGTGGAAGTTACGCTGCCTTTGGAACCAGTTTGTGCAGTAGATGATGATGCGCCTTGCATAACCACCTTACCAGACGAGGATTGCTGTAATCCGGATGATGTTTTTCCGATTGAACAGAGCCACAGATTTCGCAAGGCATTTTCACCAGTTTGCCCCGCTTCAACAAGACGTTGGAATAGCTGCGACAGTTCATTTTGAATCGCGCTTCTGGACTCAGGTGGTTGAAATGCAAATATCTCCGCTCTCTCATATAAGTTCGGTGGCACTCCAGACAGGTCCGTTGTCCGGTTCTCGTTTCGTTGCCGCATTTGC
>Ga0207670_10001059_pt1 | contig 14505 bp, 22 predicted proteins | sample KBSS23HmetaG_FD_184339 | JGI IMG/M metagenome (GOLD analysis project Ga0207670, IMG submission 184339) | Switchgrass rhizosphere microbial communities from Kellogg Biological Station, Michigan, USA - KBS S2-3H metaG (SPAdes) (version 2) | ecosystem: Host-associated > Plants > Roots >... | reverse complement strand
GTGCGGCCGCCGCGGTGGGGGCGGTCAGCGCGACTCTCCGAGCACGGCCAGCCTCGACCTCAGAACGCACGAATTCGGCGCCTGTTCTAGTTTTTCCGAACCCGCGGCCCGCCAGCACCAGCCACGTCCGCCAGTCGCCGAGAGGGGTCACCTGTGAGGGCCGCCCGACGTACTGCCACGAGAAGGCGAGGCGCTCGGCCTCTTCGGCCGGGATGCTGCCGAGCAAGGCTTCGAATGCCTCCGGTCCGCCGGCTTCATCGATCGCGGCTTCGAGCAGGGAAGTTTCGCCGATCACGCTGCGGCCTTTCCCGCGAGCCACGCGGCGACGTCGGCCAGGTCGAGGAACACCGGCAGGCCCAGCCGCCGCGCCTCCGCTTCCTCGTCGCGTGTGCCCGCGCTGGTCTCGAGGTGGCGCGGGTTGAAGACGTAGACGGCATCGCACCGGCGCAGCAGCTCGAGCGCGCCCTCGAGCCAGAACGCATCCGTGAGCTGGCCGTGGAAGTGCTCGCCGATCGCGTGCGGGACGCAGGGCATGGCCCCGGCGCGCGCGACATCGAGGCCCGCGGATCGCGCGGCACGCACGTTGCCCGCGAGATCCCATGGCGTTGGCGCGCGAAAGGCGCCGGCGATGTAGATCACAGGCAGTTTCGTCATCGTGATGCCTTTCCCTCACGACGAAGACGACGTGCGCACCTGCGCAAGATCGCAACGGGCCAGAGCGCCGAAGAGGTCACGGCCACAAGGACGCCGGCAACAGCAATAATCGGTGTCAGCAGGCCGAACCCCGCCAGGAATTCGGGGACTCCGGGTGGTGAATTCTTGCAAATCTCTTCGTAGAACTCGGCGGATCGCAGCTTGCGAACGACCCTCACCGACTCGAAGGGGAAGGCCAGCAGCGCGGTGAATCCATAGGCGAGTAGCAGGGGACTCAAAATGGAATGTCCTCGCCCCGGGGAGGGGCGCCGGGGTTGTGGGGTTCTCGGGTATCGGATCCCTCGTCGTGCTGGCCGGGCGGGCGCCGCTCACTTCCGTTGGCCGCGCCGGCGCCACCGCCGCCGAGGAAGACCACCCGGTCAGCAACGATGTCGGAGCTCGATCGCTTGCCGCCGTCCTTGTCGGTCCACTGCCGGCTCTGCAGACGGCCCTCGATGTAAACCGATCTTCCCTTGGCGAGGTACTTCGAACAGAGCTCGGCCTGCTCGCCCCAGACCGTCACGCGGTGCCACTCCACGCGATCCTGTTTGACCCCGGCCTTGTCTTTGAAGGACTCATTGGTGGCGACGCTGAGGTTGCACAGCGGCCTGTTGCTCGGGGTGTACTTCAGCTCGGGATCGGCGCCCAGATTGCCGACGAGGATCACTTTGTTGACAGATCCGCTCATGGTCAGTCCCCCGAGTCGGCGCGCGACTCGCAGTCGTAGGTGTGGAAGTGCGAGACCACCGGCGGATAGGGCTCGCTTGTGTACGGGTTGACCGCCGCCTCGTCGAGCACCTTGCCGGTGGCGTCGTCGACAACCACGCAAGCATCCACGTCCTCGCCGGCGGGTTCCTGCTTGCCGGTGATCGCGAATTCCTGGCCGATGCCGAGCAGGCCGGCCCGGTTGAGGGCTTCGAGCTGGTCAGGCCGGAGGCGGACGCACGACGTGACCCGGTAGTAGGTCGCGGCGTAGCAGTTGCCGAGCTGGCGGCCGCCGGTGATCTCGATGACCAGCGAGGGCCGCTTGCGGCGGTAGAGGTACTGCTTCACGCGGCCACCTCGGACGCGGGCGCGGCGTCCATGCCCTCGGCGATGTCGCGCACCAGCTCGCGGGCATCGTCGGTCGAGCACGCGCAGGCGGCCAGGTGCTTGCCCACCTCGCGCCACTGCAGGAACGTCGCCGGGCCCTGCCACGTCTCGCGGGCGATGCGGGCGGCCTCGATGAAGAACTGGGCCTGCTCCTCGTCGGACAGGTCGCAGAAGGCCTGCGCCAGCTGGACGGGGGTCAGGTCGAGCTGGATCTCGAGCTTCATCACGCGGCCTTCCTGCGACGGCGGCCGCCCCGGGGTTCAGGGAGGGCAAGCGCGAGCGTGGTCGGCGCCAGGCTGGTGCGCAGCGTCCAGACCGCCAGGCCCAGGGCATCGCACTCGTCGTCGCCAGCGTCGATCCCCAGTGACCGCCGGGCCCAGAGCACCGAGGCGGCCTTGCGGGCGGCGCGCGGGGAGGCGGGCGAGATCAGGCCGCGCAGGATGCCCAGCGCCCAGACCGCGGCCTTGGTGGTGACAGTCGGCAAACCCCGGCGTTCGACCTCCTGTCGGAAGCGGCCCAGCAGCTCGGCCAGCACCAGCGCCGTGTCGGCGTTGCTGCCCACATAGGGGGACTCGAGCGCCACCACGTCGGGCTGGTAGGCGACGAGCTGGTCAACCGCGGCTGCCACCTCGGCGGCGGTGCGCCCGCGGAAGCGCCAGCGGCCATGCCCGACCACGGCCTCGCGCGCGCCGCCGATGCGCTCGACGACGGCCCAGCCGCTGGTGGTGGCGGAGTCGATGGCGGCGACCCTCACCCCGCCACCGCCCCAGAGAGACAGCGCCGGCATGTGCGGACGCCGTCCTGGTCGACCACCGAGACCAGGGGCACCCGGCCGCACAGAGAGCACTCAGGCGGCGCGTTCTGCACCGCGGGGGGAAGGGGCGGCTGCAGGCCCGGGGGGATTTCCAGCATCGCCGGGCGCGGACCACGGCGAATCGCCGGCGTGGGGGCCGGTGGGGTCTCGCGGATGGACGCACGCATGCCCCGAGCTCGGCTGCTCACGAGGGCCTCTCTGGTTCGCTGCCATTCGCGCCAGGCGGGGCGCTCGCCGGGGCGGTGCTGGTTGGCTGCCCCTCGACGCGCGCGGCGTCCCTGCGCGCTGACACGAGTGCCAGCAGGCGGCTCACCGGGTTGTCCGACGGGGCGCCGGCTTGGGGGAACAGTGGCTGCCCCTCCGCTCCGGTGATGGCAGCCGGTGGTCTGGGGCAGATGTAGCGGCAGACGAGGTCCGCGGCCTTCAGCGCCACATCGATGTCGGAACTGCCCAGGCCGCGGTTGATGACCTCGGACACCTTGCGCCTCTTGCGGAGGAGAGCCGCCTGAAAGGCCTTGGCTCCGCGGGGCCGGCCGCCCGGGTTGCCAGACTGGCCCGGTTGAAACGGCTTGCCGATTGCCCGCTTCGCACCAGCTGCAGCGCTCTCGCGATCGTCGTCGGACATGTCACCAGAATCACGCGGCCGCCGGTGAGACCGGCAGTTGTCCCGCTGTTTCGGTGCACAGGAAAACCACACACCAGCCGGTGACCGTCTGCCCGCTGGTTGCCCGCTGATTCTCATATTCCCTCGTAATTTCGAGGGCTACGCGGCGGACTCATCGTCCGCAGAGAGGGCGAAAACTCGCCCGATCTCATGCTCGTTTTCCCGCTGAAGTCAGCGAGGAGAGAGGCTCGGCTCTCCATCTCCCCCCCGCTTCTGCCACCTGTAGACACGTAGCCACCTGTAGACACGTCTTCCGGTTCCCGCCCCCTGCGCGCGCGCATGTGCGCGGAATAGGTGGATTGCTGGCTACGTGTGCCTACGTGACTACAACTCACGTGCGTCCTTTCAGGGCGAGCCCCTTCCACCCTCGGACCGGTTTGCCCGCGCTGTCGCGCACGGTGACCGTGCCAAACCCACGCTGGCGCAGTTGCTCGGCGAGGGCGCGATCCCCGAGGGGTTGGCCTTCGGCGTTGGTCTCGATCCAGTCGAGGTAGGACTTGCGCAGGTCCTTCCGTGAGGAGCGCTCGTTTTCCCCCAGCACGCATCGTTCGTCGAGGAACGGCTTGAGCCGGTCTTCCGCGTCCCGGTACTCCGCGACCGCATCCTGCACGGCCCCGGGCTCACCCAGGCCATCGCGGCGCCACTCGAGGTGCCCTTCGACCGCCCAGCGCAGAATCCCCGGCAGCTCAGCCCGCAGCGCTTCCCCGAGGTGGTGGTCGCGTTGCTCGGGTGGGATCACCCTCTCGAAAGGGATGATCTTCAGGCGTCGCCAGATCCCCTCGTCGGTGCCGCGGACGCTGGGCCGGTGGTTGGTGGCCATCCACAACTTGTGCGTCGGCAAAAATTCCCAGAAGTCCTCGCGCATCCTGCGGGCCATCAGGCGGTCGCCACCGGTGAGTTGTTTGACGGTTGCTTCCGCCCAGCGGCGGTTTTCGTCGGTCTCCTGCGCCACCACGAAGCGCCGGCCATGCAGGACGGTGACCTCGGTGGGATGCGCTTCCCCGCGCCGGGCCAGCAGAAGATCGGCGGGGGCCTCGGCGCCGTAGGGGCCGAGCAGCTCCTGCAAGATGCCCAGCAACGTCGACTTGCCGTTGGCGCCAACGCCGATCAGCAAGAACACGCAATGCTCGCTCACGTCACCGCTCAGCGAATAACCGACGGCCCGTTTCACGTACGCCACGGTCTCGGCGTCCGGCAGGATCTCGCGCAGGAAGCTCTCCCATCGCGGACACGCCGCCTGCGGGTTGTACGAAACCGGCACGATGCGAGTGATCAGGTCTGCTCGGAGATGCGGCCGCAGCTTGCCGGTCAGCAGATCGATCGTGCCGTTCGCGACGTTGAGCAAGAAGGGGTTGGCGTCGAGGCGATGGTGGTCGATGGCGATGCCGGGCTCGGAGCGAGCCAGCTTCGCTGTGGCTTCACGGGCCGCTCGCCTCTCGCTGGACTTCGCCCACGCCGCGATCACCTTTCGCAGCTTCTCGTCACCGCACACCGCTGCCAGGGCGTAGAGCCTGCGGTGGGACGCCTTGATCCTCTGCTGGAGGTGTATCTCCCGCGGATCGCCTTCCCAGTGGCGTTTGTTCCAGACGATCCACAGCGACCAGGTCGAGATGAAGCGGACGTCGTCCCGGTTCTGCTCGACGAACCGCTCGGCGTTGCCGGTCTCGGTGAGCGGCTCGTCTTCCTTCGACGTCGGGATGATGTCGTCTTCGTCGGTGGGTGGTGGCACGTCGTCGAGCGCGGGTGCGCGGGATTGGCCATTCTCGCGGGGGCGTTCCATCTACGCGGCCACCCGGATCGCGCCGGCCAGCGCGCGCATGAAGTCCTCGCGCCGCCACCCGGCACGCAAGGCATCGTTGGCATCCTTGTGCCCGGCAAACCGAACCCGCCGGCACCGCGCGGGGCCCAGGGCATCGGCCAGGCGCTGTGCGAGGCCTTCGCCCTCGGCGTCTGCGTCCACCGCTAGCACCACGCGCGCGAAGCGCTCGAGCGGGGCCAGCAGCGCCGGCGTCAGCCTGGTGTGGGCGCCGTCCGGGACCGAGACGACGTTGTAGATCCCTGCCGCCCTGAACGAATGCAGATCGAGCTCGCCTTCAACGATGGACACTTCATCGTTCGAGGTGATGTCGGCCAACCGGTGCCAGCCGTACAGCGGGCGGGGACCGGCGCCCGTGGGCGAGCAGAACTGGCGACTCTTGTCGGCGACGTTGCGCACCTTCACCACCATGTCGCCACCGGGCCGGGGGTACCGGAACGCGAGGGCAGGGCCGCTGCTGGTCCGTGCCGCGTACATACCGGGCGCCTGACCACCAAGCCCCCGGCGCTTCAGGAACTCCGCGACCCACGGCTCGAGCACTGCCGAGATCGTCTGGATCGGCTGGCCGACCGGCTTCGTTGCGCTGGCGCCGGTGCGTGGCCTGAAGCTCACCGGCCCTTCGTGGCGGGTGCCGCACCGGCAGATGCCTCGCAAGAAGTGCACGTAGCAGGGGATCGCGGTCGACCCGTCTGGCCTGAGTGCTCCAGCGTACTCCTCGCGCGTGCAGCGGGCGAAGAGGCCGTCGGCCGACAAGAAACCCGCGCATCGTTTACCGAGGCCGCGGGGGTCTCGTTCACATCCCCCGCAGATCAGGCACCGAGAGTCGCGCGACCACCGCTGGTCAGCGGCGATCATGGAACGCCCACTCCGAGTTCGAGCGCCAGCGGCGCTGCCAGTTCGACCAGCTGCCGGCGGCAGCCATCCAGGGCTTCCATTGCGGCGCTGAGGGTGGGATCGAGCGGCTCGCCGGGCCGGAAGATGTCGTTGCGGGGCATGTCGACGGCTTCGATCGCCGAGACGAGGCGCCGCAGACGCTCGTGCACCGAGGGCTGCTCCTCGCTCATCGCCGGGCCTCCGCTGCCAGGGCCGCGATCTCTTCGGCGCCGGCCGGTGCAAATTGCGACAAATCGTAGAGCCGCTTGCGGCCAATTCCGATCGATCGGATCTCGCCTGACTTCGTCCGTCGGGCGATCGTCGACTGCGACCACCCTGTCAGTTCCTGCACCCGCATCCAGTCGCCGAGAAGCGGCGGCAGCCGCGCTTCGATGCGAGCCAGCCCGGTGGTGAGGACCGCTTTCAACGCGGAAAGATCCGCGGCCACGCGACGAACGTCGTCCTCAATCACGGCGTCACCCCGGCGAGGAGAAGCTCGCGGAGGCGGGTCTCGATCAGAAGGCGCGTCCCCCGGCGCAAGCCAAGGCCGGCCATCGCGCGCACATAGGTCCGCTCACCGACCTGAAGAAGGGCGGCCGCCTGCCTCTCCGATGGCACCATCTGCGCCAGGCGTTCCAGCGCCGTCCGTCCCGCTTCATCGAGCGGCTCACACGCGCCCCCGGCCCGGCCCGCTGGCCGGCTGCCGCCCTTCGTCCGTTCTACCCTCATGCCAATGCACCGGCGGAGGGGCAAAATCGGCGAATTGTGGCGTTAAATTAGATGTTTGGAGCACATGACCGTAACGAGGTTACGGCTATTCATCATCTCGCAAGCGACGCGCCCGGCTTTCCACGGTGCGACTGCTGCCGGGCACCAGGGCGCGAAAGAGATCGTCACAGGTTGCGCAACCCTGCTGCCCGCACGCTGCCCAGTGCTGTTGGAGCGCAGCCTCGGCCTTCTGCTTTTTTGTGGGCCGCTGTTTTCGAGCGCGTTGGGCACGTACCCTGGCGGCGGCAGAGCAAGAATCGGAACAGAAAATGGCTAGTTTTTCGTGGCCGTCCCGCCGAGCGAAAAGCGTGCCGCACTCGACGCAATATCGATCCGAGGTCGAAATCGCGTTGTACCTGGGGACCCACAGCCTGAGGAACACGTCTTTGTACGTGTCCGGTGTGGGCGGCCTGCCTCCCGTGAATAGCCGGGCGAGATCGCTCTTGAGCTCCGCCAGTTTGGCGAGGGCGGCGTCCCCGAAGGGGAGAAGGGGGGAACGCTCCTGTTCGTCGCGCTCGTTCTCGATCGCCCGCATCTCGCGGTATTCCCACTCGTTCGCTTCGTGCAGGTCCCTCGCGATCTTCTGAATCTCCGGGGATGTGGCGTTCCATACCTGCGTGACGGCTTCGCGGATCTCTTCGGGCGCCGATTCCGGGACGGGTGGGGGGCCGCCAAGCGAGCCTCTGATCTGGTCGAAGCGCTTCCAAATCGCATCGCGACGCTCGTTGGCCGCCGATGCGACCCACGACGCTCGTTGCAGGCCATCGAGCCGAGGTTTCCAGACCGCATGCTTCGCCGCTGCGATCGCCTCGACGCTCGTGCGATCAGGGGCGCGGTGCGGTCTCGCCTGCGAAGGCGATTCGGTTGGCCGGGACCCACCGCCGTTGGGCTTCACGGCCGTGCCCCGCCTGCGGGCACCCTGCGGGCAAACTCTGCCCGCGGGTGCCATTCGTGCCAGTCAGGGGCCGTCGTTCCCATCGGGAAGGCCGCATTCTGCCTGGCCTTGCCGATTCACGCTGTCACGAACGGTCACGGGGGCGACGATTTTAAGTCCGCCGCGTTTACCATTTCGCCACCCCGGCTTGATGTGTGGTTCTCGAGACTTATACCGTAAACGCCCCCCTTGCCTGAAGCGTTTGCGGGCACCCTGCGGGCAAAGTGCGCGGGGGTTCGAGCGCGACCAGCTGGCCCGCGGGCGCGCTGAGATCGACCTGCATGCGGCTCAGATCCTGGGCTGTGAAACAGTCGTCTTTGAGGTGGGCATATCGCTCGGTCACGATGACCGTTGAGTGCCCCATGATCTCCCGCAGCTTCTCGATCGTGCCGCCGGCCAACACCCACTGGCTGGCCCCGGTGTGGCGTGTGGCCTGGTACCAGGTCAGCGGCGGCAGGCCGAGCTGGACCAGCGCCGCCCGCAGCATCTTGCCGAGGGTGTGCTCGTCGCAATGCCGGCGCCCGGGACGCATCGGCGGGACGACTAGCCCCTGGCCCCCGGTGCGCAGGTGCCACGCCTTGAGGATGGGCAGCAGGCCGTCCTGGATCGGCACCAGGCGCGACTCCTCGTCCTTCAGCGGGCCCCCCACCGACTCGCGGACGTGGATGCGCCTGTTGGCGATGTCGACGTGGGCCCATTTCAGCGCCAGCGTTTCGCCCGTTCTGAGCGCACAAAGCGCCCCGATCGCAAATGCCACGTTGACCGGCTCCGGTAGGGCCAGGTACACGCGGCGGATGTCGTCGGCCTTTTCGATGAACGGGGTGGTGCGCGGGTCGTGTGACGGGCGGATCAGGCGCCGGGTGGCGCGGGGTAGGGCTTTGACGGGGTTCTTGGTGGCGATCCCGCGCTCGACCAGATCGGAGAAGAACGTCGAGCACAGCCGCATCAGCAGCCGGGCGGTGGTCGAACTCAACCCCTTTCCCTCGGCGCGCTCCCCGCGCTTCTTGCCCCGCACGTGGAGGCGGCCGCCGGCCATCTTCTCCTCGATGATCTTCCGCAGCAGGGCCGTGTCGACGTCATCGGGCCGCAGGTGCTGAAGATAACCGGCCAGGTGGTTGTGCCACCGGCCCCGGTCGTCGCCGGCGCTCCGGTGGGTGTGTTCGCGGCGCTCGATCCAGTCCTTGAAGAGCTCGCCCAGCGCCGGCGTGGTGCTGCGGTCCGGCCCGAGACCCGATTCGCCCCGCGCCCGCGCCGCGGCGATCAAGGCCATCGTTCTCTCGGCCAAATCCTTGTTGGGGAACTTCTTGATCCGGCGTTGCCCGTTCTCCCTCCAGCGCAGGTACCACCACTGGCCGCGCTGATAGAGTTCGCCGAATCCGCGGGAGCGCTTGCGGGCTTTGCGCGCCTTGCGCTGGGGTGTGATTGCCGGTGGCGCCAGCGCCAACGCCGGGCTCACCGGCCACCAGCCCTGCCGCCAACCAGGCCCATGAGGCTCGTCGGCTGGATCCCTCGCGCGGTGAGTTCCTTCGCGACGGCCCGCTCAAGGGTGAACTTCGCCAAGACCGCCTTGAGGCGGTTCTCGATCGCGAAGAGATCCCCGATGTCGTAAGTGCACTCGTCGTCCCAAACGGTCCTCCCCCGGGAGTCGAGGCGCGGGCTCTCATCACCGGTTCGGATCACCTCATCGAGCGCGTCCAAAACGTCGTGGACCAGATCGACCTCGACGGGGACGGTCTCGGTCGGGCGGGGACGCCGCCTGCTTTTGTGGGGGTGACGTTCCTTGCGTGACAGAATCGTACTCATCTTCGGGAGCCTCCTTCCTGAGGATCGCGGGTCCCGGCCAGCTGGTGACTGGTGCGGGGCCCATTCTTCGTTTCGGGCAAAGCTATCGCTTTGGCGCGACGTCTTTGGACGACGCCTTCCAGTTGGGCGACGGTGATCGGACCGCGGGCGTGCTACTTGTGCCGGCGTTTGCGCTCAGCGAGCCACTGGTAGAGGACCATCTTGATCACCTCGGTCCGGCTCACCTTGGCGCGGCCGGGTTCCTGCTCGGCGGAGAGGCGGTCGGCCTCTTCATCGAGGGCGCGGATCAGATCGGGTTCGACTTTGAAGCCGAGCGCAGTCGATTCGTCCGGACGTGTCTTTCGAGGTCTTCCCACCTCCCGCGATGGTAACGGCCTGCGCCGTTCGCGTGAAATAACTACGCTCATTGAGTAGATAACTACCAGGTATTTATCTGCGTGTCTACCGAAGGGATCTGGACAGTTTGACTTTGGGGAAAGAACATCAGGTCAAATGAGCGACGAGCCCACGCGCATCTACATCGAGGAATGGAGTGCCATCTCCCCAGGCGACCTGGGGCTGAAGGCTGTCTTTCAAGCATCCGAGGGAATGGAAGTGACCTTTCGGCAGATCGTTGGATGGGTCACGTACAACGGCAGGGATCCAGGCCTCTCGCTTGCGAAGAGCGGATTCCTACCCGTCGTCGTTGGCGACCACACCTATCCGATCGCGGCTCACCTCGTTTCTGGCTACATCGGCACTCTCCCCAACGACATCACGGCGGCCGGCGCAACCCAAATGGTCGAAGACTGGCGGAAAAAGAAAACAGAGCGGGAGGATCAGATCACGATCAACGTGCCCGGCGTCGGCAAGGCCTAGCCGCTTCACCCCGCCCCCCGCGCCTGTTCGTCGAACCACCCTTCCGCCTCCCGTTGCCGCTCGAGCACCGCTTCGGTCTGCCGGGGCAGTGGCAACCCGGTCCACCCCATCCCGCTCCGGGCCAGCTCGCCCCCACCGCCCCCCGCCTCGAGGGCCGCGCGCATGGCTTCCGCCACCATCGTCAGCTTGCGAGCGTCGACGTCGCGCCACCTGAACGCCTTTGGGGGGGTGACCGCGTCCACCGCCTGTCGCCATGTCTTGAACGGGGTTGCGCGGCTGAGGGAGCGGCCGAGGTCCAGCAGGTGGGGTGACCCGTCGTCGAGCTTTTCGAGGTAGCGGGCCAGCATCCCGTCCGAGGCCGCATCCAGAGCTTCGAAGACCTCGCGCTTGCCGCCACTGAAGGTCTCGCGCACCCCCTTCTTTGGCCGGCTTCGCTTGGCCGGGGCGACGACCGGCGGCGACGCGCGCTTGCGCCAGGGCGGACGGCGGGCCTTGGTGTGCGCCGCAGAGATCGGCGTGACTCGGGCGCTCATGTTCGGCTTGCGGGACGGGGGGGGCGCCGGCGCAGGTGTCTGCTGCTTGGCGATCGCCGCGACCGCCTTGCGAATCTCCCAGCGTCGCGTGCGCGCGCGTGCCTTCTTGAGGCAGGGCTTGCAGTGCTTCAGCCCGGGCGCCGGCGGATGCGAGCATTGGGTGCAGCGCTTCGGTTTGCGTGCCTTGGGCCTCGCGGGCGGTGACGACAATGGTCTTGCCTGCCGTTGCTGCGGGGGGGCGGCTGTCTCCGGTGCCGGACCGGCGCCGGTCGTGGCTGCGTACGCGCCCAGCAGCGCCGCGAAGATCTCCTGCGGTGTGAGCTTCGGGCGGCCGGCCAGCATGGCCGCGACGCTGGCGCCGACGGCGTCTGCCAGCGGGTCTGCCTGGGGGCCCTTGGCATCGTTTGGTCTCGTGATCACGTTCGTCCTTTCCCGGCCCCACCGGTCAGGCGGGCCGTCGCCTTATTTGGGTTCCGCGCGGTCGGCGGCCTCCGCCATCTCGGCGGCCACCGTCAGGAGGGCGATCACTTCGCGGAGGTGTCGAGCACGGATGTCCAAGCCCATCCCACGCATGGGCTGGAGAACCCCCTCGCGCGGCCGCCACACCCGCAAGGAAGCCACGGCCAACTTGCCCGCCACCGGTGGAAGCCAGGCGACGCGGATCTCCTGACTGCTGCCTTCGTCCACGACGCCAAGAACCCAGCCGTGCTGTTCCGGATCGTGGCCCTCATCATCCAGCGCCAACCCGGCCATCACCGACGCCATTCCACGTCAGGCAAGCCCGGGCCGTGCTGTGGGTTGCCAGCGGTTCCCGTCTGAGAATAGACGTCGTTGGCGATCGCAGAAATCTCGCTCGCTAGCTTCGGGTCGCGCTCCCGAAACAGGGCGGCCAGTCGATGGGCCAAGCGCTGCCACGCGTGCAGCTTCTGCCAGTCCTCGATGCCGCGGGCCTGGCGCGCGCGCACCTGCTCTTCTCTGCGAAGATCCTCCTCCTGTCGCGCGGCCCGTTCTCGCTCAATGGCGGCCTGCCCTTGCGCGCTCCGCTCGGCCTGCAGATTGTCGCGGCGCCGGGCCTCGGCCTCCGGGCAATCGTCGGATCGAAGCAGCTCGATGCCATCGCCGAGCTCGAACCACGTCTGGTCGTACATGAAACCGACGTAGGTTCCCATCACGTACTCGTCCCACGGCTTGTCCCGGTTCTCGATCGAGAGCGGATGCCGAGGCACACGAAGGCCAATGAGAAAGCGTCCGTCCTGGGCCCGCCCGAGGTGGCGAGCCACCATGAGATCCTTTGTCGCCGTCTCGTCGATCGCCGCAAGAGCGTCGTGCGCGGCCGCCAGATCGTCGTCGGAAAAGTCTCGAAAGGCGCGCACCACGGCGCCGACCCCAGCGGCAGGAGCAGGAACGGGCGACCGGGTCGGCTCTCCGGCAGGAGCGGCAACCGGCGCCCTCGGCGCGACTTCCCCGGATGCCCTGGTGGCTTCCAGCGCGAGCCAGCCGGCTCCGCGCCTCCAAACCTTGGCCTCGACCTCTTCGACTTCGCTCATCGGCTGCCCCGGCCCAGCTCCGCGCGCAGGCGTTCGCGGTCTGCCGGCGACAGAAGCACGCCCATCTTCGCGACCATCTTGTCGACCTCGGTCGCGCCCCCCCCGTTCGGAGATGACAGGGCCATTGTCGAACGATCGCTGGGCGCGCCCCTCCGCGCGCTCGCAGGTAGGGCCACGCCGAGTGACCGCTGCCGCGTGTCTCCCATCTCCTCGCAGAAGGCAAAGAACTTCGGCCTGTCGGCGGAGAGAAACATCTTGGCGGCGATCTTGTTGAGCTCCTGATTCGGTCCCTTCATGTGATGGTCCTTTCGCGATTGATGATCTGCGGATGCCGCAACCAGGGCGTCGAGGTCGTAGAGAGCGGGCGTGTTGGTGAGGGCGTTGTTGATGAGCTTGGTGACCCGACCCGAGGCGCTGTCGTAGTCGAAAAGCGGCGAGAAATAGCGGTAGCGGCCAGCCTTCAGATCGGCGGCGCCGTCCTCGGTCCACCGCACGTTGGTGGCGTACAGCTCGCCGTCGCGGACCGCGAGACTGAACCAGCCGGCGGCAACCGCCTTCACGCCGGACCCAGCAGCCAAGGTGTGATGATCGAAGTCGATCGTGAGGTCGACTCCATGCTGGCGGTAGGCCGCCATCACCATCTCCGCGGCCTGCTGGTCGAACAAGAAATCACCTTTGACCGACGAGTTGATCCCGCGCTTGAAGATGCGGAACTCGGAGGGCGGCGTTCGTTCGGCGCCGAGATCCTGATGTAGGGCTGCGCTGGGCATCTCAGAAACTCCGCCCCGGCATGATGCGGATGATTTTGTCCTCGATCAGACTGGCGAGCATCGCTTGGTCGATGCGCAAGACGGCGCCTTGAATCCCTCCGGCGCTCGACGTTACCTCCCCGATCCGGTCCTCAGCGAGCTGGACCGTCTGCCCGGTGGCCTGCCATGCGCGCCCCCCGCGATGGTGGGTGTTGCCCTCGCTGACGTGGAAAATATCGAGGTAGCGGGGCGTCCCCGCCAAAACGGCGGCCAGCAGCCGATTGCGCTCGGCCAGTTGTTCAGGCGACATCGTGGTGTACAGCGCGCCGTCGGGGCCCTGTTGGGAATCTTCGAGTTCGATCACTGGGTCAGGCATGTGTGTTCTCCTTTGCTGCTGTTTTAGACGGTGATCCAGGTGAGGGCGCTCGATGGCGCATGGCCGGCTGGGATGACGGCAACGCGATCGAGAGCCATCGCAAGGTTCGTAGCTGCGCCGTTGATCGTGATGCCGGAGAGGTCGATCGCCCCGGCGTCCATGAGCACCTGGGCGAGCTCGGAGAGGCGGAGCACCCCCGGGAATCCCATCGCCAGATCGCCACCGATCGGGAGCAGCGCCACGTAGGCGAGCCACGCATCGTCAGCCGCTGCCTTGGCCTCGCCCGCCTCGGCCGCCTTCACGAACACAGTGCCAGCGAGCCTGATCGGCAAATTCACGGCGCCGGCCACGTTGGCAGTGTCGGTGTGCCCCGTGCGCGCGTTCAGGTAGGCCTGCACCGTGCTCAGCATGGGACCCGCCGGCGAACCCGTCGCGGTGGCGAGGGTGACGTCCGTCTGCCCGGCAACCTTCACGGACGGACTGACGGTCACCTTTTCGATGCCGAGCGCGTTCTCGATCGAGCACTCCCGCACCCACGTTTCATACTTGGAAGTCACGATATTCCGGCCGAGGGACGGCCAACGTCCGCTGAGCCGCGCGACATACGACTGGTTCGACTCATCGTCGACTCCGTTCGCCGTGATGGCGCTGGCCAGGGTCTCGAACACGTGGCGATCGTCTCGGACAAAGCCTGTGCCCACCCCATCGGCGAAGGTCAACGTGACGCCATCGCCGACCAGATACGTCGTCGGGATCGGCGACAAGGTGACACCCGAGATGGCGTCACCTTGCTGCCACTCGATCCGGACCGTTCCGCTGACCCCGACAGAACCTGTACCGGTGACGATGATGGTGAAGATGCGGGGCAGGGTCGGCGTGCCCGAGGGGACGACCGATCCCGATCCGCGGTTGGCGGCGTTGCTGCTGGCGCTGGATCCCGAGAGGCGACCAAAGGGGCGTGCGGGGTTGTTGATCGAGACGCCGG
>Ga0207670_10001058_pt1 | contig 14511 bp, 11 predicted proteins | sample KBSS23HmetaG_FD_184339 | JGI IMG/M metagenome (GOLD analysis project Ga0207670, IMG submission 184339) | Switchgrass rhizosphere microbial communities from Kellogg Biological Station, Michigan, USA - KBS S2-3H metaG (SPAdes) (version 2) | ecosystem: Host-associated > Plants > Roots >... | reverse complement strand
GCCCTCTGTGGGAGCGCACTTGTGCGCGACAACCTGACGAAGCGGAACGCTGCCGTCGCGCACAAGTGCGCTCCCACGAAAGAGCTGCAGATGCCACGCCACCCATCGGCAGCGCAGCATCGCGAATGCATCAAGCCTGGTTTTTCTTGAACAGCTTGGCGAACAGCCCGGCCTTTGCCGCGATACCGCCGGCTACCAGGGCGGCAATGCCCTAAGCCGCGGACGGCGTGCCGTGGGAGAGCGGTGGCTGATCGTCCCGTCGCGCCCTCTGTGGGAGCGCACTTGTGCGCGACAACCTGACGAAGCGGAACGCTGCCGTCGCGCACAAGTGCGCTCCCACAAAACAGCTGAAGATGCCACGCCACCCATCGGCAGCGCAGCATCGCGAATGCATCAAGCCTGTTTTTTCTTGAAGAGCTTGGCGAACAGACCGCCGATGGCGGCAATGCCGATCACCACGACCTTCTTAAACGCCAGCAGCATGATGCCCAGCTTGGCGAACAGCCCGGCCTTGGCCGCGATACCGCCGGCCACCAGGGCGGCGATGCCGTAAGCCGCGGCTTTGTCGGTACTCGCGTTGTAGTCGGCATACCGCTCGCCCGGATTGAACTCGGCCATGGCCACCACGTCGGGCATTTCCGCGCGAACCTGGGCCAGCTGGTCGATCGGCGCCACCGCATTGAGCGAGAGATAGCCCTTGCGGCCGAGCACGCGGATCGCATAGTTCAGCGACTGCCCGTCGGGGCTGCCGTCGGCTTTCTTGAACTTCAGGTCGCGCGCCCAGTACAGCTTGTGCGTCGCTTCGTCGTAGTGCGGCGGCTCGGCCCAGCCCACCAGCTCGATGGCGGGATAGCCTTCCTTGAGGCGCTCGGCATTGCCCTCGTCGGTGCCCTTTTTCAGGTCCTTGAGCATGTCGTCGTAGTCGATCTTCGCGGCATCCTTGTCGGATACATAGCCTTCATCGACGAAGGTGACCACCACCGCCCAGGTTTTCTCGTCGAGCACGGCATGTGCATCGGTGCTGGGAATGATCATGCCCAGCACGCTGGTGTCGGGCGGATTGCCCCAGGCCTGGGTAAGCACGCGCTGCGCATCGGCCGCGGAAAGAAAACTGTAGCCATGGGCCAGCTTCAACGTGGCCTGCGCGCCGGGAAGGGAGACCTCGCCGGTGACCGGGTGCAGCGAAGCGACGAACGCTTCGGCGGAGGTGTGCGAGCCACTCTCGTCGGCCATCGCTGCGATCGGTGCGGAAAGAACAAAAGCGGCCAGCAAAGCCATCGCCGGCAGGAGCGTCTTGCGAAGCATAGGAATTCCCCTGGTATCGTCCGTTGATACGCATCCCTCTCGATGCGGCCGCGGGCCCTTGAGCCCGCGGCGCTGCGATCTTATCGCCTCGTAAGCTTTTGCGCTCTGGGAATGTTCCCTGCTTAAGGCGACTTCGGAGCAGGCGACCGTTCGAAGCTGCCGGCGTCGCCCGGGAACACCACCGGGCTCTCGTAGCCATCGGCCGAGACGGCCGAGACACCGAAGAACCAGTCGTCGATCACCACGTCCTTGATCACCGCCTGGTCGCTGTCACCCACGGCGCGGCTGTACTGCCACTGCGGTGCGGTGGTGTCGCGCCAATGCACGATGTAGCCCGCGGCGCCCGGCACCTTCTTCCAGTGCACGGTGGTGTCGCTGGCCAGCGCGCCTTCGATGCTCACGCCGGACGGCGGTGCGGGGGCACGGCTCAACGCCGCCATGGTCACTGTATTGAGGGCGGTGACGCGGGCGAGATAGCGGAAGTCGACACCGTCGATGGTGTCGCCGTATTTGATGCCCTTCTCCGTGCGCAGATCCTGGTGCTGGCGCGTGTAATCCTCATGACCTTCGGTCACGCGGACGCCGGGATAGCCCGCTTCCAGGAACGGCACCTGGTCGCCGCCGCGGCTGTAGCGGTCGGTGCGATAGACCATGTGCACGCGCAGGTCGGGCAGATACGTGGAGGCGATCTGCTCCATGTAGCGGGCGACGTTGCGCGAGGGCGAATCCACTTCGCCGCCGTGATAGGCGCGGTACTTCGCCTGTTCCGGCGTTTCATTGGTCTTGGTGCCCTCGGAGAAGATGCGCACCGTGGTGTTGTCCAGCACGCCGTTCAGGCCGTGGCTGTTGCCGACGATGTCGTTGTTGAGGTCGGCCTGCACGTTCCAGCCTTGCGCCACCGCATAGTCGGCCAGCACCTTGCCGCCGTACAGGCCCTGCTCCTCGCCCGAGAGCGCGGCGAACACCAGCGTGGCGTCGTTGTCTTCCTTCGACAGCAGGCGCGCCGCTTCCATCAGCGCGGCAACGCCGGAGGCGTCGTCGTTGGCACCCGGTGCATCGGAGGTGGCATTCATCACGTCGGTGACGCGCGAATCGAGGTGGCCGGTCATCACGATCACCCGCTTCGGATCGCCCTTGCCGCGCTTGATCGCCACCACGTCCATCACTTCGGTGGATTGCGGCACGCGCTTGCCGGTGAACATCTGCGACGGTGTCACCACTTCGATGCAACCGCCGCAGGCTTTGGAGATGTCTTCGAACTGCGACTTCACCCAGCGCCGCGCGGCACCGATGCCGCGCTTGTCCGACTTGGTGTCGGACAGCGTGTGGCGCGTGCCGAAGCTCACCAGCTTGGCGATGGTGGCGTGCAGTGCCGCTTCGCTTGGCGCGGTGGACAGGGCCAGCAGCGAGGCTTGCTCGCGCTGCTGTGGCGGCGCATCGCCGGCATAGGCGGTGGAGAGGGCAAGGCACAACGCAAGCGGCAGCAGCGACGGGGCAAGGCGCATGAGGGTCTCCCAGTGGTCAGCCCCGCACTCTACATCGGCAGCGCCGTCCCGCAGAACCCTGCAGGGAATTACGGCTTGACCAGCGTGATCTCGAACAGCTTGGGCCAGCGCTTGCCGGTGACGAACAGCCGATCGTGCTGCTCGTCATAGGCGATGCCGTTGAGCACGTCGTTGCCCGGATCGGGCAGGCGGCTCACGTCGAGCAGGCCGCTGAGGTCGATCCAGCCCGTCACGTGGCCCGTGGCCGGATCGATGCGTGCGATGCGATTGGTCATCCACACGTTGGCGTAGATCTCGCCCTTCACCCATTCCAGCTCGTTGAGGTTGGCCACCGGTTCACCGTTGTCGGTGACCATTATGCTGCCGGTGGCGGTGAGCGTGTCCGGGTCGAGAATGCGCAGCACCGGCGAGCCGTCGCTCATGTAGATGTGCTTGCTGTCGCGCGTCAGCGCCCAGCCTTCGCCAGGATAATTGAACGTGCGCAGCTGCCTGAAGCTGGCTAGATCGTAGACAAAACCCATCTGGTTTTTCCAGGTGAGCTGGATCAGCTGCTGCTTCCAGTCGATGATGCCTTCGCCGAAATACGCGTCCGGCACATCGTGCCGCTGCACGACCTTGCCGGTCTGCAGCTCCACCTTGCGCACGGTCGACTCGCCCGCCTCGCCGGTGCTTTCGTAGAGATAACCGTCCTTGTAGAACAGGCCTTCCGTGTAAGCCGAGGTGTCGTGCGGATAGACGTGCACGACGTGATACCCATAGACCGGCGTGGCCGCATGGGCGGCGGAGCAGGCGAGGGCACCCAGGGCGAGCGCCAAGCAGTAGCGGCGAATCATCGAAGCGGAATCCTTTGCGACGGGCAGCGCGGATCGTCAGTGCAGCGAGCGTACCCGGAAATTGCGTCCCTTGATCTTGCCGGCGCGCAGCCGTTCCAGCGCCTTGTTCGCAAGATCCCGGCGGATGGCGACATAGGCACGGGTGGCGAACACATCGATCTTGCCGATGTCCTTGGCATCGAGCCCCGCATCGCCGGTGAGCGCGCCGAGGATGTCGCCGGGGCGCAACTTGTCCTGGCGCCCGGCATCGATCACCAGCGTCTTCATCGGCGCGAGGTTGAGCTGCTTGCCGCGCGGCGGCGCCACCTTCAGCGGATGCCACGGCAGCGGCTGGCCCAGCTGCTCTTCGATGTTGATCGCCTTGGGGCGCTCGCGCGGCGTGACCAGCGTGACGGCGAGGCCGTCTTCGCCGGCGCGGCCCGTGCGGCCCACGCGATGCGTGTGCGTGTCCGGATCGTGGGCGATGTCGAAACTCACCACCAGCGGCAGGGCCGCGATGTCGAGGCCGCGCGCCGCCACGTCGGTAGCCACCAGCACCGAGCAACTACGATTGGCGAACTGCACCAGCACTTCGTCGCGGTCGCGCTGTTCCATGTCGCCGTGCAGGGCGAGCGCCGAGAAGCCGCGCTTGTCGAGTTCGTCGGCGACGGCGTCCACGTCCTTGCGCATATTGCAGAACACCAGCGCGTGCTGCGCATGTTCCTTGCCAAGCAGTTGCGCGAGCGCGTCGAGCTTCTGCGCCGGCTCCACTTCGTGGAAACGCTGCTCGATGGTGGTTTCCTCGTGCGGCGTTTCTATCGTCACCTCCACCGGATCGCGCTGCACCCGCTTGCTCACCTGGCGGATTTCCTCGGCGTACGTGGCCGAGAACAGCAGCGTCTGGTGATGCTTGGCGATGCGCCCCACGATGTCGTCGATGGCCTCGCTGAAGCCCATGTCGAGCATGCGGTCGGCCTCGTCCAGCACCAGCACCTTGATGCCGCCGCCGTGCAGGCTGGCGCGCTTGAGATGTTCCTGAATGCGCCCCGGCGTGCCCACCACGATGTGCGGATCGTGCGTGAGCGAGGCCAGCTGCGGACCCAGCGGCATGCCGCCGCACAGCGTCAGCAGCTTAACGTTGGGAATATTGGCCGCCAGCTTGCGGATCGCCTTGCTGACCTGATCGGCCAGCTCGCGCGTGGGGCAGAGCACCAGCGCCTGCAGGCGAATGGTGTCCACCTCGATCTGCTGCAGCAGGCCAAGGCCGAACGCCGCGGTCTTGCCGCTGCCGGTGCGGGCCTGCGCGATCACGTCGCGCCCTTGCAGGATCGGCGGCAGGCTCTGGGCCTGCACCGGTGTCATCTCGGTGAAACCGAGGGTTTCCACGCTGGCGAGCAGCGCGGGCTTGAGTGGGAGCGTGCGGAAATCAGTCATGCGCCATGATCGCATCTCAGCGACCATGGCGCAGGAAAACCTTAGCCCTGCATGTCTTCCAGCTCGATGCCCTTGGTCTCACGCACGGCCTTCAGCACGAAGATCAGCGAGATAAGGGCAAAGGCCGCGTACAGGCCGTAGGCGAAGGCGAGGCCCATTTCGGCCAGCGCCGGGAAGGTGCTGGTGATGGCGAAGTTGGCCAGCCACTGCGCGGCGGCGGCCACGGCCAGCGCGATCGCGCGGATCCGGTTGGGGAACATTTCGCCCAGCAGCACCCACACCATCGGGCCCCAGCTGAGGCCGAAGAACACCACGTAGGCATTGGCGGCCACCAGCGCCACCATGTTCCACGGCGCCGGCAGGCTCAGGCTCGCGCCGCTGCCGGTGGCCTGCGAGAAGCACCAGGCCATCGCGCCCAGCGTGACGACCATGCCGGCGGAGCCGATCACCAGCAGCGGCTTGCGGCCGATGCGGTCGACCAGCGCGATCGCCACCAGGGTCACCAGCACGTTCACCACCGAGGTTGCCACCGTGATGGAGAACGAATCGGCTTCGCTGAAACCCACCGAATGCCACAGCGTGGACGAGTAATAGAAGATGACGTTGATGCCCACGAACTGCTGGAACACCGACAGCAGGATGCCGATCCACACCACCGGCAGCAGGCCCAGGCGCGGACCGCGCAGGTCCTTCAGGGTGGGACGGTATTCCGAATGCAGGCTCTCCTGGATGTCCTTCACCTTGGCATCCAGCGCGGCGTCGTTGTGCATCGCCAGCACCTGGCGCAGCACGTCCTTCGCTTCGGCGAGGCGACCCTTGGCCACCAGGTGACGCGGCGACTCGGGCACGCCGAGCACCAGCGAGCCGTAGATCAGCGCGGGCACCACGGCGACCAGGAACATCCAGCGCCATGCGTCCAGGTTGAACCACAACTTGTGCGAAGCGCCGCCGGCGGTGCTGGCCAGCCACGCATCACTGAGCAATGCGGCAAAGATGCCGAGCACGATGGCCAGCTGCTGCAGCGAGCCGAGCCGGCCGCGCACGGCGGCGGGCGAGATTTCCGCGATATAGGTCGGTGCGATCACCGAGGCCACGCCCACGCCGACGCCACCCACCAGGCGCCAGAACACCAGGCTGCCGACGCCGGTGACCAGGCCCGAGCCCAGCGCACTCAGCGCGAGCAGTACCGCGGCCACCTGCATCGCGCGCACACGGCCAACGCGATCAGCCAGCGGACCGGCATACCAGGCGCCGGCAGCGGAGCCGAGCAGCGCGCAAGACACGGCGAAACCGATGTGCGCGGCGTCGAGCCCGAAGTTGCCGCGCACGGCGTCGACCGCGCCGTTGATCACGGCGGTATCGAAGCCAAACAGGAAGCCGCCAAGCGCCGCAGCGGCTGCGATCAGCACGACACGCGCGGTGGCGTGCTGACCAAGGTCATCGACGGCACTCTTCGCCGCCGGTGTCGAATTCAGATTCATTGCCTCTCCCCAATCCAGAGTCCGGCGATTCTGCGCTGGCAGTGCCGGTTTATTGAAGTGAATACGTATGCATCAGGTTGGGGATGAATGTCGAGCTTTGGATGATGTTGCGCGTGCGGTGGGTGTGTTTTGCGATCCGGCGGTACATGTGCCGGCTGTTTGCTGCTTCGCAGCATGCGCGAATACATCGCGAGTAAGCCGGTGCACCTCACTTCTCCCTCTCCCCCGCGGGGAGAGGGCCGGGGTGAGGGGCGGGTGCTCGCGGAGGAACTCCCTACTGAGCGTGCTGTTCTTTTAGGCAGTTCATTTGAAGCACTGAGGCAAGATTGGCCCCTCACCCCAACCCTCTCCCCGCAGGGGAGAGGGAGAAGTGTCGTGCATCGCGAAGAGAACCCCGCCTTTATAGATGCTCAGCGAGCGGGAACGCTCACCACTGCGTGCGCCCCGGCAACAACCCCTTCAATTCCGCCTCGGTCAGGTTGCGCCACTGCCCCACCTTCAAGTGTCCCAGCTTCACGTTGATCACGCGCACCCGCCGCAGCTGCGTCACGCGATAACCGAATTCCGCCGCCATCAGGCGAATCTGTCGATTCAACCCTTGCGTAAGAATGATGGCGAAGCCGAACTTGGCGATCTTGCGCACCTTGCACGGCTTGGTCATCTGGCCGTGGATGCGCACGCCGCGCGCCATGCCCTTGAGGAAATCGTCCGTCACCGCCTTGTTCACCGCCACGAGATATTCCTTCTCGTGGTTGTTCTCCGCGCGCAGGATCTCGTTGACGATGTCGCCGTTGCTGGTGAGCAGGATCAGGCCTTCCGAATCCTTGTCCAGGCGACCGATCGGGAAAATGCGTTCCTGGTGGTCGACGAAACCGACGATGTTGTCCTTCACCGTCTGATCGGTCGTGCAGGTGACGCCCACCGGCTTGTTCAATGCGATGTACACGGCACGCTTGGCCGCGGGCGTCGCCGCCAGCACGCGTGCCTTGACGATCTCGCCGTCCACGCGCACCTCGTCGCCCTCCAGCGCCTTGGCGCCGGTGCTGACGACTTCACCGTTGATGGTGACGCGGCCGGCCAGCAGCAGCTCGTCCGCCTCGCGGCGGGAGCAGATGCCGGCCTCGCTGATGTATTTGTTGACGCGCATGGATGGATCTTTGGTTCTTTTGTAGGAGCGCACCCTGTGCGCGACAACCAGGCGAAGCAGTGCAACGCAGTTCTGCGGTCGCGCACAGGGTGCGCTCCTACAGGGTTTTCGTTCTTACGAACGCAGGCCGATGCCGCGCTTGAGCAGGTGCAGCGCGACGGCCGTCAGGCCCACCACGAACACCAGCATCACCGCGAACGCCACGCCGATCTGCACGTCGCTCACGCCGAGCACGCCGAAGCGGAATGCGTTCACCATGTACAGGATCGGATTGACCATCGAGATGCTGCGCCACGGTTCGCCCAGCAGGTCCACCGAATAGAACACGCCGCCGAGATAGGTGAGCGGGGTGAGCACGAAGGTGGGCACCAGCGCGATGTCGTCGAACTTCTTGGCGAACACCGCGTTGACGAAGCCGGCCAGCGAAAACACCGTGGCACCCAGCAGCACCGAGAGGAAGGTGATGATCGGGTGGGCCACGTGCAGGTCGGTGAAGAACAGCGCGATCAGCAGCACCAGCGCGCCGACCACCAGGCCGCGGGCCACCGCGCCGGTGACGTAACCCAGCAGGATCACCCAGTTGGGCATCGGCGACACCAGCATTTCTTCCACCGCGCGGCTGAACTTGGCGCCGAAGAACGAGCTGGAGATGTTGCCGTAGCTGTTGGTGATGATGCTCATCATCACCAGGCCCGGCACGATGTACTGCATGTAGCTGAAGCCGCCTTCGATGGTGCCGATGCGGCTGCCGATCAGCTTGCCGAAGATGACGAAGTACAGCGTCATCGTGATGGCGGGCGGAATCAGCGTCTGCGTCCAGATGCGCATGATGCGCATGATTTCGCGACGGACGATGGTATTGAGTGCAACGAGGTTGCCCGTGCCGTTCATGCGGCCTTCTCCGTGGTGTCTTTCCGGCCGTTCTCGACGAGTCGCACGAACAGTTCTTCCAGTCGGTTGGTCTTGTTGCGCATCGAGGTCACCGTCATGCCGCGTTCGCTCAGGCCCGCGAACAGCGAGTTGAGGTCGTGCGAGCGGGACATCTCCGCTTCCATGGTGTGCTCGTCCAGGCGGCGCAGCGAAATGCCGGGGATCACCGGCAGGTCGGTCGGCACGTTGTTCACGTCCAGCACGAAGGTTTCCACATCGAGCGAGGCCAGCAGGCGCTTCATCGAGGTGTTTTCCACGATGGTGCCGTGGTCGATGATGGCGATGTTGCGGCAAAGCGTTTCCGCTTCTTCCAGATAATGCGTGGTGAGGATCACCGTGGTGCCGGCCGCGTTGATGCCGCTGACGAACTGCCACATCGAGCGGCGGATCTCGATGTCCACGCCCGCGGTGGGCTCGTCGAGGATCAGCAGCTTGGGCTCGTTCATCATCGCGCGGGCGATCATCAGGCGCCGCTTCATGCCGCCGGAGAGCATGCGCGCCTGATGGTGCGCCTTGTCCCAGAGCCGCAGCTCCTTCAAATACTTCTCGGCGCGTTCGATGGCGATCTTGCGCGGGATGCCGTAGAAGCCGGCCTCGTTCACGCAGATGTCGAACGGCTTCTCGAACTGGTTGAAGTTGATTTCCTGCGGCACCAGGCCAATCAGCTGCATGGCCTTGCCGCGCTGCTTGTTGACCGACACGCCGAACACGTGCGCGTCGCCGCTGGTGGCGTTGACCAACGAGGAAAGAATGCCTATCAGGGTGGATTTGCCGGCGCCGTTGGGGCCGAGCAGGGCGAAGAAATCGCCGGGCTGGACCGTGAGACTGATGCCTTTGAGGGCTTCGACGCCATTGTTATAGGTCTTGCGCAGGTTTTCGACGACCAGCGCGGGTGTTGAAGAGGGGGACATGGGCTGCACCGAAGGGGCCAGCCTTCTATTATACGTGGCTTGCCCCGGCGCTCCCCTTCGGAGCGGCGATCTCACTCGCCACTCCCTTGGGAGCGGCGATCTCTCAAGTTCCCCCGGAAGACCGATGGCCGATCATTTTCAGCTCCGACTCGTCGACAGCACCATGCTGGCGCCCACTGTCCGCCACATGGCCTTCGAGCGAGCCGACGGCCAGCCGCTGGCCTTTACGCCGGGGCAGTTCCTGCAGATCCACTTCCACTACGAGGACGGCACCGCCACCAAGCGCAGCTATTCGGTGGGAACGGTGGGAGACGGCTCCTCGCCGGTGCAGCGCATCGAAATCGCCGTGAGCTACGTGGAAGGCGGCGCCGCCACCAAGCTGCTGGGCGAGCTGCCGATCGGCGGCGAAATCAGCGCCAGCGGCCCCTACGGCCGCTTCTGCCTGCAACCGGGCGACAGCAACGGCCGCTACCTGCTGCTGGCCACCGGCACCGGCGTCACCCCGTATCGCGCCATGCTTCCCAAGATCGCCGAGCTGGTGAAGCAGGGCCGCGAAGTGGTGCTGCTGTACGGTGCGCGCAACGAAACCGAGCTGCTGTACGGCGAGGAATTCGAAGCCTTCGCCCAGGCGAACCCCGGCTTCACCTTCCACGGCTGCCTCAGCCGTCAGCCGCGTGACGTCCCGCGTCCGGACGACCGCCCGGGCCACGTGCAGAACGTGCTGGCCGAGCTGGCGCCCAGCGCCGAGCGGGACATCGCCTACCTGTGCGGTAACCCGAACATGGTCGATGCGGCCTTTGCCGCCCTGAAGGATTTCGGCCTGCCGGTGATGCACATCCGCCGCGAGAAATACATTTCTTCGCGTTGAATCGCGCAACGGTGGTTAAACCGTTGCCCACCAAGGCGCTCAAGTTCGGCTGAGACCGGCCGCTAACGGGATCAGTCCGGCGTTGCCCTGCGCCGGCTCCCAGCCCCTGTTCCACGGGTCGCCTTCCCGACACCCGTCAAAAACGTGACACAGTTCACGTTGCGAAGACCTGCGCGGGTTTTCGATATCAAGCGCAAGGGGCCCACGCCGATAGATCCCATCAGGTATCCCCAAAAAGGGGGTGCGGGAAGGGGCATTTATGAAGGGCTGGATTCGCAAGACCTGGGTGAGCTGCGTTGTCGCCGCGTCATTGGGTGTGCCGTTGGCACATGCGGCAGGGACCGGCACCATCACGTTCGTGGGTGCGATCGTGGTACCCACCTGCAACACGGCCGACGTGGCCGGAGTTTTCCCGCAACGCGGTTATCAGCATTGCGCCATGCCGGCGGGACAAGCGTCGCTGCCTACTTCCAGTTATCGACAGGATGTGGCTTCACTTGAGAGCGAAGCCGTGAACCATGATCGCCTGCTCGCATACTTCGCCGGATACGCCAGCAGCGAGCAGACGCAGATCGTCACGCGCACCTACGAGTGAATGATTACTGGTAGGTGATCAAGTAGGTGGCGCTCGTCGTGACGAGACCTGCCGTAGCCGCTGCCGTCGCGTAGTACTGCGCGTAGTAGTTGAACGTCACCGCATCGTTGACGACAGGGAACGTACCCGAGTTCTGTGCAGCGGCCGTCGTTTTCTTGCTGAGATTGAGGGCACCCGAGAGGCTGCTGCCCGGACCATTGAGCAACTGCACTTCCACGTTCTTCGCACCGCCTTTGTTACTCGCGGTGCCGTTGGTGAGATTGCCGGTCGTGTTGCTGACTGCAGTACCAGTGAACACGATCGAGGCGCCGTCGAAGCCATCCGGACAACCCGTGACGCCGATGCTGAAGGGCGTCATGCCCGCGGTTCTGCCGGCCGCAGCCAGCTGCGACGTATCGATGGTCGGCAACGTCACGGTCTGATTGTCGCCGGCCGTTATCGTGCACGTCGGCGTGGTGATGGTGATGGCGGGCAGGATCAGGGTCGCGCCGAGGCTCTGGCTGGTCGAGTTCACGCTGCCGCCGGAGATGTACCACCAGTACGGAATCAGGTTGGTCTGCTTGATGGTGCCGCTGGCCACCGTCGTTCTCGTTCTCATCAGCTGGGCGCTGTAGCTGGCCGTGACGGTGCCGGAGAACGATCCCACCGGCGCGCTCGAGGGCGCCGTCACCGATCCAGGCACATAGCCGGCCGTGCTGGTGGGGCCGCAAGCGAGGCAGCTATTGCTGGTGGCCTGCACCGGTGTCGCCTTGACCAGTACGGCCACGCCGCTGACGCTGGTGGCGAAGGTGATGCCGGGGCCGTTGGTGTTGTTGGTGCTGTCCAGCGTGGCCAGGGTCTGGCCGGCCTGGATGGTCGCGGTGTAGTCGTTGGCGGCCTTGGAGGCGGGCAGGCCTGAGCAGTTGAAGGTGATGGTGGCCGTGCCCGTCGCGCCGTCAATCGGGCCGATGGCGCCGGTGGGCTGAACCACGACGGTGCTGGGCATGCTGAGCGTCGCCGAGGAGGCCTGGCAGCTCGGTGCCGCCAGTGCCATGGGTGCCCAGCCGATCGATGCGAGCAGCAGCATCAGCAGTCCGAAAAGCTGCGCATGGCGCTTGCGCAAAGCAGAGCCAACCTTCATGAGCCACTCCTCGATACCTGTGCGACGGCGTTGCTGCGTGCGCAGGTCGCCGTGATCTGCTGAAGCGCCTTCGCCGACTTGTCTTTCGACGCCCGCGGCAGCTCGTAGTAGAACGAGCACGATTGTGCCTCGCCGTCGTCATCGTGCCAGCGCACGCTGAGCTTGCCGGTCGGATCGACGCCGCGCACCAGGATCTGGCTGGCCTGACCGACCACGCCGAGCACGACATTCTTCTCGTTGAACACTTCGGCGCCGAACGGCAGCGCGTCGCCATTGTCCAGCTGCGAACGAATGAGCACGGTGCGCCCGTTCTGCGTCTTGAACTTCATCATCACCACCGCGCCGGCATACGGAGCCACCTGGGCGCTGGTGGCATCGAGCTGCACGTCCATCGGCAGACCCTTGGGGTCGACCTGCACGGAATTGAGCGCGTACGGCGTCAGGTACGGCACGATGGCGTAGCCGAAGTGATCGATCTTCACGCCGCCGCTGCTGTTGACGCGCGCACCGGCGGCACCCGGCACGTAGACGATGCCCACGGTGTCGCTGATCGGCTGGCCGAAGGTGATGCCACCCGGATGCGCCACCACCGAACCGCTCACGCCCAGCGAGGCCTGCGAATAACCGCTGCCCTTGCCGTAGGTGGCGTTGAACACCGCGAACGGGCTGCGATAGCCGGCACTGAGCGAACCCGCGGTGCTGCTGTTGCTGCCGTTGTCGCCGCCGGAGCTGTGCGAGGCGGTGGCGCCGTAGTTGAACTGGTTGTCCGCACCCAGCGTGCCGTTCACCATCGCCTGTTCCTGCGAACCGGTCTGCTCGTCGTGCGAGAGGTTCAGCGTCATCGTCGGCGCATGCGTCGTGCTGCCCAGCGGCAAGGTGAAGTTGACGAAGACCTGGTTGTCGTAACGGCCGGTGGCATCCACCGAGCGTTGCGCCGAGACGTTGTAGCTCAGGCGACGGATATGGTTGCTGTAACCGAGCTGGAACTGCGTGTCGGTGTTGCTGCGGTTCCAGTAGTCGCGCACCGAGGCATTGGCATAGATCGAGCCGCCGTTATCGCCCAGCGGCTGGCTCATCGACAGCGTGAAACTGCTGCGCTGGCGCTGCACGCCGGTGATCGTGAGCAACGAACCGGCGTTGAACGTCGAGCCACTCAGTGCTGCCTGCTGCGCGGGCGTGAGCACGCTCGAGACCGGCACGCCGTCGATGGTGTTGACCGTCGGCGTCAGCGTGGTGCCGAACGCGTCGAGGCCGTGGCGGGCATAGTCGCGCGCCTGTTCGGCATCGGTCAGGCTCAGGTAGCCGCCGGTGGAATAGCGATAGGCGGCCACTGAGAAGTTGGTCTGCGTGGACGGGATCACCTTGCTATAGGTGATGCGCACGCTCTGGCCCGACTGGGTCGAATAGCCGGGGATGTGCGCCTGCGCCTGGGTGACGTCCAGTGCCAGCGCGCCGTAGTGCGTGTCGATGGCGGCGCCTATCAGCGCTGCGCCATAACCCTGGGAACCGACGATGCCGGCGTAGCCGGTGAGCAGGTTGTTGAAGCCGTGCTGCACCGTGGCCTGCGCCACGCCCGGCTGATCCTTGATGGAGGCCACGCGCAGCTGGCCGATCGAGACGTCGTAACGGGTGATGCCGGGGCGCAGCAACTGCGCCACCGAGGCGTAAGGCACCACGAACACGGTGCTGTGGCCGTCCGCTTCGGTCACCGTCACATCGAGGTTGCCGCCGAAGCCGGTCGGATACAGGTCGTTGATCACGAACGGACCCGGCGCCACCGTGGTCTGGTAAATCTGCACGCCGTTCTGGCGCACGCTCACCAGCGCGTTGGTGTTGGCGATGCCGCGGATCATCGGCGCATAGCCCTGCATCGACTGCGGCAGCATGCGGTCGTCGGTGGCCAGTTGCACGCCGCGGATGCCGAAGCTGTCGAACACGGTGCCGTCGGTGTAGCTGTCGCCGACGGTCAGCACCGAGCGCAGCGACGGCAGGTCGCGCTGCAGGTAGGTCTGGATGTTCTGCCAGTGGCTGCGCGACGGGCTGTTGGACGAAGCGGACGTCCAGGTCATGGTGCCCTGCTCGCGCAGATGCCACAGGCCGATGTTCACGCCGGTGTTCACACCCAGGTACGAGCTGGTCTGGCTGGTGCCCTGGCTGCTGCTGTGGAAGCTGTTGAAGTTGTAGTTCAGCAGGCCGGCCGGTATGCCGGCATCCCAGTATTCCGGCGACACGTAGCCGCGCGGCATCAGGCCCAAATAGGCCTGCGGCACGCTCACGTCCAGGCGCAGCTGGGTCATGTCGAAGGTCATCTTCGCATCGGGGATCAACTCGCCGATGGAGACGCAGGCCGACGGATCGTCCATGCGCTTGGCCACGTCGTCGGCCATCTTCGGATGCAGGCCG
>Ga0207670_10001056_pt1 | contig 14528 bp, 13 predicted proteins | sample KBSS23HmetaG_FD_184339 | JGI IMG/M metagenome (GOLD analysis project Ga0207670, IMG submission 184339) | Switchgrass rhizosphere microbial communities from Kellogg Biological Station, Michigan, USA - KBS S2-3H metaG (SPAdes) (version 2) | ecosystem: Host-associated > Plants > Roots >... | reverse complement strand
GCAGGAGTTCGCGGCGTTCGTGTCGGCCGATGCCGGCAAATGGCTGCCGACCGTGAAGGCGGCGGGCTTGAAGGGCGATTGAACGCTGTGTTGGCGCTGGTTGCGTAACGCCGGCCGGACGGGGCTGCGCTGTTTGCGCCGGCCCCGCCTGCGTCAGGAGGACGAATGCAAGTCATCATCATCGGCGGCGGGATTGCGGGGCTGTCACAGGCGCTGAGCCTGCATCAGATCGGCATCGCCTGCCGCGTCTATGACGCGGTGCCGGTGCTGAGCCCGCTCGGCTACGGCATCAATCTGCAACCCAACGCCATCCGCGAGCTGTCGGCGTTGGGCTTGGGCGAACAACTCGCGGCGGCCGGCATCCTCACCCAGGAGCTCGCCTTCTACAACAAGCACGGCCAGTTGATCTGGACCGAGCCGCGCGGTCGCGCCGCCGGCTACCACTGGCCGCAGATTTCGATTTCGCGCGGCGAGCTGCACAAGATTCTGCTCGCCGCCATCCGCGAGCGATTGGGCGGCGACGCCATCGTCACCGGCCATCGCCTCACAGACTTCGAGCAGCGCGGCGACACGGTGATCGCGCGTTTCGCCGATCCGTCGGGCCGGCCGGTGGGTTCGGCCGCAGGCGACATCCTGATCGGCGCCGACGGCATCCACTCCGCCGTGCGCCAGCACTTCTACCAAGGCGAGAAGGCGGTGTTCGACGGTTATCTGCATTACCGCGGCATTGTCGAAGCCGAGCCCTATCTTACCGGTGCGTCGATGGCGGTGGTCGGCCACCGCACCCATCGTGCGATCATCTATCCGGTGATGCAGCGCCCCAGCGGCAAGGTGATGATCAACTGGCTTGCCTACACCAGGATCCCGCCGGGCGCGCCGCCGCTTGAGGCCTGGGACACCGTGGCCGACAAACAGGCCTGTGTCGATCAATACCAGGGCTGGACCTATCCGTGGCTCGACGTGCATGGCTTGTTTGCGGCTACGCCCGACGCGGACGTGCTGCAATTGCCGAACGTCGACCGCGATCCGATTCCACGCTGGAGTTTCGGCCGCGTCACCTTGATCGGCGACGCCGCCCATCCGATGCAGCCGGTCGGCGCGCAGGCGGGCTCGCAAGCGGTGGTGGATGGCCGCGTGCTCGCGGCCGCGCTGATGGCGTCGCACAATCCGGTGGAGGCGCTGACGCACTACCAGAAGGAGCGGATCGCGGCGATGAACGACATGATCATCCGCAACCGCAACCTCGGTCTCGAATCGATCCTGCAAATCGCCGAGGAGCGCGCGCCGGGCGGCTTCCAGAACATCCACGACGTGCTGTCGCAGGAGGAGCTCGAGCACACCGCGATCAGCTTCAAGAAGGCGGCGGGCTTTGACGTCGACACCGTCAACAGCCGCGAGTCATTCGTCGACGCAGCGAGCGGACCATGCGCGTGAACATCCCCCGCCGTCGGTTCCTGCAGCTGGCTTCGGCGGCCTCAGCCCTGCCGTTGCTGCCGCGGGCGGCGCGTGCGCAGAGCTATCCGAACCGCTTCGTGCGTCTGATCGTGCCGTTTCCACCGGGCGGCGGCGGTGACGCGCTGGCGCGTCCGTTGGCGCAGCGCCTGTCCGAGGTCTGGGGCCAGCAGATCATCGTCGAGAACCGCGGCGGCGCCGGCGGCAATGTCGGCGCCTACCAGGCGGCCAACGCGCCGCCGGACGGCTACACGCTCCTGCTCGGCGCGGCGTATCTGTCGATCAACCCGGCGCTCTATCCGACCTCCGGCTACAATCCGTTCAACGACCTCGCGCCGATCAGTCTGCTCACGGTTATTCCCAACGTCATGATGGTGTCCAATTCGTCGCCCGCCCATTCGGTTCGCGAATTCATCGAACACGCCAAGGCCAATCGGGACAGCGTAACGTTCGCCTCGACCGGCATCGGCGCGTCGCCACATCTGAGCGGCGAGCTGTTCAAGCGCATGGCCGGCATCGAGATGACTCATGTGCCGTATCGCGGCGCCGGCCCCGCCATGAACGATCTCCTGCCCGGGCGCGTCAGCGTGATGTTCAGCAATCTGCCGGGCGTCATGCCGCAGATTCAAAGCAGGACCGTCCGCGGCCTTGCCATCACCTCGGCCAAGCGCATCGCGGCGGCGCCGGACATTCCGACCATCGGCGAGACGGTGCCCGGCTACGAGGTGGCCACATGGTGGGGTGTATTCGCTCCGGCTCGGACGCCGGCCGACGTGATCGAGAAGATTCACGCCGACACGGTGGACGCGCTCGGCCACGAATCGGTGAAGTCGCGCTACGAAGCGCTCGGCGCTCCGCCGAGCCCGTCGACGCCGGCTGAGCTTGCGGCGCTGTTGCGGGCGGATGCCGAGAAATGGGCGCCGATCGTCAAGGACGCCGGCATAAAGCCGGAGTAGCGGCGTCTCGGTCGAACCAATGGGCGACCCTGATCGTTAGGAGTGACGATCACAAGGCTCGCTATCATGGGTTTTCGCCAAAAGCTCGACACCAAGCGCCTGCTCAACGGTGCGGTCATCCTCGGCGCCATCGTGCTGGCCTGGGCGGTCGAACGGCCGAAGAAGCCCGCGCCGCCCGTCGTGGAAACCTACCCGACCGGATGGACGGTGGAGCCGCAGGCCCATCCGCCGGAGGCCGGCATCCTCCGCATGCGCTGGCCGTGGTGGCGCGCGGTGCTGCTCGAGACCTACGAGGCGATGAGCCGCGACCGGCTGCTGGCGGTCGCCGCCGGCGTGGTGTTCTACGCGCTGCTCGCGATCTTTCCGGCGATCACGGCGTTCGTTTCGTTCTATGGCCTGTTCGCCAATGCGGGTGCCGTCCAGGATCATCTCTCAATACTGGCCAATGTCCTGCCGTCCGGCGCGCTGACGATCGTGCAGGAACAGATCGAGCGCATCGCGTCCAAGCCGAGCGGACTCAGCGTCGGATTTGCCGTGGGCTTTCTGATCGCGCTGTGGAGTGCCAACGCCGGCGTCAAGGCGATGATGGATGCGCTCAACGTCATCGAGGGACAGGACGAACGCCGTAGCTTCGTCCGGCTCAACCTGCTGTCGCTCTCGCTCACGCTTGGCGCGATCGTGTTCGTGCTGCTCGCGGTCGGTGCGGTGGTCGCCTTTCCGCTGGTGATGTCCGGCTTCGGCTTGAAGGACTTCATGGATACCGCGACCTGGCTCATTCGCTGGCCGCTTTTGTTCGCGCTGCTGACCGGGACGCTGATGGTGTTCTATCGGTTCGGACCGAGCCGCGACGTCAGCCCGCGGTGGTGGCTGTCGCCCGGCACCGTGGTCGCGGCGCTGCTCTGGCTCGCGGGCTCGGCGGCGCTGTCGTTCTATCTGTCGAACTTCGCCGACTATAACGCGACCTATGGCTCGCTCGGCGCCGCCATCGGGCTGATGATGTGGATGTGGCTCTCGACCATCGTCGTGCTGCTCGGCGCGCAACTCGACACCGTGATCGAGCAAAAGCTGCCGCCGCGAGATTAAGCAGCAACCAGCGGCGCTACTCGATCACTTCGTCGGCGGTGAACAGGAGCTTCGACGGAATCTCAAGCCCGAGCGTCTTGACGGTTTTGACATTGATGCTGGAGCAGCCGAGCAAATCGCTCTATCGCACCGCTAGAATGAACAGGCGGGGAAATTTCAGCATTATCTTACCGTCCGAACGTGCCGGATAGGCGAGCCTGATCTCATCGGTGTACTTGGCAATGAACGTCTCGCGCATCGCCGCGTCAAGCGGCGCGAGGAATGGTCGCAGTCCCGAGCCTTTGAACCATTCGACGACGCCTGCGTGATTCTCGATGATGTGATTGTAGTGCGTGTGCCAGATGTCGATACGACTACACAGCGGACGCAACAGATCATAGTAGCCCTCCGGGCGCGGCAAGTCGTTGCGTTGGGCCTGTGCGATCGCGGCGGTCCAAGGGCCGGACGCAGCGACCTTCTCCATCAGCATGAGCGGGGGCTCATTGGTGTTGTCCGGCATCTGCACGGCAAGCACGCCGCCCGGCGGCAGCGACTGTAGCAACCGGGCCAGCACTTTGGGATGGTCCGGCACCCAGTGGAACACCGCGTTGCCAAACAAGAGATCGATGCCCTGCTCCGGCATCCAGCTCGAAAGATTGCCCTCGACGAACGTACAGCGTGGCAGCTGCTCGCGGGCCTGCCGCAACATATCCGGCGACGAATCGATCCCGATCACTTCCGCGCTGGGAAACCGCTCGACAAGCAATTCCGTCGAGTTGCCGGGCCCGCAGCCGAGATCGACCACGCGCCTGGGAGAAGCGAGCGGTACTTGTGCCAAGAGATCGCGTGGCGGGCGGGTGCGTTCGTCCTCGAACTTGAGGTACTGCTTGGCGTTCCAGTCTTCGGTCGCTCGGTTGCGTTGCGAGGGATCGGCCATTGCGAATTCCTCCCGTGGGCTTACGGCGAAGCCGTCGCCCGCATTGACGGCAGGGCGGACATGCGACGCATCCAAGCGGCGAGTTGTGGGCGGCCGTCGGCAAGATCGCCGGGGCCTCGTTTTCGCGCGACATCAAGAGCCACCGCGAGGATCAGGTGTGCCATGGCCGGTGCACCCTGCCGCAGCGGATCGGCCACCCGCGCCTCAAAGAAATCGGCCATGCGTTGCATGCGGGCGACCTCGTGAGCCAGCACGGTGGGGGAACGCTCGTTCTCGGGCCGTTGCATTTCGCGTGTCCAAACCGAAATGCCGTCGCACATGCTGCGCGCCGAGCTCTCCAGCCGGCGATAAGCCCAATCGGATTCACGGAGCGGGTGGTGGAACCGGGGTTTGCCATCAAGGCTGTCGAGATACGAACAGATCAGCTGGCTGTCCTCCATGCCGACGCCTGCATCGTCAACGAGATAGGGCACGCGGCCTGAAGGGTTGATCTGATAGTAAGGACTCGCAGGCGTGCGCGTTTTCGCCTCGACGATCTCGACGCGATCCTTCAGCCCCTTCTCTTCAATGAGAATGCGGGACAACCGAGCGTACGGCGAAGTATATGTGACGTAGAGCTTCATCGGATGTCAGGCGAGGTCTCGGTTGCAGCCACTGGTCGGGTTCTCGTCTACTCGGAAGGAAGAATAGCCTTCACCGCACCGGTGAACCATTATATGGTAACAACAATATTCATATCTATTGGATATGGCAGATGGAACTCCGGCATCTTCGATATTTCATTGCCGTCGCCGAGGAAAAACATGTCACGCGGGCGGCGGAACGGCTCGGCATGCAGCAGCCCCCGCTCAGCCAGCAAATTCGCGCGCTAGAGCGAGAACTCGATGTTCAACTATTTCGCCGCAAGCCGCGCGGCGTCGAGCTGACCGATGCCGGCTCGGCGCTGCTCGCCGATGCTCGCGCGATTCTGTCCCACATCGATCATGCGTTCGCGACGGCCAAACGCACCGCGCGCGGCGAGCAGGGGCAAATTTCCGTAGGGTTCACGAGTTCGGCCCCGTTTCATCCCTTCGTACCGCGTATCATTCGCGCCTATAGGGACGCTTTCCCGCTGGTGTCGCTTACTCTCGAGGAAAGTGGCACAACGGATCTCATCGATTATCTGCGCAATGAGCGGATCGATGCCGCGTTCATCCGCACGGCGATTCCCAACCAGGAAGGGCTTGTCGTTAATTTGTTGTTGCAAGAGGCGATGGTACTCGCCCTGCCGCACGCTCATGTCCTCGCCCGGCGTGCAAGCCCGAACAAGGCTCTACCCCTGAAGGTACTCGCAGACGAAACGTTCATCGTTTACCGGCGTCACAATGGTCCGGGGCTTTACGATGCGATTTTATCGGCCTGCAACGCAGCAGGATTTAGCCCGCGCGTCGGACAGGAAGCGCCCCGGATTGTGTCGACCCTGAACCTCGTTGCCGCCGGCCTTGGAGTTTCCCTCGTTCCGGAATCGTTACAACGCATGCGTATGGACGGCGTCGTGTTCCGCCGCGTGGCCGGCGCTGCACAGCCGAAGGCGCCGCTCTATCTCGCATCGCGGCGTGGCGAGACGTCCGCGGCAGTGCAGAAATTTCTGGCATTGGTTAAGCGGCCCGCGCGCAATGCTTAAACCGCACCAGCGCTAGTAAACTCTGTGCCGGTCGAACGCGCGGTAGGCGCGCGATGACCTCACGGGATACCCCGGCGCTTCGACAGCCGCTTCCGGATCGATCTGTCCGCCTGATTCGGCTTGCGCCTTTTCCTTGGCGGCTGCGGCATAGGTCGGCTGACCCGCCGTGTCGAAGACGGGCGTCGGCGCGCGATAGGGCATGGGATCGGGCCGCGCCACCATGGCCTCGAACGTCGTGCGTTCCTGCGGCGCCGCCGCTGCAGGGGCAGCTTCGGGACTGTTATGCGTGAGAGCCGGACCGAGGATCCAGGTGCCGACAAACATGCCAACCGCGACCGCAGCCATCGCCGCGATCAGCGGTTCGGACCGGTAGGTCGAGGCTTTAAGCAGGTGTTGCGGAAAGCGCATGTGGGTCTCCGGAGAGGAAAACGCCTGATATGGCGACGTGTTCCCTCGCCCGCGCAACATTATTGCGCTCAGATCTGCGACGCGACCTGTTCGAGCCCGATCACGCGCGCGAGCTTGCGGACTTCGCTCTTCTGGTCTTCGCGGAGCCGCATCAGGAGCGGCATCGCCGCCCAGACCAGCTTCTGAACTTCGGGGCTGTTGGTGTCGATGTTGACCTTGCCGCCGACCGCATGCCGCGTGCCGCGCAGTTGCGTGCGCACCACGTCGCGGAGCGCGGCTTCAACCGCGGGCCAATACTCGACCTGATCCGAGGTGAGCCGCAGCCGGCCCTTGAGGCCGTTGATCTGGCCGTCGTCGAGCAGTCCGCTTTGAGCCGGCGGAGTGGGGGCCGGCGGCGGTGCCGGCAGCAACCGCTTCGGTTTTTCTTGCGGCAGAGGGGCGGGTGCGACGGACGCGGACTTCGGTTCGATGACGGGGGCGGGCGCCGGCTCGGGAATCGATGGTGTCGCGGCGATCACCGGATCGGGAGCGCGCTCGAACGCCATGTTCGGGTCCGCCGAGGCCAGCGCGTAGACCGGCTGGTCCTTGACGGTCTGAAGCGCGGTCTGGATCAGGAGCCTGTTGGTCTTGGCGGCGCGATTGGAAATCTGTGGCTCGGCAAACTCGGTCGCTTGTGCGGCCAGAAAGGCCCGGCTGGTCCGCTGGGCAAAGCCGCTGTAGGCGGCAAGGGTCACCGAGACGGCGCCGAAAATGACGAAACAAGCAACCTTGCGATTGGACAAGCGAGCACTCCCCCACACGATGAACCAGCACGCTGTCTTGTCGCAAAGCCAGCTTAACATCGGCTTAACCATACCGAGCCGGATGTCCCCTGGGGCCTTGCCGTCAGCGCGCGTGTGCCAGGATCGTTACTCGCCTGTCATTGTGGCCGATGTTTGAGCTGGCCGGTGCGGCCGAGAACCCCGCGGCTTCGAGCTTTGCCGCGATTTCGTCGCCATCGTAGCGCGACAGCCCAACCCGTTTGCGAAGCCGCCAATAGTCCGAAAAATAGGTGCGGAACAGGCCCCGCACCCCCGCGCAGAAAAACCCTTCCTGCCAGCCGAATCGCAGCAGTGCCTGTGCGTCGGCGAACGCGGAGCCCTTGCGCGGGATGACATCGCCGACCACCAAGAGCCCGCCGGGCTTCAGCAGGCGGCGGAACGTCTTGGCCAGTGCGTCGAACTCATGCGAGCCGAGGTATTGCGCTACCGAATGCATGACGATGACGTCGATCGAGCCCGCCGGCATCGTCGTTATGTCCTCGGGCTTGCGCACCGCGATCTTGTCGTTGCCGGCAAAACGCGCCCCGAGCATCACGCGCACGTTCGGCGCGGGCTCGCACAGAATGAGGCGCGAGACCGGCTCGGCCACACGATCAGCCGACAGCGCCTCGCCGCAGCCGTAGTCGAGCATCACGCCGCGCTCCGGCGCATAGACACGGATGTCTTCGGCGATGCGGCGAAAGTGCGCGGCCTCGTGGCGGGCGTTGACGTAGATCGAGTGCTTGGTGTCCCAGAAGGCGATCCAGTCGGACGACGGCATCGGCGTTAAGCGTGCCAGAGCCGCAGCAGGGGACCCTGCTTGCCATACACCGGATCGGAATCGGGCAGCGGTACGTGCGGGATCGTTTTCATCGCCTTGGCATGCTCGCCCTTGCTGCCGCGGCAGAGATCGTATTTTCCGGTTTTGGGATAACTGCCGATCACCATCAGGTCGGGGCTCGCCCACAGGCACTGGTGTCCGGTGCCGGCCGGCAGCACGCAGACGTCGCCCTGCATGAGCTCGATTTCCTGGCCCTTGTTGCCGCCGAACCGGACCTTGGCGCGGCCGCGCGCGATGCCCATGCCTTCATGAATCATCGAATGGTAATGCACGTAAGGAAAGATGCCGTTTCGCCAGGTGTCGCCCCAGCCATTCGCCCGGAAAATCTTTTCGATCACCGGTTCAGGATCTGTCGCGCCAATAAAGTCGATGACGTGACGATAGAGCACGAATGGCAGGCGCTCGTTATTGGGCACCGAGCCGTCGTCGGCGAACATGAAGGTCTCGGGTGCGGGGGGCTTGGTGGACATTGAAGGGAACTGCCGGATCGAATCGTTTCTAGACTTACGCCGCGCGGGCCTTCCGCGCCCGCATCAACTCGACAAAGCGCGTGAAGAGGTAGTGGCTGTCGCGCGGGCCGGGCGAGGCCTCGGGATGATACTGTACCGAGAACACCGGCCGGCCTTTCAGCGCGATGCCGCAGTTCGAGCCGTCGAATAGCGAAACGTGGGTCTGCTCGACGTTCTTCGGCAGGCTGTCCTTGTCCACCGCGAAGCCGTGGTTCATCGAGGTGATCTCGACTTTGCCGGTGGTGATGTCCTGCACGGGATGGTTGGCGCCGTGGTGGCCCTGGTGCATTTTCATGGTCTTGCCGCCGAGCGCGATGCCCAGCATCTGGTGGCCGAGGCAAATCCCGAAGGTGGGCGTGCCGGAGTCGATCAGCTTGCGGATTACTGGCACGGCGTATTCGCCGGTCGCCGCCGGATCGCCGGGGCCGTTGGAGAGAAACACGCCGTCGGGATTGAGCGCGGCGATGTCCTCGGCGCTGGTTTTCGCCGGCACCACCGTCACCTTGCAGCCGACGCTGGCGAGCAGGCGCAGGATGTTGCGCTTGATGCCGTAGTCGATCGCGACCACGTGGAATTCGGGCTTGTCCATCCGACCGTAGCCCTTGCCCCATTGCCAGGGCGTCTCGTCCCAGGAAAAGCGCTGGCCGCTCGTCACCATCGGCACGAGGTCCATGCCGACCAGGCCCGGCCACTCGCGCGCTTCTTTCTTCAGCGCATCGATGTCGAACTTGCCGCCGGTGTCATGGGCGATCACGGCGTTCGGCATGCCCTTCTCGCGGATGAGTGCGGTGAGCGCGCGGGTGTCGAGGCCGCTCAGCCCGATGATGTTGCGGGCGCGCAGCCACTGGTCGAGATGGCGGGTGGCGCGGAAGTTCGACGGCTGGGTGATGTCGGTGCGAATGATGACCCCGCGCGCGCCCGGCGTCGCCGCCATGTTGACGGTCTCGATGTCTTCGTCGTTGGTGCCGACGTTGCCGATATGCGGGAAGGTGAAGGTGATGATCTGCCCGGCATAGGAAGGATCGGTCAGAATCTCCTCATAGCCGGTCATCGCGGTGTTGAAGCAGACCTCGCCGACCGCCCGCCCGGTGGCGCCCAGGCCGAAACCCTCCAAAACGGTGCCGTCCGCCAGCACCAGCAGCGCCGTGGGTTTCCGCTCGGTCCAGCCGGAATCGTCTTGTTTGGGGCTCATATGCGGCCTAGATAGGCCTCCGGGCCGCCGCCGTCAAAGGCCGCGCGACCCATGTGGACAGCCGGTTTTTTGCACACAAAGGGGCTCCCGTGCTGCGCGAAAACATCAACAACGCCATGAAGGAAGCGATGAAGGCCCGCGACGAGCGCCGGGTCGGCACGCTTCGCATGATGAACGCAGCGATCAAGAACGCCGACATTGCCGCGCGCGGCGAGGGCAAAGAGCCGCTGAACGAGGCGGACCTGATGTCGCTGTTCCAGAAGATGATCAAGCAGCGCCAGGAATCGGCGGAGCTTTATGACAAGGGTGCGCGGCCCGAGCTCGCCGGCGCCGAGCGGGCCGAGATCGAGATCATCACGTCCTATCTGCCGCAGCAGATGTCGGACGTCGAGGCGGGCTCGGCCATTTCCGCGGTGCTGCAAGAAATCAACGCCGAGACCATGAAGGACATGGGCCGCGCCATGGCGGCGCTGAAGGAGCGCTTCGCCGGGAAAATGGATTTCGGCAAGGCGAGCGGCAAGATCAAGGAACTGCTGAGCAAGAAGTAGCGGCGAGATTGGCTGCCCTAAACAGAGGGCAAGCGTCCGGAATAAGGACTGCGCCAAAATCCAACCATAGGGAGGCGTCCATGGGTTTCATTCGTCATGCGCTATTGGCTGGCGCGCTCGCTCTCACGGCTGCCGCGGCACCGACGGCTGTATCAGCGCAAACGGCCTTTCCGGCAAAGCCGATTTCATTGGTCGTTCCTGCCGCGGCCGGGGGGCCAACCGATACGGTGGCCCGCCTCATCGCGGAATCGATGGGCCGCACACTCGGCCAGACCGTTCTCGTTGAGAACGTTGGCGGAGCCGGAGGTACGATTGCCATGGCACGCGTGGCCAAGGCCGTGCCTGACGGCTACACGGTCGCCGTCTGGCACATTGCGCAGGCGACCGCGCCCGCCCTCTATGAAAACCTCCGCTACGATGTGGTGAACGATTTTGATCATCTCGGCCGCATCACCGACGTGCCGATGACATTGGTTTCCAAGACAGCCCTTGCTGCAAAAAACGCAAAAGAACTTCTGGACTGGATACGGGCCCAGAACGGCAAGGTGACTTACGGTCATGCCGGCGTCGGCTCGGCCTCGCATTTGTGCGCGCTGCTTCTCATGAAGGAGCTCGGCTTGAAGATGGAGGGCGTCGGATATCGCGGAACCGGCCCGGCCATGAATGACCTGATTGGTGGCCAGTTCGATGTCATGTGCGACCAGACCACCAACACCACCAATCTGATCAAGGAAAACAAGATCAAAGGGTATGCTGTCACGACGAAGCTCAAAGTCTCGTCACTCCCGGACCTGCCGACGTTGGACAGTGGCGCGATCCCGGGTTTCGAGGTTTCCGCATGGCACGCGATGTGGGCGCCCAAGGGGTTGCCTAAGGATATTTCCGACAAGCTCGTGGCTGCACTTCAGACTGCCGTCAAAGATCCAAAAGTGGTCGAGCGCTTCGCCAGTCTCGGCACCGAGCCTGTGGCTCCTGCTCTCGTTACGCCCGATGCGCTGAAGAGTTATCTCACTGCCGAGGTCAAGCGATGGGACACCGTCATCAAGGCAGCGGGCGTCAAGGGCAATTAGCGATTTGTACGGAGTTGCCGCTTCAAATCGGCACTCCTTCGCCTCCATATTTTGACGACATTCGGTAATCCAAATGAAAACCTATTCAATCGCGGCGATCCCAGGGGACGGCATTGGCACGGAAGTCGTTGCCGCTGGTCTCGAAGCGATGGCCGCAATCGCCAAACGCGACGGTGGCTTCGCGTTCAAGGTCGACCAATTCGACTGGGGCGGCGAGTATTACAAAAAACATGGCCGGATGATGCCGGAGAACGGCCGGGATTTGATCCGCAAGCACGACGCAATCCTGTTCGGCTCTGCGGGTCATCCGGAGATTCCCGATCACATTACTCTCTGGGGATTGCGCCTTGCGATCTGCCAGCCCTTCGATCAGTACGCCAATGTACGCCCGACTCGCGTGCTGCCGGGGATCACTTCACCGCTGCGCAACGTGAACGGCGGTGAACTCGATTGGGTCATCGTGCGTGAAAACTCCGAGGGCGAATACGCTGGTGTTGGCGGCCGGGTGCACCAAGGCTCGCCTTTGGAAGCCGCAACGGATGTTGCCATGTTCACGCGCGCCGGCGTCGAGCGGATCATGCGATTTGCTTTTCGCTTGGCGCAATCGCGGCCGAGGAAATTGCTGACTGTCGTCACGAAGTCGAACGCGCAGCGTCACGCCATGGTCATGTGGGATGAGATTGCGGTTGAGATCGCGGGCGAGTTCAAAGATGTGACCTGGGACAAGATGCTGGTCGATGCCATGACCATGCGAATGGTCATGCGGCCGGAAACGATCGACACGGTGGTGGCCACCAACCTGCATGCAGATATTCTGTCCGATCTCGCCGCCGCGCTTGCCGGATCTCTCGGTATCGCGCCAACGGCGAATCTGAATCCTGAGCGATCTTTCCCCTCGATGTTCGAGCCAATCCACGGTTCGGCGTTCGACATCATGGGCAAGGGCGTGGCCAACCCCATCGGCACCTTCTGGTCTGCGGTGATGATGCTCGAGCACTTGGGCGAAAAAGACGCTGCCGGCCGCCTCATGAAGGCGATCGAGCGGGTGACAGCGGACAAGCGCTTTCACACTCCCGATCTCGGCGGTAAGGCTAGAACGGCTGACGTCACGGCCGCAGTCGTCGACGCGATTCAGGGCGCGAACAGTTAGGCCGGCCCAGGTCTTGGTCCGGGTCTTGGTCCGGGTCTTGGTCCGGGTCTTGGGACTGAAGTCCCGCGGCTTAGATTGCCGGCTCAGGCCGCCACATTGCCGAGGAAGCTCTCGACCTCGCGGCGCAGATTCTCGATGGCGCGCTCCACCGACTCCGAAGCCGTCAGCACGACTTCTGCGGACGTACGCGTGGCGACTGCGGCGTCTGCAACCTCGCCGAGGACCGCGACAATCTTGCTCGTTTCCTTTGCGGCATTTTCAACATTATTGGAAATATCCAAATTTGCCGCACTCTGTTCCTCGATCGACCCTGCGACGGCCGATGCATATGTGCTGATCTCGCCGATACATTCCTCGATGCTGCCGACGGCTTGAATCGCGCCTTTGGTGGAGGCTTGCACGGCTAAAATCTGTCCAACGACCTCTTCCGTCGCCTTGCTGGTCTGCAAAGCGAGCGACTTCACTTCGGAAGCAACCACGGCGAAGCCCCGTCCTGCCTGGCCGGCGCGGGCCGCCTCGATGGTCGCGTTGAGCGCGAGCAGATTTGTCTGCCCGGAAATCTGCTGGATCAGCTTGGTGACATCGCCGATTTTCTGCGCCGCATTGGAGAGACCAACAAACTCGTCGTTCGTTGTCCTCACTTTGCCTACGGCACTGCGAATGATGTTGTTGGTCTGGTCAATCTGCTGGCCGATCTGTGCGGCCGCGTCCGACATTTGCCGTGTTGCCTCGGCGGCATTGCCGACGCTTGTCGACGCCCCCTGCGATGCCTGCACGATGCCATTGGCGCGCAGTGACGTCCGTTCGGACGAGCCGAACAGATCGGTTGCCGTCGACTTCAACGCCGTGGTGCAGTCGCTCACGGTTTTGAGCACGCTTTCAACGCGGTCGCGGAATGACGAAATGGCCGAATCAATCGAATAGCGCTGGGCTTGTTCGGTGACGTCCTCGTGGGTTGCGACCCACCCGCCGAGAGGCATTGGATCCCGCGTGACCTTGATCAAGCGGCCATCGGCGAGCTTGTCGACGCGGCTCGATGCCTTTCCGGTCGAGTGTTGGCCCAAAGCGGCAAGCTTCTGCTCCACCGCGGCATCGGTTTTCTCGCCGGCCAGAATGCCGTGGGAGACACGATGCGCAATGATGGCTTCATGTGACGTGCCGGGCTTGAGCAGTTCCGGCGGCAACGCATAGATGCTGGCATAACGCTCGTTGCTGACGACGAGCCGCTTGTCGGCGTCAAACATGCACAGACCTTGGGTCATGTTGTTCAACGCTGCCGTAAATCGGCTGTTCTGAATGTTCACCTGCGACGCAGCGGCTTCGCGCTCGCTCAGCTGGCGGAAATGAAGGATCGAAATGGCCAATCCCAGTCCGGCCAACGCCGTGAAAAGGCAAAAACCGACGGTGTAACTTCGCGTCTTGATATCCTCCAGGAACCCGCCGAGCGGTATGTCAATCGCGAACGCGCCCATGAGGTCGTTCAAGCGCCACTGCTGCCGGCCGGCCTGCAGTTGGTTGTGGCAGTCGACGCAGCTCTGCTCGGTCGCGAGCGATGGATAGATCGTTCGCAATACGGGTTGATCGTTGACGGTCCTCAGCTCCGAGCTCGGACTGCGATCGGCTGTTGAAGCAAATGCCTCAATGGCCCGAGCCATGTCGGTGTCGACCGGCGGTGTTGCGATGTGTCGGCCCTGACGCCCAACCCAACGCAGCTTGAACGGGCTGTCGGATCCGAGTTTTTTATTGAAGTTTTCGATCGAGTGGGCGCGGAACGTGGCGGGGACGGGTGCGTTCTGCCCGAGCTGCGAACGAATGCTCGAATATGTCGTGACAAATGCACTGACCAGCTCGAGCGCTGTCGCTTTTTCGTCGGCCTTTTGAGCCACGAATGTTTTCAAGCTGACATTGTAGAAATAGGTGGCGACGGCGGCGCTGATACC
>Ga0207670_10001055_pt1 | contig 14534 bp, 2 predicted proteins | sample KBSS23HmetaG_FD_184339 | JGI IMG/M metagenome (GOLD analysis project Ga0207670, IMG submission 184339) | Switchgrass rhizosphere microbial communities from Kellogg Biological Station, Michigan, USA - KBS S2-3H metaG (SPAdes) (version 2) | ecosystem: Host-associated > Plants > Roots > Rhizosphere... | reverse complement strand
AGGCGAAGGCCGCGGGGAGCGCGTGCTGCTGGTGATACACCACCTGGCGGTGGATGGAGTGTCGTGGCGAGTGCTGCTGGAGGAGTTGGAGCAGGGTTATTGGCAGAGCGCCGGCGGGAGCGAGTTAGAGCAGGGAGCGAAGGAGATGAGTTTCCGGCAGTGGGCGGCGCTTCAGGCGCGGGCGGCGCAGAGCGAGCAGGGAGCGAAGGAGGCGGAGTACTGGGGAGCGCAGTGCGAGCGGGCGCGGCAGGCGCTGGGGCAGGGTGAAGAGCCGGGAGGCGGTGGGTTGGTGCGCGAGAGGCGGCAGTTGTTGCAGCGACTGAGTGGGGCGGAGACGCAGGTGCTGCTGAAGGGAGTCGTGAAGCACTATGGGACGCAGATCAACGCGGTGTTGCTGGCGGCGTTGTGGCGCGCGGTGCACCGGGTGCGCGGGGAGCGCGTGGTGGTAGTGGAGTTGGAAGGACACGGGCGGGAGGAGTTGGAGGCGGGAGTAGGAGCGTGGCGGACGGTGGGGTGGCTGACGACGTTGTATCCGGTGGTATTGGAGGCGGCGGCGGGAGCAGGAATGGCGGCAGCGTTGGCGGCGGTGCAGCAGCAACAGGAGGGGCTGGCGGAGCACGGCTTATGGTATGGGCTGGTGCGCTACCTGCGAGGTGAGGAGAGCGGGGCGGAGTTGGCAGTGCGGCCGTGGTTGAGCTTCAACTACCTTGGGCAGTTGGACCAGGTGTTAGGCGAGTCGCAGTTGTTTGCGGGGGCAGCAGCGGAGGGGATGGGCGAGACGCGCAGTGGGAGCGAGCGGCGGTGGCATGAGGTGGAAGTGAATGCGGCGGTGGTGGGCGGGCAGCTGGAGGTAGAGTGGAGCTACGGGAGTAGCGAGCAGAGTGCAGTGATGGTGGCGGCGCTGGCGCAGGAATACCTGGCGGGACTGCGGGAGGTAGTGGCGGCGGCGAGCGGCGCGGAGGCTATTAATAAAGGAGAGGTGGTCGGGGCTGAGGAGGAAGAGCGCTACGGCTTGACGGCGATGCAGGAGGGAATGCTCTTTCATTCGCTGCTCGCTCCCGAGTCATCAGTTTATATCGTCCAAAAGAGCTATACCTTACGAGGGCAATTGAATGTCGCAGCGTTGCAGCGGGCGTGGGAGGAAGTGATGGCGCGGCATGCGGTGCTGCGGACGTCGTATAGCTGGGAAACAGAAGGTGAACCGCGGCAGATAGTGCATCGAGGAGTGCCGCTGCCCTGGAGTCAGGAGGACTGGCGAGCGCTGAATGCCGAGCAGCAGCAGGCGGCGCTGGAAGAATTCCTTGCGGCGGACCGGGCGCGAGGCTTCGATCTTGCTACGCCTCCGCTACTGCGTCTCTCGCTCTTTATCCTTAGCGACAATGTTTGCCAGCTAGTCTCTACTTCTCATCAGTTATTGTTGGACGGCTGGTCCGCGGTGATCGTGCTACAAGAAGTCGCGGCACTCTATCAAGCTTATACCCGCGCGGAGAGCTTGCAGCTACCCAGACGACGACCTTTCCGTGATTACATCAACTGGCTACGCGAACAGAACCTGGCAGAAGCGGAGCAGTTCTGGCGCCGCGAGTTGCGTGGCATTAGCGCGCCCACTGCGCTCGGCAGTCAAACCTCTCAGGCGAACGCGCGCCGGGCAGAAGAGCAATACAAAAAAATACAAGTGCAGTTGAGCCGGGAGAGTACGGAAGCGTTGCAGCAGTTTGTACGTTCGCAGCAGGTGACGTTGAACACGCTGGTGCAGGGCGCCTGGGCGCTTTTATTGTCGCACTACAGCGGCGAAGCGGAAGTGGTGTTTGGGACGGTGGTCTCAGGGCGGCCGGCCGCGCTGGCGGGCGTGGAGCAGATGGTGGGGATGTTCATCAACACGCTGCCGGTGCGGGTGGGAGTGGCTGCCGAGCAGGAGGTAGGCGCGTGGTTGCGGCAGTTGCAGGAGCATCAGGCAGAAGCGCGCGAATATGAAGCCGTGAGTTTGGTGCAGGTGCAGGGCTGGAGCGAGATCGAGCGCGGGCAGTCGTTATTCGAAAGCATCATCGTCTTTGAAAACTATCCTGAGACCAAAGCGGCTCCTGACAAGAACGCGCAGCTCGGCATTGCAAGCGTAAGCTTCTTCGAGTTAACGAATTATCCGCTCACCATTGTCGTTGGCCCAGCCGAAGAGTTGTCTTTGATCTTTGTCTATGACGAGAGTCGTTTTGACGCGGCCACGATTCGACGCATGCTGGAACACTTCGAAGCGCTGCTTGAAAAGATGACTGACGGAGCAACACAGAAACTCATCGAGCTCCCGCTGTTGAGTGATACCGAAAAGCAGCTGCTACTGTCAGAGTGGAATGCCATTGGTCCGGAAGTTTCATATCCGCCGCTGCATGAAATCTTCGAGGAGCAAGTGTCGAAAAACGCAGCCGCGCTGGCGATCTCGTTCAGGGGCGAAAAACTGACTTACGGAGAATTGAACGAGCAGAGTAACCAGTTGGCCCACGCCCTGAGGAGTTTGGGTAGCGAGGCTGACGGCAAGGTTGCTGTCATGCTCGACACCGGCTCTCGACAGATCGCTGCGCTGCTCGGCGTTCTTAAAGCTGGTTGCACTTTTATTTGCCTCGATCCGAATTACCCGCCGAGCCGTCTAAAACAAATACTGGAAGAGGTACGCCCGGCGATTGTCATAACCGACTCAACCTGTTTCGAGTGGCATCGCAGCCTGCTCGATCAATGTCGCGATGATTTTAGTTCTGCGATCCTCTCCATCGATGAAATCAATTTGAACTCTTATCCGAAGAGCAATCCTGACATCACCGTTAGTCCTGAAGCGACTGCTTACATCGTTTTCACGTCAGGCTCGACCGGCCGTCCGAAAGGTATCGTGCAGTCTCATCGCAGCTTTGCTCAGTTTCTGGAATGGCAAAGCAAGTATTTCGATTTTGGCGAGAACAAGCGCATAGCACAGTGGGCATCAATTACCTACGATGCTTCGTACTGTGAAATCTTCGGCGCTCTCTGTTCCGGCTCGACGCTGTGCCTGGAGACAGTCGCCGTTCGTCACGATCCTCAGGTCCTGGCGAAGTGGCTGCGGGAGGAAAGAATCTCGGTGCTGATCGTTGTGCCGAGCTTCGGCCGGCAAGTGTTGCAGGCAATTGAGGCCGCCGAACTGGAGTTGCCACATCTCGAAGCGGTAGGTCTGGCAGGTGAAGTAGTTCCCGTCGACATGGCGATCGCGTGGCGCCAGCGCTTTCCGAACCGGCCACGACTGGTCAATCTTTACGGTCCGACCGAGTGTGTGTTGGCGACGTATTACGAGGTGGAGAACATTGCAGCGCTCAAACGTTCCGTACCGGTAGGCCGAGCCATTGATGGTCGACAGATATTAATTCTTGATCGTGAGCAGCGCCTCTGTCCTATCGGTGTCAAAGGCGAGATCTACATCTGCAGTCCCTACCTGGCGCAGGGTTATTTCCAAAACGAGTTGGAGACTCGTAGTGCATTTATACAGAATCCGCTTTTCGAAGATGGTTCCGATAGAGTTTACCGGACGGGCGATCTCGGTCGCTGGTTGCCGGATGGTAACTTGCAATTCTTCGGACGCATTGACAATCAAGTGAAGGTGCGTGGCGTGCGCGTCGAGCTGGAGGAAATAGAATCGGCATTGCGCCGGCACGAATCGGTGAAGGAGTGTGTGGTCGCCGTGCAATCTTTTGCAGATGGCGATCAGCGCGTCGTGGCGTATGTGGTTGGCACAGAAGACGTGCCGGCAACTACGTTGCGCAGTTTCCTCCAGAATTGGTTGCCACAATCAATGCTGCCGGCTAACTTTGTTTTTCTCGACCGCATACCGCGCACACCCAACGGCAAGATTGACCGCAAAGCACTCACCGCCGCCAGTGACCAGTGGCAGCCCGAAGCTGAGGTTGATTTCGTCGCGCCGCAGACGGAGCTCGAATCAACCGTTGCGGAAATCTGGCGTGACGTGCTGCACGTCGAGCGTGTCGGGGTAAATGACAACTTCTTCGCGTTGGGCGGACACTCGTTACTGGCAACTCAGCTCGTCAACAGAGTGCGCGCTACGTGTTCTGTGAATCTCCCCTTACGCAGCGTGTTTGAAGCTCCCAGCGTTTCGGGAATGGCCACGCTCATTGAGAGGCTACAGAACGAAGCGCAGTCGCAGACTGGAAGAGTTGCTGACATCATCAACGAAATCAACTTCCTTTCGGACGACGAAGTGGAAGCATTGCTCAATCAGAAAAAGATCGTCCCCGCTTCCACAAGCACTACGCGCATTGTCAACCCGAAAATTTCCGGCGACTAAGATCAGCGCTTATCGAATAAAGATCCCCGGCCAGGTTTATCAATGAACACATCAAGAGAGACTCACTACATCTCGCTGAAGTTCTATTCGGTCGAAGACTTGCATTATCTCGTCGAGACGAGGGCTTACCTGAAGCTCGACCGCGAAGTGGAAGAGAGAATTCAAGCTTGTGCGCAGTTCGTTCTCGATAAGGCCAAGTCGGATACCTATATCTACGGCGTCAACACAGGCTTCGGCTCGCTCTGCGAGACCCGTGTGGCCGCAGAAGAAATGGAGCAGTTACAGTTTAATCTCCTTGTCTCTCACGCCTGTGGCGTCGGTGAGATCGTTCCCGAAGAGATCTCTCGTCTCGTGATGCTCATCAAGCTGCTGACTTTTCGTACGGGTCACACGGGTATCTCTCTGGCGCCGGTCAACCGGCTGCTCGATCACTGGAACAACGACATCATTCCCGCAATTCCAAAAAGAGGCACGGTTGGCGCGAGCGGCGACCTTGCACCTCTGGCCCATATGTCCCTTCCGTTGGTCGGTTTGGGGAAAGTCCATTTTCGCGGGCAGGTGGTGGAGTCCGCGAAAGCTCTACAGGAGATGAATTGGAAACCCCTCACCCTGCAACCGAAAGAGGGGCTGGCTTTGACGAACGGCGTGCAGTACATCAATGCCATCGGCGCCAACTGTGTTATGAAGGTGGGCCAGCTGGTGAAGACCGCGGACGTCATTGCTTCTTTGAGCATTCAGGCTTTCAGTGCTTCTCAAACTTTCTATCAAGCGCTTTATCACGAAACGTCGCTGCACCAGGATCGGCGTGTCGTGGCTGCAAATTTGACTAAATTACTGAGCGGAAGCAACCACTATGAATTACCGACCTGTAACAAGTCGAAGCAGGACCCTTATTCGTTCCGTTGTATTCCTCAAGTACACGGCGCGATCCGGCAAGCGTTCAACTTCGTCAGAACTACCATAGAACAAGAGTGCAACGGCGTTTCCGATAATCCACTTTTCTTTCCAGCGCAGGACCAGATTCTCTTCGGTGGAAACCTGCACGGCGAATCAACCGCGTTAGCGCTCGATTTTCTGGCGATAGCCACCAGCGAGCTTTCAAACATCTCGGAACGAAGAACCTATCAACTCTTATCCGGCCAGCGTGGCTTGCCGAGTTTCCTGGTCAATCTGGTCGGGTTGAACTCCGGATTGATGATTGCGCAATACACCTCCGCGTCACTGGTCAACGAGAACAAAGTGTTTTCGACGCCTGCCAGCGTCGATACGATCCCGACCTGCCAACTCCAGGAAGATCACGTCAGCATGGGAGGCACCTCGGCATACAAGCTCTGCCGCATCGTTGAAAACTGCGAGTACGTGCAGGCCATCGAACTGATGACAGCCGCGCAGGCAATCGACTTCAATCAAAACCTGCGCCTCTCTCCCACGACACGCGAAATTCACAGCGACTTCCGCCGGCACGTGCCATTTCTTGAAAGGGACCGAGTCGTAGGCGACGACATCGAGCAATCACTCATCTTCTTCCGAAACCACGAAGCCGAATGGACCACGAACCTGGGTTTAGAATAAGCCCCAGAACCCAACCGTCGAAGGGCTTTGCCTAAAAGTCAGACATCAGGCCTGGAAGAAGTCAGTACCACCTGCGGTAGCGGGTGGGTCGATGATCAACATGCAATATTGCTAATGACTTTTGATTTGGACTTTTGAGGCAACGCCCTCTCGAAGCAACGTCGTGAATCTGATTGAAGACATTGCGAAACTCTCCGAAAGACGACGAGAGCTATTGGAGCTGATGCTCGGCGAAGAGTCGCTCGACGCGTGTTCGTTGCCCCTCGTCCCCCGCCGGCAAGACCAGGATCCCTGCCCGCTTTCGTTCGCACAGCAGCGACTCTGGTTTCTTGACCATCTTGAAGGGGGAACTTTGGCTTACAACATTCACGTCGCGCTGAGGTTTCGCGGTGTGCTCGACGTAGCGGCGTTGGAGCTGACGTTAAGCGAGATAGTGAAGAGGCAGGAAGTCTTACGCACGATCTTCCCGGCGGTAGATGGAAGACCAATGCAAGTCGTGTTGCCGGCAGAACCTCAGCACCTGCCCGTCATCGACCTGAGTACACTTCCCAGAGACGAAAGGGAAGAGCAGTTGAAGCTGATGGCCGGCGACGAGTCTCGACAGCGCTTCGATCTCACTGGCAGTCCACCACTCAGCATTCGTCTGCTTCGTCTCGGCGAAGCCGAACACGCGCTTCTCTTTACCATGCATCACATCATTACCGATGCCTGGTCCATGGGTGTGCTCATCAAAGAAGTGACGACGCTGTATAAAGCCTTCTCAAGAAAAGAACAGCCGAGCCTGCCCAAACTCCCCATCCAGTACGCTGACTTTGCTCTCTGGCAGCGACAGTGGCTTCAGGGGCGAGCACTGGCAAAGCAGCTCGAATACTGGCGCAGGCATTGCGGTGAGAACCCGCCGCCTCTGAATTTACCGACCGACAGGCGGCGTCCCGCAGTGCAGACCTTTCAGGGAGCGACCGAGACAGTGCTGCTGCCGCAGTCCATTGCCGACGAGCTCAAAGCGATTTGCCTCCGGGAAGACGCCACGTTGTTTATGGGTTTACTGGCGACCTTTCAGGTGCTGCTGCACTACTACACCGGACAGCGAGAGATAGTAGTAGGGACAGACGTTGCCAATCGCAATCGGGCCGAGACGGAGGGGCTGATAGGTTTCTTCATCAACCAGCTGGTCCTGCGGACCGAGTTGTCGGAAAGTCTGACCTTTAAAGAATTGCTGGGCCGGGTTAGAGAAGTAACACTCGGCGCTTACGCTCACCAGGACCTGCCTTTCGATAAACTGGTGGAGGCTCTTAATCCTGAGCGCGACATCAGTCGTAACCCGCTCTTCCAGGTGAAGATCATTCTTCAGAATGCTCCTTCGCAGCCGCTTGAACTTCGGGGACTGGAGGCGAGCAGAATTGACTTCGGTTTCGAGGCCGCGCATTCGGACCTGACGCTCTATCTATCCGACACTGGCGCTGGACTGACTTGCTGGATTGAGTATGTAACAGATCTCTTCAACCGTTCGACGATTGTCAAGATGCTTGCACATCTCGAGTTGCTGCTTGCAGGCATCATCACCGATCCTGACGCGCGAATAAGCGCCCTCGCAGAGTCACTCCGCCAGAAGGACAGGCAGGACAAGATCATGAACAACAGAAAACGCGCCAAGGCCAGTATCAAAAACCTTATTACCGCGCGCCCGAAAGCGATCAACCTCTCGGAAGACACTCTGGTCCAGGCGGACTACCTGCAAGCCGGCGAGACTCTGCCGTTTGTCCTGCGCGCGACAACCACCGACATTAACGCCCTGGCATGGTGCGAGAGAGAAAGAAATTTCATTCAGGAGCAGTTGTCCAAAGTGGGCGCGATCCTCTTCCGCAATTTCAATGTGCGGACGGTGGCTGAATTCTCCACGTTTGCGCGCGTGATGTGTGATGAATTGCTGGACTACCACGAAGGCTCTACGCCCCGCTCGCTCGTCGAAGGCAAGGTTTACACTTCGACCGAGTATCCAAACAACCAATACATCCCACTTCACAACGAGATGTCCTACTCTCGAAGCTGGCCCACGAAGCTGTGGTTTTTCTGCCTGACACCTGCCGCTGAGGGAGGCGAAACCCCGATCGCCGATAGTCGCAAAGTCTTTCAAATGCTCGACCCGGAAATCAAAGAGAGCTTCATGCGAAAGAAGGTTTCATACGTCAGAAACTATGGGCAGGGTTTTGATCTAACCTGGCAGCAGGCTTTTCAGACCGAGAGCAGGGAAGCAGTTGAGAAATACTGCCGCCATTCTTTTGTGGAGTACGAATGGCTGGACGCCGGCGAACGACTGCGGACACGACAGGTCTGCCAGGCAGTCTTAAAGCATCCCCGAACTGGCGAGTGGGTCTGGTTCAATCAGGCACACTTGTTCCACATCTCGAATCTCGGCCCTGCGTTGGCCGAAGAGCTGCTCTCAATCTTCAAGGAAGAAGAGCTTCCGCGAAACGCCTATTACGGCGATGGGTCTCCTATTGAGATCGAAGTCCTGGACGAGATACGGCGAATTTATCGCGAAGCCGAAGTGGTTTTTAGGTGGCAGCGGGGCGACATTTTGATGGTCGATAACATGCTCGTGGCTCATGGCCGGATGCCTTACGAGGGAGAGCGCAAGGTCGTGGTAGCGATGGCGGATTCGTTCTTCAACAAGGACCTTACCGCCGCTTCGATTTAAGCACATGCAGCAGCAGAGCATCGCCGGTTTCCGTCTTTCGCCGCAGCAACGGCGTCTTTGGCTGGCGGGGCAGACAGGCCCAGCCTACCGCACTCAATGTGCGCTGCTAATCGAAGGGCCGCTCAGCCGCGAGTCTTTGCGAGAAAAAGTACGCCTGGTCGTTTCGCGTCACGAGTCGCTGCGGACAACTTTCAAAAGCACCGCCACTTTGAGAATACCGCTTCAATCTTTCGATTGTGTGGCCGATACGTCCTGGCGCTTTCTCGAAGCGGGCGAGGTTAAGCCGGGTCGTGAAGTTGAGCTCATCGATCAAGTTCTTCAAGAGGAAAGAAATTTTCAATTTGACTTCGGGCACGGTCCGCTTTCGCGCGCGACGCTGGTTTCGTTCTCCAAAAGGAAGCACGCTCTGGTCTTTACCTGGCCTGCTCTCTGCGCAGATGCTGCATCGGCAAAATATTTTGTCTCTGAACTAAGCCAGGCTTACGCTGCACCGGACAGGACCATGGGTGAGGCGCCGTTGCAGTACGTGCAATTTTCCGAGTGGCAAAACGAAATGCTCGCGGCGGACGAAGCCGAAGAGGGTAAAGAGTTCTGGCGGCGACAGGAATTTTCAACGCGGCCGCCATTGAAGCTTCCACTCGAAAAATCAGCGCCGAGCGACCTGGAGTTCAGCCCGCGGACATTCGCAGTCGATCTGTCGCGCGAAGTAGTCGCCGGGATCGAAGCCGTCGCCGAACAAAGCCGAACGTCATTCTCCGCTGTCCTCTACTCTTGCTGGCAAGCATTGCTGTGGAGAATAACGGGCCAGAGAGAAGTCGTAACGGGTTATGTTTTCGACAGTCGAAAGTATGAAGAGTTTGAGGGATTGATTGGGCTGGCGTCCAAGTGGGTCCCGGTTAAATCAGATTTTGAGCCGGGCATGTCATTTGCCGAGACTGTAAAGCAGGTTGAAGAAGCTCTACAGGACGCCTGGGAATGGCAGGAGTTCTTCAGTGCCGGTGACGCTGAAGTTGAAACGTCAGTTGCGCGGCGCAGCGAGGCCGTGCTTTTCGAGTCAGAAGAACGGCAAGCGGAATACTGCGCCAACGGCCTGGCCTTCAAAGTTCAAAGGCAATACTGCCTGCTAGACAATTTCAAATTGAAGCTTTCCTGTATTCGCACCGGCGACTCATTGACCGCTGAGTTTCAATACGATGCAAGCAGGTTAGAGGAGACAAACGTCGAGCGCACTGCCGGGTACTTCGTTAGATTGCTGACTAGGGTGGTCCGCACACCGGAGGCGATAATCGGGCGCGTCGATTTGCTGAGCGAGACCGAGCGACACTATCTCGCCGATGAGCTCAATCGCACTGAGACCGTCTACCCGCAGAACAAATGTCTTCACGAGCTATTCGAGGATCAGGCCCGTCTCACTCCCAGCCGGCCCGCTGTTGTTTTCAATGAATGCCAACTGACTTACGCGGAATTGAATACGAGAGCTAACCAGTTGGCGCACGTTCTGAGGAAACGCGGCGTCGCTGCCGGAGCGATTGTCGGACTCTGTGTCGAGCGTTCGTCGGAGATGATCGTGGCGCTGATCGGGATACTCAAAGCCGGTGGCGCTTACCTGCCGCTCGATCCGGAACAACCGGCGGCAAGGTTGGCTTATCAAGTGAAAACAGCCGGGTCGTCAATCTTGATCACGCAGCAAAGTTTGCTCCAGCAATTTTGCGATCTGGAAGTGCAAGCCCTGCTAATTGATTCTGCCGGTGCATTGTTTGAAGAACAGTCGGAGAAAGACCCGGAGCTCGCAACGTCACCCGATAGTCCCGTCTACACAATTTACACATCCGGCTCGACTGGCGCGCCGAAGGCCGTCAGTATCAGCCATCGAAATCTTGTCAACTACAGTCACTTCATCTGCCGTAAGCTGGACTTAAATCATGTCACCAGCGAACCCGGACTTCATTTCGGCACGGTTTCGACATTGAGCGCGGATTTAGGCAACACCTCAATCTTTCCGGCTTTTCTATCTGGCGGCTGCCTGCACATCATCAGCCACGAGCTTGCGATGGATGGAGGAGCGTTCGCCGAGTACTCCACCAGGCACGAGTTGGATGTGCTGAAAATTGTGCCCTCACATTTCAGTGCGCTGCTGGCTGAGGGGGGCGTGGGAGTGTTGCCGCAACGCTTTCTAATACTTGGAGGCGAAGCATTGTCATCGGAGTTGGCGACACGCATTCGTGAAGCCGCAACTTCGTCGGCAAAGCAGTGCCGGGTCATCAATCACTATGGTCCAACCGAAACGACCATCGGTTCGTTGGCCTTCGAGCTGCCGCCAGTGTTCGCCAGCTCCTGGGGATCGACAGTTGTTCCCATCGGTCGCCCGATTGCGAACACGCAAAGCTACATTCTGGATGAAGACATGAAGCTGTCGCCTTTGGGAGTTCCGGGTGAATTGTATATCGGCGGCGCAGGCGTCGGGATAGGTTATCTGAATCGGCCCGCACAGACAGCAGAACGCTTCGTCCCCCATTGTTTCTCGACGAGTCCCGGCGCACGTCTCTACCGGACTGGAGATGCCGCCAGGTGCCTGCCGGATGGCAACATAGAATTTTTGGGGCGCGTCGATCGGCAGGTTAAGATTCGCGGGTATCGCATTGAGCCCGGTGAGATCGAAAACACTCTGCTGAAACACGGAGCAGTCCGCGAGGCGGTTGTGTTGGAGAATAAAGACCGCGCCGGCGCCGGCCGCTTAGTAGCTTACGTAGTCACGAGACAGCTGCTCGGCAGGGATGACCTGCAGGCATTTCTATCAAAGACACTGCCCTCCTACATGCTTCCCGCTGCGATTGTCTTTCTCAAATCGCTTCCTATCACGCGTAACGGAAAAGTAGATCGCAGTGCTCTGCCTTCGCCTGAATCGGCGCAGCAGCGCGCCGGCAACAACGGTTACGTAGCGCCACGCACGCCGGTCGAAAAGACACTGGCTAAAATCTGGGCTGAGGTGTTGGGACTCGACAAGGTCGGTATCCACGACAACTTTTTCGAGCTCGGCGGTGATTCCATTCTGAGCATACAGATCATCTCCCGTGCCAATCGTGCGGGTGCGCAACTGGCCGGCAAACACATTTTCCAATATCAGACGATTGCGGCGCTCGCCCCAATGGCACGGTTGAGCCAGTCGAGAACCGTCGACCAACCGGCGATGGTTGGTCCAGTTCCACTCACGCCTATTCAAAAACGCTTCTTCGAGACACAACCGATCGATCCGCATCACTATAACCAGACGGTGCTGCTGAAGACGCGCTCGACGCTCGACGCAGTGTTGTTGGAACAAGCTGTTCGGCAACTCCTGCGGCATCACGATGCGTTGCGTCTGCGGTTCTACAGTGATTTTGCAGGTTGGCATCAGATTACTTCTGCGCCGGCTGAGAGTACCCCTTTTTTACGCGTCGATCTGTCGAAAGTGTCTCCGGACGATCGTGAAGCAGCGATCGAGTCAGTGGCGGCAGAACAGCAGGCAAGCTTCAATCTTAGCGAAGGTCCATTGTTGCGGGTCGTATTGATGGATTTGGGAGCAGGACAGTCCGGACGTCTTTTAATTGTCGTTCATCATCTGGCCGTTGATGGTGTGTCGTGGCGCATCCTGCTCGAAGACCTGCACACGGCTTACGAACAATTGAGCACAGGAAAAGTAGTCGAACCCGCACACCGGACCAGCAGTTTTCAACTGTGGGCGCAACGTCTGTCAATCTATGCCAACAGTGAAACTGCAAAACGTGAGCTCAGCTACTGGACGGCGGAGAAACGTCGAGAAGCGGGCAGCCTGCCGCTGGATTTTCCCGGAGGTGTCAACTCGGTCGGCTCCGCGCGCAATGTAACCGTGAGTCTAACGGCGGAAATGACTCGAGCCCTGCTGAGAGACGTGCCGGCGCTCTATCGCACACAGATTAACGACGTGCTACTGACGGCGCTGGTGCAAGCTTACGCGAATCAAACAGGTCAACGATCGCTGCTCGTCGGACTTGAAGGCCACGGGCGCGAGCCTCTCTTCGACGATCTCGATCTGTCGCGCACCGTCGGGTGGTTCACGTCTTACTTCCCGCTTCACCTGCACCTGCAAAAACCGGAGGAACTGGGAGAATCGCTCAAGAGCATTAAAGAACAGTTGCGGGAAGTGTCAAACCGGGGCATTGGTTGGGGCTTATTACGGTATCTGAACAATGACGAAAAAATTATCGCCAGCCTGCAGTCGTTTCCTTCACCGGAGCTGAGTTTCAATTACCTGGGACAGTTGGACCGGATACTGCCGGAGAGCTCGCCTTTCAGCGCCGCCCCGGAGTCTGCCGGTCCAAACCGCAGTCCGCGCGCGCTGCGCTCGCACCTCATCGACGTCAACGCACATATCGCCGGAGGACAACTCTGGCTGAGTTGGATCTACAGCGAAAACCTTCAACGGCGCGAGACGGTCGAAGCACTCGCCCAGGGCTATGTCGAAGCGCTGGGTTTGCTCGTCGAGCATTGTTGTTCCAGTGAAGCAGGAAGTTATGTACCGGCGGATTTTCCGCTGGCGAAACTCAGCGCGTCGAAGCTCGATAAGTTAGTCGCCAAAAGTGGTGATGTTGAAGACATTTATCCCATCTCGGCGATGCAGCGCGCGATGCTCTTCGAGAGCCTGCGCCATCCTGACTCCGGAGCTTATTTCGTCCAGATAAGTTGCGCCGTTTGGAGCTATATAGATCCAGACTCGTTTGCACGAGCGTGGCAGCACGTACTGGATAGACATGCGAGCCTCCGCACATCGTTCGTGTGGGAGCAGTTGGATGAGCCTCTGCAGATCGTCCACCGCAACCTCAAAATGGCGTTTCAATACGAGGACTGGCGCGGTCTTGCTGCGGCACTACAGCAGGAAAAAATGTTGGAGCTGCTGCGACGCGACAAGGCTCTCGGATTCAAACTGTCGCAGCCTCCTTTATTACGTGTACTGCTCGTCCGGCTCGGCCAAGATTCTTTCCACATCGTTTGGAGCAATCACCACTTGATACTCGATGGATGGTGCCGGACTCTGATCGTCAACGAAGTGCTGACCTGTTACGACGCTTTCAGGCGTGGGCAATCTCCGAGCCTTGAACCGGCGCGGCAATTCCATGATTACATCGCCTGGCTGAAAAACGAGGATTTATCGAGAGCTGAATCGTTCTGGCGAGAAGAGCTCAAAGGGTTCACTTCTCCTTTGACTTTGAGCGAGTACAGTTCTTCCGGCGTGAGCGGCGATTACGTGGAAAATACTTGTGAAGTTTCCGTTGAGACAACCATGGCGCTGGGCGCGCTGGCACGTCGTCATCAATTGACCTTGCACTCGTTGGTGCAAGGCGCGTGGGCGTTGTTGGTGGGCCGTTACACTGGAAGCAATGACGTGCTCTTCGGTGTAACCGTATCGGGTCGCCCCGCTGATTTAGCTGGTAGCGAACAGATCATCGGGCTCTTCATCAACACGCTGCCGGTGCGTGTGCGTTTGCCGCGAGATGCCTCGCTTTTGTCCTGGCTGAAGAACCTCCAGGCGCATCAGGCCGAAATGCGTGAGTACGAGTATGCGCCGCTCGGGCAGATTCATGATTGGAGCGAAGTGCCGCACCGCCTTCAACTCTTCGAGAGTATCTTTGTCTTCAATAATCATCCGTCAGCGAGTTCTTTCAAAGAACAAGGAAGAAGCCTTGAGTTGAGCTCCTTTCATTCTGTTAACTGGTCAAACGTCTACGCCAATTATCCGTTGATTCTGGTCCTCAGCCCCGGCACGCAGCTGACTATCAGGATGATTTACGATTCCCGTCGCTTCAGCACCGGAAGCATCGCCCGGCAGTTGGCTGATTTTCGGGAAATCCTCGAGGAAATCACGGCGAATGCTGAACGAACGTTGCTTGACTTTCTGTCAGTCAGGTATGACGGCATTCCTGTCGGACACTTCAG
>Ga0207670_10001051_pt1 | contig 14553 bp, 12 predicted proteins | sample KBSS23HmetaG_FD_184339 | JGI IMG/M metagenome (GOLD analysis project Ga0207670, IMG submission 184339) | Switchgrass rhizosphere microbial communities from Kellogg Biological Station, Michigan, USA - KBS S2-3H metaG (SPAdes) (version 2) | ecosystem: Host-associated > Plants > Roots >... | reverse complement strand
ATATTGTATCAGAGTGAAAATGGAAAATGCGCCGTAGAAAACAAATGCCAGAAATACAGCAATGATTCTTCCGAAACTTGGTCGAGAATGTTTTTCCAACGAAGTCATATTCATCCATAAAATAAGCCCGGTATAAATAAACATTGAAAAAGCATTAAGGACGGCACCCGTTATAACAAGAGCCAAAGGCTCAGTAAAACCAGCCAATAGAATAAGGATTCCCGCAATTATTTGAACCCACAAGAATCCAAAGAAAAATTTTGAAGATTTATTTGGAGAAAACTTTTCGCGATCAATGAGGACCAAGTTTTCAGTTGCGATTCTTGCATTAGAACCATAGACACTAAATTGTGTTCCAAAAAGCATAATTCCGGCCATAATGAGGAAAAATGTTCCAAGGATGGGAACAGTGTTTTGAGCAATTATTTCTGCTTCGTAAACGACAAAATTAATACTTGTGGCAACACCAGGGTCCTTATACACAGTCGTATAGGCAAGAAGCGACAAAAGCATCATGGTAAAAGCACCCGTTGCAAGGAATACAAGCATATGTTCAAGATTGATTCGATTCCACCAAAGGTTAAATCGAGAAATATTTTCTCTGGTTTCCGGAAAACGTGCCCCCTCAAGATGCATTGGTTTACTTTCATTAGCAAGAATATTGGTAATATGCCCTGCATGTTTTGCCATGCCATACCCTTTCTCTTTAATATACAAACTTTGAGCTAAATTTAGATTCCCTCCTGCTCCCGCGTATGCAAGAGCTGCTAAAAATGTTGCTATAGGAATACCTGCTGGAAGAAACCAATAGGTATCACCTTGTCCTGCTACACCAAGAAAAAGTGACTGCCAGTCAACAGGTTTTGCCAAATACAGAGTAATTAATAATATAAAAGGGACACCAATAAGGATAATTGTCTTTTGTACTTTCTCTTGGGTTTTATAAATTACTTTCCCGAAACTATAGAGAATACCCAAAAGAATCAAAAGTGTTATTCCAATATATGATGAATAAGTAATTCCTAAGGCTGCAGCAAAAACAGTTGCGGCGGACGCAATAATTCCTGGCCACATCCAAGGAATGAGCGTTGTTCCAATAAACCAATAGGGAGAGACCCTCCCGTATTTACGCGTTAATCCAACGAAGATACTTTCTCCCGTGGCCAATGTATATCTTTCAATCTCCATGTTAATGAAAAACTGAAAGGTTATACCGAGAACTGCTGCCCAAATAATTCCAAGTCCAAAGTTACTTGCCAAATATGGCCAAAGAATAAGCTCTCCACTTCCCAAACCAACACCCAGAATAATAAATGATGGACCAATAAGCTTTCTAAAAGCGAGGGGTTCGGGCATGTCTTTTTGTATGAGTGGAGCAAGATGATTCATTTCTAAATGTTTTTTCATTAAGATTTATAATGCCACAAAAAAGCGACCAAGTACAAGGTCGCTTTCACTACTTTCCTTCAGAATTATTCCCAATCATCCCACTTATTCCATCTATTCCAATTCCATCCACCCCTCGTATCTTCCTCACTCTGTTCTACTTCAGAGCATTTCACCACAGGAACGTAGTGAGTAAACCAATGTCTCGTCCTCTTTACTCTGACATCAAGCGTGCATACAACTGTTTTGTTATGAATTTGGAATGTCCCCAATACAACTGGTCCATTATGGGGAACTGGTGTCGGGGTTGGCGACAAACTAATCGTTGGTGATGGTGTTGATGTAACCGATAATGTAGGTTCCACAGTTGGTGTATTGGTAACTGAAACGGTTGGCGAAGGACTACTCGTTACCGTAGGTGTTGGGGTACTTGTTGCAGTTGGTGAAACGGTTACTGTTGGACTATTTGTTACACTAACTGTTGGTGTGGGTGTGTTCGTTGACGTTACCGATGGTGTTGCCGTAAGCGAAGGTGTGGGAGTTACCGTAGCAGAAGGTGAAGCTGTAGGTGTATTTGTTGCCGTAAGCGTAGCTGATACCGTTGGTGTAGGCCCTGAGGTTATCGAAGGGGTTGGTGTTGGTGTCCCAGTTCCTCCTACTTGAGGTTCAGTAGCCGAAGCGCTGCTTTGTGGTTGAGAGAGTCCTCTGTTTACAAAATCGCTGCTGTTGTTATCAGAATCTTCTCCATTCCCTGCAAATTCCTCCGTCCCTCCAATTGCCAAAGTACTTGCAAGCGATGTAGACGAGGCTTTCCTTTCAATACTGGCTGGAGATGAAGGGTCCGATTTGGCAGTCCCTTCAACATCAGTAGCACTTCCCATCCCCACTTTATCAACGACAACATCAGCGGAATCATATAAAAGTATTGTATTATTGGTTGCAAAAGAATTTGCAGAATAGGTAATGTCTTCGGCAACACTGCCCGTATAGTCAGTATGTGCAATTAATAAATATCCATGAGCATTTATCGTCTTTGCAGGGAAATCAGTAACTAAATCACTCTCGGTACCACCTGCAGTCTTCCGGCTCAATCTCCAACCAGTAACATCAATATTCGAACTGGTAGGATTATATAATTCAACAAACTCATTCGTCGTTGCCCCTGTTACTCCAGGAAGAATTTCTGAAATAACAACATGACTCGCTGTTGCAGCATACACATTCGATGCATGAGATAACGACGAAGAAAGAAGAACTGTAACTAAGAGAACTAAGGCTAATGGAGAGAGCAGTTTCTTCATTGGTATATTTATAGTAGAAAGTGACGAAATACATGTCAAGTGGGAATTTCCTTCTTGACTTCGGTTATCTTTCGGATATATAACTAGTGATAGATGTTCGCATCCAATTCGGTATGATTCAGAAAATAGCATCACCAGTTTCAGTAACACTCGCCTTTGATCATAAAGAGATGAAGGTCTTCCCAAAATGGGTTGTATGGAATAATCGTTTGTACCCCATTCTCAAGATTGGACTTCACCACACCTATCGAGAAGGCAGAGTTCTCTACCATGTCTTTTCGGTGGTGAGCAGGAATATGTTTTTACGATTAATTTTAGACACGGAAACGTTACATTGGAAACTGGAAGAAATTGCTGATGGCTTACCAAGTTAAAAGTTCAATATGAAATACTTATGGCATATAACCAAGCACAAAATCCGACTGTTCTTGGCTTTAATCCAACAAGCCCAACAGTGATGCATATTGATTTGAATTCTTGCTTTGCAACCATTGAGCAGCAAGCAAATCCCCTTCTTCGACATAAACCTGTTGCCGTTGCCGCATATGATTCGCCAAACGGATGTATCCTAGCTGCTTCATATGAAGCCAAACGATGTGGGGTACAAGGGGTAGAAACTGGCATGCGAGTCAAAGACGGGAAAAAACTGTGTCCTGATCTTATCGTTCTTCCCCCTGATCCCTGGAAATATAGAAATATCCATCTTTCTTTTCGTAAACTTCTTGGCTCATATACCAATAACTTTCATGCGAAGTCCATTGATGAATTTGTTATGCAACTCTCGGATTCTCCTGCTCTTCAAAAAAACTCGATGCAAGAAATCGGGAAAGAAATAAAGACAAGAATTGCAGAAGAAATTGGTGACTATTTAAAAGTATCAATCGGTATTTCGACAAATCGTTTTTTAGCAAAAACTGCCTCCAATTTAGAAAAACCAAATGGCCTGTCTTTTATTCTCCGAGAAAACCATGAAGATATCTTTAAAGAAAAACATGTTACGTTTTTGTGTGGGATAAAGAAAAATAATGCCAGAAGACTCGGGAGTGTTGGCATTCAAACAATTTACGATTTTTACAACGCTGATCTCTGGAAACTCAAGGCGGCCTTTCATTCAGTGAATAGCTACTATTGGTACCTGAGACTTCGAGGATGGGAAATTGACGAGACCCCATTTGGAAGAAAAACCTATGGCAATAGCTACTCCCTTCCACAACCTTTCACAACTCCAGAAGAATTGGCTCCAATTCTTTCTAAACTTATAACAAAGACAACAACTCGCATGAGAAACGCAGGCTTTGGGGCACGAGGCGTTCATGTTGCAATACAATATCGAGACAGGAATTATTGGCACATGGGGCAAAGCTTCCCTCGAGTTCTTTTTGAAACAAATGATATCTATAAAGAAGCATTCCGAATCCTTTGTATCTCCCCATACCATTCTCCAGTGAGAAACCTTGCAATATCTTGCTATGATCTCGTTAAAATTGATACTCTTCAACTTGAACTCTTTTCAGATATTGTAAGAAAAGATCGATCAACCAAAGCAATGGATTTAGTAAATACAAAATATGGAGAGTTTAGTCTCACATCAGGGAGAATGATCGACACTGGCAAATTTGTCCCAGATCGAATTGCATTTGGAAATGTAAAGGAGTTGGAAGAGTTTACAACTCAAGCTCCTTCTGGTTTTTGATATATTACAGAAACATTATCTTCATATACTTTTTGCCAACCATCAGCTTCAAGTGTCTGAGTAAAATTAAACGTATTTTGTTCGTTTATAATCTTGAGTTGAGATAAGAAAGAAAACAATCTCTTTTCAAGTTTATCAATACCACTCTCTTGCCCTTCTTTTTTATTCGGCAACAAAACAGTAGTTATATTAAATTGAGCAAATGTATTTTTATACGAGTCTTCGCCTTTCCCAATCATAATATATGTTTTAAAAGCATTTGAAAGTTCACCTTGTGGAGCATTGTCCCATCTCCAAATAGCCATACGCCCATCAATAAAGACCTTTTTCTCAGGATATTTCCAATCAAGATACCCTCCCCATCCATAATCAGAATAGATATTGCCTTCCTCGTTATTCATTCTTAAATATTCAATTGCCTTTTGCGGGTAGAAATTTTGTTCTTGGACGCTATACGCACTTCTTAAAGTAAAGAAAGACTCTAATGCTAACATGGCTAAAAAAATACCCGTCAGAATATACAATGCCTTCTCAAAACGTTCTTTACCATGAGGGATAGCTCGCACATCTTTATAAAAATAACCGAGTGATTGTGACGTTAACGGCACAGCCAAAAGGAGCCAAAAAGGAACATTCTTAAGACTTATAAAGCTTTGCATTAATAAAAAAACAAAAAGAAGAATCTGCTCGAATGGGAACTTCTTCCAATATCTGAAAATTGATATTGTTGAAAACGTGATAAAACAAAACATGATGAGATCAGAAGAAAAGATAATTGAGCGCCACTCCTCTATATTTGTCCTGAGCAGAGGACTTGAGATAGTCATGAAGACTTCCCTCCAAATATGAATCCCATACGGATTAGCAAATGTTGCAAAAACAGAAGAGAAAATAATAATCACATCGAGAGGTTTTAGACTCTTCCTGAAAAATTGTCCAACTCCATATAAAAGTAACGAGAAAATTCCAAGAGCAAATCCTCCGTGCAAATTTACCCATACTAAAAATAGTAAAGGCAGGAAAAACCGATACTTATTCCATAATGATTTCTTGAGAAAGAGAGAAAGAAAGACTGACCAAAAAAACCAACTAAAAACCTGAGCACGAACAAAAAATAAGGCTGAGAAGAGCGCAATACTAATAATAAAACATGGAGACAAAATAACCTCTACCAAAGTGTCTCCAATTTTTTTGTTCTTTTTCTCTACTCCGAGTAAGGAAACAAGAAGTATCGAAAGAATCAAAAGGGAAGAAAAAAGACAAGATAATCCAAAACTTCCTACTTTTGGATAGAGATATGCAAAGAGGATACTACTTCCCCATGCGTGATCAATAAAAGGGAAACTTGGCATGGTATATGAAAAAGGATCTGTAGTCGGGAATCCATTTTCGAGAAGATACTCGCCACTTTTTATATGCCAACCAAAATCTGGATCTAGTCCCACAGTTCCTTTCCATATAAAAATTGATACAATAACAAGGAGAAAACAAAAAGCAACAACTTTCTTCATATATCTATTAAGTGGATGCAGAAATGATATTGTATATTGTATACTACAAAATCTAAACACTCGGATAATTAAGACAAATGAAAGTAAATACAAAAAAAGACATCTTCTTATTGAGCTTCCTTATACTCTTTCTTGAACTCACTCTTATTCGATTTCTTCCTGCACAAGTGGCGTACTTAGGGTACTATTCTAACTTTATACTATTAGGTTCATTCGTCGGGATTGGACTTGGGATGATGTTTGCTAAAGATAAGAGGAATTTTATATGGGGCGTCCCTACTACTCTCCTTGTTCTTTGTACACTTATTAGCATCTTTCAAGTGACAGTACTCCCTGACTCAACTGGAGAAATTCATTTCATAAGTTCTGTTACAAGTTTTTTAATTCCCGAAATACTCTTTATCCCATTCCTTTTTGTTAGTGTGGTACTTCTTTTCATTATGTTGTCTCAAAGGCTCGGAAGACTTTTGAACATTTTGCCTTCTTTAACTGCATATTCATGGGATATCTTAGGAAGTCTCACTGGTATTGTCGTTTTTGCATTAGCTTCATATTTTCATACTAACCCTGTGGTCTGGTTTAGTATTTTTTCCATAATTTTTCTTTATCTCGTGAAGGAAAACTCAAAAAGATGGTGGGTATCCTGTATTTTATTGTTATTTTTGGTAATAAGTATGACTGTGATTGTAAAGGACACATATTGGTCACCATATCAAAAGATTTCGCTTCAACCCGATAGGAATATTGCGAACAAATATTTCCTGTTAGTAAATAATATTGGACATCAAGTTTTTGGCGAACGTCCCTATGAAATGTGGCCAATATATACAACTCCATACACTACATTTAAAGAATCTTCGATTAAAAAAATATTGATCATAGGCTCAGGTTCAGGCAACGATGTCGCGACAGCACTCAAGTATTCCGATGCACAGGTTGATGCCGTGGAAATTGATCCCGTCATACAGCAAATAGGAAAAGACTTCCATCCAGAACATCCCTATCAGTCAGACCGAGTACATGTTCATATAAACGATGCACGATCTTTCTTGGAAAAATCACAGGATTCATATGATCTTATTATTTTTGCACTACCCGATTCCCTCATGCTTGCTTCGACACACGGGAATATTCGTCTGGAAAGTTTTCTTTTTACGAAAGAATCATTTATCTCAGCAAAAAACCATTTAAATTCGGATGGGACTATCGTTTTATATAATTATTATCGTCAGCCATGGCTTGTTGCGAAACTTGCAGGTATGCTTGATGAAGTATTTGGGACATCAACGTATATAATACAAGAAACAACTGATCCAAGCTCTCTCACTGCACTCATTAACGGTAACAACTTAAAAGAAAGAACAGTAAAGCCTGATATCGCATTTACAGAAACGCTTCCTCGGACATATGTTCCGGCAACAGATAACTGGCCATTTTTGTACCTATCCACTCCTTCAATCCCTCTCTTTTATATCATCTTACTTACCTCCACTGGATTATTTGTATACCTTTTCCTCTCAAGAGGTATGAAAAAACCTCTGTTGACACAAATTCAGCCAACCTATTTTTTCTTGGGAGCTGGGTTTCTCCTTTTGGAAACAAAAAGTATCGTGCAGTTCTCCCTCCTATTTGGTGCGACATGGATTACCAATGCACTCGTCTTTTTCGCTATTTTGGTATCAATATTAATAGCCATTCATGTCGCGGCTCGCGTAAAAAAAGTTTCAATTCGACTCCTTTACGTTTTGTTAGGAGTTTCTCTTGTATTGCAATATATATTACCTCTCAACATGTTTTTAGGATTTGAGACAGAAGTAAAATATCTTATTGTCAGTTTATTAACATTTGCCCCAATCTTTATTGCCAATATTATTTTTTCTTTAACGTTTAAAAAATCAAAAAATAATGCACAAAACTTTTCGTCGAATCTTCTTGGAGCTGCATTTGGAGGAATATTAGAATACTTAGCACTCCTTCTTGGGTATCAGCACCTCATACTTATAATTATGTTGTGCTATTTTCTAGCTTTTCTTCCTACTCGTAAATCTACCATTAAATAAATCCTTGGCGGTGAGGGAGGGATTCGAACCCTCGGTAGCCAGATTGACTACGGCGGTTTTCAAGACCGCTGCACTCGTCCACTATGCGACCTCACCGAAATACATGTTTTTTTAAGAACACTCTCCCAGAACCTGATTTTAAATATCTCTCAAAATTATACGCTATATATTTATCATTAAAAGCAAAATAAGCTATTAAAACTACGGGACGTCTATCTTTTGTCGCTGGGACATTGCCTCTTTTATGTCGTTCAATTCTTTCTCTTAAATCACTTGTACAACCAATATAAGATTTATTGTCAGAGTAAACATGGTACATTATTAAAGAACTCGCCTTCGCAAATCTTCGAGCGGACTTTGTCTCGCCGAAGCTTCGCTACTGCGAAGCGAAGGCGGAGGAGACAGGACTCGAACCTGCGACGGGTTTCCCCGCACGCTTTCCAAGCGTGTGCCATGGCCACTAGGCGACTCCTCCACAAACGTGATTATATCAGACTTTGCGTATTAACTCCTCTATCCTCTTTTTTGACTAAAGGAATTGAAAGTATCAAGTATAAAATAAGCAAATAAGTAGCGGCGGCTGATCCTACAAAAAGAAAATAAGCAATAAATGGTAAGAATAGATTCGCTCGATTCCAATTCAATTGTCTAATATTGGCGTTGAGTATTAAAATTGAGAACGGGACAACAAAGATAATATCAGAATATGGAAGACGCGGTGCGGGAATTAGGACTTCCCATAAGAGCATTACGACACAAAAAATAAAAAACAATAAATCGTTTCTTTTTTTCATGTCAGAAACGATAATAGCAAACACTAAGATAAGACCCATACTCACCACCAATATTAGACTGTTAACAGAAGATCCAAAAAAATAAGTTATAATTCCCTGCAGTGAACTGTTTGATCCTAGCATAATCTCCCTCGATTCACTTACTGTGCGGATCTTTTCATAAAGATACAATTGCGAAGTACTGTATATCCCCATAGAACTAAAATAATCAAACCAAATATCCGATTTGATCAAAATAGGCAATAATATCCCAAATAGAAAACCCAGAACACCACCAAGGGAAAAAGCCTTTCTTCGCGAAAACATCATTGGAGCCCATATAGCACCCATCGTTGGACGCAAGCAACTTGTAAAACCCACAATAAAACCACTTAGAAGATCTCGACTTTTATCAAAAACAAATATTTTGTATGAAACTGCAAGTAAAAAAGCATAAAGTATATATAATTGCCCCCAAATAAGATGTGTTTGCCATATATAACTTATTGAGATAAAGGCGAACAAACCACATAAGTATCTCTTTTTAGTTTTTGAGTTGGTCATAGAGATAAAAATGAAAAGGGTACCGATTAACAATACCCATTGGAAGAGAAGCCAAATAATTCGCTGTACAATAACGCTGCCGAAAATAAAAGGAATATTCAACACAAGAGCAAGTGGAGTAACTGTCAGCCGATTTACAGTCCAATCGACTGTATCTGTTAGATCTATAAAATCTTCTGAAGTAATACTATCTCTATGAAAAGTATAGGGATTTTCTTTCAGCAAAAAAACTCTTGTTCCAACTACTCTTGTCTGCAGATCTTTCATCCCATCAGTAAGAGCCTTCTGGCTTATCGAAACAACAAACAATATAAGAATGCCTGTTGAAAATAGAATAGAAAGAAGACAAATGATATTTCTATAAGTAAAATAAGGCGATCGCATATTTCTTCACATCACTTTTTATTTAGATTCGTACAGTATACAATGATTACAAGTTTATTTTCTTTATGAATTAACTCAACATGAAACACAAAGAACTTCTATATCTAATAATCCAGCATTGTATTTTTTTCATCATTGCAACAACACTGTTTATAGTACTCTTTTATACTCCTCTTTTCGAAAGATCTGTTTTATTTTATCGAGGGATACAGCTCCTCGCATTAGATTCCTTTATTGCAACGATATTCTTGATATATCTTAGAAAAAGATTTATTTTCAACCGCTTCACTATTAAAGATGGTATCCTTGCTCTTGTTATATTTGTTTCTTTTAACCTTAACTTTTTTATACTCGTACCAGTATCAGCAGATCGGTCACTCACAGTATTTTTACTCGGGTATATGAAAAATCACCCAAATGAAATAATTACGCAAGAAAAGATGACCGATCGATTTTTCAATGTTTATTTTGGTGATCATCAGGCATTAAATAAACGTTTTGATGAACAACTTGTTTCAGGAAACATCAAACAAGACGGCGAGGAATATAAACTTACACTTCAAGGAAAAGAAGTTATCCAATTCTACACCTCTGTCTCTGATTTCTTTAAAATTGACAAAAAGAACATATCCCCGTAGTGTAGTATCTTTTTATTCTGCTTCAACTATAATAAGAAGATAAAATTTTATGAACATTTGCTTCCTTAATAGTATTTATAATGATACAGAGCATGGGGGAGGTCTTCGTACATATCTTTATTTAACAAGCCAGGAAATGGCGAGACAGAAACATACTGTAACTATTGTAACTGGAGGAAAACCCAAAATTACTCGTGAAGGGAAGGTTACTGTAGTATCAGTTGCTGAATTACCGCTCTTTGTTCATCCCAGTCAAATGCTCAATCCATCTTTTCTTATAAAGAAAATTCACTACCTTTTTGTAGCTACGCAATTTATACTCTCTCATGATTTTGATGTCATTGAGGTAGCAGACACAGGGATGGAACATATTTTACTAATATTTTTACGTAAAGCACCAATAATTACACGTCTTCATGGGAGGTTAACAGATATGAAGAATCTTTTATTTAAAAATTTGATGATCAACATTGAAAACGTCGTAATTTCAAGAAGTGACGGATTCACAATACCTGTAAAAAGTTACCTAAGATATCTTCAAAAGACGTTCAAAATACAATATAATGATATTGAAATTATCCCTTACGGGATTTCATTAAATACTCAATTTAAAAAAATAGATGTTCGTTCAAAGTATAATTTAATTAACAAAAAAATCATACTAAGTGTAGGAGCGCTTTTACAACCAGTATTGTATGAAAGAAAAGGTACAGATATTTTATTGAAGGTTGCAACAGAATTACAACAACAAAAAGACATTGTTTTTGTTGTAATTGGTAAAATTGAATCTGATATAGACGTAAATCTCCCATCCTTCCCCAAGAATATTCTTTTTTTGGGTTATAAAAACAATGATGAGCTCCATAGTTTTTTTGAAACTTGTAATCTCTTATTTTCTTCAGCGAGATTTGAGACTTTTGGATTTACTATTGTGGAAGCAATGGCTCATGGAAAACCAATAGTTGCTACAAAGACAATTGGGATTGAAGATGTAATGAATACAAAATGCGGTTTCTTTTTTCGTAAAGAAAGTGCAATTGATGCCAAAATAAAAATACTCAAACTTCTCAATAATCCAAACCTTGCCAAACAAATGGGAAGAAAAGGGAAGATATATGCGCAACAATTCGATATCAAAAAAACAACACAACAAACACTTTCCTATTACAAACATGCACTGGCAATATATCGTCTCAAACATGCCTAAATTATCAATTATCATTCCCACTTATTTCGCAGAAAAAACGCTCGCAGAATGTCTCTCTGCAATACATGCTTCTTTATATAAAAACTACGAACTTATCGTTATTGATGATGCCAGTACAGACAATACAATTCGTATTGCAAAACAATTTGTGAAACACATAGTTCACAACCCTACAAATTTGGGGAAAATTAAAACAAGAAGAAGTGGTCTGGATAAAGCCAAAGGCGAAATACTTATTAATATTGACCAAGATGTAGTTATTAAGCCTAATACTTTCAACATTATCGTAGATTATTTTAAAAATCATCCAGAGGTCGATGCTATAACTTGTCTTCTTTCCAAAGAAGAACCTTTTACCAATTTTACAAGCCAATATAAAAACTTGTATATGCATTACTATTTTAAACGGCTTCCCGAGACAGTACATTTTCTCTATGGATCACTCTACGCAATAAGAAGAACATCACTCAATCAAAAAGGCGCAACAATAAAAGCTGCAGAAGATACAGAAGAAGGACAAATATTCATTGAAAATGGGAAAATAATAGCTTTACCTAAAAATTTGGAAGTCGTCCATCTCAAAGAGTATACGCTCAAATCACTTATCAAAAACGATTTTATTATTCCTTTTGGATGGGCACAAATATTTTTGAAATATAGAGGTTGGAGACAATTAGGGAGAAATAAAACAGGGTTTGCACATGCCTCAAAAGAACAAATTATAAGCTTAGTCCTTATACCTTTTATTATATTTTCTTTCTTAACTCAACAACTTCTTCTATTGTCTTTACCATTAGTTTTTTTGTTACTTTTCTTTTGGTTTTTGCTTAATATATCTTTTTTCTATTTCCTTACAAAAGAACGTGGTGTTTTTTTTGGTATACAAAGTATTGTTTTCACTTTTGTTGACCATTTAGTTATGACACTTGGGATACTGTCCGGCGTGGTTAAGACAATTTCGATATAATTATTTCTTTTGCCTTCTCCAACATCTTCTTTTCTCCACTCGATTTTAATAATTTCTTTGCTTCATCAAAGGGAAACCACCCAACTTCAGCTGTTTCAAACCCAAATCCTTCTGGCAAGTCAGACATCCATTCCATCAAATAAAACGTTACAAACTTCATAATCCGATCCTCTTTTCCTTTTATAAAATATGTTTCTGTCCCCAATTTTTGAATTATTTTTGCTTCAACTCCAGCCTCTTCTCTCACTTCCCTCAAAGCTGCAGATTGTAATTCTTCTTCAGTAGCTTTCCTCTCTCCACTTGCAATTGCTCCAGGAGATTTTCCATCGTAAGAATCATCAATCCACCCTTTTGGAAGCCTCCAATAACTTAGAGGAAATGATTCACTGGGGGAAGATTTTGCAAGAAGCCATTTTATTTGGAATTTGATATTTGGAGCTTGGAATTTCTTGTAGACTACTCCACCAGCAGAGAACTCACGTTTCATTAAAAGTATTATACCTCTTCTTCTGGTTTTGGGTTTGCAGCTGCTTCTTCTTCAGCTAGTTGTGCTGCCAAAAGTTCATCTTCTTCTTCCATTTTTTGTTGACTTCCATCTTTCTTCCATGCTTTAAAATAGTCAAAGGAATCTTTCAAAATAGTTTGCTCCTTTTTTGTTGGAAGTTTTTTTACCGCATTTTTATATTCAAGCCATGCAACTTCAGCATATCCAATCGCTTCCTGCGATTGAAACTTCGTATACATAATGTAGTAAATAAATCTCCGAGGAACCGTTTTCCCATTTACTGTTGAAACGCCACCACTTCGACCAACTTCTTCCAAAACACGACCGGTCATAGAACCTTTCTGACCAAGCATTCGAATAGCAGCACGAACTGAAGACTCACCTTTTCTCACAATTGTTTTGGGAATTTCCCAATCATTTTCGGCAGTTTCCTTGACTAAAAGCCATTCAATCTTGTCATTATAATCTCGAAAGACTGCTGCACCTGAGACGAGGACTGATTTGTTATTGTTCATTATTAGTGTATTTTACATCAATTTGATTCAAATTGGAACGAGTGTGTGCCCTTGGACAGAACCCTCCTTCGCTAAGGCTACGGAAGGGCAGGTCGAACTTGCATCAAGCAAAGTGCACTCGGACAGAATCGAACTGTCATCGTCGATTTCGGAAACCGAAATTCTATCCGTTGAACTACGAGTGCAATAGAAGTTATCCTGCACACGAACCATTGGGAACTTCTTTTTCAGGTTCTGCCAAAACAGGAATGATCCCATTTGAATATCCGATATCAAACATCATCCCTTCCGATTCATACTTACCCATCATTTTTCTTGGTGCGAGATTTACAACGAACAAAGCTTGTTTCCCCTCAATCTCCAGAGGATTTTCTCGTTCTTTCTTCAATCCAACAAGAATTGTCCTTTTAAAATCTCCGAAGTCTACTGTAAGTTTTACTAACTTATCAGAATCTTCTATGTCTTCGGCTTTTTCAATAGTACCAACACGAATATCAATCTTATCTAAATCACCAATAGTGATTGTTTCTTTTACTGGTAAGGATTTGTATGTCATAACTTAATAGAAAGCGGTGGGTGCAGGATTTGAACCTGCGGAGGGATTGCTCCCTTCGGTTTTCGAAACCGATGCAATTGGCCGCTATGCGAACCCACCTCGGAGAGTTTGGTGCACCCGGACAGAATCGAACTGTCATTATTGATTCCGCAAACCAACGTTCTATCCGTTGAACTACGGGTGCTTTACCTGTGTATTCTACCAAACTGAAGCAAAAAATTCTTGTTTAATCCTACTATTTCTTAAGAGGAAGTTTATCTGCCAAATAATTGGCTGCTTTATCAAGTTGGGAAGGAGGAGCTTCTTCATTGACAACGTAGTCAGTCAATACTTCTTTAATCTTGTCTTGATCCTTTGGATCAATAACTAATTCGAGTCGACCAGGAAGACTTGTCATTTCAAAGACAAGAAGTGTTGTGTCAAGTCGTTTTGTAAACCAAAACCGAGTCAGGTAATCCCAATCAGTTCGTTTATCTGAAAACTTGACACCAAG
>Ga0207670_10001047_pt1 | contig 14599 bp, 13 predicted proteins | sample KBSS23HmetaG_FD_184339 | JGI IMG/M metagenome (GOLD analysis project Ga0207670, IMG submission 184339) | Switchgrass rhizosphere microbial communities from Kellogg Biological Station, Michigan, USA - KBS S2-3H metaG (SPAdes) (version 2) | ecosystem: Host-associated > Plants > Roots >... | reverse complement strand
GCGTCGGTCGGGAGCGACCTCTTCCACTCGTCGCCTTTGCGGACGACGAAGAGGCGGTTCCCGAGCGTGAGGCCGTCCTTCTCGCCCTTGTCGACGTAGACGATCTGGTTCTGCCCGTAGAACGTGTGCGGCTGGATGCTCGCGACGACGTGCGCGACGACCTCGTTCGCGTTGCGCACCGGCGGGACGACGGTGAAGCGGCGCGAGAGCGGGCCGACGCGCGATCCGCGCTCGATGACGTCGAGCGTCTCGACCACCTGTCCGCGCGCGATCCGCTCCTTCGCGTTCCAATCGTCGACGCGGATCGTCCCCTGGATCTGCACGAGCTTCCCGCCCGGGACGTTGCGCACCGGGCGGAAGACGGTGAGCTCCTGCCCGAGCTTCACGTCGCGCGTCCCGGCGAGGCGCACGTACACCTCATCGAAGTCGGTGAGGAACATCTTGTCGACCGCGGCGCCGGAGATCTCGCCCCAGTTCTCGTCCGACGTGTCGTCGATGAAGCCTTCGTCGCGGAGGAACACGGTGTCGTGCGGGACGCCGCCGCGTCGATCGACGAGCCGTCCGTTCGCCGGCGCGCTCGGGCGCGCGTCGGTCACGACCGTCCCCGGCGATCGGAGGCGGACGCGATCCCCCGGGTAGATCCAGTGCGGGTTCTGGAGCTGCGGGTTGAACGACCAGATCCGCGGCCACTGGTACGGGTTGTCGAACGCCGCGTCGCAGATGTCCCAGAGCGTGTCGCCCTTCTGCACGATGTGGACGCCGGACGGCGGCATGCCGCCGATGCGCACCGACGACGGCCCGCGATCGAGGAACACCGGACCGTTCTCGTCGCCGAAGACCGTCCCCGCTCCGCCGACACGCGGCGCGAGATCGAACGTGTCCTCGTCGTCCCCCTGACGCGCGCGCGCCGACGACTCGGTCGCGTTCCCGCCGCCGAGCGGCTGCCCGGGGGGCGTCGGCGCGACGAAGCCCGTGTACGACGGCGCCGCGGGCTGCTGCGGCGCGGCGGGGGCGCCTCCTCCGGACGCGGACGACGTGCCGCTCCCTTGCGACGCCGACGGCGTCGCGCCCGCGCCGCCCGATGCGGGAGACGGCGCGTTCGGCGCCGGGACCGACGGCTGGGCGAACGCGACGCGCACGCTCGACGCCGGGATCGACGCGAGCACGAGCGCCGCCACGGGTACGGTGCGGACGAGCGTCATGGGGACACCTTGCGGTCCTTGGGACCGTCCTTTTGCACCGCATCGTGGCTCGCGGGGCTCGCCGCGCCCGTCGCGGACGGGACGTGCCGCGCGGCCTCGCTCCGCGGGAACTCGCGATCGAGGCGATCGAACGCCGTCTTCGCACGATCCGCCTGTCCGAGGCGGCCCGCGGAGATCCCGAGCTTCAAGAGCGCGTCGGGCGCCTTGTTCCCCAGCGGGAAGCGCGCGACCGTCCCCTCGAACTGCTCCGCGGCGCGATCGAAGTCGCCCTGCGCGAAGTAACACTCGCCGCGCCAGTACATCGCGTTGTCGGCGTTCGGATGATCGGGCCACTTGATGAGGAAGCCCGCGAGCGCGTCGAGCGCCTCGGGGTACTTGCGCGCCTTTACCAGCGCGAGCGCCGCCTCGTACGCGCGCCGCGCCTCCGGATCGAGCGCGCTCGGGCGCGCCCCGCTCCGCGGCAGAGACCCTCCGCGCCCCGCGGCGCCGACGACGCGGATCACCGGCCGCGGGCTCGCGTCGTCCGGATCGTCGCTCCCCGACGGCGCCGGCTCGGCGGCGTGATCCACGTCGTCGCCGACGTCGGGCTCCGCCGCGGCGGGGCCGAGCCGGACCACGCGGAGCTCCGGCGTCGGCGCCGCGGCCGCTGCGCGCGCACCGCGCGGCGGCGAAGACCGCTCGGAGTCGGCCTGGATCTCGAGCGCGCCGATCCGCTGATCGAAGCGGTCGTGGTCGGCCTGGACGCGCGTCACCTCGTCGCGGAGCTCCGCGAGCTGGCGCTCCTCGGCGCTCTCGCCGCGCGCGCACGCCGCGAGCAGGCCCCCGAGCGACACCAGGAGGAGCGCGAGCCGGAACGAGGGAACCATCCGATTTTTCAGCGTAGGTCGCGGGCCGATCCCGGGCCAGTTTTTGGCGGCTTGTCGCGGGGCGCCGATTGGGCGAGAGTCTACGGTCGACCCGAGGAGAACACATTGGCCACACCCACGCGAAAGCTCGACCTCCGGAAGACGCTGTTTTTGCTTCCGAACATGATCACGCTTTCGAGCATCTTCTGCGGGTTCGACTCCGGTAGCGCCGCGGTGGGGAGCGCAGGGGACGACGACTACTACAAGGCGTCGCTCCTCCTCGTGTACGCGCTCTTCTTCGACATGCTCGACGGCCGCGTCGCGCGCCTCACGAAGACGCAGAGCGCCTTCGGCCTCCAGATCGACTCGCTCGCCGACGTCGTGTCGTTCGCGGTCGCGCCGGCGATCCTCGTCTACCGGTGGTCGCTCTACCAGCGCGGCGACATGGGGCTCGTGGTCGCGTTCATCTTCGCCGGCGCCGGCGCGGTGCGCCTCGCGCGCTTCAACGTGCTCTCGATGGGCGAGAGCGGCAAGCCGACCAAGCCGGGGAAGTACATCATCGGCCTCCCGGTCCCGGGCGCCGCGGGGATCCTCATCTCGCTCGTCGTCGCGAACCACGCGATCGCCGGCGCCCTGTCGGGGCCGAAGTACGTCGCCATCATGATGGCGCTCACGATCTTCCTCGCGTTCCTGATGGTCTCGACGATCAAGTTCCGGTCGTTCAAGGACCTGCGCTTGAACGGCCGCTCGGTGGCGCTCGTCCTCTTCGCGGTCGGCTCGAGCGCCGTCGTCTCGCACGAGACCAAGCCGGCGTTCGTCCTCGTCTGGCTCCTCACGTTCTACGTGGCGATCGGCCTGGTCGAGACGGTGGTGAGCTTCCCGCGCCGCCGCCGCGAGGCGCGCCCGGTGCGCCCGAGCATTCCGGATTAGTCGGATTGCTCGACGACCTCTATTACCTGCGTGAGCGCGCGCGACAGTCGGTGGCGCGGGGTGACCTCGACGACGCAGCGAACGCGCTCGTCACGGCCGCGCAGCAGACGCACATCGCCGAGCACGACTACACGTCGGTGCTGAAGCCGCTCGAGCAGGTGCTCGCGCGCCGCGGCGACGCGCGGAGCGCGCTCACCGTGGCCTGGTACCTCCAGCACGACGACAAGGAGGCCGCGAAGCGCGCGCTGGATCTGCTGCGCGGCGTCCCCCCGGTCGACCGCGCGCGGACGATGGCGATGCTGGGCGACATGGCGGGCGCGGCGCGCGAGATGGAGAACGCCGGGCTCGTCGCGGCGGCGGCGATCTACCGCGAGAAGGCCGGAGACTGGCAGGGGGGGCGCGCGCTGTGGTCGCGCCTCGCGCAGGTCACGACCAACGCCGCCGACGCGTACAACGCCGCGCTCGTCGAGTTCAACCTCGCCCGCTGCGCGCGGCAGTGCAACGACATGCGCCAGGCGCGCGAGGCCACGGTCGCCGCCGTGCGCCTCCTCGAGGAGGCGGCCGATCACTTCGAGAGCGTCGGGCAGCGGGAGCGCGCGTTCGACTGCTTCCAGGTGCTCGTGCAGATCGGGCGCGAGAGCGGGATGTTCGAGGACGTCCTCGAAGGGTTCGTCAACTGCATCCGGATCCTCCGCGAGGACCACCTCAAGTACTTCGCGCTCCAGTACTTCGAGGACGCGCTCTCGTCCGCGCGCGAGAAGAGCGAGTTCGCGGCCGCCGCGACGCTCGCGCGCGAGGCGTCGGAGTATTCGCGGTCGCTCGGGATGGCCGCGGCGAGCTCGCACTACACGATCGTCCAGGCCGAGCTGTGGCAGTCGCTGTCGCGCCAGCACCTCGCGCGCGGCGCGCCGCCGGAGATCGCCGAGAACGCGGTCCTCGCGGCGATCCTCGCGTTCGGCGAGGTGGGGCAGTTCGCGCGCGTGGGGAAGCTCTACGAGGAGCTCTCGACGATGGACCTCGAAGCCTCGCGGAAGACGCACTACGCGCGCGCGGCGAAGCGGTACGCGGGGGTGCGCGACGAGGCGATCGACTCCGCGCCGCTCCCCGCCCATCTCCGGCAGGAGAACCACTTCCCGGACGTGTGGCACGTCGATCTCCTCGAGTGGGAGCAGCAAGGGAGCGCCGCCGAGGCGTGCGCCGACGTGCTCCTCGATCGAAGGTGGCCGGAGCTCGTCCGAAGGTACGCGCTCCTCGCGCGCCTCACCGCGTTCGCGGTCGAGACGCCGCAGGCGGCGGAGGACGGGGGGCCGGCCGCGACCGCGGCGCGCGTGCGCCTCGCCGAACAGCTCGCGAAGCTCCAGCTCTACGCCGTCCTCTCACCGCTCGAGAAGCTCTTCGAGAGGCCGGAGCGCCAGGTGAAGATCGCGGTCCTCACCGCGATGCAGACGCTCTTCTTCAAGCGGAGCTTCAACACCGTCCGCGCCGGGCTGCGCGAGCCCGAGCCCGACGTCGTCGAGCAGGCGTGCAAGGCGGTCGAGCAGCTCTTCTTCCAGCACGCGTTCGATCCGCTCGCGCGGATCGTCCGCGAGTTCCCGCACCAGAACGTGCGTTCGAGCGCGCTCCGCGCCCTCGCCCGGGTCGACACGATCGAGGCGGCCGAGTTCCTCCTCGGCGTCCTCGAGCACGGCGCGCCGGGCGATCGCCACGCCGCGCTCGACGGCCTCAAGCGCTCGCGCGGCGCGCGCTTCCTCGAGCTCGCGAAGGCGTCGCTCCCGACGAGCACCCCGGACGTCCAGGCCGCGCTCCGCGACATCCTCCGCGCCCGCGGAATCGCGGCGTAGCACACGCGCGCTACACCCGAGGCCGCGGCGTCGTCCAATCGCTCACTCCCCGTGAGCGAGCGCATCCCCGGTCGCCGCGGCCGACGAGCTCGCCTTCGCGACGCCGGCCGACGGGTGATAATCGGTATATCCCTCGTACCCTTGGGTATAGAACGTCTCGCTGTTCCACCGCGCGAGCGCGTCGCCGGTGCGGAACCGGTGCGGCAGATCGGGGTTCGAGATGAACAGCTTGCCGAACGCGACGGCGTCCGCCTCGCCCGCGGCGAGCGCCGCGTCGGCGGTCTCCTGCGTGAACCCCTCGTTCGCGATGTACACGCCCTTGAACTCCGCCTTGAGCGCGGGACCATGGCGGTGCCCGGTGAGCGACTCGCGGACGCAGAGGAACGCGATGCCACGCTCGCTCAACCGGCGAACGAGGTATCCGAACGTCGACGCGGGATCGCTGTCGCCGATGTCGTGCGCGTCTCCGCGCGGCGCGAGGTGCACCCCGACGCGGCCCGCGCCCCACACCGACGTCACGGCGTCGGTCACCTCCAGCATCAGACGCGCCCGGTTCTCGATCGATCCGCCGTAGCGATCGGTGCGCCGGTTCGTGCCGTCTTGAAGGAACTGGTCGAGCAGATACCCGTTGGCTCCGTGCAGCTCGACGCCATCGAACCCCGCGGCCTTGGCGTTCGCGGCGGCGGCGCGGAACGACTCCACGATCCCGGGGATCTCGTCGGTGGTGAGGGCGCGCGGGACGGGATATCCACGCACCGGGCGGAGCAGGCTGACGGTCCCCTTCGCGGCGATCGAGCTCGGCGCCACGGGCGCCGCGCCGTCGTGGTAGCTCGGATCGGAGATCCGGCCGACGTGCCACAGCTGCAGGAGAATTCGTCCCCCTTCGGCGTGCACCCCCTCGACGACGGAGCGCCAGCCGGCGACCTGCTCTTCGGACCAGATCCCCGGCGTGTGCGGGTAGCCGACGCCCGACGGAGAGACCGACGTGGCCTCGGTGATGATGGCGCCGGCAGAGGCGCGCTGCATGTAATATTCACGCATCAGCGCGTTCGGCACCCGGCCGGCGCCGCTCGAGCGGTTGCGCGTGAGAGGCGCCATGACGATGCGGTTCGGGAGGCGAAGCTCGCCGAGGGTGATCGGATCGAGGAGGCTGGGCATGCTTTGTCCTTTGCCCGTCTTTTGCGCGGCGTCGGGCGTATTGTTCGACAACGATCGAACATGTAACCGCCAGCTTGCGGGGGCGCAAGGGGTTGGTTAGACAAACATCTGACAATGTCGCCGGCCCGAAAAAAGAAGTCTGCCGCGGCACGCGTCCCCCTCGACCGCGTCCTCAAGAGCCTCGGCGATCCGGTCCGCCTGTCGATCGTGCGGCAGCTCCTTGCGGCGAGCGAGTCGAGCGAGGGGAGCGAAGGCGAGGTGGCGTGCGGCTGCTTCGCCTACGACGTAACGAAGCAAACCTTCTCGCACCACATGGCGATCCTCGAAGAGGTCGGCCTCGTTCAGGGCCGGCCCGACGGGACGCGCCGGATGATCTCGCTGCGGATCGATCACATCGAGCGATGCTTCCCCGGGCTGCTGGCTCTCATCCGCGCCGCGCCCTGAGCACCGCCCGAATCGCGTGAGCTCGGTTCGCTCGGAGAACACCCTCACACGGTGAGGACACGCCCGACGAAGAGAACGGCGCCGGTCGCGATGTCGTGGACGAGGAAGAGGAACGGCTTGTCGAGGGTGACGTCGTTGATCTTGGTGGGCGCGGCCCCACCGGAGACGACGCCGGTGGCCGCAGCGGCCTCGGTGCCGTGCTCGTCGACCGAGACGAACGCCTGATGGATCACGTTCGTGAGCTGGATGCGCTCCGAGCTCGCCAATCCGCTGAAATCGGCATCGGCGCCGAACGCGGACTTCATCCCGCGCGCTTCGAGCGCGTCCTTCAAATCGAAGCTCGCGCCGGGGATCTCGAACCGCGGAAGGCCGATGTGGACGATGGCCGGCGCCATCGAAGAAAGGAGGTCCTTGAGGCCGTTCACGTCGAACGTCGGCTCGAACGCCGCGAGGTCGTCGGGGAGAATCGCCGTGAACGCGAGCTGATGGCCCGCGTACGGGATGTCGACGGCGCGGAAGCCGGCGCGCTCGACGTACGCGAAGTCTCCGCCGGTCGACATCATGTGCGCGGTGACGTCGCCGCCCGCCGCGTGGAACGGCTGGTCGCGGGTGAGCTCCGGATGGAACTGCGACTCCCAGGCGGCGTTGAAATAGATGGCGTTGACGAGGACGAGGCGCGTATCGGCGGTGATCGTCCCCTGGCCGAGGAGCTCGTGGATCTTGTCGTTGGTCTCGTGGCTCACCCACTGGTTGATCGCACCGCGCGCGTCTTCGCTCTTCGTGAAATCGGTGAGGCGGATGCCGGCGCCGTAGTCGCGCGCGAGCGTATCGAGGAACGTCGGGACGAACGTCGTCTGCGGCGAGCCCCACAACGAGTTGACGACGCGCAAGCGGAAGGGCTCACCGTCTTCGGCCGACGGCTGGCCTTGCCCGCGGCTCGACAGGGCGAGATCGAGCTGGTCGAACGCCGCGTGGAGGCGGTCGTTCGGGAGCGTGAAATGAAGCGCGCTCGCCATCTCGGTCGCCGTCCGTCCGCCGGCGCCCGCGTACGTCATCGCGAGCGCGAGCGAGATCGAATAGGGCGAAAAGAACAGGTTCTCGTTCGCGTTGCTCGGCGTCGCTCGGAGCGTCTGATAGAGCTCCACTGCGAACGCGTCGTTCGCGTCCCGCAGCGCGTCCGCGTCGGCGGGCGCGACCTTCGGCGCGGCGTCGCGCGGCGAAGACGAGATCGCCATCGGCACTTCGTTCGTCGACGGGTTGGTCGAAGAGGAGCTACACCCGGTCAGCGCGGACGCGAACGAGGCCAAGGACAAGAGCGACAGCGAGGTGGCTGCGAGAAGGTTCGTCTTCATGATGCCGCCTCTTCAGCACGAACTCGGCCAGGCTTCGGTGCGCTCTCGGATGCGCCGAAGAACGCCGGAAACGACGCGCCATGACCGATTCCTCCGTCCGGCAGAGGACGGCGCGATCCGACGTGTGCCAGCCCGTGGCACACACACCCGTCGGCCAGCGCGGCGGCGGACGGGGTGCCTCATCGGCTGTGTCGCGTCGCGCCTGCGCGTTCATCGAAATAAAGGGGGGTGCTTGAACAACAGGAGAGAATGATGGCTCAGAACAATTGGCGGTGGTGCCACAAGTGTCAGGGGCTGTTCTTCGCTGGAAATCCCACCACGGGAGTCTGTCCGGCGGGCGGAAGGCATGACTACGCGGGGAGCGCCAACTACACGTTGCAGTTCGCGCCTGCGCCCGGTCAGAACAATTGGCGGTGGTGCCACAGGTGTCAGGGGCTGTTCTTCGGTGGAAATCCCACCACGGGAGCCTGTCCGGCGGGCGGAGGGCATGATTACACGGGCAGTGCCGACTACAGCTTGCAGTCCGCACCTGCACCTGGTCAGCACGAGTGGCGATGGTGCCACAAGTGTCAGGGGCTGTTCTTCTCTGGAAATCCCACCTCGGGATACTGTCCGACGGGCGGAGGACACGATTGGGCGGGCAGCGCGGACTACAGCCTGACCCCGTAGGATGCCGAACCGAGCTCGCGGCCTCTTCGGTTACTCCTCTGGATTCGTCTCGCGGATCGCAGGCGCCACGATGAGGCGCCCGTCCTGAATGCGCCCTTCGACCTCGAACCTCGACGCCACACCGTCGCCGTCGAGGTCGCCGCGCGCCGTGACGAGGAAGCCGGCCGGCGTCGAGCGGTAGTCGTATTGGTAGTATTGAGGCGTAGCCATCGAAAACTTGAGGCACGCGAAGCCGGCGTCCGACGCGCGGTCCGCGTCCCAGTCGCTCGCCGACGATTGGTATTTCGCGGCGCGCGGCGGCGCGGCGGGGACAGGGGACGACGCGGACGGGCACAGCGCGCCGCGCGACTCGAATGCGGCGACCGCATCCCGCGAGATCTGGCCGACCACGCTCCGCGCTTCGGCCATTTTCGCGTTCGCGATGTACTTGCGCGTGCCGTGGATCCCGAGCACGACGAGGACGCCGAAGAGCGCGATGAACGCAAGCACCGCGATCCCGACGACAATGAGCCAGCCCGGGACGCTGCTCTTGGGTCGCGGAGGAGGTGGGTATGGCGGGGGCGGAGCACCAGCGAGTTGGCTCATGAGAAATGCGTCCTCTGTATCCGCCTACACCCTGCTCGGGCGAGGGTCTTCGTAGTCGTCGCCGTAGACGAGCTTCCGCAGCTTGAGGACGCTCTCCGTCTCGCCCATCACGATGAGCGTCGTCCCCTCCTCGAGCACCGTGTTGGGATCGGGGTTGTACGTGAAGCTGCGATCGGGCGAGCGCGTCGCGACGACGAGGAGGCGCGTCCTCTGGCGGATCGGCGTCTCCTTCAGCGCCTGGCCGACGAAGCTCGAGCCGGGGGGGATGACGACCTCTTCGAGGCGCAGGTTCCTGTCCTTGTCGCGGAGCATCTGGTCGAGGAACTCGTTCACCTCGGGGCGAATGAGCTCGCTCGCGAGGCGGAGCCCTCCGATCATCGTCGGGTTGACGACCGAGCTCGCGCCGGCGCGGATCATCTTCGGCCCCGCCTCGTTCTCGGTGATCTTCGCGACGATCCGCGCCTGCGCGTTCAGGCTGCGCGCGCTCAACGTGACGAAGAGGTTGTCCTTGTCGTGCGTGAGCGCGGCGACGACGCCGCGCGCCTTCCGGACGCCCGCCTCGATCAGGATGTGATCCTCGGTCGCGTCGCCGTGGACGAAGAGCATCGCGCCGCCCATCAGGTCGTCGGAGAGGCGCATGAGGTGTTCGAGGTCGCGGTCGATGACCACGAACTTCGTTTGCGTGAGGACGAGCTCCTCGAGGACGTGCCGCCCGGTCGATCCGGCGCCGGCGACGACGACGTGCTTCGCGAGGCCGTCGATCTTCTTCCGCATGCGCGATCTCCTGAACGCCTGACCGATCGCTCCTTCGACGAGGAGCGCCGTCAGGTTACCTTGGACGTACGCGAGCGCGCCGACGCCGCTCACGATGAGCGCCATCGTCAGCGCTCTCGCGCCGGGGACCTCGCTCATCCGACTCAGCTCGCCGAAGCCGACGGTCGAGAGCGTGATGACCGTCATGTAGACGCACTCGGAGAACGTCCACCGCCCCGCTCCGAGGCGGTAGTAACCGGCGGCGCCGAGGAAGACGAGGAGATTGAAGACGCCGAGGGCGATGATGAGCCGGCGAATCGACGCGTTCACGCCCCGGTCTCGCCCTCGAGAGGCCTCATCCGGCCATGCTAACCAAGATCAGCTCCAAGATCAGCGGCGGGGCAGCAAATTCTCCAGCGCCGCGCGGAGCTCGGGGAAGCGGAACGCGAAACCCGCGCGCTCGAGCGCGCGCGGCACGGCGCGTTGCCCGGTGAGGATCGCCTCCGCGAGCCCGCTCCCGACCGCGACGCGGAGCGCCGCGGCGGGGACGCGGAGCACCGCCGGCCTGCCGAGCACGTGGCCGAGCTCGCGCGCGAGGTCGTTCATCGTCACCGGGTGCGGCGCGGTGACGTTGAATGGACCGGCGATCGCGTCGGTCTCGGCGGCGAAGAGGATCGCGCGCACGGCGTCGTCGATGTGCACCCAACTGATCCACTGCTTGCCGTCGCCGATCGGCCCGCCGACGAACGCGCGGAACGGCGGGAGCATCCGCGCGAGGATCCCCCCTTCGGTGCCGAGCACGAGGCCGGTCCGCGGATGGACGACGCGGACGCCGGCGGCGCGCGCCGGCTCGGCCGCCGCCTCCCACGCCTCGCAGATCTCCGCGAGGACATCGGTGCCGTGCGCGCCGTCCTCGGTGAAGACGTCGTCGTCTTTGCGCATCCCGTAGATCCCGGCCGCCGACGCGCTCACGAAGACGCGCGGCCGCGACGCGCTCGCCGCGATCGCGCGCGCGACGAGCGCGGTGGGCACGACGCGGCTCGAGCGGAGCTCCGCGACGCGCTCGTCGGTCCACCGTTTGTCGGCGACGGCCGCGCCGGCGAGGTGCACGACGGCGTCGGCGCGCGCGACCTCGTCGACCCACGGCCCCTCGCGCGTCGGCGTCCACGGAACGATCCGCTCGCCGTCCTTCCCCGCGCCGGCGCTGCGCGAGAGGACGGTCACGTCGTCGCCGCGCGCGCGAAGCGCCGCGACGAGCCTCCCGCCGAGGAAGCCCGTGCCGCCGGTCACGAGCCACCTCACGGCGCCCTCCCCCTACGGGAGCGCAGCGAGCAGGTTCGCCGCGTGGGGCGATCCCCAGCCGCTCGCGCTGTCCCAGCCGGCCTTGGCGACCTGCTGATCCGATTCGCCCTCGACGATGTCACGAAACGCACGCTGGACCTTCGAATCACCGTACAGGATCGGGTTGAGGAATCCGACGGGAGGTCTGTGGCCGGCGGCCCGCTCCGCGTTCATCACCGTGACGAGCGCGCCGAAGATCGGGCTCGCGAACGACGTCCCGCCGCGACGGTCCCACGCGCCGAAGCTCACCACCCAGTAGTGCGTGTCCGCGTTGAGCGACACGTCCGGAATGGTCCGCCGCTCCGCGAGCGCCGCCGCCCAGGCCGGCGCGTCGAAGTACCTCGACGGCCCGGCGCCCGCCTTCTCCCATACGGTCTCGGCGCCGTCCGGCGCGAGGCTCGTGCCGCCGACCGCGGTGACGTGCGGGCAGCTCGCCGGGACGTCGACGGCGTTCGAGTCCCCCGACGCCGCCACGATCGTGATCCCGAGCGCCGCCGCCATCTGCGCCGTGACCTCGTACTGCTCGGCGAGCGCGCGCGAGACGCTCGTCTCGCGCCGGCTGAACGAGTCCGTGAGGACGGAGACCTCGGCGCGGCCAACGGCTTCGTTCAGCGCGAAGACGAGCGCCGTGTCCTTGACGTCGGGCGCCTCGTACACGACGAGGCGCGCGCCCGGCGCGAGCGCCCCCGCCCACTCGACGTCGAGCGCGGTCTCGACGTTCCGCGACGACGCCGGCTCCGCCACGCGCACGATCTCGGGATCGCTCCGGCTGATCCCGAACGTCCGCCAGAACGCCTGCGCGTCGGTCGGCTTGAACGAGAAGCCGGCGACGATGCCGATCGCCTGCCCCTCGCCGCGGCTCCGGATCGGGGCGAAGCCATAGCGCTCCCGGATCACCGACGGAGCGAGCGCGGGGTCGCCGGCCGGGAGCGGTCCGGGGTCCTTCTGCACGTCGGCGGCGATCGGGTCGGTCTCCGCCACGGGGTCGATCGTGAGGACGCCGCTGACCTCCGGATCGAGCGCCGCCGGGATGGTCAGCGGGCGGCTGGGGGCGAAGAGCGTGTCGCGGGTCGACGTCGCGTCGCGGGGCCGGAGGAAGATGTGCACCTCGGTGTCGAACGCCGCCTCGAACGACGCAATCGTCCCGGTGAACTCGACGAGCACGCGGTTCGTCGCGACGAACGGGACCGCGAAGCCGTGCCCCTCGAGCCACGCGCGGACGGCGGCGACGTCGATCTCCTTCGGCGCGTGGGCCGCGAGGAGCTGGTCGCGCGTGAGATAGCGGCGGAACGAGGTCGACGTCGGGTCGTAGAGGGCGTCGATCGTCGCTTCGAGCCCGCCCCGGTCGCGCAGTGGGAGCGCGATCAGCGCGCGGAACTCCGACCCCTTGTCGGCCGGCCCGAGGTCTTCATAGAGGCCCTTCGGCGGGACGATCGGCTGGACTTCCACGCCGTCGCCGCTCCGCGAGACGTTGCAACCCGCGACGGTCGCCAGCGCGACGATCGCTGCGGCGAGGCCCGCGCATCGAAGGCGCCCCGTGAAGGCGGTGCGGTGGGTCATGCACGGGCCCTTACACGTCGCGTGCCGGCGCGCGGACGGCGTGGGCTGACGCGCGCCGGAGAGAAGCTGTCGAAGGCGCTCGACCGGGCGAACCCCTGGACGAACGTCGTCGGCCTCGCGCGGACGCTCCTCGCGTCGGGGCTGCTCGTGACGATGATCTTCAACCCGACGAGCCTCCTCTTCGTGAAGGTCGCGGGGCTCCCCGAGCCGCCGATCTGCAAGGGCGCCGCATCGGCCGGACTCTTCTGCGTGGTCGGCCACGATCACCTCGAGATCGGGCGGCTCATCGCGATCCTCGGCCTCCTCGTCGTCGCCTCGGGATGGCGCCCGCGGGTCACCGCGCTCCTCCACGTCTGGCTGGCGTGGAGCTTCCAGGTCGGCGCGACGGTGCTCGACGGCGGCGATCAGGTCCATCAAATCCTCGCGATCCTGCTCCTCCCGATCGCGCTCACCGATCGCCGCAAATGGCACTGGGACGCGGCGCCTTCACTCCCCGAAGGCGCGGGGACCGACCTCGCGAGGATGATCGCGACGTCGACGTGGTGGCTCATTCGCATCCAGGTCGCCGGGATCTATTTCCACGCGTCGGTCGGCAAGTACGCGACGCGCGAGTGGGCGGACGGGACGGCGACGTACTACTGGTTCTTGCACCCGCAGTTCGGCGTCGCGGAGTGGCAGCGTCCGTTCGTCACGCCGCTCCTCACGCATTCGACCGTCGCCCTCCTGACGTGGGGCGTGATCGTCTTCGAGCTCCTCCTGATGGCCGGCCTCATCGCGTCGCGGCGCACGTGGCGTTATCTCCTCGCCGGCGGCCTCGCGCTCCACGTCTCGATCGCGTTCATGCAGGGGCTCGTGTCGTTCTGCTTCAGCATGTCCGCGGCGCTCATCCTCTACTTGCGCCCGCTCGATCTCCCCTTCGCGTTCACCTTCGTCCGCCGCGTCGCCTCGCGCCTCGCCTCGCTCTCCCCGGCGCGAACGTCAGCCCCCGAGGTAGGCGGCGCGGATCTCGGGGTCGCGCGCTAGGTCCGGCGCGGGGCCCTCCATCGCCACCGCGCCGGTCTGGAGCACGTACGCGCGCGACGCCGTGGAGAGCGCCCACCGCGTGTTCTGCTCGACGAGGAGGACGCTCAGCCCCCCGTCGGCGATCGCGCGGATCGCGTCGAAGATCTGGACGGCCAGCTTCGGCGCGATCCCGAGCGACGGCTCGTCGAGGAGGAGGAGCGACGGGCGCGCCATGAGCGCGCGGCCGATCGCGAGCATCTGCTGCTCGCCGCCCGAGAGCGTCCCGCCCGGCTGCTTCATCCGCTCGCCGAGGCGCGGGAAGAGGCGGACGACGTCGTCGATCGTCTCCTGCATCGCCACCGGGTGGCGGTGCGCGTACGCGCCGACAGCGAGGTTCTCCGCGACGGTGAGCGTCGGGAAGATGGCGCGCCCCTCGGGGACGAGCGACACGCCGCGCGCCGCGACGGCGTCGGCGCTCTCGCCGCGCACGTCGGCCCCGGCGAAACGCACGGTGCCCGATGCGATCGGGACGAGGCGCGCGATCGCCTTCAGCGCGGTCGTCTTCCCCGCACCGTTCGCGCCGATGACCGCGACGATCTCCCCCGGGTCGACGCGCATCGACACCCCGGAGAGCGCGCGGATGCCTGCGTAGTGCACGTGCAGATCGACGACGTCGAGGAGCGGCGCGCCCGCGGCGAGCGCCGGCGCGGGCCGGGTCGGGTGCGCCACGCGGATCACGGCGCGTCCTCGTGACCCAGGTACGCGGCGACGACGCGCGGATCGGCGCGCACCTCGGCGGGCGTTCCGTGCGCGATCGTCACGCCGTGATCGAGCACGTGGATCTCCTCGCAGACCTCCATCACGAGGCGCATGTTGTGCTCGACAACGAGGATCGAGACGCCGAACGTGTCGCGGAG
>Ga0207670_10001046_pt1 | contig 14610 bp, 12 predicted proteins | sample KBSS23HmetaG_FD_184339 | JGI IMG/M metagenome (GOLD analysis project Ga0207670, IMG submission 184339) | Switchgrass rhizosphere microbial communities from Kellogg Biological Station, Michigan, USA - KBS S2-3H metaG (SPAdes) (version 2) | ecosystem: Host-associated > Plants > Roots >... | reverse complement strand
CACGTCTGAAGAAGGCACTACGATTCGCGGTGCGCTCGACCGCATTCTTAAGAACGACCAGAACTTCAACGACCCCACAGCAGAAGACGTACACTCATTTGTCGAAGCACGCCTGATCGAGTTGACTGGTGACCTGGGACGCAAACTGCACACGGGACGCAGCCGCAACGATCAGGTCGCGACTGACTTTCGACTCTGGCTCCGCGCATCGATTGACGACCTCAGCGAAATAGTGCGCGACGCGCAAACCTCGCTGCTCGATTTTGCCGAAGCGCATCGCGAGGTTGTCATTCCAGGATACACACACTTGCAACGAGCGCAGCCGGTGCTGCTGGCGCACTGGTGTTTGGCGTATTTCGAGATGCTGGCGCGCGACCGCGAGCGTCTCGCGGAAGTGCGCGGGCGTGTGAACGTTATGCCGCTCGGTTCAGCAGCGCTGGCGGGAACGTCGTTTCCGATCGATCGCGAAGCACTGGCTCGCTCACTCGGATTCGAAGGCGTTTCGCGAAACAGTCTCGACGCTGTGAGCGATCGTGATTTCTGTGTTGAGTTTCTGGGTGCGTGTTCGTTGATCATGGTCCACCTGTCGCGGCTTGCTGAAGACGTCATCCTGTATGCGACGAACGAGTTTGGATTCTTTGAGCTCGGAGATGCGATCGCAACGGGATCGAGCTTGATGCCGCAGAAGAAAAACCCCGACTCGATGGAACTCGTGCGTGGAAAGGCGGGGCGCGTGTTTGGCGATCTGCTGGCGCTGCTAGTAGTACTAAAGGGTTTGCCGCTCGCTTACAACAAAGACATGCAGGAAGACAAGGAGGCCGTGTTTGATGCGGTCGATACGGTGTCGACGAGCCTCCAGGTTAGCGCGACTGTGTTGAGGAATATCGCAGTGAATAAGGAGCGAGCACTGGCGGCGGCGGCGAGTGGCTACATGAACGCGACCGAGCTGGCGGATTATCTCGTGCGCAAAGGTGTTCCTTTCAGAGAGGCGCACGAAACTGTTGGGAAGATCGTGATGCGTGCGATCGAAGGTGGCAAAGAGCTGGAGGAATTGGATCTCAGTGAGTTCTCGGAGTTGATCGGCGAGGATGTTTACGAGGCGCTGTCGCTCGAGCGGACGCTAGGTTCGAAGTCTCAGACGGGAGGAACTGCGCGCGCACAAGTTAGAATCGCGTTGGAAAATGCGCGCGAAGAAATTCTCGCGCAAAGACGCAAAGGCGCAAAGGAAGACGGAAAGAAGAAGTAATGGAAGTCTTAGCGTTTTCTTTGCGCCTTTGCGCCTTTGCGCGAGAAAAGATTTACCGCTTCTTTGTCGGACTGGGGGAAGGGCTTGGCGAGGGGGTTACGACGGCGTCGGGCTGGATTCTCTCCTGGTAGATAAACCTCAGGTCCTGCAACTTTAAGACGACCGCCGGCTTTACCGCATTGCGGTTTGCGTCCATGCTAATCATGCCCGTCACACCCGCGAAGTCCTTCGTCTGCGCCAACGCGTCGCGCAGCTTGGTTTCGTCATTAGCTCCCGCCCGCGCAATCGCATCAAACAAGATACGCGTGGCGTCGTAAGCCAGAGCCGCGTGCGCGTCCGGAAGTAAGTTTTGGTAACGATGCTTATACATCTCAACAAACGATTGAATCGTCGGCGACGGATCGTCAATCGAGTAATGAGTTGAGATGTATGCGCCGTTCAATGCGTCGCCACCCAACTGCCAGAGCTCCGGCGCGTCCCAACCATCGCCACCGAGCAATGGCTGCGTCAGCCCGATCATGCGAGCCTGCTTCGCGATCAGCCCGACGTCGCCGTAGTAACCGGGAATGTAGATCACGTCCGGCTCAGCAGCTCGCATCGTGCTCAACTGCCCTTTAAAGTCCGGATCGCCTTGCGTGTACGACTGCTCGCTCACGATCGTGCCGCCGAGCTTCGCGAAGCTGAGCTTGAAATAATCTGTCAGCCCACGCCCGTACGACGAGTTGATATCGAAAAGGATCGCGGCCTTCTGCGCCTTGAGCGTGTTCACCGCGAACCTCGCCATCACTTCACCCTGAAACGTGTCTACAAAACAGGCGCGAAAGATGTAATCGCCGGTTTGCGTGACCGCCGGATCCGTCGACGAAGGCGAGATCAGCGGCACATGCGACGCCTGGGCTTTCGGCGCGGCAGCGCGGCTGTTGCCCGACGTGCCACCAGCGATGATCGCCACCACTTTATCCTGGTCGATGAGTTTCGCGGTCAGTCGTGCTGCTTCTTCGGGGCTGCCTTTATCGTCTTCAATGACGACGTCGATGCGACGCCCGTTAATTCCGCCGCTCTGATTGATCTCGTCGGCGGCCATCAACACGCCGTTGTACGCCGACTTGCCGAAATTGAACGTCGGCCCACTCAGATCTCCGAAGTAGCCGATCTTGATCAGGCTTCGATCGGGAGCACCGGGTTCGTCCGGCTGGCGCGTACAGGAGAAGGCAAGTGCCATCAGGACGATGGCGGCGGGAAGGATTGCTTTTCGCAACGTGTGAGTAGATCGACTACTCACCAAGATAGGCTTCTTTAATCCTGGGATCATTGGCGAGGTCTTTTGATGGACCTTCCATCACTATTCTTCCGGTCTCCAGCACGTACGCGCGATCGGAATGGCCCAGAGCAGCGTGCGCGTTCTGTTCGACCAGGAGAATCGTAGTGCCCTTGCTCTTAATTTCGTCGATAGCTTCGAAGATTGTATGGACTACGAGCGGCGCGAGGCCAAGCGATGGCTCGTCGAGCAGCAGCAGTCGTGGATTGGACATCAGCGCGCGTCCCATAGCGAGCATCTGTTGCTCGCCGCCTGAGAGCGTTCCGGCTTTTTGTGACTCGCGTTCGCGCAGGCGCGGAAACATGTTGAAAGCGCGTTCCATGTCGGTGGCGACGGCCTTCTTGTTTTTGTTGAGATAGGCGCCCATCTGCAGGTTCTCGCGCACAGAAAGGTTCGCGAATACGCCGCGTCCTTCGGGCGACATCGAGATGCCGCGCGCGACGAGTTTATGAGTTGGCTCGCCACTGATGTCTTCGTTTTCGAAAGTGACCTTTCCCGCGCGTGGCTCGAGCAGGCCGGTGATGGTTCGCAGGGTGGTGGTCTTGCCGGCGCCGTTTGCGCCGATCAGCGTGACCACTTCGCCTTGCTGGACGTGCAGCGAGATGCCGGTCAGCGCTTCAATGGCGCCGTAATTTACCGAGACGTTTTCGAGTGAAAGCATAAGAATATAGGCTCCTATAGGACTTATAGGACCTATTTAATCTCCGAGATAAGCCTCAATAACCTTTGGATCGTTTTTGATCTCCTGCGGCAGGCCGAGCGCGATGCATTTTCCATAGTCGACCACCTGGATGCGCTCGCAGACGCCCATTACCACTTTCATGTTGTGCTCGACCAGCAGGATCGTAAGTCCGAATCGATCTCTGATCTGCTTGATCAGGTGCATCAGATCTTCCTGCTCGGAGGGGTTCATTCCCGCTGCCGGTTCGTCGAGCAGGAGCAACTGTGGCCTCGTCGCGAGCGCGCGCACGATCTCCAATCGCCGCTGCGAACCGTACGGCAGGCTCGTCCCACCTTCATCACACACGCGCGCCAGATCGAAGATCTCCAGGAGCTCGAAACAAAGCTCGCGGTGCTTTTTTTCGTCGGTATTGAACCGTGGCGTGCGCAGCACTGCGTCGAACAGGTTTTGCCCCATGTGGATATGACACGCGGTCATCACGTTTTCCAGCACAGACATGCTCGGGAACAGGCGAATGTTCTGGAACGTGCGTGAAATGCCGCGGCCCGCAATCTGGTACGGACGCAAGCCGTCGATCCGTTGCCCTTTGAAATAAATCTCGCCTGAGGTCGGTTGGTAAACTCCGGTGAGCAGGTTGAAGATCGTCGTTTTGCCGGCGCCGTTCGGACCGATGAGACCGTAGATCTCGCCCTTCTTCACGTCCATGTCCAGCTCGTTGACCGCCGTCAGTCCGCCGAACCGGATCGTAGTCGTATTGGTCTGCAATACGGTATCGCCGTTTGCGCTCATCGATGCGTCTCACCTCCCACGGAGGTTTCGCTCTGCGTCGGCGAGCTGGCAGTGCCGCTCGGTCCTTCGGTCAGTCGTCTCATGCGCTTGCGCAAACCCTTGAATACATTCTTGGATCCCAACAAACCCTGCGGTCGCGTGATCATGAGCACGATGAGCAACAGCGAATAGATCACCATGCGATACTCGGCAAAGCCACGCAGTCCTTCCGGCAGGATCGTCAACACGATCGCGCCCAGTACTGAGCCTACAATCGAGCCCAACCCGCCGAGAATGATCATGATGAGGATCTCGAACGATTTGATGAACTCAAACGACTTCGGATTCAGATAACCGTCGAAGTGCGCCAGCAACACGCCGCCGGCCCCCGCCATCGCGGAAGAGATCACAAACGCCATCACTTTGTAGCGCGTCGTGTTTACGCCCATCGCTTCGGCCGCCAGTTCGTCTTCACGAATCGAGATGAGCGCGCGTCCGAAGGCGGAGTTGACGATGTTGTAAACGATCACGATCGTCAGGATCGCGACCAGGAAGATCCAGAAGAAGCTCTTGACGATGGGAATGCCTGAATAACCGCGCGCACCACCGACTGCCTCGATGTTGTTTAAAAATACGACGATGATTTGCCCAAAACCGAGCGTGACGATCGCCAGGTAGTCGCCGCGCAAACGCAGTGAAGGAATTCCCACTGCCAGACCAGCAATTCCCGCGGCAACGGCGCCAACCAGCGTCGCGAGCGTCAGCGCCACAATCCATCCAAGCTTCCCGCCTCCGAGCGAGTTCGCGAGATTCATTCCCCAGGTGACGGAAAAGTAGGCGGACGAATAAGCGCCGACAGCCATGAACCCCGCGTGGCCGATCGAAAACTGTCCGGTGAAACCGTTAATCAGATTGAGTGAGACAGCGAGCGTGATCGAGATGCCGCAGAGCATCAGGATGCGGGTGTAATACGGATTGACTAATCGTCCCTGGAAAACGAAGTCAAGTCCAAAAAGGACGGCGAGTATTACGAGGGCTATGATGAGATTGCGCAGATAGCGAGGCACTCTTCGTCGTCCTTAGACTTTCTCCTGAGCGACCGTCCCGAGAAGTCCGGACGGTCGGAAAAGTAGTATCAAGATTAGTATCGCAAACGCCACTGCGTCCTTGTACGTCGGCGACAAATAACCGACGACCATCGTTTCGGTGATGCCGATCAGCAACCCGCCGAGCATCGCGCCCGGGATGTTGCCGATGCCGCCCAGCACCGCGGCCACGAAAGCTTTCAAGCCGACAAGGATACCCATCAACGGATCGATGCGCGGAATGCGAATCGCTACGAGCACGCCCGCCGCGGCCGCCAGCGCCGAGCCGAGGGCAAACGTGAACGCGATGATCCGATCAGTGTTGATACCCATCAGCTTCGCGGATTGCAAGTTGAACGAGACTGCGCGCATCGCGCGACCAGTCTTCGTGCGATAGACGATCAGTTGCAACGCAACCATCAACGCCAGCGCGATGACGAGCACTGCGATGTCGGCAGTGTTAATACTGGCGCCGCCGGCAATATCGAGGTTTTGTTTGCGGAAAAGCTCGGGGAAAAACTTCGGCTCGGCGCCGAAAACTACCTGCCCGCCGTTCTCGAGCAACAGCGAAACGCCGATCGCCGTGATCAGCGCGGTCAGTCGCGAGTACTTGCGCACCGGCCGGTAAGCGAAACGTTCGATGATCACGCCGATGGCAGCGCAGATCGCCATTGCCAGCAGCATCACTACCAGTGCCGTGATTAACGACGGCTCCAACGTGCCGCCGCCGAGCAGCCCGCGCGCCACGAATCCTTCCGGATTCATGCCGAGCATTTGTGCGCCGCGTACGCCAAGTCCATTGGCGAGGTAGTAGCCCATGAACGCGCCCACCATGTAGACGTCGCCATGGGCGAAGTTGATCAGTTTCAGTACCCCATAGACCATCGTGTAACCGAGCGCAATCAGGGAGTAGATTGCGCCCAGTGAGATACCGTTAATTAGTTGTTGGAGGAAGGTGCTCATACTCGTGATTCACTGAACCGGGCGTGCCGTAGCGATCACGGATTGGTCGCCTTGACTGGTGGTGGTGTAGGCGCACCGGGCGCCGTGTTCGAAGATGTTTGCGGCAACGCTGCGCCTTCGACGTTGACTCGTTCCTTCACCGCATACGTGCCACCGTCTTTGATCTCGATCATGACGATTGGCTTCACAGCGTCGCGGTGCTCGTTGAAAGTGACGGTTCCGGTGACGCCGGGAAACTCTTTAGTAGCTGCCAGCGCGTCGCGAATGTCCGGACCGTTGAGTGATTTCGAGCGCTTGATCGCGTCAAACATGATCCGCGCAGCGTCGTAAGCCGTGGCTGCGAGCGCGTCGGGCACGGTGCCGTAACGTGATTTGTAATCGTTGACGAACTTCTGCACTTTCGGATCGGTGTCGTAAGGCGAATAGTGATTGGTGAAATACGAACCGTTCAATGCCGAGCCGCCAATCTGGTAGAGCTGCACTGAGTCCCAGCCGTCGCCGCCGATGAGCGGTACGGTGATGCCTTTGTCGCGCGCCTGCTTCGCGATTAGGCCGACGTCGTTGTAATAACCGGGAACAAAGATCACCTGGGGATTGGAGCCCTTGAGTGACGTCAATTGCGCATTGAAGTCCTGATCGCCTTCCTGGTACGACTGCGTGGCGACAATCTGGCCGCCCATCTTTGTGAATGTTTCGTTGATTACTTTTTCGAGGCCGGTTGAGTAGTCGTTCTTGCGATCGACCATGATCGCTGCAGTCTTGGCGCCGAGCGACTTGGCCGCGAACTGCGCGATGGCAGCGCCCTGCACGGGGTCGATGAAGCAACTGCGGAAAATGAAGTCGCCCTTCTTAGTAACTTCCGGATTGGTCGAAGATGGCGTCAGCATCGGGACCTTCGCATTCTGTGCGATTGGTGCTGCGGCGATTGAGCGGGAGCTGGCGACCTCGCCGATGACGGCGTGAACCTGATCCTGCGTGACAAACTTCGTCACGATCGTGGCTGCTTCTGACGCGTCGGAGCGATCGTCCTCTACCAGCAACTCGACCTGTTTGCCGTTGATGCCGCCCGCGGCGTTGACTTCGTCGGCAGCCAGCTTGATACCGTTGACCGAGGAGATACCGAAGTTTGCGGTTGTGCCGGTCAGCGACATAAAGACGCCGACCCGAACTTTGTCACCGCCGCCTCCGTTCTGCTGGCACGCGCTCAGCAAACTCACTGCGACTATAGAAGCTATTAGAATGCGTTTCATACAAGTCCTCACAGGCTAGAAGTTTTCTGGCGAACTTACCCGAACTGTAACAGGAGACTGAAAGATATTCTGTTAGTAATCAAGGAATAATAGCTTTCAGGCGCTTGTTAGTCAAAATTAGTCTTACATGACCTATAGGTCTTATAGGACCTATTGTAAGATTGCCGCCGTGAACAGCCCCAAAACCTATCTCGCGCCCGAACTGGGCGACATGAGCAAGGAAGACTTCCGTCGTCTCGGGCATGAACTGATCGATTGGATCGCCGATTACTTCGAGCACATCGACGAGCGTCCGGTGCTGGCCGCCATCGAGCCCGGCGACTTGAAAGCAAAGCTGCCCTCCGTCCCGCCGGCCGCAGGCGAGCCGATGGAACAGATCATTGCCGATCTCGATCGACTGATCGCTCCGGCGTTGACCCACTGGAGCCATCCATCGTTCTTCGCTTATTTCGCTACTTCAACTTCAGCACCCGGCATCTTTGGTGAGCTGTTGGCCGCCGCCTTTGATAACAAGGCGATGCTCTGGCGCACTTCGCCGGCTTCGACGGAGCTTGAAGAAGTCGTGCTCGACTGGCTGCGGCAAATGATGGGACTCGATCCCGGCATGCACGGGATCATCTACGACACTGCATCGGTCTCGAGCCTGCACGCGATTGCCGCCGCGCGCGAAGGTGTCGAAAAGCGCATTCGCGAGGAGGGAATGAGCGGCCGGCCGGATCTGCCGTTGCTGCGCGTTTATGTTTCCGAACAGGCGCACTCGTCGATCGAAAAAGCAGTCATCACGCTCGGATTGGGCCAGCGCGGCCTGCGCAAGATTCCGACCGACTCCGAGTTTCGCATGGACGTCGGTGCACTCGCCGGCGCCATCAATGAAGACAAGCGGAATGGTTATCTTCCGTTCTGCATCGTGGCGACAGTCGGCACGACGTCGACTTCAAGCATTGATCCCGTGCCGGAGATCATTCCGATCGGTGAAGAACACGCAATGTGGTTGCACGTCGATGCAGCGTATGCGGGCTCGGCGGCGATTGTTCCCGAGCTGCAGCACATACTCGCTGGATGCGAGCGCGCCGATTCGATCGTCACCAATCCGCACAAGTGGCTCTTCACGCCGTTCGATCTTTCGGTGCTCTATTGCCGGCACATGGATCTTTTGAAACGTGCGTTCTCGCTCGTGCCGGAATACCTGCGCACTCCCGAACAGGAGAAGGTTCGCAGTGGCTCTGACTACGGCATCCAGCTCGGGCGTCGCTTTCGTGCGTTGAAGTTGTGGATGGTGATGCGTTACTTCGGACACGAAGGTCTCGCCGCACGCATTCGCGAGCACTGCCGGCTGGCGCGTCTGTTTGCATCGTGGGTGGAGGAGTCGCCTGATTGGGAGTTGATGGCGCCGTTGCCTCTCGCGCTTGTTTGTTTCCGCGCGAAATACACCGATGAGTTGAACGAACAGATCATGCATCGCGTTAACGCGAGTGGCCGCGCGCTCCTCTCTCACACTCGCCTCAACGACAAACTTACCTTGCGACTATCGATCGGAAACATTCGCACCACGGAGCAGCACGTGCGACAGGTGTGGGAGTTGTTGAACGAGCAGTTGCGAAAGACTGTGGAGGAGATATGAAGCAAATCAAAGTATTGGCAGTCACGGTTCTTTTTTGCGTAGCTGTGATGGCGCAGACACCGAAGAATTTCGCGAAGAGCGGTCTGTCATTCGACTATCCCAGCGATTGGAACTTGACTGATGACAGCACTGGCGACGCACAGCAGCTTACGTTGGTCAAAGCGGATAGTGACGTGCAAATCCGGATCTTTGCGCACAAGGGCAAGATCACGCAGGAGAAGTTGCCGGACGCGAAGAAGGCTTTCATCGATCCTTACATCGCCGCGACGGCGAAACAGTTTGTGGACATGGGAGCGAAGCCGGAACAAAAACCGGACACCTCGGAGATTGGCGGCGTCAAAGCCGACGGTGTGGCCATCAGCGCTTCACTCGGAGGCGAAGCTGGGGCAGCCCGGATCTACTGGGCCATCGTCGGCCAGCGCGTAGTCGTAATGACCATCTTTGGTCCCGACAACCAAACCAAAAAACTCTCCCCCGCCTGGGACCTCATCCGCACCAGCCTCAAAATTGTCGACCCCAAAGCCACCCCCAGCCCTTCGCCCAAATCGTCACCCTCACCGTGAAGGGAAACTGATATAGTCTTCGCTTCTTACCTCATAAAGGGAGTTCCTCACATGACTGAAAACGAGATAGCCGCGCAGGTTGTGGATGCGGCATTGAAGATTCATAGAACCCTCGGCCCCGGGCTGTTGGAATCCGTCTACCAAACGACGCTCAGTTACGAATTGCAGAAGCGGGGATTACGAGTTGCACAGCAAGTAGCGCTTCCGGTTTATTACGACTCGATCAAATTGAATGTCGGATTTCGGGTTGATGTCTTGGTAGCGGACAAGGTGATCATCGAGATCAAATCCGTTGAGTCATTGGCACCGGTCCACCGAAAACAAGTTGAAACTTATTTGCGGTTGATGGACTTGCGCCTTGCGCTGCTCATTAACTTCAATGTGGAGTTAATCAAGGATGGTATACAAAGAGTGGTTAATCGACTGGCTGAATAATTCAGGTTTTTCTCCCGCAAAGGCGCAAAGGCGCAAAGAAAATCCCGAGTGTGTTTGGTCTTCCTTTGCGCCTTTGCGCCTTTGCGGGAGAAAAACTTTCAGTCTTTCGTTGGTGCTTGCACTGTTGTCGATCCCTTGTTTTGCGCAGTCGCGGATGAGGGTGACGGATGTGGTGAAGGTGAGCTCTGTAACGGATGCGCAGATTTCACCGAATGGGCAGTGGGTGGTTTATACGGTTTCCTCGGTTGAGGAGGATAAGAACGTTAGCACGCTATGGCTCGCGCGCTCGGGTTTGGATTCATACCCGGTCGCGGCTCCCACACCGCCACGTCGACCATCGCCTGACGTCGATTGGCCCGAGGTTCGTTCCGCTCCACGCCCGCTGTTGCCTGCCGGTTGGAATGCTTCCACGCCGCGCTGGTCTCCCGACGGCAGCTCCATCGCCTTTCTCTCAGTACACGACGAACAGGACGGTCTCTGGGTAGTCAAGCTCGACAAACCCGAACCGCGTCTCCTGGCCCCAATCACATCCACGAACTTCTTCATCACCTACGCCGGCGAGTCCTTCTCCTGGTCCCCCGACTCTCGTCGTATTGCGTACATCTCCGCCAAAGCCGAGGTGCCTGAACCGTCTGACCCGCGCGTGATCGATCGCATCCAGTACAAATCACGCACATCATTCTCGGATAATCGACGCACACACCTCTGGGTAGTCGACGTCGATCGACCTTCACCTCAACAACTGACCTCCGGATTGTTTTACGATCATGCGGTCGCGTTCAGTCCACGCGGAGATGAGATCCTTTTCCTCTCAAATCGCGAGCCCGATCCGGATGCGAACAACAACTCCGACATCTTCGCCGTCGATCTCGGCGGCCAAACACGGCAGCTCACGCAGACGCGCGGCTCTGAATTCGATCCGGCCTGGTCCCCCGACGGAAAAACAATCGCCTACACCGCCACGACACGTGACGTCACCACGATCGACAGTGTTGCCGAAGATACACATCTGTGGGTGATTCCCGCGGCTGGCGGCGGCGGAAAGGAGCTGGCAACTGAACAGGATCGAAGAGTGCGCGATCCGCGCTGGTCACCTGACGGCCGCTCGATCGTTTATCTCGCCGGCGATCGCGGTTATACCACCATCTTCAAAACCGGAATCGACGGCGGCAAGGTCAGTCGTTTCTCGCTCTTCGTGCTGGATGGTCAGTTGGCGGGCACGTTCAATCCGCAAGAATCGAAACAGCCTTTTCAAATAACCAGTTTCAGTTTTAGTAATCGAGTAATGACCATCCGGCGCGAGAATGCATCTGAAACGTCGTATCCGTTTGTGGTGACGATGGGAAACGCACTGCGCCCGAATGAAGTTTGGTCGGGCTTGGGCAGTCTCTTGCCGATGCGCCGGTTGAGCGCTCACAACGACTCGCTGCTGAGATCCATGCGGCTGGTGGTCCCTGAAGAGATCAATTTCCAGAGCTTCGACGGCACTCAAATCCAAGGCTGGTTGATGCGACCACCGGGTTGCAGCAGCGATCGAAAGTGCCCGCTGATTCTGAGTATTCATGGTGGCCCGCACGGAATGTATGGCTGGTCGTTCAATCCGAACTTTCAGGTCTACGCGGCGCAAGGATACGGCGTGCTTTATCTGAATCCACGTGGGTCTAGTGGCTACGGACAGAGGTTTTCAGATGGAACGATCAACGAGTGGGGTGGCGGCGACTACAGAGACTTGATGACCGGAGTTGATGAAGCGCTAAAAAAGAATTCATGGATCGACCCGGCGCGTTTGGGAGTCACCGGCGGCAGCTACGGTGGTTTCATGACCAACTGGATCATCACGCAAACGCCGCGATTCAAAGGTGCGGTCGCCGTTGCGAGTCTGAGCAACTTGATTAGCTTTTACTCGACGTCACTTTATCAGGATCTCATTCACGCGGAGTTTGGCGGTTTTCCCTGGGACAATTTCGAAGTGCTGTGGCAGTGGTCGCCGCTGCGTTACGCGCGGCAGGTGCAAACACCCACGCTCTTCATTCACGGCGAGAACGACAACGACGTTCACATCACGCAGGCCGAAGAGATGTACATGGCGTTGAAACGCCGCGGCGTGGAGACAGTCTTCGTCCGTTATCCGCGTGAGGGTCACGGACTACGCGAGCCGAAACATCGTATCGACGCGCTGGAACGGACGATTAACTGGTTCGATCGTTACGTGAAGTAGGCTGCAAAAGGCACAAAAGTTAGCTGGCTCCCTGTGCTTGCTGCGCCTCTTCTGTTTGCGTCTGTTGGGCGGCGGCTAATTCTTCTTCCTCTGCGGTTGGTCTAAGTACCGGTTCCACGAACCACTCCCTGAGTAGACTCTTGGTCCAGGGGTCGCCCAAAACCCAGGCCATATCCTGTTCATCGCGGGCGGGTGCTTCGCACGGCTCGAGGGTATAGCTCTCGAAAATCTCCGGACACTTCTCGCTGGCTACAGGCGAAAGATAGACGATAAGTATAGCGCCCGGCTGATCGGGTATACCTCGCTTCGCATGGAACATACCGAAGCCCTGCGGTTTGTCGTCTCTCAGGAAGGCGTCCGTAGCGAGTTTTCCAATATTCACGACATCGGGATTGGTTTCTGTTGTGGACGGAAATTCGATCTTATGCCATGACATAGCACTTACTCTCCTCGGTTTATTAATGATTTTCGCTTCTGGGAGAAAAGCGGGACTGTGATCTAACGGAGGTCACGGCTGTCTGTCAAGGCTTTCCGTTTACTTTCGTCTCAGGCTAATATGTAGCCAGTAACTTGAAGACAGACTTGGAACAGATCAAGAGGGTATTGGGTCGCTGTTTGAGACTCCGTTGTCCTGCCTGTGGACAGTCGACGATCGCCACCCACCCATTTCACATCCGGCACCACTGCCCGCAATGCCTGTCGCTTTTCAAGCGTGAAGAAGGCTTCTTTGTAGGCGCGATTCTGGCGAATGTGGTCACAACCGAGCTCGTGATCCTGCTGGTCTGCTTCTTTTTTTTACTGGTTATTGGGGCGCAATACAGCAGTGTGCTGATACTGCTCTTCGTGATGGCACTGATTTTTCCAGTGCTTTTTTATCATCACAGTTGGAGTTTGTGGCTGGGATTCGACTTTATTGTCGAGTCGTTGCCGAAGTACGACCCCAAGGGCGGCCGCAGTAGATAAACACGGGCCTCTTTGTGGCTAAACCTATATCTGGGGTATACTCCCGGCATCTCGCCTGCCCCGCGAGGCAAGTTTTCATGATCGTCCAGCGGACGGTTTAAATTAATTTGGTTGCAGCTGCCCACAGGTCCGAACAGGTTCAAGAGCACAATTGGTTTGCTCCCTATGAGAGGATCGAAGGCGCATAGCGCCCGGTGGCTAGTCAGGCTTTGTATTGAAAGATAGAGATTTGGTCCTCTGCACGACATCGATCCGCAGACGGCCGGAGTTTAGCGCCAACCAAGGCGCCACCCCACACATACCCACATTAAACCTGCGCAGAAACGCCTCGCCTAACGGCTTGCAGGTGGAACTTTGCGCCTCAACAACTTCCAGAAAAGGCTGGTAATGGCAAAACAACTAATAGTAAGCGTCAATGGACGCGAAAAGAAGATTGCGATCATTGAAGACGACAAGGTCGCTGAGTTCTACATTGAACGTGGAGAACAACACCAGGGAATCGTCGGCAACATTTACAAGGGACGCGTGATGCGGGTGCTACCCGGCATGCAGTCCGCCTTCGTCGATATCGGACTCGAACGCGATGCGTTCCTGTACGTCTCCGACTTCTTCGACGAGGAAGAAGAGTTTGAAAGAATCGTCATCGACAAGTCGAAGAAGGGTGCTCCGGATGCGGAACATGCGGCCGCTGAGGAAGTGGCTCTCAACCGCGTCGAACGAGAACAACGGATCGAGGCGACGCAGGAACGAGTCGAGCCGTTGTTGAACGAACCGGAGATTGCGGTCGCCGAAGAAGTTCCCGAGTCACAGGAAAGCGGGCGCGGTCGTCGTGGTCGTCGTGGCCGTCGTGGCCGGCGTTGGGAGAAGGGCGACGAGGCGCCTGCAACACCGCCGTCACTGGCTTTCGAGGTACCCGACACGCCTTTCGTCGCCGGCGATCCCTCGATCGAGCGCATCGTGGACGAAGAAGAAACCGCGGCCAACGGCGAGATGTTCAAAGACGCACGGCTCCAGGAGCGTCTCTTCGATCAGATTCACGCCGTCGAATTCAACCTCGAAGAAGACGACTTCCGCAGCGCCGAGGTGGGCTCGTTGCTTTCAGAGGGCTTGGGTGATGCGTCGTTCGAAAGAATTGACGACGGCGACACTGATACTGAGCCGATCCGCGAGGCAGGTCGACCGCGCGAGGCCCACGTTTCGAGTTTCATCGACGACGTCGAAGACGACACGCTGAATCGTGGTGGTTTCCAACGCATTAGCGACGACGAAGAGGAAGCCATAGCACCGGCGATCGTCGAAGAAAAACCGTCTGGTCGTCGATCACGCAAATCCGCGGCGGCATCGGGAGCTGAAAAGAAGAGACGTCCGTCCAAGGCTGCTCCAAGCAAGAGCACCACGAAGAAGAAAACGTCGAGTAAGAAGTCTTCGAAAAAGCGGGCTGCAAGTGTTGAAGACGAAAGCGCTGAGCAGGTTGCGGGCTACGCAGACTCCGAAGCGC
>Ga0207670_10001042_pt1 | contig 14640 bp, 15 predicted proteins | sample KBSS23HmetaG_FD_184339 | JGI IMG/M metagenome (GOLD analysis project Ga0207670, IMG submission 184339) | Switchgrass rhizosphere microbial communities from Kellogg Biological Station, Michigan, USA - KBS S2-3H metaG (SPAdes) (version 2) | ecosystem: Host-associated > Plants > Roots >... | reverse complement strand
CGCCAGGTCGCGCTGGTGAACGGATAGGCCAATCCGGACGTGTGCGTCAGGAAGTGTTTGACGGTCGGCGCTCTTGATGCCGGGCGGACTCGATACGCGCCGGTCGCCGCGTCGAACGTTTCAAGGACTTTCAGTCCGGCAAGCTCCGGCAGGTATTTTTCGGCCGGATCGTCGAGACCGAGGCGGCCCTGTTCGATGAGCTGCATCAAAGCGAGCGACGTGACCGCTTTGGTCATCGAGGCGATGCGAAACAGCGCGTCTGTCGTGAGCGGACGCCCTGTTGAAACGTCCGCCACGCCGAACGCGTTCTGATAAAGCACGCGCTCGCGATTGGTGATCAGTGCGACCACGCCCGGCACATCCTTGCGCTCGACCGCGCCGCCCAGACTTGCATCGAGGGCCGCACTGCCTGGTAAGTTTTGTGCGCTCGCGGTGCCGGCCAACGCAGCAACCACAATGCCCATGGCGAAGACAATTCCGCTCTTTCGATTCATCTTTCGATTCATGGCAGCCTCCCAGCCTCCCTGTTGGCGCATCGCCCGGGTATGGCGCGGGGTTCGCCCGCGCTGCTCTCCCGCGGTCCAGTCTTTTGTTCGCGCCGGCTCGATGGCGGCGACAACGACACGGCGCCGCATCGGCCTATCGCGTTGTGAGATTAACACTGGCAATTCGTCGAGTCCCCAATCCGCGCCATGCGTTGGTTCGGCACGTAAGGAAGGGGTACGGCGCGGACGTGTTGCTCGGCCCACTGCCCACGGCTTCGTTTCATGCAGCGGCCGGATCGTTCTGCCCACCATGCCGGTGCCATGAAACACCGGCGAGGTGGACGCGCTGGCCGCGATCAGCCCCGTTCGCTGTCGCGGCAGCCGCTAGATTGTCGTGCCGGGCGAGCGGGTTAACAGGGTTAACCAATAGTTACCAAAAGCCTTGTGCTCAGCCGCCGTAGCCGTACGTTGCCGCCTCGGTAGAGGGCGTGATGACAATGGATGCCGCCACGACGATTGCGTTGGGCCGGTTATTCGGGCGTGTGAAAGAAAAGCTCGTCGCGACGTACAAGAATTTGGGCGAGCGCATGCCCGATGACGACCTGATTTCCCTGACGTTGGTGACGCTTTACGAGCAGGGGTACACCCATCCGGCAGAGCTGGAAGACGCTCTTCTCATGCGGCTGCGACCTCTCCGCGAAACAGCAATAGAACGCCTTTCAGCGGACCCGAAGGTTCGATAGGTCGATGTCGTAATTTCCGCGCGGCCCTGACGAGCCGGGAATCGGTCGCGTTCGGCCCCCTTTCAAAGCTGTTGATTTCGCCGGTACGATGGCTGTCCCGAACCCGGACTGGGCCATGAAGCGTCGCGCGTTCATTGGTTTTCTCGCAGCTGCGGTCGCGTTGCCGCTTGGTGCCATCGGCCTCGGCACGGTGCCGTCGTCCGCCCAGACTTACCCTGCCAAGCCGATCCGGATCATCGTTCCGACCTCGCCCGGCGGCATCACCGACACGCTCGCGCGCGCGCTGGCGCAACGGCTGACCGAGTCGCTCGGCCAGCAGGTGATCGTCGAGAACAGACCGGCCGGCGCGGGGCACATCGGCATGGATTTCGTCGCCAAGGCTGCACCGGACGGCCATACCCTGGTGGTGGCGGCGGATGCATCCTTCGTCGTCAATCCGCATCTCTACAGCAAGCTGTCCTACGATCCGATCAACGATTTCGTTCCGGTCAGCGGTCTCGGCATCAGCCCACAGGCCTTGTTGCTGCATCCGTCGGTGCCGCCCAATACGCTCAGCGAGCTGGTGGCATATGCCAAGGCCAAACCGGGCGAGCTCAATTATGGAACGTTCGGCGTCGGCACCAGCGGCCATCTCAACATCATTGCCATCGAGAGCGAGACCGGCGCGAAATTCGCGCCCGTGCATTACCGTGGCGCGGCGCCCGCCATCACCGATCTGCTGGGCGGGCACATCCAGATGATGATCGTCGCGATCGGACTGGTGCAGCAGAACTTGCAGGCCGGCAAGCTCAAGGCGCTTGGCATCGGCTCGAGCGCCCGGCTGCCGCAATATCCCGACCTGCCGGCGATCGCCGAGAGCCTGCCGGGCTTCCTGGCCGGTTCGTGGTACGGCCTCGCCGCGCCGGCCGGCACGCCCCGTGACATCGTCGACCGGCTCAGTGCGGAAACGCAGAAGATTTTCAGCGACCCGGAATTTCGCGACAAGTTCTTGGCGCCCGCGGTGACGTTCTCGATTGCGAGCCCGCCGGACCAGTTTGCCGCGCGCATCCGCGCCGATTTCGCGAAATGGGGCAAAGTCATCAAGGACGCCGGCGTGAAGGTGGAGTGAGACAGGCTGTCATCGAATTCGAAATCGCGGTGCCACCTGACCCGTGCCGTGCAGCCACGTTTTGACTGGGGCACGCCCCGGTCCTCTAGGGGCCTGATCCCGTGATCGTGATCAGGGGTGAAAAAACGCCATAACGAAAGAACTTTTCGGCAATGCGCGGCTTGATCGCCTTCGCGGCGGCGAGGTCGGCGCCTCCGCCGGTCATGTCGCCGCTGCGCAGCTTGGCGATGCCACGCCCGAACAGCGACTGCGCTTCGTTGGGGCTGATCTTCAGTGCAGCGTCGTAGTCAGCCACGGCTTCGGCCGGGCGACCGAGCCGCAGATACACGAAGCCGCGGCTGTCGAGCATGCTGGCATCGTTCGGCTCGAGCCGCAGCGCCTCGGTGCAGTCAGCCAGCGCAAGCTGCAAGTCGCGGTCGGCGACCGCCAGCGCCCAGCAGCGCTCGTTGTAGTAAGTGGCATTGTTCGGTTGGAGCCGGATCGCTTCGGTGTAATCGGCGATCGCGCGTTCGACGTCACCCTCTTCGCTCCAGACCACGCCACGGCCGTAGTAGGCGGGTGCCAATTTTGGATTGAGCCCGACCGCCTCGCTGTGATCGGCCAGCGCGCGAATGCGCTTGTGCTTGTTGTGCCAGGCCAGGCCGCGGTTGCTGTAGGCAGCGGCTCGATCGTGGGCGTTTTTATTGACGTTGTTCAAGACCCTGGTGCAGCTGGCAATACTGCGGTCCGGGTCGTCTTGCTGCGCGCAATCGGCATCATCATCCTGGCTCGCGCCCGGTCCCGGCGCGGACAGCAACAAAAGCAGGCTCGTCGCCCCGCCAAAGATCGATCTGCGCATTTCGGTTCCCCCAAACCGCTATCGCGCAATTTAGTCTCATGGTCGGCCAATCATACTTCGGTGCTTCGTTGAGGTTAACTCACGCCACTTTTTTCCGCGTCAGCATTGAGCGCCCAACCGAAGCGGTTCGGATGTTAACTCTGCTGCTTAACGCTATCGCACGCAATTCATTGCGCTGGAAAACGCTCGGATTAGGATTCAAGGCGAGGAGGCGCAACCTCAGGGAGCGCGTTATGATCGCTGGTTTTCCGGAGATCACATTAGTTGGTAGTTGGGGCCGCGGGTCCAGGAAGTCCAAGAAGTCCAAGAAGTCCAAGAAGTCGAAGAAGTCGAAGAAGCACTCGAAGAAGTCCCGGCGCTGCTAAGGGCCGGTCGCGGGCGCAGGGCGACCTGCGCCCGCATATCGTCTGACCGGGAATCGAAAATCTCGTTTCGCTTGTGACGAGAAGCCGGGTTTGCGGGACCACAGCCGGCCCCGGCCGTGGCAGCCGCCCCGGCGGACGCGCGGGTTTCGGCGGCAGTTGCGCCGCGTTAACCAAACATTATCCATAAGAATCCAGGCTGGCCGCGGGTGACGTCACCCCGAATCAGGCCAGGTCGTGAGCAATTCCACTTTCGCCGTCGCTGATCCAGCGGCAAGTCCCGCGCGGGGGAGTTGTCGCGCGATTTATGTCTTTGCGATCGCCGCCGGCGCCCTCCTGCTGTTCGCGGCGACGGCGCACGGGCAGGGGATCACCGAACGGCCCGAGCGGGTTGATCGGCCCGCCCCGCGCGAGCTCGACGGCAAGACGCCGGAAAAATCCGCGGACAAGGATTTTTCCATCGGCATTGACGTGCCGCTGCGGCGCTCCAGCAGCGTCACCAGCGCGAGCGTCGATTCGATCGTGGAAGATCGCCCCGACAGCCATGTGACGCCGGACGTCTATGTGAAATGGTCCCACCAATACGACTGGTTCAAGGCCTCGGCCGAGGTCGGTGCGTCGATCGACCGCTACGCCAAAACGCCCGATGCCAATCTGGACGGCCTGCACAGCTCCTTCAAGATCGCCAAGACCGACGGCAAGTTCGAGTACTTTGTGCCGTACGCCACGCTCAGCAACGAGATGTTTTTCTTGCCGACGTTCAAGACCCCGGACATCACCTACAACGACTTCGCGGTCGGATTCTACAGCGGGGTGGCCTGGCGCGATAAGGAACGGATCCCTTACATCGATTCGCTGATTCCTTACTCCGATGCTGCGGACCCGGGTGACGTCTCGGTTCTGTTCGATGCCCGGTTTGGACGCCGGATGTCCGACACCACAAAATACCAAAACACCTTCGCGTCGGCGCGTCTCACCGGGGCCTACGTCATTTCATCGGACTGGCGCGTCGAAGCGAACGCGTCGATCCGGGCGCGGTGGTACGAAGACTATAACGGTGAGAGGCGAACGGATTGGCGGCCGAGCGCGTCGGTCGGACTGTTCTGGTCGCCCGACTGGCTGAAAAAACTCGTCAAGCGCAGCGAGCTTTCGTTGAATTTGGAATATTACCGCAACTACTCGAACCTCCCCGACAAGAGTTATTCGCTCTGGGAGGTGGGCCCGACCCTGTCGCTGCGCACAAAATTCTAGCCGATATCTCGGCTGATCCATCCAGCGCGTAGGATGGGTTGAGCGCGTCCGGGGCCGCCTGCAGGCGCTGCATCGAGCCAAGACGCTGGACGACTTGCGTATTCCCGGCTGGCGTCTGCACGCGCTGCATTCCAAGCCGCGGCGGCACGCGATTGCGGTCAATGGGCCGTGGCGAATAACGTTCGAATGGAAGAATGGTGACGCCCTGCGCGTTGACCTTGAGCAATATCACTAAGGAGACTGGTCATGCCCCGCGATTACAAGGTCCGAACCAAACCCGCAATGCGGCCGCCGCATCCCGGCTCGATCCTGCGGCTCGACGTTGTCCCGGCGCTGAATATTTCCGTCGCTCAGGCGGCGCGGGAGCTTGGCGTTTCCCGTCAATTGCTGCACGGCATTCTTGCCGAGAAGCTGCCGGTCTCGGCCGAGATGGCCGTCCGGCTCGGCAAGTGGTGCGGCAACGATGGACATCTGTGGATTGCCCTGCAGCGCGATTACGATCTTTGGCAAGCCGAGCGAAAGCTCGCCGGCCAAATTTCAGGTATCCCGACCCGCGACGCGGCCTAGAAATAGGATCGCTTGGCCAAAAGCAGGTTCCGCGCGCTTTGCAAAATGCGCTGGGGCATGCCGTCGTCCTAGGCTCGCTCAATACCGCGCTCCGACAAGGTTATCGTTTTATGGTCTTCCAGCCCGGCGGAGCAACCGCGTCGGCGGCGACCGGGTCGATGAACACGCTTTTGGCGACATCCAGACAACCGGTGTTGTGGTTGAAATAGTCGTCGTTGCCGACGTCGAGCATGGACGGCCGCCACGGCCGGTCGCCGGCGTACATCAGATCGCGGGGATCATCGGAAACATGGCCTGATCTGGTGTGGTGGGGCGCGCATGCGGCCACCGCGCCGAGCGTGTGAAAGAATTCGTGGATCAGCGAAAATTCCCAATAGCCGGGAAGATCCCCAGATGCCGCGAGCCCATGGCCGGCACACGGTCGTGCGCCGGGCGGCCGGCCGCGCAGATAGAGCGCCACGACGTTGCCGGTCAGGGTCGGCGGCCACGCGCCGCCGCCGCACGCGTGCGTGCTGCTGCCCCCATAGTAGACCGCGTAGATTTTTTCCGGATGATTGAAGCCGGCGGCATTGATTTCGAGCTGGATCTGATCGCGAACGTAGGCGCCGAAGCCCGCGATGGCCGCGTCGGTTCGCGCCAGACGGAAAAAGGAAATATCCAGTTCGCCGTTGCTGGTGTCGAACCGCAGGCGGCGCGTCCCTCGGGTCTGGGCGGCGAACCATTTTTGCGTGGCGGCCACGGAGGACGCAATCGCGCCGTTGGTATCGAGATTGTAATCGATCCCGTCGCTCGGCAGGACATACATCACGTGAATCTGGTAACCGGCGAAATCGTCGGTGCGATCGGCCGTCGATCGTGCCGATGCCGACGTCTGCGCCGGCGCGCCGCAATGTGAAAACACGACCAGCAGAACGGCGGCCGCCACGCTCCTCACCATGAATGTCCGCCGCCGCATGTCGCCTCCCGCACCGGCATCGCGCACACCATGTCTCGGCGAATGAAACGATGGCTCGCAACGCGGATCAGTGGTCGTTGCCTGCGTAGATCCACATCGACTCGGTGTTTGCGGCACGCACAAATCCGAGCTTCTCGAAAAATTTCACCGCCCGGCCGTCGGCGACCAGCATGTGCTGATGAAAGTTCTGGTACCGGTTCTTCAAGCGAAGCATCAAGGCCGTGCCGACACCGTGGCCGTGATACTCGGGCAAGACCAGCAGATGCGGGTAATACACCACGAGAAAGCCGTCCGAGATGGCGTTGCCGAGGCCGATCAGCCGGGAGCCGTCCCAGGCCGACACCAGGGTCTCCGAGTTCATGAGCGCCTTGTGAAGCAGGTCGGGCTTTGCAGCGGATGACCAGCCGTTGGCGCGGTACAACGCCACGATACTGTCGACGCCGATGTCGCGCGTATCGCGGTAGGTGATCGCAGAATGAATCACTTCGTTGCCTCGCATTTCGGCGGTCGATGGATCGCGCGATGCTGGCAGGTGCCCGGAATTTCTTCAACCGCAATGCGTTTTCGGAAAACCGGGATGCCGTCAGGTGCCAAAAAAGGGCATCCTGCGTTTAGCGCTTATCCAATGCTCTTTGGGGATATGCCGCCTTGCGGACATGCCGTGCGGCAAGCTGGCCCATCAACCAGGCCATCAGGCCAAGCGTCGGCAACAGCCCCGTGAGCGCCATGAGGACGAACATAACATCGGTGTCGGCGTCGATCATGATCGAAGCAAGACCAGGCCAAATCATCGCGATCGGAGACCACAGCAACACCGCTTCGATGATCCCAATGCCCTGGCCGCTGTCGACGGCGCTGGAAATCATTTCCGGCGCCAAACCAAACAAGATGGCCGCTGGGACGGACATCGCAACCACGGAAAACCACATCGCCAGCCGGGCAGCGCCAAGCTTCGGCCAAACGCGGCAAACCACGTACAGCGGGACAAAGGCCCAGTTGATCAAGGCAAACTCGGCCGGCAACGAATAGACAAATGATCCAAACCGATATCCAGGCGCGTGCGGCTGAACCAGGCCAAACTTGTACGTGAGATAGAGGATCACGGCATAGAGGCTTGGACCGATCGAAATGATCGCCAGCGCGATCAGCGGAATATTCGTCCAGGCCAGCGACTGACCGCTCGCAACAGACGCGGTGCGCCCTTTGCAATAGCCATACAGCACCGCAAGCAGCATCAACAGCAGAGCCAGATGGCGAGGCCACTCGTTTGGCATTGATGCGTCCGTTGCAAGCGGGCGGTTAAAGCTAAAAAGCCAACTCGTTTTTTGCGCGCTAGGTTTCGTTTCTCGCTGCTGACATCTTTTGCGCGATTTCGTCAATTTTACACATGACGATCTGGGCGCTCAGCATGCCAACCGCGAGCGCCGCGACCGAAACGACCGAACGCTCTTCACCATCCATCCGCACCGTCCAGGTTTTCGGCGCCCACCAAAGCGACGCTTCAATTCCTTTGACGAACATAATTCCCAAACCAAGCATCGCGAACACCAGATAAACATAGCCGGGCCATCGCTTGTGCCAAGCCAAAGTCCTGAGTTGCGGAATGGAGATCCGGTGCGCCGTTGGCCGATAGAGAAATATCCCAAGGTGGCTCGCGGTGCATGCCGCCATGACGACCGACAGCGCTGGCCAGAGTGCATCGGGAAGGTGCTGCATTGGCTTTGGTCGCGTCCGGCAGACTCCAGGTTCAATGGCCCGGTTCACGACCATCGCGATGGCCAAGCCCTGTCCGCTCCGGGTCATGCGCGGACGCCGGCAGCGCAGCAAACCGAGGGCTATTCGATGACCTCGTCGGCCCGGGCGAGCAGGGGTGGCGGCACAGGCAAGCCCAGCGCCTTGGCGGTTTTCAGATTGATGCTCAGCTCGTATTTGGTCGGCGATTGCACCGGCAGGTCGGCGGGCTTCTCGCCCTTGAGGATGCGATCGACGTAGCCGGCGGCCTTGCGGTACTGGTCGATGTGGTCCACCCCATAGGAGATCAAACCGCCGGCGGCGACGAAGGCGCGGTCGAAGTAAACCGTCGGCACCTTGTGTCGGGCGGCAGCCTTGATGATCAGTTCGCGATGAAGCGCCGCGGCGGCGCCCGCCGTCACGATCAGGCCGCCGTCGGGGGAATGTGCGAACGCCCCGATGTCGCGTTCGATCTCCCCGGCGTCACGCATGTTGAAAGGCTTGACGTCCACTCTCAGCGACGGGGCCACGGCCTGGATGGCGGCAAACTGGCTGGTGCCGGAGCCTTCGGCAGTATCCCGAAGCACCGCCGCGCGTGTCAGGTTCGGCGCAATCTGTTTGAGCAGTTCCAGCCACTTCCCACCCATGCTGTATTCGAAATTCATGAACCCGGTGACGTTGCCGCCCGGTCGCGCCAGGCTGTCGACGTAGCCGGCGGCCACCGGATCGCCGAGGATCGGGAACACGATCGGCACGGTGCGCGAGACTTGCAGCAATGCGCCTACGGACCCGGCGCCATGGGCGAGAAGGACGTCTGGTGCGAGCGCGACCAGATCGGCTGCGTGCCGGCGAAGATCGGCGGCATTGGTCGTCGCCCAGCGGATATCGATCCGCGTATTGCGGCCGATATTCCAGCCTGACAACGCCAGAGCCTGCTGGAACGCCCCGACGCGGGCCTGATATTCCGCATCGTTCATTGCCGCGACCAGCAGCACGCCGATGCGACGCACGCGCTCGCCCTGTGCGCGCGCCACCATCGGCCACGCCGCCGCGCCGCCAATCCCCGCGATGAATTCGCGCCGCTTCACTCGATCACCTCGTCGGCAAGCGAAATCACGTCGGGCGGAACGACAAGGCCCAGCGTCTTGGCCGTCCTCATGTTGATGACCATTTCGAACTTGGTCACTTGCATCACCGGCAGACTGGCGGGCTGTTCGCCATTGAGGACACGGCCGGTGTAGACTCCGATCTGGCGATACGCATCGGCAAGATCGGTGCCGTAGCTGGCCAGTCCACCGACTTCGGCATTTTCGCGGTGGGGATAAATCACCGGCAGGGAATGCTTCGCCGCCAGCGCGGCAATCTGGACTCGTCTGGTGAGCAAGTAGGGATCGGCCTCCACCGAGATGGCCCCCACGTTTTGCCGAACCAAATGGGCAAAGCTCGTGTCGATCTCGTTTTCGGTGCCGGCGTTGGCCACGATCAATGTCTTTCCCAGCGCTTGCGCGGCGGCCTGGGCGTCCGCCGAACTGGGGGCGCTGCTCGGATTGTTGGGATTGACCAGCAGCCCAATGATGCCGGCTTTGGGGGCCAGTTTGGTCAGCAGATCAATCCGCTTTGCCGCCATCGCAAACAGCATGAAGTTGACGCCGGTCAAATTGCTGCCCGGGCGGTTCAGGCTCGAAACCAGGCCGAGCGCCACCGGATCGCCGCTGGTGGAAAAAACAATCGGAATGGATGACGTGGCCGCCTTGGCGGCTTGTGCGGCAGGCGGCGAGATTGCAACGATCACGCCGGCACGCAGGCGAACCAGCTCGTCGGCCAGTCCGCCCAGTCGTTCGTACTGCCCGTCCGCCCACCGATACTCGATGGCGACAGTCTTGCCTTTGACATATCCCTTCGCGGCCAGCCCTGCCGAAAACGCATCGACAAATGTTTTGTAGGGCGCCGCCGATGTGCTGCTGAGGAAACCGATCACCGGCATCGGTTGTTGCGCACGCCCCACCACCGGCCAAGCGGCGGCCGCGCCAAGCCCTGCTGTGAATTCCCGCCGCCTCATGGCCGCCTCCAGGCTCAGGAGCCAGCATCGTAACGGCTCAAAGGAGTGCTTTGATAGGGGCTCAAAGCTCACGCCCTGGGCCGCGATCAGGCGCCGCTGCGCACGCGCATGGCGCTGCCGGTCATTGAAATGGTGCAAGCCAAGGCAGGATAATGAAGCAGTCCCATGCTAGCGTCGCCGATGACGCTTGCCCGTGGATTTTTGCGCCTGAGCCCGGGCCGCGGAGCGCTCCTTCTCGTCGCCCGTGAACTCGACCGCGACGCCTTTGCCGACTGCTGACGCCAGTTGGAGCGCATCCCAGTTTGTCAAACGAATGCAGCCATGGGACTCCGTCTTGCTGACCTTGGAAGGCTCCGGCGTCCCATGAATGCCATAGCCCTCCTTGTTGAGCCCGATCCAAACCAGACCCACCGGATTGTTGGGGCCGGGCTTGATGGTGAAGGGTTCGCGTGACTTGACACCTTTGAAGGCATAGTCGGGATTGTAGCGATACGTCGGATTTTTCGCGACGGACGTCACTTTCAGGACGCCGTCGGGAGTCGGTTTTTCCGTGCTGCCCGCGGTCACCGGATACACGGCCAGCAGCGTATTGGATGGGCCGAGCGCCTTGAGGATTTGCTTGGTCTTGTCGATTTCGATGCGCGCGACCTTTCCTTCGAATTTTCCGGCCGACACATTGGCAACCATGATGGTATCGCCGGCCTTGTCGAATTTCTGATCGGGATTGAGTGCAACGAGAAGCTCCGGGCTCATGTGGAACTGCTCGGCGAGCTTCTCTTTCGCGTCGACATAGGACAGCGCCGGCAGGTCCTTCATCTCTTCCATCTTGGCGGGACGTTTTTCCGCGAACGGCCCTTTGACGTCTGCCTCTGAAATTTTGTGCTCGACGATGATGGGGCCTTTGAATGTCTCAGTGAGTTTTTGCCAGACGTCAGCCGACAGACCTGAACTCGAATTCTGGGCAGCGGCGTAGGCGGCAGCCGCCTTGTCGACGTTTTCACCGGATTTGCCGTCGATTTCGCCAGGCGAAAAGCGGGCGCGATCCAGCAGAACCTGCAATTTGACGATCAGCGGATTGAGCCCGCCGGGGGCAGGTTTTTTTTCGCTCCATTGCGCCTCGTTGATCGCCTGGGCGTCGATCGTAGCCGACCAGGCAGGTCCACTCACGATCACCAGTGTCAACGCGATCCAGAATTTGACGCCCATGGATGCACCTTTGTCCCGCTCGAGCCCTGGGTCCGCGGCTTGGGATCTTCGATTTCGCCGGTTGCCCTGTCTGCGACGAAAACAAAGGGCAAAGCGTAAGGTTCCGGCGTCGAGCCGCTGCGCGCGGCCTGGGCCGGCATGACAAAGGCCCGGACATGCCGGGCCTCTGGCGTGGCTTCCCACGCGACACCCGGATTCGGGCTAGGTGGTCTGGTCCGGTGCTGAACTGATCCCTTCATTGATTTCGTTGCGCGCCGAAGCGGCTTCGGATGGATGCGGCAACTCCTTGTTCGCACGGTCCATGATGAGGTGGCGAATAAACCCCGTGCACTTTCCGTCGCGCCAAATCGGTCTCTTCACCACCCCGACCACGATCAGGTCGTTGTCGCGGTCCGCCACGTCGTCCGCCGGGGCGGCCGTCACTGTCTTCACTCGCGCGTTCATGAAAACCTCTTGAACAACGGACAAGAGCCCACTATAGAACAAAACGAGAACAAAGTCAACAGCGGCGAAGCGAGCAGTTGCCATTGGAGGGCATGCGATCCGCATGGGCATCGAGACACTGGGCGAAGCCTGGAATTTGAGTTGGGTCATCCATATCCGCTGTCTCGACGATGGCCGCGAGGGCATGAAGCACCGGCGGCCGTGCGGCTATAAAAAGTATCTCGACCTCGAAACCCTGGTCTGCACGCGGGGGCGGGACTTTCCGCTGGCTCACATCGCGCAACGGCTGCGCTGTCCGCGGTGCGGGTGCCGCCGTGTCGGTGTGATGTTTGGCCCGCCGAGCACGTTCGGACTCAATGCCGCCGCAGCGGCGACGCCGTACCGCGATTGGCGCAATAGAAATAACGGTGATGACTGACCCGTGCTGAAATCCTATGTGGTCATCTGAATGTGCAATCTCTACAGCCAGACCAAGGGGCAGGCGGCGATCGTCGCGCTCACCCGCGCGCTCAAGGACTCGACCGGCAATCTGCCGCCGCTGCCGGGCATCTTCCCCGACTATCAGGCGCCGGTGGTCGCCAACCGGGGCGGCATCCGCGAGCTCTGCATGATGCGCTGGGGCATGCCGTCGTCGCAGAAGGCGCAGCTCGACGCCGCCGGCCGGCGCGCCGACAAATTGCGCGCCAAGGGCCAGCCGGTCGATTTCAGCGAACTCTTGCGGCTGGAGCCGGACGGCGGCATCACCAACATCCGTAACACCTCGAGCCCGCATTGGACGCGGTGGCTCGGCATCGAGAACCGCTGCGTCGTGCCGTTCACCTCATTCAGCGAGTTCAACAAGGCGGAAGGCGGCGACGTGTGGTTTGCGCTCGATGACAGCCGGCCGCTCGCGGTGTTCGCCGGGATCTGGACCCGCTGGACCTCGGTCCGGAAGGTGAGGGAGGGCGAGACCACCAACGACCTGTTCGGATTTCTCACCACCGCGCCGAACGGCGTCGTTGCGCCGATCCATCCCAAGGCGATGCCGGTGATCCTGACGACCGAGCAGGAGATCGAGACGTGGCTGACGGCGCCGGCGGAGGCGGCGCTCAAGCTTCAGCGGCCGGTCGATGGGCTGAAAGTCGTGGCAAGGGGGGTGAAGGAGGATAAGGTTTGATCGCCCCTTTAGAGAGTCAAAAGCTCCCTTTGAAGCGAGGAAAAGATTACGTCTGCGATGCGCCAGACTGGGCTTCCAAGATTTTTCAAGACCGCGGGTAGAGTATCAGAAGATTTTCATTTGTAACGGTGGGGATCAGATGTCGTGGAATGAAACAATAGGCATGCTGGAAGATTTAGCGAAGGTCGCCCCTGTAGCAACCGCGACAATCGCTCTCGTGGCCGCTGTCATCGCGTATTTGGCGATGAGGGTGCAAAGAGATATTGCACGGAAAAGAGCTTCGATCGACTTTTTCCTTAAGACTGAGATGGATGACAAAATTATCGAGATGTACAAAAAGTTCGAAGAGACGACTCCCCGTATTCCGGCAATTCTTTCTAGTCCGACATTTGGGCCTTCATCCCCAGAACACCATGATCTTCGAAAGTTTCTCAACATTTGTGAGCTTATTGCAGTCGGTGTAAATCAAGGTGCGTTTTCAAACCATGTGTCATTGGAATACTGGGGCGATGTTCTTCCGGCCAGTTTCAAGGACGCCAAACTCTATATTGACCACGTCCGGCGTACTCCGGGGATGGGAGGTCCGCTTACATTTCGCGAGCTGGAAAAACTCTGCAAAAAGTGGGAAGGCCTCTAACAGCTAGCTAAAGCCAACCGGCCCACCGTGCGCCACCTGCGACGGCAATCATGGCTGCCAAGACAATTGGCAGTCGCCTATGGTGGCGGGAAAGCGCGAACAACATAACGAGGGCACCTAACCACTTTCCGTAAGATTGTGTGATTACCGGACTAGTCTGCAAGATGCCGCTAATCGTCTCGTCCTTGTTCTTCGGAGTTAACATCACTGCGCCCCTGCGCTGGAATCATCGTCACGGTTACCACCCTTGCGGTGGCGGCCAACTGCGGTGTTACGGCCCGAATACAGTTGGGATTCGATTAGTTCAGCGTTCGGCCTGCGGCTTGCGTATCTGCATCCGCAGGCTGTTCCCTTCTGCTGTCCATGTTTCTGATGTCTTTCGGTACGCCTGCGTTGTCCGCAATCAACCGCCACAGGCGACGAAACGAAGCGGCGCGATAAGGCAGCTTGGTTCGCTCGTGTACGATGATCGGACCGCTAGTCGGTAGCGCGCCGAGCTTGACAAGTTTTGCAAGTTCAGCGCTGACGAGCGCCCCTTCCTTCAGTCGCATGGTGCCTTCAGTGGGATGACGCAGAACTAAATCAGCGTCTACCTGGTCCCAACGCAGCCCCCGCACCCATTTGTCCCGTCCATCAGTAATGTCATCGGGACCAGGCTGAGCGATCGGAATCCACTCGCCGATGACATCCTTCTGATGAAGCCCAAAATCGGTTTGGAATGCCTGCGCCAACGCGATGGATGGTGCGTCGAATTCGTAAGCCTTGGCGATAATGTCTGTAGCCTGTTGCAGCGTAAGAACTTCGGTCCGCTTCGGAAGCGGTTCGAACTTCATCTTGTGCATAATCATCGAAAGGCGCTCGCACTCTCGATCTTCCAAGACCGTAGCGCCGAACCCAAACACCATCCGTAGCATCGTGACGAGTGCGTGAGCCATCGACCTGCCACTCTGAGCCCACGTGTCGTGCCACTCGTTGATGGTGCTCCCTTTTAAGGTCGCGAGTTCGGCTTCGCCGCGGTCGTCCATCACTCGCTTCGTCAGCGAGTCATAATTGGCTTTCGTGGACGGACTGACTTTCTGATACGGCGAGCGGGGGTCG
>Ga0207670_10001040_pt1 | contig 14661 bp, 18 predicted proteins | sample KBSS23HmetaG_FD_184339 | JGI IMG/M metagenome (GOLD analysis project Ga0207670, IMG submission 184339) | Switchgrass rhizosphere microbial communities from Kellogg Biological Station, Michigan, USA - KBS S2-3H metaG (SPAdes) (version 2) | ecosystem: Host-associated > Plants > Roots >... | reverse complement strand
GAAGGGATGGGCGGCAACGGCCCGGTGTTGGTCTGAGCCAGGGCGAGCTTTATCATGATGACCGGCATTACCGCAGCCGCCAGCCAGAGCGGTGCGCGTGGGAGGGGGTTTCTCATGCCCCTAATTTGCTGTGGCGGAAGGCGGGCGTCAACGACGGGTTTTACGGTGCGCCGTTATAGCTGATGACTGAACTGTAAGGAGATACACCCGATGCATTGCGAGCGCGAATTCGATACTGATAATCCCGACGGCGGCGTATCGAATCACTGTAATGTAAGTTCCCCGGTGCGAGCGCCGCACGCAGCTTAAATCCGGCATTCTGCTCGTTGCGTTCAAGCTCATGCGAAGCCAGCAACGAACTGTCCCACGAAATTTCAAGACGTGTATCGTTGATCTTCACTGCTCTCAAATTTGTCGGCGCTGCCGGAGGCACCTGAGGCGGCGTAGTACTTACCGTGAACGTCGTCGTCGGCCCATCGGTCCAGACATTGTTGACCTTCACGGACATCAGTGCCTTCCACGTTCCTACGGGACCGCTTGGAATTGTCCATGTCGCCGTCAGCGTCACGATAGCTCCAGGCGCTACTGTTTGCGCTGGCATACGCGGCGTCCAGTCTGCGCCTGTGTCTATTGATCCAGGGGCAATCGTTGTCATTCCACCGTCCTGAACCACAAGCGCCGTTGCACCGTTCGTCAGCCGTGCCGTGCCGCTAATCGTTGCTCCCGGCGCGAAGGTGGCCGCGTTTAGCGTCGGTGCCGATAACGCGAATGGTCCCGTTGGCGGCGGCGTCGGTGGCGTGTTTGTTATCGTGTTGCTCGGTGTCGAGTCGCCCGCGTTGTTGAACGCCGTTATGTAGAATCGGCTCACGTAAACTGTGTCCAACGGAATCGTGACCGTTGTGCCCGATGTTTCCGTAATAATTGTCGGTGTTAGTTGCGTCCCGAGTTGCTGCCATACCCGGTATCCCAGCAGGTTCGTCCCGGTGCTCGACGATGCGTCCCAACTCAATTGGATCGTCGCCGCATGGAGTGTTGACTGGAGGCAAAGGAGCGAAAGAGCCAAAATCCAGAGCCACGCTGAGCGATATGCGAACCGTGAGGCCGTACGCCTTGCGCTTGTCTCCCGGCAACCGGAAGAATTGAACGGAACTGCCATCCACCACGGCGAGCAACGGTCTGGGGTGTTTTTCATTGTAGGGTGTGAAAATAAACGGGTTCACTTCGGAACCAGACTCCATATCCAGCCGACAATGGCAATCAGAATCCAGATGCCGACTACGGTTCCAAAGACGATCTTGACGCCTTGCGCTGGCAGCTTGGCTTCGTCCTCCCGGCGTTGCTGGCTTGTCGGTTTCATCGTCCGCAGGGTTTCCAGATCAGCCGCGCTCAGTTCGACGAGGTGTTTCACGGGAGAGTTCTAGCAAGCCACACAGCGAATGCGACAACAATCAGCGCGATGATGGCCATGCCGTAAAAGACACGTCGGGCAAGACGGTTCTCTTGTTCGGTCACAAAGCGCGGCCAAGCCGTTGCTGATGGCGCTGGACGGCTTTGTAGTAGTTCAACGCATCGGTCGCCGTGAGAGCATAGCCCACGGTCCAAAAGCAAAGTGTGCGCGCCGCGTGATTGACCGCACTTCCGCTGGCGTCTAGCGCATGAACGAATATGGTTTCCGGTGCCTGATGTGTACCGCTCAGGTTCCCGGTCTGACTCGAAATCTGAACTCCATTTTTATAAACTGCTGCGAAATTGGTAGCCGTTCGAGTTGCTATGTAAAACCCCACCGCATTTGTATCTGCCACGCTCCATTGCAGGCTGACCGTATCGTTTACCTGTGCGTAGGTCGTTCCCGCGAAGTTGGCGAGGCAATACGCGCTCGAATCGCTGCCCGCGTCCGTCGCCCCGATGAAAACCTGCTGCAAGGCGCTCACGTTGCTGCGGCAATAAACGCCAAGATGCGCCGGGGTCGTGAGTTGGCTCATCGTCACCGTGCCTGCGCCAGCGGCAAGCTGCATGTATTTGGTTGCGCCATCGCCCGTAACGCCCGTCGCCTCGGTGTAATCGGTTGCGACGAAGCCATTCGTCGTAATCTGCCCGTTCATATTCGGCAGATCGTGAATCATCGCCATGCGCACCGCCTGAAAGTTTGTCCCGGTGTAGATGCCCATGCTGGCGATCTTCGGGCGCAGACCCCATTGCCGGAGGTGCTGCATCAGCACAACGCTCGACACGTAGCTGGTGCTGGCCACGTCGCTGGAGTTGGTGCGGACCTGATCGCGCCACAATTGAGCTTCGCGATTGTAGCTGTCGAAAAACGCAGCGTTCCCGGTGGAAACAAGCAAGAGCAGGAATAGAAATCTCATGGCGTACGCTTCGACGGTGTGCTAACCGAGCCGTGAACCAGACCATTGGTGAACACGTCGCTTACAAGTTGGAACACGCTCACCGAGGAATTATTTGTATCGATTACCGGCATCACGCCTTCGGAGAAGCAGTAGAGATTTGTGAACGTGAGCACGCATGTTCCGGTTGAAGGTTGCATCACTTGGAGCCATGCCTCGCTCTTGGATGCTGTTGTAACGTTTTGCGGTGCGCCAATGTACGCATTACCTGTCATCACTAGCTTAAAAATTCCACCACGCTTTACCAAGTCGTAATCCATCGCGCTCACGTTCGTTCCGGTCATCGTGAGCGTCACAACATTGGTCGCCGTCGTATCTCCACCCGATGCCGTGGCCGTGATGTTCGACCCGCTCACAGCCCACGTCACGCTCGCCGTGTTCGTGATGTTGACCACCGGGAACACGTTCGTGCCGTTGATGTGCGTCGAGCCAAGCTCTTTGCCCTGTAGCTTGATGCTCTGATTGACCACGAGATTGCTCTGCACCGTCAGGTTCGTGACCGTGAAATTGTTGATCGTGATGGCTTGGGAGATGTTCGTCGAGAATCCCAACCCGCCCGCTCCGTCGTTGGTCAGGATGCCTACGGCGTTGGCGATGCTGGCCACTATTTGACCGGAATCTGCCTTAAGTAATGTGCTGGCTGTTACGGTATCCAAAACCAAACTGTTCGCCACGTCCACCACCCCCGCAGTGCCAGCGGTTAATATAATGTTGCCATCTGTTCCGCTTCCCGTCGCATTGCCAGCAAAGAGACGCAGATCGCCGCCGTCTTGATCGGTTCCTACTCCGGCGGCTGATCGCAGGGTAAGTCGGCCACCTCGACCATCTGTGGCATCACCAGCAAGTACTTCCAAATTCACTCCGTCCGTGAGACCACGTGCAGCCTTTATTCTTTGGGTGGTCTTCGTCGAACCAACGGCATCGTCCAATCCAAGCGTAAAAATATCTATGCCACCGGAAAGTGTGCCATTAAGATACGGCCCACTGCTATCGCTCCACGCCATTGGATTAAATAAAGTCAATGCCGCGTTGGGATTTAGCGAAATGCCTCCAAGCGCCAGGACTCCGATGGTAGATAGGTCTGTGCTGAACAAAAAATTGCCAGCATCCGTAGTGATATTCGTGCCATCGTCGCTAAGCTGCGACGTGCCCAGCGAGTTCGTCCCCGTCCACTTGGTCAGGTAGTTGTTCGTGCCAACGCCGGAGTTCGTGATGCCGCTGCCGCTGCTGGATGGAATCGCCCATGTGAATACGCCGCTGCCATTATTCGAGAGAAATCCACTGCCATTGGTGATGCCGCCGAGCGAGTTTGTTCCAGTCCATTTCGTGACGGTGTTGTTAGTCGCGCCGCCAGGAGGTCCAGATGGCACAGCAGCGCGTACTTGGAAAGCGCACGCCAAGAAAACGGCCAGAGCGATTCGTTTGATTTTCATACCCAGGTAAGTCCGACCGTGTCCCATTCGAGTTGACCGCCTCCAGACAACGGGTACCAGATCGCTCCCAAAGTCGGGTCATCCGGCGCTGCTGGAGGTGCTGCGGCAGTATAGATTTGCTGTGCGCTGCCACCGAACATCCCGGCATCCGGATCGGTCTGGGCTTCGGGGCCTTGCAGGTAGCAGAACGGTTGGGTGACGCAGATTATTTGTTGCAGATGAGTAAAAGGAGTATCTCCTGTCAGTTATGACAGTTCGACAGAGCCTTGTTTGCGCCGTCAACGCCCGCCTCTGCGGACTCTTGCGCACGGTTAAGGAGTCGCCCTGATCGGTCGCCTCCGAATTGATTTAAGTTTTTGGCTGCATTAAGGTCGCGGCTGATCGAAAGCCCGCATTGCGGACACGCGAAAATCCTTTCACTCAACCTGATTTCGCGGATGGCACCACAACTGGAACACGTCTTGGTGGACGCGAAAAATCTGTCAGCAATGATCAGATCAACTTCCTGCCATTTCGACTTGTATTCCAATTGCCGTCGCAATGCTCCGAATCCAACATCGCTGACTGAGCGAGAAAGCCTTCGGTTTTGCTTCATGCCGCTGATGTTCAAATCCTCGATCACGATTCTACTGAACCGCGTCACGAGCATTTTAGTCAGCCGATGTTGGGCTTGCGAGCGAGTATCCGCGATCTTCTTGTGCAGCCGCGCCACCTTCCGCCGAGCGATCTCCCGGCGGTGGCTTCCGCGTTGCTTGCGCGAAAGCTGGCGCTGCCTGCGTTGCAGCAAGCGAAGCTTGCAATGCAGCGGTTTTGGATTGGCGATTACCTCGCCAGTGGAGAGGACGGCGAGCGACTTCAATCCGAAGTCAACTCCGACACTTGGTTCTCGCGTCGTGCTATTTGGCAACCGTTCCTCTGGTGTTTCAATCAGAAACGAGGCGAACCACTTTCCTGACCGAAGGCGGATGCTCACGGCCTTTGCAGTACCGGAGAAGCGCAAGGCTTCACGCATCCGAATTGTCCCCGCCAGTTTTTCGATTTTCAATTTCCTACCACTGACAGAAAACTGAGAAGGATGAGAAAACCGAAAAGCATCATGTTTGAATTTCCGCTTGAACCGCGGAGGTTTGGAGAACTTTCGAAACAGGCGCGTCATTGCCTGATGAAACTGATCGCAAGCCTCATAAACGCAGCGCGCCGAAACCTCCTGCATCCAAGGCGCTGATTGACGCAATCGGACGCATTCCTTCTGGGCGAATTTCCTGGAATACTTCAAGCCGGAATTGCGGCGTTCTCGGTTCCATTGAACAAGGTGATTGTAAACGAATCTGGAGATCCCGGCGGATTTTGCCAGATGCGATGATTGTGCCTCTGTTGGGCGCAATTCGTTTACATGCGCCTTCAGCATGGTTCCTCGACTTTCTTTTCCGTGACCGTCGCTTGAGCGGCAGAGATGTTGATCTGAATCGGACTGATCGGCGCCCCTGGCAGGAACGGTTTGGACGGCATCGGCGGCGGTGCGCTGCCGCGGCCACCTTCGTTGATCGGGGCGTTGTTCACCTCGATCTGAAGCTCCACATTGCGATCCAGCGCCTCAATGAACTTGAGCTGAAGGCCCAAATAACCCTGCCGGATCTCGTCGGGCATGTCCGGGCTCGATGCCAGGAGCGCGCAGCGTTCGGCGGCATCGGAGATCATCGCGGCCGAGGCGAGCATGCGCCCGTTGCCGTAATGAAGCATCCCGACTTGATCCAGAAACCTTCCGACCGTGGCGATGTTGAGCAGATTCTTGGCGTCAACACGGATGAGATTCAGCTCGCGCGCGGCCCGATCCAATCGCTTCGGGGTAACGCCGCCGCGTTTGCGTTTGACGCCGGCTGGCGGATCGGCAATTTCTATTGCTGTAGCAAGATCTTCGGCCATGAGAATTCTCGGATTCAAACGTGAACGCTTTCAACAATGGCGGCAAGTGCTAAAATTGGAGCGTAAGAGATCCGGCCTGCTTCACCTGCTCGCGGAAATGGCATGGGTCGCCTTCAAAGGGATTCCCCATCTGCGCCAAAATCGCCTCCGTTGGCGGAAACGGATGCGGACTTGTCTTCGCTGTCCGATTTACAATCCTGTTCTGCGCCAGTGCCGGCCGGCGGTTCCTCCTGGAGTTGATCCTCACCATTTCGATCAAACCGGCTGCGGCTGTTTCTGTCCATGGCTGGCGGTAGTTTCTCCTGGGCCGTGCTGGTCGAAGGTGAATCTCCCTGATTCAAACCTCGGTTGGGAGTAATCGGGCTCACGTCGATGAATCCATCCTCGCGAAACAGCGTGTGGAAGGTGCGCTCGTCGGATTCCAGACGTTTCGGCTTCTCCACGGCCTCCGGCTTGGTATCGGTGAACGCTTCCATCGCATCGGTGATCACGACATCGACATATTCGCACAGACCTTTACCTGGGCGAACGCGTACGCCGCTGGGATCTGGAATCAGCACCGTGGCATCGCGGTTTCCGGTGGCCGTGGTCGCAATCGATAGACTCACCTCGTCGGTATACGCCTTGAGCACGTCCAGAATGTCGGTCAGACGATTGGCGACTTCCTTCAACACGCGTTTTGCGTAGGAGACCGCCCCGATCCGGCTGAAGATCGCGTTTTCCTGCTCGTCGATGGCTCTGGTCAGCTCCTTTGATGGCACTGACTCGATCGTCCAGTGAATAAACCGGTGCTGGCGATCGATGGCGAACATCCGGACGCTGGCCAGGGCGCCGTGGAGCCCCAAGCTGTCCAGTTTCCATTCCGCCCGCGGCCGTTTCATGACGTGGAGGAGCGAATTGAACCGGACGCAGAGCATTTCCTTCCAGTTCGCGCGGTAAGGGACCGGTACCAGCCGAATAAATCCCAAGTCGACTGGCTTTCGTTCGATCGCCAGGAGTTTCACGGCCTCTTTGCGGATCGATAGCCACAGATGTTTGATCGCATCGAACGAAAGATCGCCGGCGACGAGCTGCAGGCGTTTCAGAAATAACGTTTCGGCCTTCGACAACCCGGGCTCAGGCTCGCATTGGAGTTCCTGCGGAGAGGATTCACCGTCCAAGGGCGATGGCGGGACGTAATCGGGCCATTGAATGTAGCGTTCGAAGGTGATGCCCGGCGCTCTGACAGCGATCTGGTCAAGATGCGCGCGTTTTAACCACCAGCCGCGGTCGTCGCTCGGGCAGAAATCCTTTTTATCCAGCACGGGGACGATCGCGACGTACATCTGCGGGGTTAAATCCATCATGCTCCGGACAAAAAGGATCTCCGCGCCGTCCGGACCCTGGAACGGAAGCGCTTTGATCGGGAGCCGCCACGCCTGCCCGTCGCTGAACTGGCCGTGAACGACCCAGAGCTGCCAGTCGCCGCCGGCGAGTTGCACGCGCACTTTGTTAGCCATTGCACACAGACGATACGCCTGCCAAAGTCGGCGGGCAATGATTCTGCTCATAGGAGCCAGTGGGCATATCGGGCGGGCGTTCCAAACGGAACTGAACAAGCGCCATCTCAAGTTCCGCTGCGTGTCCCGCCAGCAGTACTCCGATTTCGAATGGCTCTATTACTTCCTCAAGGAAAACCGACCGGACTTCGTGATCTGCGCGGCGGGGTTCACGGGAGATCCGAACGTGGACGCCTGCGAGGACGCGAAGGCGGAAACGATCCTTGGCAATGTTGTTCTGCCAACGATCATCTCGAACGCGTGCGCAGCGTGCCGGATTCCGCTGGGCTTCGTGTCCTCGGGCTGCATCTACGACTCGACTCATTGCCATCAGCCACCGGATGGATTCACCGAACGCGATGAGCCGAACTTTAACTTCGTCGGCAAGTGCAGTTTTTACTCTGGTTGTAAGGAATTGGCGGAGCGCGCGGTTCTCCGGTCCGGACGCGCTTGGGCGTGGAGGATCCGAATGCCGTTCAGCGAAGTGCCCGGGCTGAAAAATCTTTTGACCAAGCTCCTGAATTATCCGCTCACCTTCGACAGTCCACCGAACAGTCTCTCGCATCTTGGCGAGTCGATCTCCGCGTGCATCGACATCATGGAAGGCGCTCTGCCGTACGGTGCGTGGAACATCGTTAACCCGGGTGCCGTCACAAACCGGGAGATCGTCGGATTGATCAAGGGCACCTTGGGACTGTCGCGCGACTTCACGTTCTTGGATGAGCTGGAGTTCTATCGCACCGCAGCGAAAGCCCCACGATCGAACTGCGTGCTCTCCTGCAAAAAGCTTCTCGCGGCCGGGATCCAAATGCGCGACGTCAGGGAGGCGCTTGCTGATTCGCTGAAGAACTGGAAGGCGCAATGAAGTTCGCCGTTACCGTCGGCGCCTTCGAACTGGATTGGTTCGTTGAACTTCAAATCTTGAGCCTTCGCCATGTGTTCGGACCGGAGGTTCCGGTTTTGATCAGTGACGATATTTCGCAGCGATCGGCCGAGATCAGGGACCTTGCCTCAAGGTACGGCGTTCACCACACCTGCTCGGAAACGCACCGGTCGCATTTCGCAGGCGACGTCCAGGCCGGCTTGAACGCCCTGGCCTTTGCCGAGGCCCAAGGCGCCGACATTGCAATCAAGGTCAGTCAGCGACTGATTCTGTGCGAACCGGTGGTTGCCGAGATCATCTCCCGGTATTTCGCCGACCCTAACGTGTGGCTGGTTCTTCCTGGGCGCATCCCCCCAGGAACCATCAAACGAGCGGAGAGCCGGTTCTTCGCCAGCCTTTCGACAAACTGCGATGTCGTGGCAATCCGTGTGGGTACAATCTCTCCCACAGAACTCAAGGACGCATACGAGGGGCGTGTTCGGGCAAACCAGATGCGGCACGCCTCGCTCGTGGAGGGCCTTTTCGCCCATCTGATCGATACGCACTTCAATCACCATTTCAAATTTGCTCCGGAACTCACGGTTCCATACCCCGGGCGCGCGCCTTTGTTTTTGCGAAAGTGTCAGTCAGAGCCCGCAGACTACATGAACCACGCCAGCCGGCTTGGTCTAAGCAGCGACGGGCGGGCGGTGTACCTGCAAGAGTGGCGGCAACTTACGCTATCGTACCGCCCATGCCCGACGTTCCTCTGAAAAATCTTCACCTCATCGCCATTTTTCCGTTGCCAGATGGACGCGGGGTTTGGTAGGGTCACAAAGTTCTGACCGAGGCGAGACACTTCGTTCAGAGCTTGCACCTACGGTATCATTCGCGCATTGTAATTTTGCGCCCGGTCTGTGGCTTCGGCCACGGCCCTGGCAGCATCCTTCCCGCTCGATGGGCGGTCTAGGACCGGGCGCAATTCCTCCAAATTATGTCCTTCCAAGCCATGACGTGGGCGATAGACCAAACGCCTCCTGATGCCGAATCGAAACTCATCCTCCTTCTGCTGGCCAATTATTCCGGCAGCGAGAATACGTGCTGGCCGTCAGTTCCGAGATTGGCCCGTGAAACACTGTTGGCCGAACGCACAGTCCGCAAGAGGTTGCACGATCTTTCGGAAGCCGGATTCATCAAAATTACGCCTCGAATCAACCCAACCCACGGCGACGCAGATTCAAACCTTTATCTACTGCTCATGCCCCAGGTGGGGCACGACATGCCCCACGGTGGGGCACACGAGGCCCCAGGGGGTGGGGCACGCCGTGCAGGGAAACCAGTCAGTACTGAACCAGTCAATGAACCTAACACACCGGCAGTTGCTTTTGAGACAATTCGGCAAGCTTTGGTCGACGCCTTCTATCGCCCCGCCGAATCCCCATGGTCCTATCTCGAAGAATCCACTTTGCACGAACTGGTCCTCGGGCGTCCGAAGATCGATCTGGAGTTGCAGATGATCTTGGACTGGCGCTCAAAGCTGGACCCCGCCAAGCGGAAGTTCTTTCCGACGTCGATTCAGTCCTTGCTGCTGAACTGGTCAAAGACCTTGGATCGGGCGCGGCTGTTTTTCAAAGAGCCTGAACCACAGCCCAAGAGCGCCAGAATATTCTGAGCCTGTGACCCTTGACGATCGCATAGCCGCCTACGTTGACGCCTGCGACCCGGCCATAAGCGGGCAGGCGGGGCACAACCGGACGTATTCGGTGGCGTGCAGCCTGGTCAACGGCTTCGATTTGTCGGCCTCAGCCGCATTATTCTGGCTCCGGCGCTATAACCAGCGGTGCCAGCCGCCGTGGAGCGACCATGATCTGGAGCACAAGGTTCAGGACGCGCAGAAGGCCGCTCACGACAAGGCGCGCGGGCATTTGCTCGGAAATGGGCGCGGACCCGAGACAAGAAATGGGGGCAGCGGATCGTATTCGCAGCCGAATCCTGCTCCCACCAAGCCAGCGCCGCCGAAACGAACGCCTGCGGAGCATGCAAGCTGGTGGTTGTCAGGCGCAATCATGGCTCAGGACGAGTTCATTGGGATCAGTCAACTGGCAATTCCGCAAAGCCCCGCAGAAGCCCTGATCACGTTCCTGGAAATGCTCTATGACGGCACGGACAACATCAATGCGGTGTGGGCGTTCATGACGCAGGACAAGAAAACCAGTCCATGTGGCCCCGGCGAGACCAAAAGCCGCGACCAATGGGTGCGCCATGTGCAGGAGCGCGGCGTTCCGAGGTCATTGGCAGGGGTATGGCTGCGGCCAAACCCGTGTCAGCCGGCCGGGAGCGGCAAAGACGGCGCAATAACCGACTCGGACGTCGTGGCGCACCGGTTCGTCCTGCTGGAGAGCGATTCAATCCCGTTGGAGGTTCAGCTCGCCCTGTTTGCAGGCTGGAAACAGCTACCGATAGCCGCCGTTATCCTGTCCGGAGGGAAATCTGCCCATGCCTGGGTGCGCTTGGATGCCGCAAACCAGAAGGAATACTCGGAAACCGTTCGCCGTCTCCTGAATGCCCTGGCGCCGTTCGGCATTGATCCGAAGAACAAAAACCCATCACGCCTGTCCAGAATGCCGTCGGCGCAACGAACCTACGGTGCTGTGGATCTTGGCCTGCAACAGCTTCTTTGGCTGAACCCGGGCAAAGGAAAGCTTTCTTCACAAGATCTGGCCTACTTCGAAGAATCCCTCGAACTGCCGCGCCTGGAAGAGAAGCCTTTCCGCCGGATCGTCAACGAGGCGCTTGTTCGATACGAGTATCTTACGGAGCACAAGAACGAGTTGGGCGTGCCGACCGGGATTGCCGATTTCGATAGGGATACTGGGGGCCTCCACGCCGGACAGATGACGGTAATCGCCGCGGAGACCGGGGCCGGCAAAAGCTCGATCGCTATCAGCATCGCCAACGCCGCGCTCAAAGCCGACAAGCACGTCTGCCTGTTCACGTTGGAGATGGATAACGATGAGATTGCGGATCTCCTGTTCGCCATGCGCGCCCGGGTGCAACGCAGCCATTTCAACACCGGGGAATTCAGCCTGGAAGAGATGCAGCGAATCATCGATGAGGCGCACGCGCTGCGAAACGCGCCGTTTTGGACGTACGACGAATCGGTGATGAACGTCGCACAGATGCGCCAGCGGGTGCTCCAGCTCAAGCGCGACGGCCGAATTGACTTGGCCATCGTGGATTACGCCCAGATTGTTCTGCCGAAGAACGGCGGAACGCCGCGGGAGCAGCAGGTCGCCGAGATCGCGCGCGACATCCGCGCCTTGGCGAAGGATGTTCGAATCCCGATCATCGTTCTGTCCCAGCTCAATGACGAAGGCCGTCTCCGTGAGTCCAGAGTCATCTCACACGAAGCGCACTCAGTCATCGTTCTGGTTAATGAAGAGGCTCACAACCGGGTAATCTTCGACGTGCGCAAAGGCCGGCGCATCCGCAAAAAGCAGTACATGGTCTACTACGATCCAACGACATGCAGGTTTGCCAGCGAAATGCCGATCAGCAGAGCAGACGTACCGCCCGCAGCCGAACAACCCCAGGAACCAGAACAGCATCAATGGAACATATGATCGATTGCATTCACGAAACTACTGCCGAACGGCGGAAGGCAAAGCGTGGCGGAATAGAAGTGATTGCGCTTCAGTGCTTGATCTGCGGCGTCGCCATCCGAGAGGTTTCCAAGAATGGCAGGAACCTAGACGAACTGGATTGGTTCGATCCGTCCATTGCCGAGGCGTTCGAATTCCAGAGGAAGGCCGAATTCGAGCGCCTTCGCAAGCAACGAACCGATGAATACCTGACCCGGACAGGGCCATGGTGGGAGGCGTACAAGGAATATCTCAGGTCAGATCACTGGAGCATGGTGCGCGCAATCGTTCTGGAGCGAGATCAACTGTGCCAGAAATGTTTCCGCGCGCCGTCCGAGCAAGTGCATCACCTGAGCTACGATACGTTCAGCAAGTTCGGGTTCAGTTGCTCGGTAGAATGCGTCGGACTTTGCTGCGACTGTCATTCGGCAATTACTTTGGCCAGTAGAACAACCCCATGAGATCTTACAAAGGCGTCGCGATGCCGCGCCGCGAGCTTGTGCGGCTCATTGGCCGGCGCGGGAACCGGCTCTCGAACAACCAGGCGGCATTCGCGTGGCTGGCGTTGTCCAAGCTTCTGGAGGAGAACTTGTCCGAGAAGGACATTCCGAAATTCGCGGATCTGGCGCATGCGGTTCGGTTCGCGACATTGCTGGCCAGACAACTGCCGATGTAATAAAGGAACCATGAGCACTCTTACCATCACAATCTTCGCCGTCTTCGGAATCCTGGCATTCGCAGGAATGTGGTTATTTTATCGAGCCGGATACAAAGACGGACGAAATTCCAAGCAATGAACCTCGACCATCCAACCGCCCCTGCCGGCCAGATGACCGTCGAATCCTTGACCGCGGAGATTGAGGACGCCACGGAGAGTTTCCGGCGCCTCAACGATTCTCGGCCGCCGAGTGTCCGGCGCGTGGAATCAAAAGGCCACGTCATCGAATACCTCTACGCAACACTTCCGCAGCCTTTGGACGAAGAACTACTTGGCTATCTCGCTGACCGAATTGATCGCCTTTACAAGTTCCGCGCCCATCTCATCGCCAAGTGGCATTCCGAAACACCGCCATGTCCCTCTTCCTGACCCCTAACCCCGTCTGGCCAGCCGTCTTTATCTGCCCCGCCAGCTGGCTCCCGTACTTCGATTCCAAGGACGAATGCCTCCAATCACTCCAGAAACGCGGGCCTTCTTGCACCGTAAAACGCGTCTGGCTCTGCGATCATTGCGGCGGCTGGCACGCGATCACGAGTGCTCCGGATCCGGGCGGCGCCACGTCGGGGACCACCAGGACGCAGAAACATGCCGGGGATGATGAGTGATTTCTTGACAAGCTTTCGCCGGTACGCGATTCGTTGAACTTGAATCTTTCGTCGAACGGTGTATCATTGGCTCGGTTTTGCTAGTCGTGGCCGGGGCCTTCTTCCGCGCCGATTCCTCGAAAGATTCAACGGCGAGCAAAACCATGTACGAATCGGCCTACAGCGAAAAGCTCCGTGACCCGCGGTGGCAGCGGAAACGGCTCGAAATCTTCCAGCGCGACGACTTCAAATGCCTCAATTGTGGGGACGACAAGAAAACACTCCACGTTCATCACTTGGCCTACAGCAAGAATCCATGGGACTGCCCTTCCAACTTGCTGGAGACGCTCTGCCAACCGTGCCACGATCGGCGATCAGATTTTGACGAATTTTGGGGCGAAAGGCTCACCATACCAACGGTTGCGATCTTTGCCCTGTTCCGATTGTTCGAAGTCAACCCGCCGTCTCTGGCGGATGAAAACTCCCAACTCCGTAGAATCATTCTCAGGGATGTCCTCCTGAAACGCGCCGCGAACGGCGAATTCAAGCTCACCCAGAAGTTCTACGACCATTTTCCTCCTGTGGAGAATCATACCACAACCCTATCAGGACCGGGCCTTACGCCTCTGGCTCACACGATTACACGTGACCCGGCCGCTGAATCACCCCAGGCAGTAGCGCAGCCCGACCTGGGAGCGACAGCTCGTTCTGTGTCGCCAATATCGATGCCTATTCCAAATGGGGCCTCTGCCCCGGATTTGCCCGCATCGTAATCACTTGAACCGTGCCCGGGTTATTGGGCGGACGCCTTGATGGGAAAGTGAGCGTCGCAAGGTTTAAGAACTTCTCCAGCAAAACATTCTGGAGAAGTCGAAAGATTTCCTGAAAACCGAGGTCAGGCTCTTTTTGTTCTCCGAGCAACATCGCTCCCGCAGAGAGACCGCCAAGAGAGCGACAGCGCCTCCAAGAATTGTCGGTTGACGATCTCCAAAATCAGATGTAAATGCCTGATTGAAGGCTGAGTCGCGCACAGACCCACGTATCGTCGGGCGAGCACCTGCCGGCACCCCCCGCTCATCCCCGCCCGGTTCAAGAGACAGTAACAGGCTCATAGAGTGTTGATTCCCAACGACTTACGCATGGTCAAGCCATTGCCGGGTTGCATACATTAGCAACGCTTATGAATGTGTGCCTCATTGTCCCATCATGTCTTGTGCACGCTTTTTGGACACAATTGACAGTGGTCCACATGGCCACTGTTCTCCCTGTTCTCATGCCGTGGTTGGCACAATAGGCAACCGTTCGACTTTGAAGGGATAGGCGAGTTGATATGCTGAGCCTTGGGACGCGAGTAGCGCGACAGGTTCAGGATACACCCGTTGGTTGCGGAGGCGGTCGTAATGGACTACCTCCGGTGACGAACGGTGAGCGACGCGGTTGCCGTAGGTTGGCAATCGTTAGCTCACCGACCCGGAAGTCTTGGCTGTAAGCACTGACAACCGGGCCGCGCGAAGCGACTAAGGCGCGTCTAGCTTGACCGTGAAGCAACCGACAGTCTTG
>Ga0207670_10001038_pt1 | contig 14668 bp, 5 predicted proteins | sample KBSS23HmetaG_FD_184339 | JGI IMG/M metagenome (GOLD analysis project Ga0207670, IMG submission 184339) | Switchgrass rhizosphere microbial communities from Kellogg Biological Station, Michigan, USA - KBS S2-3H metaG (SPAdes) (version 2) | ecosystem: Host-associated > Plants > Roots > Rhizosphere... | reverse complement strand
AACAAACCGTGAGGTTGATCCCACTGGGTGCAAGCGAAGCTGGAAGTTTATCCTGAGCTTGCCGAAGGGCTTCGTAACCGGCCCGCAGGGATGCCTGCGCTACTGAAGAGATGCGTGCACTACCAAGAATCAGCCTGTGAATACTGGACCATTTGTTAACGACTGGCTTCGGTTGCTCGCCGTGCTGGGAATTGAACTGGGCGCGCTCACTGCGGTCTTCGCCTTGCTCCAAAGAGCCACGGCTTATCCGCGCGCACGACGGTTGTCTTGGCGGGCGGCGCTGGTCGGCACGATTTTCGTCGTCGGGTTTGAACTCGCCGGGGTCAGTCAATGGATGGCGGCTCGGTGGCCGGCCGATTCGGCGGCCACTCGCCGGGTGACCATTGTTTCGTCGAACCTGGACCCGGCTCCCCAATTCCGTCTGCAACCGGCCGGTTTCTCGGAAACTACGGCCGGTTACGATCTCCGTCCTACCATTCCTCCTTCTCACATTGCTCCGCCGAAGTCGGTCTGGTGGCCTGCGTGGCTTTGGTTGGCAGGAATGATACTCCTGTTCGGCCGCATGGTGGCGGCTCGTGTGGTGTTTGCCATCGGGCTGCGGCGACACCGTCGCTTCTGTGATCCTCAAATCGCGCGACGCGTTTTGGAGTTGGCGAAGCTGCTGGGGCTAAGTCGCCGAATTCGCGTGTTCCAATTGGATGAATTGCCCGCGCCCATTTCTTATGGCGCGTTTCGGGCCGGCATTGTGCTTCCCGCACATTTCATTCGAGACAACGACGAAGCGAGCCGCAATGCCATGCTGCTCCATGAACTGGCCCACGTCGCGTCGCGGGATGCCCTCTGGCATGCGCTCGGAGACCTTGTCGTGGGCTGTTTCTGGTGGCATCCGGCCGTCTGGTGGATGCGGCGCGAGATGGAATCAGCCTCGGAATTGGCGGCCGATGAAGCCAGCGCGGCGATTGAGAATGGTCCGCGAGTGCTGGCCGAGTGCCTGGTGCGAATGGCGCGAAGGCTGACCGCGCCGGCCGGAGCGGGCTGGCAGGGAATTCAGGGGAACCGTTTCCGCTCGCCCGTGGGCCGGCGGGTGGATCGATTGCTGGAACTCGGTCCGGCGTCGTCTGCCAACAGGGCGGCCCGGCGCTGGGTCGAGCGTGCGGTCGTGATGTTGTTGCTGGCAGGCATGGTCGTGATCGGTGGACTTGTGAGTCACCGTCAGGCCGGGGACAGTTTATCCTGGCGGACATCGTGGAACGCGTCGTTTGGTGGATTGTTTTTGTCTCAGTTGGCTGCCGCGGAACCGGAGTTATCGTCGAGAGCACCCGAAACTGCTCCGGTTGACCCGATCGAGTGGAGTCCATGGAGCGCCGCCGCCGTGGCCGAGGCCCGTTCGCACGGCCGTACGGTGCTGGTCCATTTCACGGCCGACTGGGCATTGGATGCGGCGGCGAACGAAAAGATTGCTCTCGACGTGCGCGAGGTGCGGGAGCGGCTGCGAAGTTTGAACGCGGCATCGTTGAAAGCGGATTGGACCACGCCCACCAACGCCGCCATCGAAGCGGAACTCAATCGATATGGAAAAGTGAGTGTGCCGTTGACTTTGGTTTACGGTCCTGATGTGACCATGCCACCCGAAGTTTTGCCCAACGCCCTGACGCCGGAGATGGTTTTGGCGGCGCTGGAGCGGTCCACCGCTACACGCGTGAATTCGACGACAACGACAAAAACGGCGAGTCCGGCCACCGTGTCGGTCCCACAAGTATCCACCGTTCTATTTGAGGCCAAAGCGCTCTACGACGCCGGAAAGCTGGCGGAGGCGAAGGCGAAATTGACCGCTGTTCTCAAGGATGATCCGAGAAATGAAGCTGCCCGGCATTATCTAGCATTGATTGATAAGGCACAGTCGGCGCCTAAAACCGTAACTCCTTCGGTGAATGATAACGCCCGGTTTATTTCGGGCTCCGGCGTGATATTTACGAATCTGCAGCCGCCGTTTCCTCCGCCTGGTCCCCAACGGCAGATCTCGGATCAATTGGATTCTATCCGGATAGCGTCCTTCGGAGGAATCATGCCTCTGTCGGCGACCGTGTTGAAGCTGGTGCGAGAATCGCGTTCCGCCGATCCGAACGGGCAGGGCATCAACGTTATGATCGAAGATTTTACCCAAGGCGGCAGTCTCTACCGATCGAATGATTTTACGCGATCTGAACGGATCGAACCGCTGCTTATTTGGCGGGATCTAAAGTCCGTTAACATTCGGATCCATCCGCCACTGCACGACGTGACCTTGAGGCAATTACTCGAGGCCATTGTCAAAGTGGCTTCCGAACCCATCCAATATGCGGTGCATGATTACGAAGTCGTCATTTCATTTCGAACACGTCCCAGCCTGGAATCACTGCAGGTTGGCCCTTCGAAGGTGTCGATGAACGTCACGGTGCGGACCAATAGTGTTCCTGCAAGTGACGCGCTGATTACGCCCGCTTCGAAAAAGCTCGTCGAAGCGGAGGCGCTCTACCATGCCGGCTTGCTGACCGAAGCGGCGGAAAAATTTGAGGCCATCTTGAAGGAGGATCCCAAGAGCGAAGCGGCACGACATTATCTTTCGATGATTCAAAAGGCGCGGTCCAGTCTGCCGGCTACGAGCAAACGAGCCCTTTTGTATGAGCGCCTGGATGCGCTCCGCCTCGACACCTTCGGAGGCACGTTGCCTTTGTCCGCTATCGTCGAGAAACTCGGACGGGAGATTCGTGCCGCTGTTCCTTCGGGGGGCGGCATGAACTTCCTGATTACAGAGAAGAAGCAGGAGAGCGATGATCTGTCATCAATTGTGGTTCAATTGGAACCGCCCTTGCGCGGTGCGACCGTTCGGCAGATTCTCGATGCGATGGTGAAGGGGACGGGGGAATTGATTCGATACAGTGTGGAAGACTATGCGGTCGTATTCACCCGTGCGGTGCCGTCATTGGTTCAACCGGCGCCTGCGTTACACACGCGATGGTTCAAGATAGATTCCAAGACTTTCCTGCGAAGCATTCAAGGTTTTGACTCAGGAGCGGAGGCCAGGCGAAGCGGCGGTGATGGAGGGGTTCAAAGTGCTTTCGGGGGCGCCGGTCATGTGACCGTGGTCACTTCACTCGATCAGATCATCATCGCGGCTCGACAATTCTTCACGAGTGCCGGTGTGGATTTTACATCGCCAGGAAAACAGCTCTTCTTCAACGACCGGCTGGGCATGCTCATGGTGCGGGCGACGTTGGAAGATTTGGATGTCATCGAACAAGCGATCCAAGTAATCCATACCCCGCCTCCCCAAGTTGTCATCGAAGCAAGGTTTTGTGAAATCCCGGCCGAGGAGCTATCGCGACTGGGATTCGATTGGATGCTGGGCAATACCCTAGCGGAATCCAGGTCGACCCCGGCGACGAGCAACGGCTCGAATGATATTGATTTCGGCTTGCCCATGCCAGCGACCAATTCTCCGTCGGCCGTGAAGGGAATCCTGACGGCGCGCCAGGCCGAGGTCGTCCTCCGGGCGCTGAGTCAAAGGTCGGGCGTGGATATTCTCGCTACGCCAAAGGTCACCACACTTTCCGGACGCCAGGCCCAAATCAAAGTCGTCGACATCCGCTCGGTGGTGACCCACCTGGCGCCACCCGACTCAACCAATGGGAACGCCGCGATGCCACGGCGTCGGGGTGGCGGTCGCGGCGACGGGGGAGAGTTTGAACTTGTGCCGGTGACTGAGCTATTCGAATCAGGGCCCGTTCTTGATGTTGTTCCTTACGTGCGGGCAGACGGTGTTACCATCGAGTTGACCCTCATTGCCACCGTGAAGGAGTTCATGGGCTATGATTTGGAAACGCCGCCTACGCGCATCGACAACTCACCTGTGAGATCGCCGAACCCGGCTTACCAAGGGGTAACGCTTCCACCCATTATCGGGCCCGACCTGAGCCGGGACCGGTCTCGCGTGGGTTCGGGTCAACCGGTCGCGCAGGTGGAGCCAAAGCCGGTGTATCGATTGCGACAGATGGTCGCGCCCGTGCGTGTCTGGGACGGCCAAACGGTCGTGCTATCGGGCGGGGTGGATAAACTGGACCTCGTGCGGAGCAAATCGGCGCCGGTACTGGGCGATCTGCCATTGCTTGGAAGATTGTTTCGCACGGAGCATGCGGAGAAGCAGCAGAAGAAACTGGTGGTTCTCGTGACCGTGACCATCATCGATCCGGCCGGGAATCGGGTCCATGAGCCGGGAGACATTCCGGCCGGAGTTCCTGTTCAGCCGGAAAGACTGAAATAGTTGGTAGGCCTTGCCGCGCTGCGGCAAGGCCCGTCCGCGCAGCAGCGGACGGAAAGCATGTGCATACACGCTAGGGAGGGTGACCGGCTGGGTCAGGGTGCACGAAAGGTGCGCGCCGCTGGAACGCGGCGCGGGCCGGCGCAACGCGCCGTGCCCCACCCTCCGGCGCGCCGCCCGCGGGGGCGCCTACCTTGAATCTCAGTTTTGTATCGCCATGCGTCGTGCGCTAGGGTGGAATCACGGCCATTTAACACCTTATAGCCATCGCCTAATTCGTAATGACGACTTCAGCTCCCGTTTCGCCCGCAGCCAATCCCGCCGATGCCGATCTTCAGGCCGTTCATAGTCTCAAAATCTCCTGCGGCAAAATCAAAGCCGAACTGGCCAAGGTCATCGTGGGGCAGGAGGACGTCGTCGAAGAGGTGCTCATCGCCATTCTGACCCGAAGCCATGCTTTGCTGGTCGGTGTGCCGGGCCTGGCGAAAACACTGCTGGTCTCGACCCTTTCGCAGACGCTGCATCTTTCGTTCAAGCGAATTCAGTTCACGCCGGATCTCATGCCGAGCGACATCACGGGCACAGAGGTGATCTTTCAGGACCAGGCTACCGGCACTCGGGAGTTCCGATTCCTAAAGGGCCCGATTTTCGCCAACATGATCTTGGCGGACGAAATCAACCGGACGCCGCCCAAGACCCAAGCCGCGATGCTGGAGGCGATGCAGGAGCGCAAGGTCACAGTTGGCGGCATGGATTACAAGTTGCCGGAGCCGTTCTTCGTCCTGGCCACGCAGAATCCCATTGAGCAGGAAGGAACCTACGCGCTGCCCGAGGCGCAACTGGACCGTTTCATGTTCATGATTCATGTGGATTACCCAAGTGTGGATGAGGAACTGCAGATCATGAAGATGGCTACGGGGGTGGGAGGCGAGAAGCCGACCGCGGTGCTGACCGAACAGGAGATTCTCGATCTTCAACAGATTGTGCGCCGGATGCCGGTGGCGGAACACGTTTACTTGTATGCCGAGAAACTGGTGCGAGTGACGCGGCCGAAGACGAGCGAGGCGCTCGATTTTTGCCAGAAGTGGCTGACGTGGGGCGCGGGGCCGCGCGCGGGGCTGAATTTGATTCTGGCAGCCAAAGCGCGGGCGATGCTGACCGGGCAGTTTTATGTGAGCTGCGACGATGTGGCCTCGGTGGCGCAACCGATTTTCCGGCATCGCCTGATTCCCAATTTTGCGGCGCAGAGCGAAGGGGTGACGGCCGATGATATTACCCGGCGAATCCTGGAAGCGGTGCCGAAAGATGAATCGTTGAAATGAAGTGTGAAGTCAGATTTACGCCTGTGAGATTTTGCCGAACGGGGCCAAAACGAACCGCCTCACCCCTCACCCCGGCCCTCTCCCCATTGAGGGGAGAGGGAGGCGCGCAGTGCGCTTTTGAGATTTGTGCACACCAACGCGCGGAGATATCGCGTCGAGATTCGATTGCGCGTCGGGGGGAAGCGATCCGTCAAAATTGGCCGTGCGTCGCCGTTGAAAAAGCTGTTGCATCCTCAGGCGCACGGCGTGTCGATGCGCTACCTGCGCGCACGAGTGCATTCGAAGTTACACGCGCGCCAAACGCGACTCCCTCTCCCCTCAAAGGGGAGAGGGCCGGGGTGAGGGGTGAGGCGGTTCCGACGCTCGTCCGTCCGGACGCGCGCCGATCCTTTGCATTCTCAGTTGAAGCTTTTGATTTTCGGAGATCGACTCCAGTAATTCTTTCAGCAACCCGGCCAGGTTCTGCTTCCTGAGAGCATGGCAACTCCTGATTACAACGAGCTGCTGGATCCAGTAACCATTTCCCGCGCCGAATCCCTCGGACTAAACGCCCGCTTCATCGTCGAGGGTTACATGGCCGGCGAACATCGTTCGCCTTACCGCGGCTTTGCCATCGAGTTCGCCCAGCACCGCGAATACACCCAGGGCGATGATGTCCGGCATCTCGATTGGAAGGTTCTCGGTCGCACCGATCGTTATTACATCAAACAATACGAGCAGGAGACCAACTACGTTGCCAATATCCTCCTCGATGGCAGCGAGTCCATGAAGTACGGCTCCGGCAAGCTGACCAAGTTCCAATACGGCAAGGCCATGGCCGCCTGCCTCGCTTACCTCGTCCTGCATCAGCGAGACGCCACCGCCCTCGGTTTGTTTGATGTGACCGTGCGCGATTATGCGCCGCGTTCGGATAATCTGGGCACAATTCACAATCTGATGGCCCGCCTCGCTGCCTTTGATCCAAAGGAACAAACCAGCATCGCGGCCGTCCTCCATGAAATGGCCCGGCAGGTTCGCCGCAAGGGCATCGTCATTCTGATTAGCGACTTTTTCGATGACGAAGCCCGCATCCTCGAGGGCATCCAACACCTTCGTTTCGGCGGTAGTGAGGTCGTCGTGTTTCATCTCATGGACCCGTGGGAATTGGATTTTCCATTTACCGGACAGATCGAATTCGAGGGTCTGGAACAGATTCCCAAGTTGCAGACGCGGCCCGCGGAGATTCGAAAGAGTTACTTGCGGGAGGTCCAGGGTTTCCTCGAACGTTTGCGCGGCGGCTGCGAGCGGAATAATTGCCACTACACGCTGGTGAACACCGCGCAGCCTTTGCATGAAGTGCTGAGTGCGTATCTGGCGTTTCGATTGCGGACGACGACCCGGTAGGCGCAGGCGGTCTGTGGCGCCAATAGCGCACCGTCGCTCACCCAGTAGCGCCCGCATCCTTGCGGGCCGGTTACGAAGCCCTTCGACAAGCTCAGGATCAACTTCCAGCTTCGTTTGCACCCCGCTGGTGCACCTTTTGCGTTCGTTCCACCTTTCTGGTGTATGGGCGGCAGGGATGCCGCCTCACCGGCCCGCAAGGATGCGGGCGCTACGGCTAATTTGGTCTGTCGATTCCTGTCCGCTTCTGTTATTTCCTTCGTAACAATTGCCGAGTTTTGACGAAGAACGTAGGTGATTTCGTTCCTTTCGACATGAGTTCCAGTTTCCAGCTCTGCCCACGTTGCGGCGCCCCGAAGTCCGCGGCCCTAGCTGGGAATTGCCCTAATTGCCTCATTGGACTTGGTACCTGCGACGTCGCGATCGATCCGGAGCCTTCGGAATCGGCTGCTTCGGAAGCGGCTCCCCGGCTGCGTTACCTCGGCGACTACGAGTTGATCGAAGAGATCGCCCGCGGCGGCATGGGATTGGTCTATCGCGCCCGGCAAATCAGCCTCAATCGAATGGTCGCCGTGAAGGTCTTGTTGGCTGGCCAATTTGCCGACGAGAAATTTATCCATCGCTTTCGCCGGGAAGCCGAAGCCGCCGCCAGCCTGAATCATCCGAACATCGTTTCCATTCACGATATTGGCGACCACGAGATGCAGCCGTATTTCTCGATGGAGTTAATCGACGGGCGCAGCCTCGCCGACCTGGTGCGTGAGACGCCGCTGCCGGTGCGGCAGGCGGCACAACTGCTCCAGACCATCGCCGAAGCAGTTCACTTCGCCCACGAGCGCGGGGTGCTCCATCGGGACCTGAAGCCGTCCAATGTGCTGGTCGACGCCCAGGGCGTGCCACATATCACCGATTTCGGCCTGGCGAAGAAGGTGGAATCGAGCCTGGGGCTTGGTGCCGATCGCCCGTCGAAGGCGGCGCTGGCCGATTTGACTCTTACGGGCCAGGTGCTGGGCTCGCCCAACTACATGCCGCCGGAGCAGGCGAATCCGAAGTGGGGGCCGACCACGGCGGCGAGCGATGTCTATTCGTTGGGGGCGATCCTTTACCATTTGCTGACCGGGCGGCCGCCCCACCTCGCCGATTCGGTGGCGCAAACCTTGCGACTGGTGGTGGAGGGCGATCCGGTTCCGCCCCGTCTGTTGCATCCGGTCCTTTCGCGGGACATCGAAACCATTTGCCTCAAGTGCCTGGAGAAGGAACCGGGCCGTCGCTATGCATCCGCTCGGGAACTGGCCGACGAACTGGGCCGGTTTCTTCGGGACGAACCCATTCGGGCCCGGCCCATTGGACCGCTGGGCCGGCTTCGTCGCTGGTGCCAGCGGAAACCGGCGCTGGCCGCGTCGTTGGGCGCCGGTGTATTCCTGTTGCTGATCGTTGTCATTGGATCACCCATTGCGATGGTGCGCATCGATGCCGAGCGGAAGCGGGCGGAGTCGGCACGGCAAAAGGAATTGGCGCTGCGGGTGCGGGCGGAAGGCGCCGAACACGAAACCAGCCAACAGCTATACACGGCCTTGCTGGAGCAAGCACGGGCCACGGTGCGAAGTGGGGAGATCGGCCATCGTGTGCGCGCTCTTTCCGCCATCCGACGCGCGGCCGCCATTTCGAACACGGTAGAACTGCGGCGCGAGGTGTTTGCCGCTCTGGCCCTGGGCGACTTGGAATTCGAGCGGCAGCTTCCCTTTCCGGCCGGATTTACCCTGCGGTCGCTGGACCCGATGTTTGAGCGAATCGCCGTTTGTCGGGGAACCCAGGCCGTGGAAATTTTGTCCGTCTCCGATCAGAAGCTGCTGGCCACGCTGCCCGCTGCGACCAACCGGCCAGTGCACGTGGCGGAGTGGAGTCCCGATGGCCGGTTCCTGGCGATCAAGCGGGATCACGACGGGATTGGTTTCCAAGCCGACCTCGAATTATGGGACGTGACCAAGCAAGAGCGACTATCGATTCATCGCGGTGTTCTCTGGGGAATGATGTGTTTTCATCCCCAGAAATCCTGGTGGATGATCGGAAGTGCGGAGAAGGACGTCGTTATTCTGGATCTTGAAACGGGCCGCGAAATTCGCCGCTTCCAACTCCCGGGTAAAGTCCACACGGTGCAGTTCTCGCCGAAGGGCGAGCGCTTTGCGGCCGTGCACGGCGATGCCGAAAGATATTGGAATGTCTCCGTCTTCGACGCGACGAACGGAACCCGATTGGCCTTTCGCGTGTTTCCCTTGGTGGCGGTATCTCCGATCCGCTGGCATCCGGACGGGCGGTGGATAGTGGTGCCATTGGGCAGCGGAGCGGTTCATTGGATGGATTCCGCCACGGCAGAAATCGGAGAGATCGGCACGCACAAGGCGGAAGCGACCGTGGCGGTTTTCAGTCCAAGTGGAGATTATCTCCTGACCAGCGGCTGGGATCGTGAGCTCAATTGTTTTGACGGACACACCCGACGGCGGCTTTTCGCCATCCGGGAGAACAGTTACGTGGCGCGGTTTCGGGCCGACGGCGGGTCGTGCGCCCTGGTTACGGACGCCGGAGTCCGGCTTTACAAAGTGGCGCGTCAATCAGGACATCGGGAACTGCCGGGAGATTTGGGCACCCGGATGCGGCATGTTGCCTTTTCCCCGGACAGTCGGTGGTTGGCAGCATCCTTCGAAAAGAACGTCGCAGTTTGGGACCTGCGCAGTGAAGCACCCCCCGCCTTGGATGAATCCGCCTATGAGGCGCATTTTTATTTTAGTTCCGACTCGACGGAATTGTTCGGCAGCCGGAACAACATCCGCCAATGCAGTGGATTTCGCTGGCGGCTGCATCCATCCAGCAATGCAACGACACGCCCGACCATTGAACGGCTTCCGCTCGCCAGTCCGCCGGATTTTTTGTTCCTGTCGATTTATTCCAACCAGGTTGTATTTACCACTGAGCGCGGTTCGCAGGTTGTTTCCCGCGACCTCGTGGACGCGGTACCGGATGACTGGACCAAAACGACCCCAGGAGTCAGTGCCGTTTCGCAGGACGGACGCTGGCTGGCCATCCGGCGGCCTTACAGCGCCTCGGTCTACATTTACCGCCTGCCCTCTCTGGAGCGTGTGGCCAAGCTGGAACATCCGGCCAGCATCTCCAATATCGGGTTTTCGCCAGCCAGCGATGAATTGACGATCTGCTCGAAGGCCGGTCTGGCTTTCTTTAGTACTGCCTCATGGCAGCAGACGGGCGTCGCCACCAACCTGGCCGCGGGCGGGATCTTTTATCAGCCGGACGGCAAGTCATTGTGGCTGCGTCGCTATCAGGAGTCGGGCTTGTATGACAGGCGCACGCTTCAGCCCAAACTGTTGGTGTCCGAAGAAATGGCTCCTTGGCATGCGAGCGCGGACGGCAAACTGCTGGCGGTCGGAATCGAAGGGCGGCGTTTGCAGATTTGGAACATGGAGGAGCTGCGAGCGATTTTCCGCGAGTTGAACATCGATTGGACTGACTGAACCCGTATGCCGTGCGGAAAGGCGGCAACGTCGTGGTGAAGTGGAGCGTTTGGTAGGGAATGGGCGACCGGACCCGGGGCGCGCGTAGCGCCCGCATCCTTGCGGGCCGGTCACGAAGCCCTTCGACAGGCTCAGGGCGGGCTTCCAGCTTTGCTTTCACCTACGGGTTTGTAACGCTTTAACGCCGGACGTCCAACTTTTGAACTTCCAACGTTCAACATTCAACTACTGCATGAGTTCAATGTTCAGGGTTCGACGTTGAGCGTTCAAAGTTGAATTCGGCTCACACCACTGGGCGCACCTCCTGCTTTCGTTTCAGCTATTCGGTGCATGGGCGGCAGGATGCCACCTCACCGGCACGCAGGGATGCGTGCGCTACAGATGCGCGTCGGGCAATCCAAAATCGCAATTCGCAAATCAAAACTCCAAAAACTCCCTCGCCTTGACCTGCCGCTTGTGGCTAGTCTGCCCGCCCTGAATCGGCGCTGAATCGCCGACTCAACGATTGATTTCGCCGCCATGATGACGAGCACGCAGATTCGCCAGTCGTTCCTCGACTTCTTCAAGTCGAAACAGCACACCATTGTCCCGTCTTCCTCGCTGATGCCGGACAGTCCAAACCTGCTCTTCACCAATGCCGGCATGAACCAGTTTGTGCCCATCTTCCTTGGGCAGAAGAAAGCCGATGTGAGCAAGTGGGCGGGGGTGGTCCCGGGGAGCGATACCCGGGCGGCCGATACGCAAAAGTGCATTCGCGCGGGCGGCAAGCATAACGACCTCGATGACGTCGGACTTGATACGTATCATCACACGTTCTTTGAGATGTTGGGCAACTGGTCCTTCGGCGATTACTTCAAGAAGGAAGCGATCGATTGGGCATGGGAACTGGTGGTGCAAACCTGGAAATTTCCGCCGCAGCGCCTGTATGCGACGGTCTACAATCCGGACCGGTCGCAGAATGATCCCAGCGAGTTTGATCAGGAGGCGTGGAACTATTGGGCGGAGAAATTCCGCAGTGTTGGGCTCGACCCGGCGGTGCACATTGTCAACGGGAACAAGAAGGACAATTTTTGGATGATGGGTGAGACGGGTCCGTGCGGCCCGTGTTCGGAGTTGCACGTGGACCTCACACCGGCGGGCGACACGAAAGGTGAGCTGGTCAACAAAGGCAGCGCGGAGTGCATTGAGATTTGGAACCTGGTCTTCATCCAGTTCAACGCCAATCCGGATCGAACGTTTTCACCTTTGCCCGCGAAGCATGTGGACACCGGCATGGGATTCGAACGGGTGACCAGCATCATCCAGGGGACAAAGAACCTGACGGACTTTGCCAATGCGCGGATTTCCAATTACGAGACCGATGTGTTTCGGCCCATCTTTGATGCGATTGAGAGGCTGAGTGGGAAGAAGTACGGGTCGACCCGGCCCAGCGCGACACGGATTGTTCGGGAAGGCGATAAGGACAAACAAGTGCCCGCGGCGGCCAATCCGACGGAAGCGGCGGACGTGGCGTTCCGCGTCCTCGCGGATCACATTCGGACGCTGACTTTCGCGATCGGAGATGGGATCCAGCCTGGGAACACCGATCGCAAATATGTGCTTCGGCGGATTCTTCGACGGGCCGTGCGCTATGGACGGTTGTTGGGTTTTCACGAGCCATTCTTTTACAAACTGGTCGACGTCGTGGTGGAGACGATGGGGGACATTTTCCCGGAGATTCGCAGCCGCCAGCGGCAGATACAGGAGGTCATCCGTCAGGAAGAAGAGGGTTTTAATCGGACGCTGGACAACGGCCTGAAGATATTCGAATCAGTGGCCAGCCGACTGCAAAGCGGCGTTCGCGACGATGTGCTCAATCTGGCGGTGACGGGTTTGGAATCCGCTCTGTCCGAGGGTCGAGCGGTGAGCGGCGCGGATTTGGACAAGGATCCCCAGTGGGCCGCGTTGGAAAAGCCCGGCGTTTTTCCGGCGGAAGAGGCGTTTCGTCTTTATGACACCTACGGATTTCCTTTCGATCTGACCGAGTTGATGGCGAGGGAATGGGGTTTTGAAGTCGACAAGGCTGGGTTTGACCGGTTGATGGCGGAACAGAAGAAGAAAGCGCAGGCTGCTCAAAAGCGGGAAGTTATTTCCCTCTCACAGTTAGAGTCGAGCACTCCGACGAAATTCGTCGGCTTCGAAATGCTGGAAACGCCGGCCAACGTTCTGGAAGTCGTCGCGATGAAGGACAAGACCGCGGTGGTCCTGGATGCCAGTGCTTGTTACGCGGAGATGGGCGGGCAGGTGGGAGATACCGGCGAACTCAGCGGCGGTGGACAACTCTGGCGAATCACCAACACCCAGAAGTCCGGAAACACCTGGCTGCATTTTCTGGATAGCGCGGACGCTCCATCCGTCGGTTCAACGGTCACGCTTTCTGTCGATCGGCAACGGCGCGCGGCCATCCAGCGTCATCATACGGTCACGCACCTGTTGCATTGGGCGCTGCATGAAGTGGTCAGACGGGAGGCATCCCAAAAGGGATCCTTCGTGGGACCGGACAAGCTGACCTTTGACTTCAACAGCACGCCCCTGACGCCGCAGCAGGTGAGCGATATCGAGAAGCTCGTCAACGAACGCATCATGGAAAATGCGGGAGTCAGCTGGACGGAAGTTCCCTATGTGGAAGTGAAGGCGCGTCCGGAGGTGATGCAGTTTTTCGGGGACAAGTACGGCGAGATTGTCCGAGTGGTTCAGATTGGCGGTCAGGCCTTGAGGCTGGATGGCTATTCCATGGAATTGTGCGGTGGCACACATACGCGGGCCACGGGCGAGATTGGTTTATTCCGGATTGTCGGCGAGAACGCCATTGCCGCGGGGGTGCGACGCATCGAGGCGGTGGCGGGATTGACGGCTTTTGACGCGATGAGACTGGATCGCGAGCTGATCAAGAATGTGGCCGGCCGGGTGGGCAGCCCGGTGCATGAGTTCGAGAAGAAGATTGAAAGCGTGCTGGCCCAACAGAGGGAGTTGGAGAAACAGCTCAAGGCGGCGCAGCAACGGGAGGCGTCCAACGTGGCCGGTGAATTGTTGGGGCGGAGCGAGACGGTCAATGGCACGCCCGTGATCGTTCACAATGCGGGCGCGGTCGATGGGGACTTTTTGCAGTCGGTGGCCGATTCATTGAAGGGAAGATTCAAGGGAGTCATCGTCCTGGGCGGTGCGGTGAATGGCGCGGTGGCGTTGGTGACGGCGGTGACGCCCGATTTCACGGCGAAGGTGCAAGCGGGAAAAATCATCCAGGCGATTGCGCCAATAGTCGGTGGCAAGGGCGGCGGCAAGCCGGACAACGCGCGTGGCGGAGGCAAGGATGCGAGCAAGTTGGACGAAGCCTTGGCCAAAGTGAAGTCGTTGCTGTAAACCACTCGCTGAAACCTACGACGAAGTTGACTGGAGAGGTGGACTGTTCTCTTACGCCATCCGACCATTACTCTCCAACGCCTCGCGAATGGCTTGCCCGAATTCCTCCAGGCCCACCGGCTTGTGGAGTACGTCATGAAATCCCACGCGGCGTGCCCTTTCCTTCGTCAGACCCGCACCGTAACCGGTGCAGATGAGCATCGGCAGATCCGGCCGCACTTCCCGGATGCGCGCACCCAGATCCAAACCCGACTGGCCCGGCATGGAGTAGTCCGTGATCACCAAGTCGAAATTCTCCGGCGAATGCCGAAACAACTCCAGTGCCGTGTCCGGATGGAGACAGGTGGTGACTTCGTAGCCGGCTTGCCTCAGGAATCGCTCACCAATTTTCAGCAGCGATGCTTCGTCATCCACCAGGAGGATGCGTTCCGAGCCGCGCACGGGAGCGTCATCAAGGCGCTCGGGCGAGGGAGGCGGTGTTTCCTCCGTCGTGGCGGGCAGGTAGACCTCGAAGATCGAGCCGAAGCCTGGCCGGCTTCGCACGCGAATGGCTCCATCATGGGATTGAATGATTCCGTGCACCACGGAGAGCCCGAGGCCGGTGCCTGCGCCGGGACCTTTGGTCGTGAAGAAGGGCTCGAAGATTCTATCAATAATGGCGGAATCGATTCCGGGGCCGCTGTCGCGCACCGTCAGGCGGACGTATTGGCCGGGACGAAGATTGGCCCCCAGCTCCGGGCTCGATT
>Ga0207670_10001037_pt1 | contig 14669 bp, 14 predicted proteins | sample KBSS23HmetaG_FD_184339 | JGI IMG/M metagenome (GOLD analysis project Ga0207670, IMG submission 184339) | Switchgrass rhizosphere microbial communities from Kellogg Biological Station, Michigan, USA - KBS S2-3H metaG (SPAdes) (version 2) | ecosystem: Host-associated > Plants > Roots >... | reverse complement strand
GGCGCTGCTGAAGCTGGTCGGCGAGGGCCACGCGTATGTGAAGGTTTCGGCCGCCTACCGGCTTTCGGACCAATTTCCCGACTATCCCGACGCGAAGCCGTTTCACGACGCGCTGCTGCGCGCCAACTCCGAACGGCTGATGTGGGGCACCGACTGGCCGCACCCCTGGGTGTCCGCGGACGCGATGCCAGACGAAGGGCATTTGCTGGATCTGTTTTTCTCGTGGACGCCAGCCGAGGAACAGCGACGCAAAATTCTAGTGGACACACCGTCACGATTGTTTGGGACGTAAGCGGCCGCGGCCCATAGTTCGCTACACTCCGGCCGCCATGATGTATTTTATTCTGAAATATCTGCACTTGGTCGGAGCGGTGGTGCTGCTCGGAACGGGTGCCGGCATTGCGTTTTTCATGCTGATGGCTCATCGCAGCCGCGACACCGGTCACATTTTTCGCACGGCAAAATCAGTGGTGCTCGCGGATTTCCTGTTCACCGCGACGGCGGTGGTAGCGCAGCCGGTAACAGGCCTGTTGCTGGCACGCGAACTTGGTCTGCCGTTGAGTGAGCCCTGGTTGGCGACATCACTGATTTTGTATTTGGTAACGGGCGCGTTTTGGCTACCCGTGGTCCGGATGCAGATGCGCATGCGTGACCTCGCTCGCACAGCGGTGGAGAGTCGTAAAAAGCTCGGCGCTGAATATCACCGGCTATTCCGGCTTTGGTTTCTGTGTGGGATCCCCGCGTTCGGCTCTGTATTGGCTATCCTCTGGCTGATGGTCGTCAAGCCTTCATGGTGAGCCAGCTATGACCATTCTTGTCCTTGGCGCGGGTGGTTTGATCGGGTGTGCCATCGCAACCGATCTCATGCAGCGCGGACTTTCCGTCGTCGCGGCGGCGCGTCGTTTTACCCGTTCGCAACGCACCCAACTTGGACATTCCGCGCGTGAATTCCCAATCGTGCCGGGCGACAGCGCCGGCCTGACGGAGCTATTGCGAACGAATGAAATCGACGTCGTCGTGAATTGCCTTGGCATTTTGCAAGGCTCGCCGGGAGAATCTGCGAGTGCCGTTCACCTAGCCTTTGTTGAGAAACTTCTTGGCGCTTTGCGCGCCGTTGGGCGACCGGTGCTGTTGGTACATCTATCGATTCCCGGTGCCGAGACTAATGACCACACTCGGTTCGCACAGAGCAAGCGTGACGCCGAGCGCGCTATCGCCGAGTCGGGTCTTCCTTTCGTCATCCTCCGTCCGGGCTTTGTATTCGCTCCGGCCGCTTACGGTGGCAGCGCAATGATTCGGGCGCTCGCCGCCTTGCCCGTCGATGTGCCGGCAAAACTGGCCGCACGGCCATTTGCGGTGGTTGCGGTCGAAGATATTTCAGAAACTGTCGACCTCCTGGCGCGGAACTGGCGGCGGGGCGAACGCGGTCAGATGATCTTCTGGGACTTGATGCATCCGGACCAAACCAGCCTCGGCGCAACGGTGGAAAAGTTGCGTGACTGGCTCGGCGGTAGGTTTAGGCGGCGCATTGCATTTCCAATGGCCCTGCTCAGGCTCGGCGCGTGGACCGGCGATTTGGTCTCCACGCTTGGCTGGCGACCACCGTTGCGATCGACCGCTCTGGCGGAACTGCAGCGTGGTGTCGCCGGCAATCCAGACCCATGGATCGCCGCAACCGGTGTCGCACCGCGTTCGCTCGAAGCCATCTTACAGGCGCGACCGGCGACGGTGCAGGAGAAGTGGTTTGTGCGGCTTTACCTGCTCAAAGTGCTAATCATCGCAACGCTCGTCGTTTTCTGGTGTGCATCGGCATTGATCGTTCTGATTTTCTCGTTTGCGGCCGCCACCGCCATCTTGACCGCGCATGGCTTTGCGCCGGGGCAGGCGAAATTCATGACTGCCGCCGGCAGCATCATGGATTTCTGTGTGGGCCTCGCCATTGCATTCCGCCGCACCAGCCGGCGGGGGTTGCTTGCGGGCATCGCCGTCTCCCTGTTCTACATGGTGGGAGCGGCCGTATTGGCACCTGAATTGTGGGTGGAGCCGCTGGGCGCGCTGGTCAAGACCGGGCCGGCTATTGTGCTGATGCTGGTTGCATTGGCGATCTTCGAAGATCGCTAGGCGTCGCCATGGTCGCCCGATCGACGCTCGGTGAAAAAGGCGGAGTAAGTCTGGTGCTCTACGACGAGGTTTGCGCCGATCGGGTGATTTCGTGATCGGCCATGTCGACACATCTAGGACAAGACCGTGACTCTGGTGCGGGGGTGCCTACCCTGCGGATTGGCAATAGTGAACGACGCATGCAGAAATGAGGAGCAGCATGGCAACATTGACACGCAAGTCTTCGGCAAAGGCACACAAACCGTTTGCCAATTATTCTCACGTGGTCACCGCGCAGGGCGTCAATAAGCTGGTCTTCTGTGCGGGCCAGGTCGCGGCCGATCCCACAGGCAAGGTGCTGCCGCCGGACGACTTCGCGGCGCAAACCAAGATGGTGATGCAGAATCTGGAGCTTGCGCTGGCCGACGGTGGCGCCAGCCTCAAGGATGTCACGAAGGTGACGATCTACATTTGCAATCCGCACGACGTACCGAAAGCGCGCTCCATTCTGCAGGACTATTTCGGCAACGACCCGCCGGCCAGCACGCTTTGTGTATTGCGCGGGCTGGCGAATCCAAACTTCCTGTTGGAGATCGAAGCAATCGCCGCGGTGTGAGCATTTCGGCGTATTTTACGCCACCTTCTTCCACAACTCCTTGCTCGCCCTTCGCGCGCCCTCGACCAGCGACTGAAGCTTGAGCCAGACGATCTTGGTATCGACCTGCACGCGACCTGCGAAAGTACCGAAGCCGCAGTCGACGCCGGCGATGACATTCTCACGCCCGACCACGTTTGCGAAATTCAGAATGCGATCGGCCACCACTTCCGGATGCTCGACGACGTTGGTCGTGGAATCGATCACGCCCGGAATGATTTTCTTGCCGGCAGGTAGTTTTACGTCCCGCCAGACCTTCCACTCGTGCTCGTGCCGCGCGTTCGCTGCCGGGAAGGAAACCGCATGGGGGCGGCCCGAGAGCACGATGTCGATGATGTCCTTGATCTCGACGTCGGTGTTGTGCGGCGCCATGGTCGAGCCCCAGCACACATGCATGCGCATGCGCTCGGGTGGCAGATCGCGCACCGCGTGATTGAGCGCGGCGACATTGACGAAGATGATCTTGCGGTAGTCGGCGAGCGGCAGATCGAGATAGACCATGTGCCGCAACATCGCGAGGTCAGGGCAATCGAGCTGGAGGATGAAGCCTGCCTCGACGATCGCCTGGTATTCGCGCCGCATCACATCGGCGAGGGCGTAGATGTATTCCTCGTCGGTCTTGTAGTAGCTGTTCTTGAGATAGCGCGCGATCTGGCCGGGCGAGGGCGAGGTCATGAAGATGTCTTCGGCCTTCGCGCCCTGCAGCGCCGCTTTCGCAAGATCGATGTCAGCCTGTGCCGCCGGCCAGTCTTTCCAGGTGACCGGGCCATTGCAGGCCGGGCGGTGCTGGAACGGCGATGCGAAGTGCTTGAGAATTTCCGCAAGCTCCGGAAATTCCGGCTCGCCGGTGCCCATCGGCGGTGCGCTTTCGCCTTCGTAGCCGGTCAGCCGCTTGAGAACGTGCACGGTGTAGTCGGTGCGGCCCTGCTCGCCGTCATTGATGATGTCGAGCCCGCCTTCGATCTGCTTGCGCACGACGCCGGCAACGGCCTCGCGCACGGCGGCCTGCAATTGGGCGCGATGCCGGCCAGGATTTTTCTCTTCGGCGAGCAATTGCTCAACGACTTTCGTCGTGCGCGGCAAGCTGCCGGTGTGGGTGGTGAGGATACGCTGGGACATGGTCTTGTCGCGCTCAGAAGCCGCGTACGACCTCGGCGACGTGCTCGACGTAAGGCGGCGACGCAAAGCAGTGGCCGACCAGCTTGCGCCATTCCTGGAAGTCGGCGGATTCCCGGAAGTCCTTGGTATGATTTTCCACCGTCTCCCATTGCACGAAAAGCCGGTAACGCTGCGGCATTTCATGTGACCGCTGCAGGTTCATGGAGTTGCAGCCTTTGGCCCGCTTGAAGATCGGCGCAGCTTTCTTCACGCCGGTTTCGAACTCGGTTTCCATGCCGGACTTCACGTCGATCTGAGCGATTTCAAGGATCATGATTGGATTTCCGCTGGCGGTTGGGAACGGTAAAGGCGCGGCATTATGATCCGCGGCTTGCACAGTGAAAAGAGGTGAAGACGGAGTGGGCGAGAGCCTACTCGGCTGCCTGCTGGGGCGCGGAGGAATCGATAAAGCCACCGGACTGCCGGCGCCACAACGCAGCGTAGTGACCGTTGCGGCCGAGCAACTCGGCGTGTGAGCCTTCCTCGACAATGCGGCCGCGATCGAGCACGATCAGGCGGTCCATCTGCGCAATGGTCGACAGACGGTGTGCAATGGCGATCACCGTGCGTCCCTGCATCAGTGTACCGAGGCTCGACTGGATCGCCGCCTCGACCTCGCTGTCGAGGGCCGATGTCGCCTCATCGAGAACCAGGATAGGCGCGTTTTTCAGGATCACGCGTGCAATCGCGACGCGCTGCCGCTGACCGCCTGACAGCTTGACGCCGCGCTCGCCGACATGGGCGTCGTAGCCGCGCCGGCCCTTCCAGTCCTCGAGTTCGAGGATGAATTCATGCGCGTGCGCCATCTGTGCGGCCGCCACGATTTCGGCCTCGCCCGCGTCCGGCCGGCCGTAGCGGATGTTGTCGCGGATCGAACGGTGGAGCAGCGAGGTATCCTGCGTCACCATTGAAATGTGGGCACGCAGGCTCTCCTGCGACACGCCGGAAATATCCTGCCCGTCGATCAGGATGCGGCCGCCTTCGAGATCGAAGAAGCGCAGCAGCAGGTTGACCAGCGTCGATTTTCCGGCGCCGGAGTCCGACAAGCCCGATCTTTTCACCCGGACGCACGTCGAGGGTGAGACCGTCAATCAGTCCGGTTTCGCGGCCATAGCCGAAGCGGATGTTCTCGAAGCGGATTTCGCCGCGTGACACCTTGAGTGTGCGGGCGTCAGGCTGATCGACCAGCGTGTGCGGCCGTGCGATCGTCAGCATCCCTTCCTGCACCACGCCGATATTCTCGAAAATATCGGTGACCTGCCAGGCCACCCAGCCGGAGGCGCTGATGATCTGCATCGTCATCGGCAAAGCCATGGCCACCACGCCAACGCCGACATAGCCGTGGCGCCACAGCACAATGGCAAACGCGCCGGTTGCTACGATCAGCAGCGAGTTCAGGATCGTCAGCGTCAGCGCGAACAGCGTGTTCAGGCGCAGCGATTCATGAAAGCGATCGGTATGGTAATCGATCGCCTCGCGCACATAACCGTCTTCTTCCTTGGCGCGCGCGAACAGCTTCACCGTCACGATGTTCGTGTAGGTGTCGACAATGCGCCCGGTCAGCATCGAGCGCGCTTCTGACATCACCTTCGACTTGTTCTGCATGCGCGGCACAAAGACACGCAGCATTACGATGTAACCGGCAAACCACAGCAAAACGGGCAGCGCCAGCCAGCGGTCGGCGGAGGCGAGCAGGATCAACGACGATGTGCCGTAAATCAGGATGAACCAGACCGCGGTCAGCAACGACACGAGGCTTTCGCGGATCGCCGGTCCAGTCTGCATGACGCGGGTCGCGATGCGTCCGGCGAAGTCGTTCTGAAAGAACGACCAGGACTGCCGCGACACGTGCCAATGGTTCTGCCAGCGGATGCGGTTCGATACATTCGCGGCGATCGCCTGGTTCATCAGCAGATGTTGCGTCGTCGAGGCGATCGGCCGCAGCACGAGCAGCACGCCCGCCATGCCAAGCAGCCACGGCCAGGCGGTCGCAAGCAGCTCTTCCGGCTTGCTGGCGGTCACCAACGTGACCACCTTGCCGATAAAGACAGGGATCATCACCTCGATCAGCGCGACCGCGAAGCCGACCGCGAACAGACCGATGAACAGCGGCTTCGCCTGGCGCGCGAAATGCCAGTAGAACGCGACGAGCCCGGGCGGCGGCTCGGCCGTTTCCCGCACCGCGGTCGGCTTCAGCGTTCTCTCGAAGAAGTGAAACATCGGCTTCCCAACGCGAGAGCGCGCGACGCCAGGGCGCCGCGCGCGTTCAACTCAAAACATGCGATTCCCGAAAATTAAAACCGCATCATGTCGAGAGCAAGGCACGCTTGCGTGATCATGCCCGTGCGTATTTTCCGCGGCCAAAGAAGCGATCTTTCTGGTCGTCGCTCGCCTTGTCGCGGACCGATTTGAGCGTGGGGAGATGCGCCAGCGCGCGCTTGACCGCGTCGCGCCCGGCAATCTTGTCGGCCCAGGCCTTGATCGCCGGATATTTGGCCGGGTCGATGGCAAGCAGCTCGAAATTGCGCAGCCACGGCCAGGCTGCAATGTCGGCGATGGTGTACTCGCTGCCAGCAACATAAGGTCGCCTGCCGAGCCGCTCTTCGTAGAGGTCGAACAGCTTGATGACCTGCGTGCGGTAACGCTTGGCGCTGTAGTCGTGGCCGGGTCCGGCGAATTTGCTGAAATGGACGTGCTGGCCGCTCATCGGGCCGACATTGGCAACCTGGAGCACGAGCCACTGCAAGGTGTCGTAGCGCGCAACAGGTTCGTGCGGGATGAATTTGCCGGTCTTCTCCGCGAGGTAGATCAAGATCGCGCCTGACTCGATCACCGTGTAGGGCTTGCCGCCGGGTCCGTCGTTGTCGACGATCGCGGGCACTTTCAGGAGCGGATTGATCTTGGCGAATTCCGGCGAGAACTGTTCGCCGGCCCACACGTCCACCGGCTTGATGTTGTAGGGCAGCCCGGTTTCCTCGAGCATGATGAAGATCTTCTGCACGTTCGGGCTGGTCAGCGCGTAAAAGTCGATCATGAGGATTGTTCTCTCGTCCTGCGGCCGCGGACTGCGGCGGCTCTCTATAGACGAACGAATGTGGGTGCGGCTAGCCGCCTTGCTCGGCGTCGCGCCGGCTCTCGGCGAGGGCGTCTGCCGCCTTACGCAGACATCCGGGGCACAAGCAATCCTCGATCCAGGCCTTGGTCATCGGTAGGCGGTAGGGCTCGGCCGCGCACCAGCATTCGGAAGTGAGGCCGCAATCGAACGAGACGCCGCAGCGGGCGCAGGCCATCCGGCGAGGAGCAGGTGTCGTCATGGGGCCAGCCTGCGCGCCGTCGACTGCCAAGGCAAGATTGTCATAAAGGCAAAAGCGAATCCGTGTATGGCCGGAGCATGATCTCCAATGGGCTGATCGACGTCATCGGAATTGCGGGCGCTACGCTCACTACGTTGTGCTGGCTGCCGCAGGCGATCAAGGTCATTCGAGAGAAGGAAACACGGGCGCTGTCGCTGCCGGCGACCGGGGCATTCACAGCCGGTGTCCTTCTCTGGCTTGTCTATGGACTCGCCATCGAAAACTGGCCGCTGATCGGCTCAAATGGCACGACGCTCGCGCTGATGCTGCCAATTCTCGCGATGAAGCTCAGGCACGGCTGAAGCGTTCACTCCGCGCGCGAACGCCCGCTGTGCGCGGAGCGCGTGACCTTATTCCGGTGTGATCGCGCGTACCTGTTTATGATTTCGCGGCAGTCCGAACTGAGCTGGCTTCTGTTTTCAATGAGGCATTGAAGCACATTGTTGCGGTCCGGAATGGCCGACCAGCAAACCCTGAACGCATCCCCGATGCACGCTTGCCGCTCTTCAGCTGTTTCAGCCGATGCGGCCCAGCCCGACGCAACGAACGTCAGCGCAGCCGCGATTGAACAGAGTAGTCTCAATGCCGCCTCCCCAGATCCCCAGGGCATCATAGATGTACGCTCGCCGCGCTCTATGACCGGGAGGCCACAGTGGACAAGTTTGTAAGAAAGAAAGTTCCGGACTACGTGCGCCGGTCGTTGCCATCAGGCCTGCGGGGCTCAATCTGCGGCTTAGTAGCGTGTTGCCACAGGTATATTCCGTGCTGCAGCATGTTATGGTTCCGCACATAAAAAGCCGGAGCCTAGGGGAGAGAACGATGGGAGGACGAGGGTTTGCAGCAGTGCTTGTGATGCTCGCCGGTATCGGCGGGGTGCAGGCTCAGGATTATCCGACAAAGACGGTGACCGTGATTGTGCCCTTTGCCGCCGGCGGACCGGCCGACGTTACCGGGCGCATCGTTGCCGATATCTTCACGCGCCACCTCGGCCAACAATTTGTAGTCGAGAATGTCGGCGGAGCCGGGGGCACTGTCGGATCACTCCGCGCCGCGCGGGCTGCTGGCGACGGCTACACGCTCATTTCCGGCCACATGGGCACGCATGCGGCGGCGCCGTTCTTCTATCCCAATCTCGGCTATGACCCGCAGAAGGATTTCGAGCCGATCGGGCTTATCGCCGAGCAGCCGGAGCTGCTCACGGTTCGCAAGGACTTTCCGGCCAACAATCTCAAGGAATTCGTCGCCTACGCAAAGGCGAACGAGAGCAAGCTCAACATGGGGCACGCGGGCGTCGGCTCGGTGTCTTATGTCGGCTGCCTCCTTCTCAATTCGGCGATCGGCATCAAGCCGACAATGGTGCCGTTTACCGGCACTGCTCCCGTGATGAATGCGATCCTCGCCGGTCAGATCGACTACGACTGTGACCCGGTGCTCGGGCCGTTGCCGCACGTGCTGGCCGGCAATGCCAAGGCGCTCGCCATCGCTGCGAAGAAACGCAGCCCGTTGCTGCCCGACGTGCCGACCTCGTATGAGCAAGGACTGCCCGAGTTCGACTGCGCGCCCTTCTACGCGGTCTTTGCACCGAAAGGCACGCCGCAGGCGATTGTCGACAAGCTCGCGGATGCTCTCAGCAAGGGCTTGAGCGAAGAGGCCGTCCAGAAGCGGCTGGCCGCGCTGGGCGCCGAGATTGCCGAGCCCAACCGCCGCGGGTCAAAAGCGCTTGCGGCCCTGGTCAAAAGCGAGGTCGATCGCCTGGCGCCGATCCTGAAGGCCGCGTCGTCAAAGTAGGTCTCAGCGCCTGGCCGCCGTACAGGCCGACGTGGCCTGGAAGGCACGCCAGGCCTTTGCGATTTCGGGGGTATTCGGGTTCTCCAACTTTGAGTCCGGAAGCTGCTGACGCAGCTTTGTGCTTTCAAGCTGCTGGTGCAGATGAAGCTGTAGCGGCGTCGAGAGCCACCAGCTCAGTGAGACCGGCAGCGACCTCTTTGTCTTCTTGTCGCCTATGCCCTCTTCGAAGTATTGCGGCCACACGCGGATGTGGGCCGTGTCCTCTGTGCACTTTGTCAGAGTCTCCTCGAGTTCCTGCACGGCAAGCCGGCCGCGGCCGCTCCGGGCGCTCGCGATGGCCTGAATTGGAATCGACACGTCGGTAAGCAAAACGGCATCCGGAACGTCGATCTGATTGATGATCGGGTTCTCGTCAGGATCGTTGGAGATGATCAACACAAAAGGAGCAAGCTCCCGCTGGACGGCATTGACCGCCACCGCAAGCTCCATCGCGGTAATCGCACCATAATTTTCGATGTAGCCGCCATCGACGATGCGGTCGATGATGTTGTCTTTGGTATTGCGCACCGCGCCGGGCGGTGAAATCACGGGAAACCGCGCTGAGTTTGTCGCTGCCGTGCTCAGGGGCACATCGTCGAGAGTTGGCCTCGGCTTTCTGGAAAATAATTCGCGAATATATTCAGGCAGAAAAGACCGCTGAATGCCTGCCCAGAAGTCGACGTCGGTATCATTTGTCAGGAGCGTGTGAAACCGCGTGGCTTCCAGGAAAATCGGGCAATCCTCCACCTTTCCCGGTGTAGTCGCGTCGATTGCATAGGCCCGTCTCTGCTTCACGGGCGATTTCTTTTTCAACTCGGCAGCTGCTTGCCGTGCGCGCTCGGCCGGACAACCACCAACGGAGTAAGTCGAGTCCAATACCGTTGTGATCAGCCGCTGGCCGGTCGCGGCCGACGCGCCGTTAAACAGGAGCAAAGGCAGCCAGAGCTCGGGGGTTGGCCGCAGATCCAGGAACGGGCAACGCAGATCACCGGGACATTTGCCCTCCCAGCCGTCGCCTTTGATCCCCATAATGTCAGCAAAACGCAGCTCCCAGGACTTCTCCAGCAGCGCTGCCCGGTCTTGCCACCATCCGAACCGGATCGTGTCGTGGAACGTCAGGCCGATCATGGTGGGCGTGAGAAAATCCCCCGCCATCAGGGCTTCGAGACAGTCCCGCCAATTATTGATTTTCTCGCCGTACCAGAGCGCCGGCGTACGGTTTACGCACGGTTGCCTGGTTTCAGTGCCCGCGCGCGCGAACGCTGCGACGCTCATCGCGGCGGCAGGAGCGCTTCCGGACACGGCGGAGATTGCGAAGATGCGGTTGCGAATCTTGCTTGCGTCCAGCGCTCCACCCTGCTGCGCAGCCTTGTCGAGCAGATCGCCGATGACGCTCGCCGTGAAAAATCCGGCGCGGCTCGCCCCGCCCGCGGCGACAATGATGATCGGTCTTGGACATGAGCTTGGTCTGCCCGCGCAGTCATTTTTCTGCATCCAGAGGTCAACGGCCCGGTTGAGCTGGATCGGTGATAGGTCCTCGTGTTTTTTGAGTACCGCATCTGCGTTGATGCGCCGGACGGAGTGATTGTCGCCGAGAACCGCAGAGAACAGTGCGATCACGAGCGCGGCTGCAACGATCAGCGGCGCTCTGAACTGCCGTCCCAGTCCGGACAGGAACGTCAGCAATGGGAGCCAGCCACCCAGGATGATTGGGACGATCAGTGCACGTGGCAGCCATGCCGCGGCGCGAGCGGCGCCGACGAAAATGATCAGGGCGGAGACCACAAACACGATGATCAGGAGCAACGGTCCGAGCGCCGGGCCCGTACTCGATGCTCCCTTTGCTTTTCGTCGGCCGGTGCCACCGAGGCCAAGCGGCTGCAACAGGCGATTGACGATGCTGAGCTTCGCTTCCGTACGCTGAATCAGGTCTGTCGCCATCAGATCCCGACGCTTAACAGTGTAAAAAAGGAACGCCGTGGCGACTGCAACGACAAGCAGGTCAAAAATACGCAGCCAGTATGTGATGGCCGAAGTCACGCCATCGTCGTCGATATGGGGCAGGTTGAAGATCGACCGCTCCGATGCGATCAGGACCACGGCGAAAGGAGCGAGACCGAGCAGGCGAGGCACCCACGTTTCAAAGCTGCCGAGGTACGTCCAAACGCGCGGGTCGGCGTAGGCACGAAACCGCGTGTCGGTGTCGAGCAGCAGCCTGGCTGCATAATGCGTGGTGCCTGCCCAGACGGTGGCCAGCAGCAGCAGAAATATGGCAATGCGGACAGAACTGTCGGCAAATTCCGTAAACAGGTCCTGAGCCTGAGGCGTGTAGTCGAGGATCAGCCAGCCGACGATCACCGCGCAAACCGGCACGCGCACAATCCAGAGAACCAGCGCCAGATCAAGGCATCTCTGCCAGTACTCCGCGATGCAATCGCGCCAGCGCTTCCATTTCGTCTTTTTGTCGTCTGCAGCCATGAATCCCCCCACGGGTGGCTCTTCGAACCTTTTGCGCGGCGGATTCAAAGAGCACGAAGCTGAACGACTGGCCTTCGAAAAAACCGAAGTTTAATTCAAATATCAATCTCGCGCGCCAGCCGGTGTGAAGTATCTCACAGGCATGGAATTTTACGGTACGTCTCCGGCGCCGATATATCCTCCGATCTTCCAGTCGCCGGCCTCCTTCACGTAGCAAAGCTGATCGTTACCGATCGGCGCGACTGAGTCGACCGAAACAAAGCCTGTCTTACCAGAGGGCGTGACGACACGCAGAAAAGTCGGCGCGTTCGAGGTGTTCTCGGTAGCGATGCGCACGAAAACAGAACCGAGCTTTTCGATCACCGGCGCATTCGCCTGTGGCGTTGCGCGCACTTCGACGTCACCGGAGACGGGATAACCCCAGTCACCGGAGTCCGTCTTGGTCGACACGAGCAGGTCGTTGAAAGCCTTGCCGTCGAAAGCCGGGTCGGCAGGCGCGCAAATGGCATCCTTGCGGTTCGGCAAAGGGGCGCCCGTCGGATCGTCGGCAAAGCTCGCAAGCATGTCCCAGCCGGCGCCATCCTTGTTCTTGAGACCAAGAGCCGCGGCCAGATTGTCGATGCCGGACTTTCGCTTGTCCGCGCGGTCGCCTTTCTCGCCAATCCAGAAGAATCCCTGCCCGACGACAAGCTTTGTCAGAGCGGCGCGATCCTTGTGTTGTGCCACTTCGCCCAGCTGTTTGCGCAGTGCCTCGAGAGCAGCGTCGCTTATCGCTTGCGGGGCCGTCACGGTAACGGGCTTGTACGGTGATGGCTTCGCGGGCTGCGGTTGGCCGCGCTGTTGATTTTGTGCCGTCGCCGCTGACGAGAGCGCGAAGATGCAGGCTACGACGAGAGCTGTCTGACGAAGAATGTGCATCGTGTCGCCCCCCGTTTTTTCGGGCGCGTACCGGCGCTGACCTGAGGTCACGACGGAAATCTATCACAGCGGGGTGCGAAGGGGCGATTCGGGCGGATCCTGTCCGCCAAAAATATGCGGTCCCGGCGACCAGAGCCGGCGGGACCGCAGGAAGGGGCAACGCAGGGGACGCAACAAACCGACGGACCAGCGCGTTCCTATCCTGCGGTCATGACACGACCGTGACAGACTTTTTGCCTGTGGACGTCCATCTGATCGATTCGCTACATCCGGGCCCTCGCTACCAATCCCACCCTGCACGCCCCAGAGAGTTACATGCCGTTCTTGTCGCCTTATCTGACGCCGGTCCTGCTGCTGGCCGGCTCCAATATCTTCATGACCGCCGCTTGGTACTGGCACCTGCGCTACAAGGAAGTGCCGCTTTTTAAGGTGATCCTCATCAGCTGGGGTCTTGCGTTTGTCGAATATTGCCTGGCGGTGCCCGCCAATCGTTTCGGCAGTGCCGTGTACAACGCCGCCCAACTCAAGACGATGCAGGAAGTGATTACCTTCGCGGTGTTTGCCGCTTTCTCATATTTTTATTTGCGCGAACCGATCACGCTGAGCCAGGGCTTCGGCTTCACGCTGATCGCGGCGGGCGCGTTTTTCGTGTTTCACAAGTGGTGAGAGATCACTTTGCCGGCGCGACGCGCAAAATACGCCCGGCCGAATTGTCCGTCAGCAGATAGAGCGCACTATCCGGTCCCTGTCGAACGTCGCGGATGCGTTCATTCAATCCCTGCAGCAGGCGCTCCTCTTTAATGACCTTTCCGTCCTTGATCTCGAGGCGCGACAGCAGCTGAAACTTTAGCGCGCCGTTGAACAAGTTGCCCTTCCAGGCGGGAAAAAGATCGCCCGTGTAAAAAGTCATGCCGGATGGTGCGATCGATGGTGTCCAGTGCCAAAGCGGATCGTCGACGTCGGCCATCGTGGCTTTGCCGGTGCCGACCGGGGAACCGTCATAATTGACGCCGTGACTGACGAGCGGCCAGCCGTAGTTGTGGCCAGCCACGATGAGATTGATCTCGTCGCCGCCCTTGGCACCGTGCTCCTGCTCCCACAGCTTGCCGTCAGCCGGGTTGATGGCGAGACCCTGCGGATTGCGGTGGCCATAAGACCAGATTTCGGGACGGGCGCCGGCTTTGTTGACGAACGGATTGTCGGGCGGCGCGGCGCCGTCACTCGTAATCCGGATGATCTTGCCGAGGTCGTTGTCGAACGTCTGCGCCATGTCGCGGTCGGTGAAATGCTCGCCATTGGTGAGGAACAGCGTGCCGTCCGCGGCCTGCACAATACGGCCGCCGAAGTGGTTTCCCCGCGAAGCCGGGCCGTGCTGGTGGTAGATGACCTTCACGTCGGCGAGTCGCGGGACCTCGCCGGTCTCGAGCCGGGCGCGCGCCAGTGCGGTGCGCCCGCCACCGTCGAACGGCTCGGCGTAGGAAAAATAGACGATGTGGTTCTGCGCGAAATTGCGATCGAGGATGACGTCCAGCAGCCCGCCCTGACTGACGGCAAACACTTTCGGCACGTTCGCAAGAGGCGGCGAGAGCTGGCCATTCGGCGCGACGATGCGGATGCGGCCGGGGCGCTCGGTCACCAGCATGCGGCCGTCGGGAAGGAAAGCAAGCGACCAGGGGTGCGACAGGCCTTGCGCAACAGTATGAACTGCGAGTTTGCCGGCTGAGCTCGGAAAAGTCGGATCAGCCGCCTGCACCGTGCCGCTTATGGCCAGAACAACAGCCAATGCCAAAATCGACCGCATGCCGACCTCCTTCGATGCCGCCTCAACTGTGCGCCATCGGCCGAAGTTCCGGAATACACGATTTAGCTATGGGTTTTCTTGTGCCTGGGATGCGGCAGTGAAAGGGCGGTCAGGCCGCCCATTCCGATGAAGAGAAGGCCGAGCAGGAGCGCTATGGCGAACAGCCCGCCTTCGTTGTCGATGACATTGGTCGCGACATCTGCGCGCGCCACGCCAATCGAGACGACGGTCGCGGCCACCAGAATGCACAGAGCGAGGCTGATGGTCGTCACAAGCTCGGCGAAAACAGCAGTCCGGCGCTCGCTGCCAAGGGCGCGTCCTGGCGGGGACGTAAAGCCTGCAATCTGAATGTGCTTGCGCATGATCGACCTGAAATGAT
>Ga0207670_10001036_pt1 | contig 14669 bp, 13 predicted proteins | sample KBSS23HmetaG_FD_184339 | JGI IMG/M metagenome (GOLD analysis project Ga0207670, IMG submission 184339) | Switchgrass rhizosphere microbial communities from Kellogg Biological Station, Michigan, USA - KBS S2-3H metaG (SPAdes) (version 2) | ecosystem: Host-associated > Plants > Roots >... | reverse complement strand
ATTCGCGCGGTGCGGATGGACGCGCGGTCCTGCGTTCGTCGATCCGAGAATTTCTCTGCAGCGAAGCGATGCACCATCTGGGCGTGCCGACGACGCGCGCACTCAGCCTGGTGGTGACAGGCGACGCTGTGGTGCGCGACGTGTTCTACGACGGTCATCCGCAGGAGGAGCCGGGTGCCATCGTGTGTCGTGTGGCGCCGTCGTTCATCCGCTTCGGCAATTTCGAATTGCCGGCCGCGCGCGGCGACATCGCACTGTTGCGCCAACTGGTCGACTTCACCATCGCGCGCGATTTCCCTCAATTGCAGGGCGAAGGCGAGTCTCTTTACGCCGCGTGGTTCGCACAGGTGTGCGAGCGTACGGCGAAGATGGTGGCGCAGTGGATGCGCGTGGGTTTCGTGCATGGCGTCATGAACACGGACAACATGTCCATCCTCGGCCTCACCATCGACTACGGCCCGTACGGCTGGGTCGACAACTTCGATCCGGAGTGGACGCCCAATACCACCGACGCAGGTCGTCGCCGCTATCGTTTCGGCCAGCAACCGAACGTGGCCTGGTGGAACCTGAGCCGGCTCGCGATGGCGTTGGCACCGCTGTTCAGCGGCACCGAGCCGTTGCAGGCGGGCCTCGATCGCTATGCGGCGGTCTACGCCGAGGCGGACCGTGCCAGCATCGCCGCGAAACTGGGTTTTTCAGCGTGCGAGGACGGCGATGTGGAGCGCATGCGCGAACTCCATGCCCTGCTCGCCGATGCCGAAGTCGACATGACCTTGTTCTTCCGTGCGCTGGCGGAGGTGGATCCGGCGCAGCCTTCGTTGGCGCCGCTGCACGATGCGTTCTACGACGAAGCCAAGCGGCAGGCGTTCGAACCCGCTTTTCAGGCGTGGCTCGAAAGTTATGCGGCACGTGCGCGCAGCGATGCGTTTTCCAACGAGCAACGGCGCACGCGCATGCGTCTGGCGAACCCGCGCTATGTGCTGCGCAACTACCTTGCGCAGGAAGCGATCGATCGCGCGACGCAGGGCGATTACGCCGGCATCCACGAATTGCTCGAGGTCATGCGCCGCCCGTACGACGATCAACCGGGCCGCGAACGCTACGCGCAGAAACGGCCGGCCTGGGCCGCGCACAAGGCCGGCTGTTCCATGCTCTCGTGCAGTTCGTGAGTTGCTTCAGCGCAGCGCGTTGGCGAGGAACTGGCGCAGCTGCATGCCGTTGAGCGCGCCCGCCTGGCGCGCGATCTCCTTGCCGTTGCGCAACACCAGCAGCGTGGGAATGCTGCGGATGCCGAAGCGCTGCGCCAACGCCGGTTGTGCTTCGGTATCGACCTTGGCCAGCCGCAGCTGCGGCTCCAGGCTGGCCGCCGCTTCGGCGAACACCGGCGCAAAACTCAGGCAGGGTCCGCACCAGGGTGCCCAGAAATCGATCACCACGGGCAGCTCGCCGCGCCCTGCCACGGCATCGAAGTTGGCGGCGGTCAGTGCCGCCGGTTTGCCCTCGAACAGCGGCTGCTTGCAGCGGCCGCACACGGGATGTTGACCGAGACGGTCTTCAGGCACGCGATTCAAGGCTGCACAGTGGGGGCAGGGGATGCTCAACGGAGTGGACATGGCAGGCCTCGGTGGCCAAAACTCGATGCAGCATCAGATGGTGTCCGTCGCGCCGCTAAACAAGGAGGCCGAACGTGCAGGGCCTGGATAGCAGGAACTCGACAGGCCGATGGCTCGCCCTGCTGGCGGGCGCTAGCTGGACCCTGCCCAACAGCCTGCTGGGCCTGCTTGCGGGCCTGGCGTGCATGCCGTGGGGTGCGCGGCCGCAATGGCGTCGCGGGGAATGGGCGCTGGCCTTCCGGCGCATGCCTCATCGGGGCAGCGGCGGAGCGCTCACCCTGGGCAACGTGATCCTGTATTCCTGCGACGAGCTCGATACGCCGTGCTTCACCTATGCGCATCGCGCGGGACATCGCAGCGAGCCGCGCATTTCATTGGCGGACCATGAGCGCGCGCATGTCTACCAGTACATGGTGCTGGGACCGTTGTTCCTGCCGCTGTACGCGCTGTGCGGCGGCATCAGCGTGCGAAACCGTTTCGAGCGCGCCGCGGATCGCTACGCGCAACACCGCGCCGGCTGGTGGCCTTGGCCGATGGCGTGAAAGACAGCGCTCATCGCCAATAGTCGCGCGGGCGCCATCCCAGCAGACCGGAAAGATAGCCCATTACGCTCGCCGGCTTGAGCACGAGTCCGTAGAGCATGGCGTAGCCGAACAGGCCGAACGGATTGCGCCGTACGGTGAGTCCGACGGAGCGGAACATGCGCGCCTGCACCGCATAAACGACCAGGTTGGCCAACAGGCTCGCCGGCAGCACGAACGCCAGCATCGCACCCGCCAGCCAGTAGACGCCGGTACATGCCAGCAGGACGGCGGGTATCAGGGCAATCGTGTAGGCCAGATCCATGTACGGGAACAGCAGATTCCAGCCGATGAAGAACGTGCTCAGGCGGCGGCGGAAAAGCAGCGAACCCTGCGCCTTGAACGCCTCGATGAGGCCGCGCGCCCACTGCTGGCGTTGCTGTAGAAATGACGCGAGCGACGCGGGCACGCGCGCGAAGGCGATGGCGTCTTCGCAGTAGCCCACGCGATGGTGGTCTTGCAGGATGGCCCAGGTGAGCACGGTGTCTTCGCCCGCGCAGGAGGGCCAGCCGCCCACCACGCGCAGGATGTCGGTGCGGTACAGCGAAAACGTGCCCGGGGCGACCAGCGTGCCCTGAAACAGGCTCTGCAGGCGCTTGCTCGCCGCGATGCCCTGGAAGTAATCCCACTCCTGCATGCGCGTGAGCAGACTCTGCCGCGAGTTGCGCACGAGCACGGCGCCGGCGACCGCCACAGTATTCGGCGGATCGCTCATGTAGCGCGTCACCAGGCGCCGCAAGGCATGCGGTTGCAGGTGCGCATCCGCATCGAGGGTCACGGTGAGCGGGCAGGAAGCCAGCCGCAGTCCCGCGTTCAACGCATTGGCCTTGCCGCCTGCGCTTTGCAGGTCGAGCACTTCCAGCCAGGGATACGACACGCTGTGCAGCCGCTCGAGCGTGGCATCGGTAGAACCGTCGTTGATCACCATCACTTCGATGCGCGCGGGGTAGCGTTGCGCGGCGATGCTGGCGAGCGTGTCGAGGATGCTGTCCTGCTCGTTGTGCGCGGCGATCAGGATCGTGATGCTGGGAAAATCATCGTCAGCGAAGTGCGAGCGGGGCGGGCGGCGATCGAGCAGCAGGCCCACCGCGAGAAACACATGCATGAAGGCGGGCAGCACGGCGACGCCGATCACCAGCAGGTGCGCCGTCCACTGCCTGCCCGGCGTCAGTTCGCCCATCCAATGCTGCGCCACGGCATACGCGAACACGGCCCACGCCAGCGCGAGGACCAGAGCCAGCACGAACTTCAGGCAGACCGGCACGTAGTGGCGCCGATGCACGCGGCTGTCGTTGGCCGCGGCCAACGGCAGGCGGACCGTTACGGGGAACGGTCGTCGCCTGGACCAGTCTCGTGCGTTGACGCTCATGCTAAGGCTCGCTGCTGCAACGGCATCGCGTTGGTCGACCACGGAGGATGCTGCCCACCGGTATCCCGGTGACAGGCACCTCCGCATGCCTGGCCGGCGCATGCCTGAATGACCCCGACGGCGTCCTGCCAGAACTCCGCTTCTCCATTGATTTGAAGGGCAAGAGTCGTGCCACCGGACGTGCTCGGCGATAGCCGCGCAACATCGGCAAAAAGCGGGTCTTCAGCGCTTATCGGCGGAAAACGCGGCCGAGCGCAAACCGACGCACGCGGACACAAACCGACGCACTGGGGCGCCGGTTCGTGCTTCGCTGGCAGGCATCAGGCGGCCTTGTTGTCGCCCTTCTTCTCCGGGGCGGGCCGCGCCTGCGGATGAGGGGCCGGATGATTGCCGCCGCCCTGGTTCGGCGGTGGGCGATGGCCCTGCGGCGGCCCGCCGCCCGGCGGTCGGCCCGAGCCCGGCGGATGCGTGCCCGGATTCGACGGTGGCCGGTTGTTCGATGGCGGACGGTGTCCCTGCGACGGCGGCGGCCGGTTGCCCTGGTTCGGCGGCGGACGATTGCCCGGGGGTGGGCGATTGCCGTGCGGCGGCGGCCGGTGGCCCGGCGGCGGCGGACGATGGCCACCCCCCGGCGGCGGCGGGCGCGAACCCGGATGCCAGCCCGGCGGACGCGGTGGCGGGCGCGGCGTGTACGGGCGGCCATACCAGTAATCGCGGTTCCGATAGAACGGGCGATTGGTGTAGTACGAACCCCAATACGCGCCGATCGAGAAGGCAACGATCGGAATGCCGATGCGCGGCCCGTAATCGGCCACGTAAACGGGTTGGCTCTGGTAGGAATACTGCACGAAGGTGGCCGCCACCCAGCCGCGCAGGCCTTGAGTGATCACATCGCACCAGCCATAGCCCTGGGTGCAGCCTTGAATCGCCACCGGCGTGCCAGCCGGCAGCTGGGCGATGGTGGGATAGCCGGCGTCGGGGCCGGCATAGAGATCGACGTACGCGGTCACCACGCCGTTCAAGCCCTGCGCGAATGCGGCAGGACTGGCACATCCCAAGACCAACAACACGGTCCAGACAAACCGCTTCATGTGCGCCTCTCCCGAATATAGGGCCCGATGAGACTGCGCCATCCGCGAAGGATGCGTCAATCCTGCGTCAGCTTGGCCGGTCGCGAGTTCATGCGTTCAGCCGACGAGCGGACTCGCTCGGTCATCCCTCGGCGAGCGATTCGCGATACGCGCGGCGCACCATCTCGTGGAAGTGATGCACGGCATTTTCCCGCAACGGATTCAGGCGCCCCGCTTCGTACGAACCGGAGGCGAGCCCGCGCTGCACGTCCGCGCAGATGGTCACGTCCTCATCCTGCACCTCGTCGCTGAACTCGACGTCGCGTGCGCGGCGCGCATGCGCCTCGGCGCTGTCGTCGGCGGGATAGTAGAAATCGAACTCCACCCGGCAGCGATCCACGCCCAGCGGCAGCACACGATTGGTCTGCAGGCGCGAGGGCAGGATGTTGAGCATGGTGTTGGGATGGATGAAGTAGTACAGCGCCTCGCCGCTGCCGTACAGGTCGCTGGCGCTTTCCAGCGGGCTGTACTGGAACGAATACCAGGGTGCCGTCTCGGTGATGTAGCTGCGGTAGTCGAGCAGCTTGTTGAGGCCGGGATGGATGTGCGGCACGTGGTAACCCTCCAGGTAGTTGTCCACGTACACCTTCCAGTTGCACGCCACCTCGTAGCTGGCGCGGTGATGGAATTGGTAGTGCTCCAGCGAGCGCTCCGGTCCCAACCGTTCGTCGATGCCGGCTACCACCTCGGCAAACGGCGGCGCATCGCCGATGGCGACGAACACCAGCCCCTGCCACAGCTGCACGCGCACTTCGGGCAGGCGGATGTCCGACGGATTGAAATCCTTCGTGCGGCCCATCTCCGGCGCGCCGCGCAGCACGCCGTCGAGGCCGTAGGTCCAGCCGTGATAGCGGCAACGCAAGGCCTTCGCGCCACGGCCATCGCAACTGGCGATCGGGCCCGCACGATGACGGCAGACGTTGTGGAACGCACGAATGACGGCGTCTTCGCCGCGCACCACGATCAAGGGCAGCCCCGCGATCTCAGTGACCATGTGGTCGCCGACATCGGCCACCTGCGATTGATGGCCAACCAGCTGCCAGCTGCGGGCGAAGATGGCGCGCGCATCCAGTGTCGGCATGCGCGGATCGGTGTAGAAGCGGGCGGGCAGCGTCAGCGCGACATCGAGCGGTTGCGCAGCGAGAACGGCATCGTCGAACAGATCACGCATGGGAAGAGCGGCCGGCAGCTGTTTGCCCGAGTATCGGCCCCGGCGGCCCTGCGCTCAAGCATTCGCCAGCTGCTGTTGCACGTCGTTGATGGAGTTGCGGATGCGCTGGCTGAAGATCGAATCCTCGTGGTGGATCAGCACCAGCCGCTCCGTCGCACGCGTCATCGCGACGTAGAGCAGGCGTGCTTCTTCGGCCTCGTTCTTGCCCGGTTTGGGCAGCGAGCCCAGGCCGGGGATGATCACCAACGGGAATTCCAGTCCCTTGCTGGAATGCATGGTGACCAGCTTGACCGTGTCGTCCACCACGAACAGCGAACTCTTGCCGTTGCCCTCGGCGAGCTGGCTGGCAATGCCGGCCCGCTGCAGCGCCTCATGCAATTTTTCGCCCTCCCAGCCGTTGCGGAAGATCACGGCCATGTCCGACAGGCTCCGGCCCGCGGCCAGTTCGTCGCGCAGGCGCTGGATGATCGCCGGCAGCTGTTCCTCCTGGCGCTCCACGCGGATCAGCTCGGGCAGCGCGCCGCGGCGGCCGGCGCTTTCGGGTGCAATCAGCGGCACGCCGTCGTCGTCGTCGCTGCGTCCCAGCAGCAGCTCGTTGGCGAAGCCGCGTGCCACCGAGAGGATTTCCAGCGTGTTGCGGTAGTTGAGCTTGAGGATCGTAGTGCGGCCCTGCGCCTGCACGCCCAGGCTCTTCCAGCTGAGCTTCTTGCGGGTGGCCTGTCCGTAGATGTTCTGCGCGTCGTCGTACAGCACCAGCAGCGAGTTGGTGTTGGGATCGATCATCTGCACGATCAGCTTGTACCACTCGGGCTCGAAATCGTGGCCTTCGTCGATCAGCACGGCGCCATACTGGAAGCGCGGAATCTGGCCGTTGTCCACGCCGGCAATCACCGCGGGCGGCAATTCCTCGGCGAAATGCGGGCCGTCTTCGGGCAGCGGAACGTGGTAGGCCGTGAGCATGCTGCGGCACCACTTGTGGAAGTTGTACACCTGCACCTTGTCGCTGAGGCCGCGCTCGCCCATCAGCTGTTCGAGCCGCGCCGCCAGCGTCTTGTTGTAGCAAAGCACCAGGATCGGCTTGGACAGCGCGCGTGCCAACTCCATCGCGCGGAAGCCCAGGATCATCGTCTTGCCCGAGCCCGCCACGCCGTGAATGATGCGATGCTCGTCGCCCAGCGAACGGGCCAGCAGTTCCTGCTGGGCGTCCATCACCTTGATCAGGTCCGGTATGGCCAGCTTGGTTGAAGCGCTGCCGGCCGAGCCGAACAGGCCGAACTGGCCGTCGCCCGGTTCCACGCGGATTTCCGGGAACAGGTGCCAGCGCACGCGATCGATCTGCGGCAGGGTGAGGGCGGTGGGAAACACCTGCGGGAACATCGCCCACAGGCGTTCCTGGAACGCTTCCGATTCCACCGTTTCGTACATCTCGTCCTGGCAGATCACCAGATGGGCAGGAATCACCGCCTCCAGCTGCCCTGCCTCGAACTGCTTGCGGCTGATGTTGGCCAGTACCACGCCGTAGCCCCACGGCATCAGCAGCTTGCCTTCGTAGCTGTGGCCGGGCGGGTGACGCAGGGCGGGGTCCTGCGCCAGCACCTTGTAGATCTCGCTGGCGCCGTCGCGTGCCTGCATCAGCGGGTTGTGTTCCTTCACGCTGTTGCTGCCGGTGATCAGCGTGAACTGGGTGCGGTCGGCCTGCTGGATGGTGCCGGGCTTCCAGTCCTTCACCTCGAGCACCAGCAGGCCGCGGCGCGGATGGAACACGATGAAGTCGGGACGCCGCTGGCGGGGGCCGATGGCCACGTCGTACCAAAGCAGATAGTCGTCCTCGAGCTTCTGCTCCAGGCGCTCGGAGAAGCGCTTTTCGCCGCTGGTCATCTGCGGCAGGCAACTGTTGCGGGATGGGATGAGCGTCGCCAATGGAGAGCCTGCCTCGTGCCATTCCTTGTACGCGCGGTGCGTTCAGGTCCGGCGACGTTAACGGATCGGCAGGGCGTGTCAATCTCGCGGGCCCCGCAAGGCCCGCTCAGGGCTGCATCAACGCCAGCGTTGCAGCGTATCGGCAGGCACGCCGACGCGTGCGCAGGCATGGCTGCCGATGCCGTCCTGCAAGGCCATGCGGAACACCGGCGCGACCGACCACAGGGCCCGCGCCGCCAGTCGCGACTGCGCGCGCTGCAGCGGCGTGCGTTCCAGCAAGGTATCCGCCCAGACCGGCAGCAGCGCAGCGCCTGCCTGCAGGAACACATCGCGCGACAGGCCCGCCACCGGCACCGGCAGGCGCACGCGATACAGCACGTCCAGCACGGCACGCGAACGCTCGCTGAAACACAGTTGCGCGCGCACGCGCCGGAAGTAGGCGGTGACCTGGGCTTCCGATGCCGGCACGTCGTGCGCGCCGAGCGCTTCGGCAAGGCGGCGCACTTCGTCGTAGTAGCGGTCGCCGGCGCCGGCCGGCATGGCGATATGGCTGTAGCGGCGATAGCCCTGCAGGAAACTATAGGCTTCGGTCACATGGACCCAGGTCAGCAGGTCGGGATCGTCGGCGGCGTATGGACGTCCATCTTCGGCGCTGCCTTTCACCTGCGCATGGATGTGCTTCACGCGTTCGATCAAGGCATGTGCCTGTTCGAGCGGCGCGTAGGTGGTACCACTGACGAACGACGTCGTGCGGCGCAACCGGCCGATCAGGTCGTCGCGAAAGTTCGAGTGATCCCACACGCCCGCCAGCGCAAGCGGGTGCAGGGTCTGCAACATCAACGCCGCCAGTCCGCCCGCCAGCATGGCGGGAAAGTCCGCGTGCACGCGCCAGGTGGCGCTGTCCGGGCCGAACAGGCCGGGATCGCCGGGCGGATGATCGTAGTCCACGTGGCCGCCGCCACCGCGCGGAAACGCGCTGAGCACCCAGCGTCGAATGGGTTCGCGGGCAGGGCGGGTGAGCAGATTCCATGGCAATGACATGGGGCTGAGTGTAATGCTTGGTTTCACATGCATCCTTTGCACGCGCGAAAAGCCTGTGCTATTCCTAGCGCCCATGACCTTCCCCACCGCCCGCCAGTATTTTTGGTTTTACGGCTATCCGATGCCGCTGGCGGAGGGTTGGTCTCGACTGTCGTAACGACAAGACACCAAATCCCAAAAGGCCGCCAGCCCACCACTGGCGGCCTTTTTCATGGTCGCGAGTGAATCCCCCAGGAGACCACCGTGAACCCTTCCACCGACGATTTACGCATCCGCGCCATCACCCCGCTCAGCGCGCCTGCCGAGGTGATGCGCGACTGCGCCGCCAGCGTGCACGCCGTGCATACCGTGAGTGCCGCGAGGCAGGCGCTGCATCGCATCCTGGCCGGCGAGGACGACCGCCTGGCCGTGGTGATCGGCCCGTGTTCGATCCACGACACCCGGGCCGCGCTGGAATACGCCGGGCGCCTCGCGGCACAGCGCAAGCAACATGCGGGCGAGCTGGAAATCGTGATGCGCGTGTACTTCGAAAAGCCGCGCACCACGGTGGGCTGGAAAGGGCTGATCAACGACCCGGGTCTCGACGGCAGTTTCCGCATCGACCAGGGCCTGCGGCTGGCGCGCGGACTGCTGCGCGACATCAACGAACTGGGCGTGCCGGCCGGTTGCGAATTCCTCGACATGATCACGCCGCAATACATTGCCGATCTGGTGGCGTGGGGCGCGATCGGTGCGCGCACTACGGAGAGCCAGGTGCATCGCGAACTGGCCTCCGGGCTGTCGTGCCCGGTGGGTTTCAAGAACGGCACCGACGGCAACGTGAAGATCGCGGTGGATGCGGTGAATGCCGCCTCGCAGCCGCACCATTTCATGGCCGTGACCAAGGAAGGCCACACCGCCATCGCCGCCACCACAGGCAATGAGGACTGTCACCTGATCCTGCGCGGCGGCAAGACGCCGAACTACGACGCGGCCAGCGTGGAAGCGGCCTGCATCGCCATCGCCAAGGGCGGGCAGACGCCGCGCGTGATGATCGACGCCAGCCATGCCAACAGCGACAAGCAGCCGGAAAACCAGCCGCGGGTGGTCGACGACATCGCAGCCCAGCTTTCGTCCGGCGAGCAGCGCATCGTCGGCGTGATGGTGGAAAGTCATCTGGTCGGCGGACGTCAGGATCTGCTGGAAGGCCAGCCGCTGCGTTACGGGCAGAGCATCACCGACGGCTGCATCGACTGGGAGGCCTCCACCCAGGTGCTCGAACGTCTCGCCCAGGCCGTACGCGCCCGCCGCGTTGCCCGGGCAGCGGCACAGCGGACGGTGCGCACGGGGTGTCTTGGTTAACTTTCGAGCTTGGCGTCGAGATTGATGGTTGCCTTCAGCACCTTCGATACCGGGCAGCCTTCCTTGGTCGCCTTGGCGATCTTGTCGAAGCTGGCGGCGTCGATACCGTCCACTTTCGCGCGGCAGGTGAGATCGACCGTGGTGATGGAGAAGCCGTCGCCATCCTTGTCCAGCGTCACCACCGCCTTGGTCTCGATGCGCGTGGCGGCATGGCCCGCTTGTTCGAGGCCCAGCGCCAGCGCCATCGTGTAGCAACCGGCATGGGCTGCACCAAGCAGTTCCTCGGGATTGGTGCCCGGGCCTTCCGCAAAGCGCGACTGGAAGCCGTAGCGTGCTTCGTGCAGCACGCCCGAAGCGGTGGATATCGTGCCGGAACCTTCCTTGAGCCCGCCGGACCAGGCGGCGGATGCGTTTCTTTTCATGTTCGGCTCCCGGGAGCATGCAAAATGTCCGGGAAGCTTGCCGAAAGATTCATCCACGAAATGCGAACGCCGAAGGCGATGCTCTTCACGCCTGGTTCGCTGTCACCTGCTTTAACCTGCGCTTCCGGAGCATCCCCAGCTTCGCGAGGGCGCGTTTCATGTCTGCCGAGATCAATCACAACTCCAGGGCGCATCGTTTCGAGACCAAGGTCGACGGCGTGCCTTGCGTGCTCGACTACACGCTCGACGGCGATGTCATGACGATCACCCACACGATCGTTCCGTCGGCGGTGGGCGGTCGCGGCATCGCTTCCAATCTCGTGCGTACCGCATTGGATACGGCGCGCGTGGAACACTGGAAGGTCGATCCCGCCTGTTCGTATTCGGAGATCTGGATGACCCGCCATCCGGAGTACCAGGACCTGCACGTCTGAGCGGCGAAACCTGCGGCTACGAGAATGCGCTGAACTGGCTTTAAGATGCGCCATGCCCGCTTCCGGGTCATGGAGAAAGCGCTCGTGAAGACCAGTAGCCCGAACGTCGCAAGGATCTGCGCATGAGCGCCGCCAACGGCCGCAACCATTCGCACCGGCGCAAGTTCGTTCCGTTCCGGACCTTTCGCGCCCGTCCGCGCCTGATGGTCTCGGGCGCCGTCGCGTTGATCGTGGGCCTCGCGCTCTGGCACCAGTTCGACCTGAAGCCGGCCAAGGCGCTGTTGCTCGGCTTTGACCTGGGCGTGGCGGTATATCTGATCGCGCTGACCATCCTGTTCTGCCGCTCCACATCGCCCGAGGTGATGCGTGGGCAGGCGCGCAAGCAGGACACCGGGCGCTGGGGCGTGCTGTGGACTTCGCTGGTCCTGACCGGCTTCGTCTCGCTGGCGCTCACCACCGAGATGGGCGGCGCGAAGGGCGGCGACGGGAAGGCGCTGATCATCGCCGCGACCAGCATCGTGCTGTCGTGGCTGTTCTTCAACGTGATGTTCGGCATGCACTATGCGCATGGCTTCTACGGGGATTTCGGCGCGAAACACGAGGGCCTGGATTTCCCTGGCACGGAAGAGCCCGACTACTGGGACTTCATGTATTTCTCGATCGTCATCGGCATGACCTTCCAGGTTTCCGATGTGCAGATCAGCAGCCGCTACCTGCGCCGCGTGGCTTTGCTGCACAGCGTGATCGCGTTCTTCTTCAACGTATTCATCATTGCGATCAGCGTGAATATCGCGGCGGGGCTGGCGGGGTAGGGCGTCTCGCGGCCGTCACCTTTCCTACCCGTCATTCCGGCGCAGGCCGGAATCCAGTGGCGAAGCGACTGATTCTCGCGATGGCCTCGCATGCTTTTGGTGTCGGTCTTTGGCGAAGACCGGAAACCGAGGCTGCTGGATTCCGGCCTGCGCCGGAATGACGAGCCAGGGTGCGAGCCCTGTCAATCGCGGAAATTGTCGAACTGCAGCGGCAGTTCCACGTCGGCCTTGCGCAGCACGGCCATGGCTTCCTGCAGATCGTCGCGCTTCTTGCCGGTGACGCGCAGCTTGTCGCCGTTGATCTGCGCCTCGACCTTCAGCTTGGCCGCTTTCAGCGTTGCCACCAGCTTCTTGGCGATCGGCTGCTCGATGCCCTGCTTGACGGTGACCTTCTGGCGCGAACCGCCAAGATTGGTCTCGGCGCTGCCCACGTCCAACGCGCGGATGTCGATCTTGCGTGAGGTGAGGCGGCCACGCAGGATGTCCAGCATCTGTTCCAGCTGGAATTCGCTGGGGGCCGACTGGGTGATCACGAACTCGTCCAGCTCGAACTTCGCGTCGGTGCCCTTGAAATCGAAACGGCTCGACAGCTCGCGGTTGGCCTGGTCCACGGCATTGGTCAATTCGTGCTTGTCGACTTCGGAAACGACGTCAAAGGAAGGCATGGTGGCGGTCCGCTGCAGGGAAAACCCGAGTTTAAGCCATCTGGCGCATCCTGAAGGATAATGCGCGGTCAATTGAACGGGAGCAGGGCATGGCGGCGGTGCGCGCGTGAAAGTAGACGTACTGATCATCGGCGCCGGCGCCGCCGGGCTGATGTGCGCCATCGTGGCCGGCCAGCGGGGACGCAGTGTGCTGGTGGTCGACCATGCAAACAAGGTCGGCAAGAAGATCCTGATGTCGGGCGGCGGCCGCTGCAATTTCACCAACACGGGCGTGACACCGGCGGCTTACCTGTCCGCCAATCCGCACTTCGCCAAGTCGGCACTGGCCCGTTACACTCCCTGGGATTTCATCGCGATGGTGGAGAAGCACCGCATCGCGTACCACGAGAAGGAGCTGGGCCAGCTTTTTTGCGACGAGTCCTCCAAGCTGATCGTGCGCATGCTGCTGGACGAGTGCGCGCAGGCCGGCGTGCGTATCGAAACCAGCTGCGGCGTGAAGCGCGTGCGCAAGACCGACGAGGGTTTCAATGTCGTCACCGCGCATGGCGAGGTGCACGCGCAATCGCTGGTCGTCGCCACGGGCGGCCTGTCGATTCCCAGCATGGGCGCCAGCGGCTTCGGCTATGAACTGGCTCGGCAGTTCGGCCATGCGGTGCTGCCCACGCGGGCCGGACTGGTGCCGCTGACCTTGAGCGGCAAGCATCAGGAGCGCTACCAGGATCTTTCCGGCGTGGCTCTGCCGCTGACCGAAACCCGCGTGGGCAAGCATTCGTTTCGCGCCGGCATGCTGTTTACCCATCGCGGCCTCAGCGGACCGTCGATCCTGCAGATTTCCTCGTACTGGCAGGCGGGCGACGACCTGCGCATCGATCTGCATCCCGAACGCGATCTCGCGGCGTGGCTACAGGAGCAGCGCGTGGCGCGTCCCGCGGCGGAACTGAAGAACGTGCTCGGCGACGTGTTGCCGCGCCGCCTCGCACAGCGCTTGTGCGAGCTGTGGTTCGAGAGCCGGCCGATGCGCCAGTATCGCGAAGCGGAACTCAAGAGCATCGGCGAACAACTGCATGACTGGCCCATCGTGGCCAGTGGCACGGAAGGTTATCGAACGGCCGAAGTCACTTTGGGCGGCGTCGATACCGACGGCATCTCATCGTCCACCATGCAATCGAAACTCGTGAACGGCCTGTATTTCATTGGCGAAGTGGTCGACGTGACCGGCTGGCTGGGCGGCTACAACTTCCAGTGGGCGTGGGCATCGGGGCATGCCGCAGGCGAGGTGGCGTAATTTCGCACCGGGTGAACGCTGTGCGTGATCCACTGAAAAAGTTGTCTTCTCCGGAGTTATCGCATGAAAGTAGGTTTTATCGGCCTGGGAGCCATGGGCAGCGCCATGGCCAGCAACCTGATCAAGGCCGGACACGAGGTCACCGTGTGGAATCGCTCGCCCGGTCCCGCCGAGCCGTTCGTATCGCTGGGTGCCAAGGTGGTGAAGACGGCTGATCGCGCGGCGCAGGGCGACGTGCTCTTCAGCATGCTGGCCAACGACCAGGCCGTACGCCAGGTGTTCTTCGACGACGGTCTGCTCGATGGCATGGACAAAGGCACGGTGCACGTCAATCACGCCACCATTTCGGTGGCGCTGGCGCGCGAGCTGGCCGAGCAACATGCGCGGCGCGGCCTCGATTACCTGGCAGCGCCCGTGTTCGGTCGTCCCGACGTGGCGGCAGCGGGCAAGCTCAACATGCTCGCGGCGGGCAAGCCGGCGCTGATCGATCGCCTGCGCCCGCTGCTCGAAGCAATGGCCAGCCGTATCTGGCCACTGGGCGAGGAGCCCGAACGGGCGAACGTGGTGAAGATTGCGGGCAACTTCATGCTTGGTGCCGCCATCGAAAGCATGGCCGAGGCCTCGGCGCTGGCTCGCGCCCACGGCGTGAGCGCGGCCGATTTTCTCGAGGTGATGACCAACACCTTGTTCGCTGCGCCTGCCTATCAGGGCTACGCCAAGCTGATCGCCGAATCGCGCTACACGCCGGCCGGATTTGCCTTGCCGCTGGGCTACAAGGACATCGGCCTCGCGCTCGCGGCAGCGGATGCCACACGCGTGCCGTTGCCGCTGGCGGGGCTGTTGCGTGACAGCCTGCTCGAGGCCTTGGCCGGCGGCAAGGAAGAC
>Ga0207670_10001032_pt1 | contig 14718 bp, 13 predicted proteins | sample KBSS23HmetaG_FD_184339 | JGI IMG/M metagenome (GOLD analysis project Ga0207670, IMG submission 184339) | Switchgrass rhizosphere microbial communities from Kellogg Biological Station, Michigan, USA - KBS S2-3H metaG (SPAdes) (version 2) | ecosystem: Host-associated > Plants > Roots >... | reverse complement strand
GATGACCGTCAACTTCATGGGTCTCGCCGGCGGCCTCGGCGCCCTCGACATCCCCAGCACCGAACTGGTTCTCGAGCGCGCGTCACACAACGATAGAGCGCTCAAAGACTTTCTCGACATCTTTAATCATCGCCTTGTCTCACTACTCTACCGGATTCGCAAGCATCATCGCGTCGGTCTCGGCGCCGCTACACCGGGTGACGACCAGTTCGCAAGCTATCTTTATTCACTCATCGGAATCGGAACGCCGCGGTTGCAGAACCGGATGCACATCCGTGATCGCGCGCTGCTCTACTACGCCGGTATTCTCGCGCAACAACCTCGCTCGATGGCGGGACTAAAACTCATCCTGACTGATTACTTTCAAGTGGAAGTTGACACCACTCAGTTTGTAGGAAAGTGGTGTGAACTGGAGGAAAGCCAGTGGACCACAATCGGTGAGTCGGGAGCGAATCAGCGGCTCGGACGCGACACGGTTGTGGTGGGCACGCGCGTTTGGGATCAGCACGCCCGCTTCGAAGTTCAGCTTGGCCCGCTTGGCCTGGAAGACTTCGAGAGTTTCCTGCCTACCGAGTGGCGCTTCGGCGTGCTTTGCGATTTGGTTCGTTTCTACGTCAAGGACGAGTTTGAGTTCAATATCAAGTTGATCCTTAAAGCCGAGGAGGTTCCGAGTGTCGCGCTGAGCTCGCAACCGGCCCTCTCGTGGACTTCCTGGCTTGGCCCTTCACGCCATATCAACAGCAACGGACATGGTCCAACGGCAGCACCCGAAAACCCATACATCGTGATCACTCCCGAGGCGCTTCGATCGAACACCGGATCGATCAGGAGCGGGATTCTCTATCGCCTGCCGCGTGGCAAACAGGCGGAGCTGCTCGGACTGATGAATCGCGTTGCTCCGAAGAACACCGTGTTGATGTTGCAGGGCGATCCCGGCGTTGCGATGTACATCATTCGACGTGGCAAAGTGCAATTGTCGCGCTGCGAAGAACATGGCAAGGAGACTGTGCTTGGCGTGTTGACCGAGGGCGATTGTTTCGGCGAGCGAGCGCTGCTTAGAAGCAAACAATACAGTGAGACCGCGTTGGCGTTGACCGAGTGTGAAGTGTCGGTACTCAGGCGCGAGCACCTGGCATTTGCCATGATGAAGGATCCGAGCTTCAGGCGAACGATTGAGACTTATCTCGGTTCCGAAGACCAGGAGGAAATGATTTACAAGCTGTTCGAGTAAGAAATGATTTTGTGCTTTTTGTGCCTCTTTGTGGCTAAAAACGATGAGCGTTTACGTACAGGACAATCTCAAACTGAAAGTCACAACGCCGTTGGGTGACAACAAGCTTCTGCTGCGAGCGTTCCGCGGCGAGGAGCGCATCTCAGGCCTGTTTGAGTTCACGCTCGAGATGGTCTCTGAAGACAACGCGATCGATTTCTCCGCGATCGTTGGCAAGGCGGTGACGGTCACGCTCAGCCTTGCGAGCGGTGCCACTCACTATCTCAACGGCATCGTCGGACGTTTCGGTCAGGAAGAGACCAACCAGCGTCTCACGCGTTACTTTGCCAACATTCACCCGTGGCTTTGGCTGCTGACAAAGACAAGCGACTGCAAGATCTTTCAGAACAAGTCCGCGCCGGAGATTATCGAGAGCATCTTCTCCGATCTCGGCTTCACTGATTTCCGCAACGATCTGAAAGGCACTTACGACAAGCGCGAATACTGCGTCCAGTACAACGAAACTGCTTTCAATTTCGTGTCGCGTCTGATGGAAGAGGAGGGGATCTTCTATTTCTTCGAACACAGCTCTGACAAACACACGCTCGTCCTCGGCGACGACGCCGACGCACACCAAACCTGCCCCGGACTCGAATCGTCCACGGTCCACTTTCGCCAGTCGCTCGTGGAACACACCCAGGACAACACGATCACCCGTTGCCTCGTCGAAGAGCAGGTTGTCAGCGGAGCGTTCGCGCACGACGATTACAATTTCGAGACTCCAAACACAGATCTAAAAGTCGAATCGCAGAGCGATACACCGACTTACAAGGTTTACGAGTATCCCGGCAGATTTCTCACCAAAGACGCCGGCGAGAAGCGCGCTAATTTGCGTCTCGACGCTTTGGAGCAACCGCAGAAGATCATTCGCGGCGATGGTTTCGTACGCGCGTTTGTCACGGGCCACAAGTTTGAGTTGAAGGACCACTATCGCGCGGACGTGAATCAAACCTACGTCCTGCAATCGATTTCGCATGCCGCGACGCAGGAGAATTACACCAACACGTTCACTGCCTTTCCGGCGGATTGTCCGTTTCGCCCGCAACGCTCAACGCCCAAACCAACCATCGCCGGCACGCAGACCGCGATCGTCGTCGGTAAATCGGGTGAAGAAATTTGGACCGACAAGTACGGCCGCGTCAAAGTTCAGTTTTACTGGGACCAGTTGGGCAAAAAAGACGAGAACAGCTCGTGCTGGATTCGTGTGGATTATGGTTGGGCCGGAAAACAGTGGGGTGGGATCTTCCTGCCTCGCATCGGTCAGGAAGTGATCGTGAGCTATCTCGACGGCGATCCCGATCGGCCGTTGATCACCGGCGCGGTATACAACAGCGAGCAGACCGTTCCTTACACGCTGCCCGCCGAACAGACCAAGAGCACGATCAAGACCAATTCTTCCAAAGGCGGCAACGGCTTCAACGAAATCCGTTTTGAAGACAAGAAAGACTCGGAAGAGATCTACTTCCACGCGCAAAAAGACCAGAGCATCGTGGTCGAGAACGACCGCACCAAGAGCGTCCTGCACAACGAGACAAACACCATCAAGCAGGATCGCTCGACGACTATCCAGGAGGGCAACGACACTTACACCGTCTCTAAAGGCAATCGCACGTTCAAGGTCGAAACCGGCAATGAAACGTACGAAGTGAAAGGCACGCGCACTCTCACCATAACCGGCGACGAGACTCACACGAACAAAGGGAACTTCACTCAGACCATCAGCGGAAACTACGAATTGAAAGTCGATGGAAACCTCACTATCGATGTCTCCGGATCTGTAACGATCAAGGCGGGCCAGTCGCTGACGAACCAGGCGGGGATGTCGCTGACGAATAAGGCAGGCACTTCACTAACCAACGAGGCGCAGGCAGACATTACTAACAAGGGCCAGGCCTCGAACACTGTCGAGAGCAGTGGCATCACGACCATCAAGGGCTCGCTGGTGAAGATCAACTAAGAGATAAAGCGATGGGAATGCAAGTTTGCATGGGAGCGATGTTGCAGTGCAGCTTCGGCGCGGCGCCGAGTACGCTCGCGGTCTTGCCTGCGAATAAAGTGCTCACCGCCACGCCCGACGCCAACATCATGGACAACAAACCGATGGTGAACATCATGCCGTTCGGCATGTGCTCGTCCATGGCGAATCCTACGGTCGCAGCGGCGACTGCTGCGGCATTGGGCGCACTTACTCCGATGCCATGCGTTCCCGTGATCCCGGCGCCGTGGGCTCCGGGCTCACCCACGGTCCTGATTGCCAACATGCCGGCGCTCAACAACAGTTCCAAGCTGATGTGCGCCTATGCCGGAGTGATTCAAATCACGAACCCCGGACAAACCACAGTAATGATTCCGTAACGCGCGGATTACGACAATGAACTACGAATTCTCACTAAACAAAACAGCAGTGATTTCACTGATCGCTGGTTCGATTGTGTTTGGGGTTTTGCTGTTCGCGGCCGGCCTGCTCATCGGCTCAGAATGGCTCGGGACCGCTTCCGCCGCAACTTCCGGCGCGGTGGCCAAAAACGAGGAAGCCGAAGGTCCAAAGGAACCGGTACTGAACGACGAAGAAGCCGCGCCGAAGAAAACAGCTCCACCAAAGAACTCGGATCAGAAACCAGCGAAGCCTAAAGAACCCGGTGCAGCACCACCTGAAGCAGCGCCGCAAGCAAACGAAAAGCAAGCAGCAGCAGCAGACGGTAACGTTCAGATAATCGAGGAAGCCGCAGCAGGAGCAGACGGCGCCGCGGGCGAGAGTGAACCGGACTATGTGACGGTCCAGGTTGGAGTATTCCAGGACGAGAACGAAGCCAATCATTTGCTCAAACAGATCGAGCGCAAAGGTTACGCTCCGACTTTCTTCTCGGGCCGCGACGCGGAAGCGCGCCAGTGGTACGCGGTGCGTATAGGCGCGTACTCCGATCGCGAACAAGCCGTCAACGCCGCCGCCAATTTCAGTAAGCAGGAAAAGATAAAAGCCGTGGTCCGACCATTGGGAGCGTTGTAGTTATCAATTGAGAGGTGTTTGAGATGAAGCGGGAATCACCACAAGTTTGCATTGCCGGTCGCGCCGGCGGCGTCGTACAGGCACAAGTCATCGGCGGCAATCGTGCTTTGCAGGCACGTCTCGATTTGTGGAAAGCGCGATTGAATACTGGTGCTTCTCCATCGCCGGACACGATCCAACGCAAGGGCGGTAACGGTGTGGAAGCATTCCAGGTGCCGCTGAGACAGAAGGCCGGTGGTTTCCCATTGCCTAGAGACGTTCGCGCAAAAATGGAGAACGCACTCGGCGGTGACTTTTCCGACGTGCGCGTTCACGTCGGACACGAAGCGTCATCACTCGGCGCCATCGCCTACACCTGGGGTACAAACATCCACTTTGCTCCGGGCCAATACAGTCCACACACGATTCAGGGACAGAAGTTACTGGGTCACGAACTCTGGCACGTACTGCAACAAAAAGCCGGACGCGTCAGGAACCCGTTTGGCGGCGGCGTTGCAGTCGTGCAGGACCATGCGCTGGAAGCCGAAGCAGATCGCATGGGAATTAAAGCTGCGATGTCCACCGTCACGCCCACGCGCAGCAAAGAGTAGCTATGAACAACAGACGAAAGCCACCCGCGGCGCCGGCAGCATACCGCCCACAACCCACACCCAAAGTCTTGCAGCTAAAGAAGGCTAGTGGTTCAAACGCAGTTAAGACACCGCCCACAGCCTACAGACCGCAACCTTCGCCGCGCGTCCTGCAAACAAAAACACCCCACTCACCTGGATCACGAATCGTGAGGCCTGGGCCAATCAATAACGCCGTGATTCAACGTGCCCAGGAAATGCGAACGATAAACCCCGTCGATCTTCCTATTAATAGATTGCGATCCGAGATGGTCAGACTACAGTCTCCCCAGGTAAATGAACGCGGCTTCTTCTCCCGCAGAAGCACAAAGGAAGTCGTCGATGGACTTTTCCATGCGTTTCTGGGGATCGGGTTTGGTTACAGTCTCGGAAATCCCGTCAGTGCTGCTGTGCTTGGAGACGACGGGCATGCTCAACCGTTGCGAGCCCACGAAAGAATGCGGGACGCTTTCGGCGGCAACTGCATCGCAATGGCGAATGCCTTTGCCCAGATACTGGACGAAGCTCAGATCGCAGCCAGGGTGGTGGAAGTACGACGAGAGGAAGCAGGCAAGGCTTTTGTGGTCCATTGTCCGAATTTTATAGACCGTGAAGTCACAGGCCACATAAAAAAGAACGGCGCGATCTGGAATTTTCACTACTTATTTACCAACCACACCGCCGTCTGGGTGACTGCGTGTAACAAGTACTACGACCCAATGGCGGGAACAACGTACAACAACTTGAATGAAGCCATCGTGATGGAACTGGTAGCGCTGGACCACGATGGGAATGTGTATAAGGGGCAACACCTGGGGCAAGACTATGTGTTGACACGAACCAGCGAGGCGGCGCCAGGCCAATTCTTCAAATGGGATATGCAGTTATTGCCGGTCGGCTCTGCCTGGAGTCCGCTCGGAATTTTCAAAGAAGGTGAAAAGAAATGAGCTCGACTGAAAATTGTAGGGGTGGTCCTCCGTGGCCACCCCAGTGTTGAATGCGAACGCTGGGGTGGCCACGGAGGGCCACCCCTACAATTTAGCGTCAGTGCGCAGAAAGGAAGAGCAGCGTGAAGCCACCAACCAGACCTCAGTTGAATCGTCCCGGACCACCGCATCGACCGACGACTCAGTTAAAGCCGGCGGCTGCGAAGCACAGTCAAAATCAACCGGCGGGTCCGGGATATGCCGTGCAGGCTCCGGTTCCGCTCGCCGGTCGCAGTCAGCAGATCAGGGCTACCTTGAACGGCACGCGGCAAGTGGCGGGATCAGTCGACATCAGGACCGCGAGCCCCGGAAAGGGTTTCATCGCGAATCTCAAAGTGGACCAACAACATCGCCGGCGTGGTGTGGCAGCACAGTTGATCGATGCCGCGGTCGCTACTGCGCGGCGGCAGGGATTCAGCACTCTGAGCCTTGAAGCCCGGCCTTCGGACAACGGAATTTCACCGCAGCAATTAGTTGCGATGTACCGCCGTCAGGGCTTCAGGAATGTCGGACGATCGCACCGCGGCAGTCCGCTGATGGAGCGAAAACTCTAAGCATGTCAATGAAGCCACAAAAACCAGCCGCGCCGAACGTGTATCGCCCGCAACCTGTGCCGAAGGTCCTGCAGACAAAAGCGAAGGCGGCTCCACAACCTTTACGCCCAAGCGCGCCGCCCAAAGCTGCTCAATCCAGCATACAGTTGACGCCATCGCGAGTGGTGCAGGCGATCAAGATTTATCCGAACCTGCATCCCGGCGCCGTCGAACCGGTTAACCGGGATAATATTTTTCGTCTCAACAGCTTTTCCAATCAGTACCGGCTACACCAGGTAAACAGCCACGGCGTAAACGTCCCCAATCAACAATACAACTTCGTTCGCACCCGTGAAGGAGAGATGTTACTGCATGCCCGCTACCGGCATCCCTCGATCGCACAGGGAAAGCAAGTGCTCTACGCCGGCGAGATCTTCTTCAACAACGGTCAGCTCGAGTGGTGGTCCAACGGCTCGGGTCACTATCAACCTGACGCAGAAGACGCTAAACAGGCGAATCTGCCGTTGGACCAATTTTTCTCCTACCAGCAGATCATTAAGGGCGAGCACAAGCGGAAGCGAAGTTGAAGGAGTGTCATCATGAACCCGCCTCATAAAAAACCGGGAGCTATCCACCAATCGTTCACGCAGCAGACAGAACGCGCGCGTCAAACTGTGCGTCAGCCAGTAGCGCCTGCGGTGTACAGGCCGCAAGCGAAACCGAATGTCATGCAGCAGAAGACGGCTGGTTCACATGTTATGAAGGCGCATCCGTCAGCACCACCTGTATATCGTCCACAACCAATAGCCAAAGCTTTGCAGGCAAAAATGGTTGGCAGCCAACCACCTCATCAGAAACAGCTGGAGCACAGAGTGGCCGCGCCGCCGGTGTATTGCCCGCAGCAAAGAAAACTCGTGCAGCCTAAAGTGGCGGCTACGGCACAAACGCGCATGCCGGCGAAGACGCCGCCGCAAACTTCTCTACGTCCAGCTCAACAAACACCGGCACATCCCGGCAGCCTTAAGAGCACTGAGATAAGAAGTGCTGCGGTGAACCGCAACTTAACAAAGGGAACGAGCATTCAGCGCAGTAGCAGGACGAATCTGCCGGCGCCTGCACTGCAACTGAAGGTGGCCCAGGCTAAGAGTGGTCCAATGTTCTCAACCCGTATGGGTGCAAGAATCAATGGCGGACGATCTGCCACGCAGGGAGCGGCAGTAATTCAACGGCAGTGGGTCGCTGCCAGCCCCGGAGTCGAAAAGTGGGATGTCCCTCTTGACGGGGTGACGTGGTATGCAGATGACGGCGGAGACATGTGGTTTGAGATCACTCATGAAGCCCAGGTAAAGAAAGGCAATATAGATAATTATCGCGCCATGGCGGGCGCGGGAAAAAAACAAAGCTGGGAGGCGTGGCAACAGGCGGGAGCGCCGATTCATGATGAAGTTAGCGCAATGATGGAATTAGCGGAAGCCAAACTGGAGTGGGGGCAGGCTTCATATAGAACTACACCTCCCCCTTTCCAAAAGCAGCCGTTTTATCAATGGCTGTTTAAGAACAAGGAGGAACCAAACCAAATGAACTGCTGGGAGGCAGTCTTATATTCGGCCTGTAAGTCAGGCGTCAAAGATAAAGCCTACATTAAAAAGGCTGTAGAGATTGTAAAGGCCGACGAGGAGTTCAGCTTTGGTGCGATAAAACTTGTCAGGGCAATTCTCAAGGCTCCCGCAAAACAAATGAAAAGGCTGCCAAATAAAGACATGGTCGAAATCCCCAAAGAAGTAGTCATACCAAGAGGGCACGTGGTTCTTTTTGGTGAAGACGGTCAGCACGTAGCCCTGTCCACGGGGACGGTAGAGAGCGAGGAACACGGTGTTCTGGAGCTTGACAAGAAGACTGGCGGCGTCGTCCGGGCGACAGTAGAAGAGATCATGAGGAGAAATTCGGCTTACAGGAGTTTGGTGACCTGGGGGCCGTTGCCTGCCTTGTAGAGCGATGAGAGTTTAGTTCACCATTATGGAAACCGCTTACAAACAGATCGCTCCGCTGGAAGAGAAGCAGCGCCTTTCCCGCTCCATTCTCTGGAAGCTTCAGCGAAACTACTTCGAGCATAAAGGCATAAAGGCATGGAGTACGGGCGCTGTTCCCCATCACGTCACCAGCAGCCCGTTCATTGCCGATGCTTACGCCCGGATGGTGATGGGTTTTCTGCGCGATTGTAGCGTGCTCGATCACAGTCAACCTGTTCACATTATCGAGCTCGGTTCCGGGTCCGGGCGTTTCGCGTACTCGTTCCTGAAGAAGTTTCTCAACCTGCTTTCAAGCTCCGTCCTGAAAGAGATACCAGTTAAATATGTAATGACTGACTTCACGACACGGAATCTCGAGTATTGGTCCACGCATCCCTCGCTCCGTCCTTTTATTAAAGAAGGCTCGTTGGATTTTGCGCGCTTCGATCTGGAGAGCGACATAGAAATCGAACTGCTCGGTTCCGGCGAGATTCTGTCAACCGCGACGCTGAGCAATCCTTTGATCGTAATCTCAAACTATGTCTTTGATAGTACGCCGCAGGATGCCTTCGTGGCTGCCGAAGAGAACCTCTTTGAAGTTCTGGTAACGTTAACAACTCCTCCAGAGGAGATTGATATTGCGCATCCTGATGTCCTGTCGAGCGTTGAGATGTCGGCTCACAACGATCCCATCGACAAAAATTACTATGACGATCCGAAATGGAATCGCATCCTGCTGGACTACAAACAGCGTCTCACCGATACAGCTTTTCTATTCCCCACCTCGGCATTGAACTGTGTCCGGAGTCTTCACCGCCTTTCGGGCGGACGCATGCTGCTCCTGTCCGGTGACCGCGGTTACAGTCACGATGACGCTTTGAAGCTGGGACGTGGAGCACCAACCATCGCTCTCCATGGATCTTTCTCGATGATGGTTGATTATCAGATTATCGGAGAGTATTGCCGGCAGCTCGGCGGTCACGTGCTTCATCCTCCCAAACAGGCTGAAACCCTTAATATCTCTGCTTTCTTATTCGGTGGTCCTTCCGAAGGTTTTGTTGAAACGCGACAGGCTTACGCTGAAGCTATTGAAAAATTCGGGCCCGACGATTTCTTTACACTGAAGCAAGGCATTTCCCGGTTTTACGATGTACTGGACCTGGATCAAATCCTCGCCTTTCTGAGATTGAGTTGTTGGGACTACAAGAGATTTTGGGAATGCGTGCCGGCTTTGAAGAAACATCTCCCCGATATGACGGACGTTCAGAAGCAGCAGTTGCACGAAGCAATCCTGAAGGTGTGGGATTTCTATATGCCGATCGGCGAAGAGAGTGATCTGGCCTTTGAGTTGGGAACACTGCTCGTTGAGATGGAGTTTTACGAGGCAGCTCTCGACTTCCTGCATCGTTCCGTGGACCTCCACGGCTTGGCGCCTGGCACTGCTTACAACATCGCAGTTTGTTACTACAGTCTGGGCCGAATGGACGAGACGCTGGAGTATGTCAATCAGGCGCTCGATCTGGATCCCGAGTTTGCAGAGGGCAAGACACTGCGCGCCGAAGTGGAATCATTGTTATCAAGCAGCACATACAACTATGCGCGGAAGCGCGCCTGAGGATTCGCAAAGTGAACTCGAATAAGAAATCAATTACCGTGAGAGGCGTGACGCCTTCAATCAACCGGCAAGCAGGATTGGGCCAATTCAAGCCTGTGGTTGCGCAGTTAAAGACTGACATATCCGCGCAAAGTAAAAAGCGGCCCGTCGCCCCTCCAGTCTATTGTCCGAAAACAACAGCGAACGCCGCGCAAGCCAAAATGGCAAGTGGTGTTGTGAATCGAAAGCTGCCGGTCACGCCTCCGGTATTTCGACCCCAGGTGCCGAAAGTCTTACAAACAAAAAGCGCTCAAAACCGGCAAGCAGGTCAGGCATCGCACTACCCTGTCGCACCTCCGCTGTATCGTCCGGAAGCAAAAAAGATTGTCCAACCGAAGGCCATCTCGCCGCAGGCGAAAATCGCGAATTCGATCCGGCCAATCACACCGAAAAGAACTGCGTTCCCTTTTAGTGCCGTTCAGATGGCGGAGGCGAAAAAGGGTCGAAAGGAATGCTTTGCCACAGTGGTCGCAAAGGGCGGCGGTGAGTACCCGGGAGCATATAAAAGCAACATACATGCAGAGATAAATGCGTTGGAGAGTTATCTCAGTAGTGGTGGCACTATCGGGAACGTAAAGACCATCAATTTATCTTCATCGCCATGCAAGTATTGTCATCTCATTCTGTCGGATCTCGGTGTGGCAGGCAAAGTTGTGACAGACGACGAGCGAGATTTCGGGAGTTGTTCAGGAGGCTCCTTCGGTTGGTTCGATCCCGATGGTTCAGTTTGGAAAGCTATTAAGAAAGCGACTGGTTACAAGGAAGTGAATGCGTATATCGACTCGGTGATCGAGCGACAAAGGGAGTTGTGACATAATGCGCCCGAAGCAAGTGCGGCTGCTAATGAAAATTGAGGAGGTTATCCTCGAGTGACCATGCGACCAGGTGGTGAGTTAGCGACTCGACCGCTGCACTTTATCTGGATTGCCGACTGCTCAGGTTCGATGGCGGTTGACGGCAAGATCCAGTCGTTGAATAACGCGATCAAAGAGGCGATTCCAAACATGCAGGACGTCGCCGATGAAAACCCGAACGCGCAGGTGCTCGTGCGCGCGGTCAAATTTTCCGACGGCGCGCAGTGGCACGTTTCACAACCGACTGACATCGCCGATTTCAAGTGGGACGATCTCGCGGCGGGCGGCGTCACCTCGATGGGCCGCGCACTCACCATCGTAGCCGATCAGCTCAAGATTCCGCCGATGACAGATCGCGCTCTGCCTCCCGTGCTCGTGCTTATCTCCGACGGTCAACCTACTGACGATTTCAATGGCGGGCTGCAAGCCTTGATGAACGAACCGTGGGGACGGAAAGCGGTGCGCATTGCCATCGCGATCGGAGAAGACGCCGATCAGGAGGTGTTGAAAAAGTTCATTGCCAATCCTGAACTCAGACCTCTCCAGGCCAACAACCCCGAGGCACTGACCAAATACATTCGCTGGGTGTCGACGGCCGTGCTCAAGTCAGCTTCGTCGCCGGCCAGCCAAAGCGCCGATTCTTCACCGGGCCTGAATGTTCCGATTCCCGTGATGCCCGATACGGGAACAGGCGCCGCGGACGATGTTTGGTAATGCAGACAGAATGGCAGGTTGTTGGTCAAAGTGTACGCGGGGCCACGCACGAGCGGAATGGTCTTCCTAACCAGGACGCGATCCGTTGGTTGCCGTCGTCGGGTCGGGGATCGACGGTGGTTCTCGCGGTGGCTGATGGTCATGGCAGTGCTCGATACCCACGAAGTCACACCGGCGCTCAGATTGCCGTACAGATCGCAACCAAACTGCTCGACGACTTTCTCAACAGCCAGGCGGACGCCGGTAACCTGTCATTAATAAAGGACGCGATTGAGGAATGGTTGCCGCGGACGCTTGTGCGCAACTGGACGGAAGCCGTCGCGGAAAATCTGAAAGCGGAGCCGTTGTCGCCGGATGAATGTGCTTCCGTTGGCCTTGCGGACGAGCCGGTTGCATACGGCACAACGTTGCTGGCTGCGGCTGTCACTGAGCGCTTTGCCGTGTACCTGCAACTGGGAGATGGCGACATTCTCACCGTGAGCGATGGCGGTGTTGTATCGCGACCGTTGACAAAAGACGATCGACTCCTGGGCAATGAAACGACTTCACTCTGCGCGGCAGAAGCATGGCGCGACTTTCGCGTCAGTTTTCAATTATTGAGACAGTCACATCCGGCGTTGATTCTGCTCTCGACTGATGGTTACCCAAACTCATTTCGCGATGAGTCTGGCTTTCTCCAGGTCGGATCGGATCTCCTTTCTATGATCCAGGAACACGGATTGACGAAGGTAAAAGATTCGCTCGCTGGTTGGTTGAGCGACTCGACCCACGCCGGCAGCGGCGACGATGTTACGCTGGGACTTATCTACCATCCACAGATTACACAGATTGGTTAATAAAATCTGTGTAATCTGTGGATGGAAACTGTTACTGAAATGGATCTGATCCTGAAACCCGGTCAAAAGGTTCGCACCTCAACGACGCGCGCGAATTGTGTAGTCGAGAAATTTCTCGGCGGCGGCGGACAGGGCGAGGTCTACCAGGCGATACTCGAGAACAAGCCCGTAGCGCTCAAGTGGTACTACCCGGCATCCGCTACCGCAGATCAACAAAAAGCCCTCGAAACCCTCGCGAAAATGGGCGCGCCGAGTGATCGGTTCTTATGGCCCACCGAGCTCGCCACCGCTGCGTCAACTCCCGGCTTCGGATACGTCATGCCACTCAGAGATCGCCGCTTCAGAAGCATCGTCGATCTCATGAAGCGACGCATCGAGCCCAGCTTTCGCGCTCTCGCCACCGCCGGTCTCGAGCTCGCGCACAGCTACCTGCAACTTCACGCGCGCGGCCTGTGCTACCGCGACATCTCTTTCGGAAACGCTTTCTTCGATCCCGGCACAGGCGAGATCCTGATTTGCGACAACGACAACGTTACTGTTGACAACCAGTCGGACAGCGCGGTCTACGGCACGCCACGCTTCATGGCGCCGGAGATCGTCAGAGGCGAGGCTGTTCCCAGCACGCAGACCGATCTATTTTCTCTCGCGGTGTTGTTGTTCTACATGTTCGTGATGCATCACCCGCTCGAAGGCAAAAAGGAATTAGCGATCAAGTGTCTGGACCTGCCGGCGATGAAAAAGCTTTACGGTACAGAGCCGCTGTTCATCTTCGATCCAAACGACGACGCAAACGCACCCGATCCGCAGTATCATCGCAACGCGCTCGCGTTTTGGACCGTCTATCCCCGTTTTCTGCGCGACTTGTTCACCAAAGCTTTCACCGAAGGAATAACTGATCCGCAACACGGGCGCGTGCGGGAGAGCAACTGGCGCACGGTGATGGTGCGTCTGCGAGATTCGATTATTTATTGCACACACTGTAACTCAGAAAACTTTCACGACGCTTCAGACGAGACCGCTATCGAGCGCTGCTGGTCCTGTCGCCGTCAACTTCGCCTGCCGCCGCGTGTGCGCATCGGTCGAAACTTTGTAATGCTCAATCACGATACACAGCTCTTCGCTCATCACGTCGACGAAGAGAAGAAATATGACTTCACGCAACCGGTGGCGACAGTGACCAAACATCCGGCCGACGCTTCGATCTGGGGCTTGAAGAACCTTTCAGTACAAACGTGGTCTGCCACCAATAATAAAGGCGAGGTGAAAGAGGTCTCTCCCGGCCGCAGCGTGACCCTGGCGCTGGGTATGAGAATCAACTTCGGCCACGCAGAGGGTGAGATCTGGTCTTGAAGCGTTTCGACGAGAATGTACCGCGACAACTCGGCGAGATTCTGATCAAGCACGGCCGTTCAACGCTCAGTGACGCCAAACTCTGCGAAAACCTGCTGAAGGATTATTGCCCCGAGCACAAGGAAGAGATCGCGTTGCTGGCGCTCGCGGTGAAGGAACGCATCGCCAGCGATCTGCTGGTTTCGCAGGACGGCCTGCAACGCGATTTACTGCGCGCGCTGCTCGTCAAACGGTTGCGCAAGTCTCGCCCGTTAAGTGAAGGCGACGCGCGTTGGGCCGTCGAGTCCTGGAGCATCGCGATTCGAGCGCTTGCGCGAGCCGAGTCGAAGTCATCCGCTCCGGTCGCTGAAATCTCTGAGCAGCTCAATCAGTCAAACCTATCGTTTAAGGCCGGGATAATTGGTCAATTCCCGAAAGCGATTCGTTCACTCGCCGTTTCTCCGGTGGACAACGCGATCGTTTTCGGTGGAGACGACTGTCTCATTCGACACTGGAATCCGCGTTCGGGCGCCGTAACGATCTTGAATCAGTGTGAAGGACCGGTTTTGTCAGTCGCATTTGCTCCGAACGGCGTGCTGGTCGCGGCAGCAAGTGCCGGACGCGGATGGATCGTCGATTTGCAATCCGGAGAGGTAATGCCGTTGGGCCAGGTCGGTAAACAATCACCATCATTGGCCTTCTCGCCAGGTGGTAAGAGTCTGGCGTCGACAAGCGCCGGCTCACCTTGCGAGATTCACGTTTGGAATTTGCAGACGGGGGGCACGCGCGTGTTGAAAGGTGCGTGGAAAGGCGCAACCTCAATCTCATTCTCACCTGACGGACGAACCATCGCCGCGGCCGGCGACGATCTCACGAATGCGGAAATCAGGTTGTGGGATGTCGAGGCTGGAATATGCG
>Ga0207670_10001030_pt1 | contig 14733 bp, 10 predicted proteins | sample KBSS23HmetaG_FD_184339 | JGI IMG/M metagenome (GOLD analysis project Ga0207670, IMG submission 184339) | Switchgrass rhizosphere microbial communities from Kellogg Biological Station, Michigan, USA - KBS S2-3H metaG (SPAdes) (version 2) | ecosystem: Host-associated > Plants > Roots >... | reverse complement strand
CGATGACCGAGGCAACCAGCGCGTGTGCCGCCGCCGCCAGCGACCACACGATCAGGGCGAGCGCGAGACTGCGTTTGACGCCGACGCGATCGATGAGGATGCCAATGATCGATGGAAAGGCCGCGTAGGCGCCGACGAATGCGAAGGTGATCCAGCCATAGTCGATCTGGGTCCAGTGCAATTGCTCCTGCAGCGTCTCCTTGAGCACGCCGAGCGCGTTGCGATCCACGTAGTTGATCGTCGTGCAGAAGAAGAGCAGCGCGCAGATCACCCAGCGATAGCCCCCGACCCCGGTCGCGGCCCCGGTCTTCATGCTACCGGTGTCAATTTCCTGTTTCGCATCACTCATTCCGTTCCCCCGGTGGATCCTGCGATCAAAGTCTGTAGGCTTTCTTTGGAAATTCGTACGCGAGCTGCGGCGCAAGGATCGCCGCCTCATCTTCCGGCAGGCGGTGTTCGGCCACCAGCCGCGCGAGAAACGCGCAATCCACGCGACGCGCCACGTCGTGGCGCGACGGAATGGAGAGGAAGGCGCGCGTGTCGTCGTTGAATCCGACCGTGTTGTAGAAGCCCGCGGTCTCGGTGGTTTGCTCGCGGAAGCGCATCATTCCTTCCGGACTGTCGTGGAACCACCAGGCGGGCCCGAGCTTCAGCGCCGGATAGTGGCCGGCCAGCGGCGCGAGCTCACGCGCATAACTGGTCTCGTCGAGCGTGAACACGATGATGGAAAGCGCCGGATCGTTGCCGAAGCGGTTGAGCAGCGGCCGCAGCGCACCGACGTAGTCGGTGTGCGTCGGGATATCAGCGCCGACATTCGGGCCGAATCGGTCGAACAGCGGCGCATTGTGATTGCGCCAGGCACCCGGATGGATCTGCAGCACCAGCTTGTCGTCCAGGCTCATGCGCGCCATCTCGGTGAGCATCTGGCCGCGGAACAAGTCCGCGTCTCCCGCATTCATCTTGCGGGACGCGACGCGATTGAACAGCGCCTCGGCATCCGCCGGACTCAGGTCCGCGGTGCGCGCGGTCGGATGGCCGTGATCGGTGGAGGTCGCGCCCATCACGGCGAAGAACGCGCGGCGCTTGCGATGCGCGGCGAGATAGCCACGCCAGGAAAGCGCGTCCTCGCCGGTGAGCTCGCTGAATCGCTTCAGGTTGTCGTGAAAGCCGACCGTGTCCGGGTCGACCACGTTGTCCGGCCGGTATGCGGTGATGACGCGGCCCTGCCAGCCGCTCTTGCGGATGGTGACGTGATGCAGCAGGTCGTCGAGCGGCGATTCGGTGGTGGCCAGCGCCTCGATGTTGAACCGCTCGAACAGCGCCCGCGGCCGGAACTCCGGCTTCTGCAGCCGCTCGGCGATGCGTTCGTAGGTCGCGTCGGCGTTTTCGGGGGTCAGCGGGATCGGCGCATCGAAGATGCTCGACAGCACCCAGTCGAACCACATGCGCGACGGCGTGCCGCGGAACAGGTAATAGTGCGCGGCGAACAACCGCCAGATCTTGCGCGAATCGCGCTCGGTGGCGCCGCCGTCGACGCGCGCCACGCCGAATTCCTCGAGCCGGATGCCCTGGCTGTAGAGCATGCGGAAAACATAATGATCCGGGGTGAGCAGCAGGCTGGCTGGATCGGCGAAGGGCACGTTGTCCGCGAACCACTTCGGATCGGTGTGGCCGTGCGGGCTGATGATGGGCAGGTCCCGGACCAGAGAATAGAGATTCCGCGCGATCGCCCGGGTGGTCGGATCGGCCGGAAATAGCCGGTCGGGATTGAGTTTGTCCATATTGGTAGTATGCGGGCCCGGTCCGGCGGGCGACACTAATTGGTAATTTCTGTAGGAGCAATGGGCGTGAACACAGCGGCGACGAATATCTCGAGGCTCAGTTCGGCACGCGATCGCGAAATCGTGGGTGCCGAAGTCATCGTCAGCTGCCCCGCGCGCAATTTCGTCACGCTCAAGGTGATCACGCGTTCTGGCGTCACGGGTCTCGGCGACGCAACCCTGAATGGGCGTGAGCTCGCGGTCGCTTCGTACCTGAAGGATCACCTCGTGCCGAATCTCATCGGCCGCGACGCCGGGCGCATCGAGGACATCTGGCAATTTTTCTATCGCGGCGCCTACTGGCGTCGCGGGCCCGTGACCATGACGGCCATTGCCGCGGTCGACGTCGCGCTCTGGGACATTCTCGGCAAGATGTCGGGCCAGCCGATGTACCAGCTGCTGGGCGGACGATCGCGCGAAGGCGTGCTCGTTTACGGCCACGCCAACGGCAAGGACATCGACGAGTGCAGCGCCGAGGTCGGCAAGTACATCGGGCAGGGCTACCTGGCGATCCGCGCACAGTGCGGCGTGCCGGGCATCAAGAAGGCCTACGGCATTTCAAATCTGAAAAATGCCTACGAGCCAGCGGAAAGCGAGCTGCCGCTCGAGACCGTGTGGTCCACGTCGAAGTACCTCGAGTTCGTGCCGAAACTGTTCGAGCGGCTGCGCAAGGACCACGGCAGCGAAATCGAGCTGTTGCACGATGTGCATCACCGACTCACGCCGCTCGAGGCCGCGCGACTCGGCAAGAGCCTCGAGCCCTACCGGCTGTTCTGGATGGAAGACTCGACGCCGGCCGAGAACCAGAAGTCTTTCGAGCTGATCCGCAAGCACACGGTGACCCCGCTCGCGGTCGGCGAGGTGTTCAACTCCATCTGGGACTGCAAGTACCTCATCGAAAACCAGCTCATCGACTACATCCGCACGACCATCGTGCACGGCGGCGGTATCACGCACGTGCGTCGCATCGCGGACTTCGCGGCACTGCATTCGGTGCGCACCGGCTTCCACGGCGCGACCGACCTGTCGCCGGTGTGCATGGGAGCGGCGCTGCATTTCGACACCTGGGTGCCGAACTTCGGCATCCAGGAATACATGAAGCACGCGCCGGCGACCGACGAGGTGTTCCCGCACGACTACACGTTTCGCGACGGCCGCCTGCATTGCGGCGATTCGGCGGGGCACGGCGTCTCCATCGACGAGAAACTCGCCGCGAAGTATCCCTACAACCCCAAGCAGCTGCCCGTCGCGCGACTCGAAGACGGCACGATGTGGGACTGGTAACTAACTACTTCGATTCGAAGTAGCGCGCGGCGAAGTCGAGGAACGACGGCCAGTTCGGCACCGAGGTGTGGCCGCCGGCGTGTTGGCGGTACGCAAGCTCCCCCGAGGTCAATGAAGTTCCCACCGGTGGCCATTCATTCGCATCGATGGCGCGCTTGCCCAGCAGCCGATACACCGGGCTCGCGGCTTTCGCGGCCAGGAACATGCCCTTGGGATCCACCCAGCCGTCACCCTGCTCGAGCGTGCCCGCGCCGATGAACAACGGACGCGGCGCGGCGAGCGCGATCAGCTCGTGCGCGTCCACAGGAAGATCGTTCGGGCCGAGCGGATCGGCGGCGTACTTGATGTAGTTGCCGGCCATCCAGTGGTACTCGCCGCTGCCGGCCACGTTCTCGAGCTTCTCGCCCCAGTTGCGCCGCGCGAGCGCCGCGCCCCCCGCGCCCGAGGACCCGATGAAGCCGATCGCGTAGCGCGGCTCGTAGGCCATGGTCACGAGCGCGGCCTTGCCGAAGCGCGAGACGCCCTCGATGACCGCGCGCTTCGCGTCCACTTCCGGGTTGGTCTCCAGGTAGTCGAGCAGGCGCGACGCGCCCCAGGCCCAGGCACGCAGCGCGCCCCAGTCGTCCGGCTTGCGCGGTTGCCCCTTGTTGACCAGGCCGATGATGCCTTTCGTCAGTCCGGCGCCGTTGTCGGCCTGGATGGTGCTGGTCGACAGCACCGCGTACGCCCAGCCGCGCGCGATCACCTGTTCCTGCCAGGTGGGCGACGGCGGCGCCGGGAAACGACCGCGGAACTCGAAGGGAAAGAACTCGACGACTACCGGGACGCGCCTGGCAGGCCCGCCCTTCGCACCCTTCGGCGTGGTGAGCTCCGCTTCGATGTCGACGTTCACGAGTGGATAGGCGGTGTTGTCGACGTGGCCCAGGAGCTTGCGGAACAGCACCGGCTTTCCGCCGACGACGTCCTCCCTGCTCTCCGTCACCGACCAGGTGACGCCGGGCAGGTTGGCGGGCACGCGCCCGTAGATCTCCCGGTCGTAAAGCTCCAGCAACTCGGGACGGCGCTTTTTCCACCAGTCCCTTGCGGACTTCACGGGCTTGCCGTTCGCGAGCTTCAGCGGGTCCGGCAGCACGGGGTTGCCGGCCTTCGACTCGTCGTAGTTGGCGTAGTTAGGCGCGTTCTGGTCACGGCCGTTCGCGCCGGGCCGGATCGCGGCAATGCCGAGCTTCTCCAACATCAGCTTGTGATCCTGCTCGGCCGTGAGCTCCACCGGCGGCGCGTCGGCCGCGGACGCCACGCCGGCGAGCGCCAGGAACCCCCAAACCACGAATGCCGCACGCATGTCGTTACCCATAGTTAGCCGCGCCCCGGCGCGTACGGAAATTTGAGCGCCTGGTAATACTCGAGCGGATGCGCCGGCGCCGCCACGCCGGCCGGCAGCGGGAGCTTCGATATCGACTGGAAGTACGCGATGCAGGCGTCGCGCCACCACTGCGCCTCCTGCTCCTGGATGGCGAGGAATGCCGCGACCTGCGCGAAGCGCTCCGCGTCCACGCGGTCGTGCTGCGCATCCCACGCGCGGCGCATGCGGCTGACTTCCTCGACGCCGTGCGCGTAATGCAGGACCAGTTCGTCCCACAAGCTGCGCCCCGAAGCCATCTTGCGATCCCACGGCACGTGGTGGAACCACAGCAGCAGGTTCTCCGGAGTCTTGTTCGGATCGCCGAACATCGCGGCGACCTTCGCCGAGTATTGGCCGACGGCATTGCTGCCGCCGTTTCCATTGACCGGAGGTCCTCTCTCGAAGCCGATGCCATTGGCGTCGGCGCGATGGTAATAGGCCGGGTTCCACTCGGGGCGCGACAGGTCGCTGACCCAGGGCGCCGGACCGTAGTGATGGCCCGTGCCCATGAGGTGCGCGAGACCCAGCGGCGTCATGTAGTCCACCGCCGCTTCGCGCGATCCCATCATCATGGATACCACCGGCTTCACGAACGCCGGATCGTTCGAGAACGTCATGCGAACCCAGTCCTCGGCGATGGATTGCGACGAGTCGAACGGGTTCCACGCGAGGCGGCCGAAGGCGTACCAGTTGGCCTGGTCGAAATGCGAGCCGCTCCAGTTGCGATCCGAGCCGATATTGGCGACGCCCGCCATGCCGGTGAGCCCCAGCGGTGATTGCAGGCCGTGCAGCTCGCCGTCGATGACTTTCGCGACGGTCGAACCCTTGCCCTTCACGAAAGTGTCGGCGCCCAGCGCTTCCTCGTAGAGCGCGCCGAGATAAACCAGGTGCGTGGAGAACCCGAGATATTCCTTGGTGATCTGGAATTCCATCATCAGCGGCGTCTTCGGCATGGCGCCGAACATCGGCGAGAACGGCTCGCGCGGCTGGAAATCGATGGGTCCGTTCTTCACCTGCACCAGCACGTTGTCGGCGAACTTCCCGTCGAGCGGCACGAATTCGGCGTAAGCCTGCTTGGCACGATCCTCGGTGGCGCTGCTCGCGTATACGAAGGCGCGCCACATGACGATGCCGCCGTGCGGCGCGAGTGCCTCGGCGAGCATGTTCGCGCCGTCGGCATGCGTGCGTTTGTAGTCCTGCGGACCGGGCTGCCCCTCGGAGTTCGCCTTCACGAGAAAGCCGCCAAAGTCAGGGATGTAGCGGTACACCTCGTCGACCTTCGCCTTCCACCAGGCGCGCACCGCGGGATCGAGCGGATCCGCGGTCTTCAGGCCACCGAGCTCGATCGGCGCGCTGAAGCGCGCGGTCAGGTAGACGCGCACGCCGTAGGGCCGGAAGACACCCGCCAGTGCCGCGGCCTTCTCGAGATACGCCGGCGTGAGACTGGTGGCGTTCGCATTGACGTTGGTCAGCACGCTGCCGTTGATGCCGATCGAGGCGCAGGCGCGCGCGTAGTCCGTGTATCTCGGGTCGAGCCAGCCGGGTAGTTTGTGCCAGTCCCAGATCGACTGGCCCGCGTAGCCGCGTTCGACGTGTCGATCGAGGTTGTCCCAGTGATCGAGCACGCGGATTTTCGTGCGCGGCTGGGAGACCACGTCGAGTTTGTCGAGCGGCTGGCGCGTCTGCACCAGCCGCAGGAAGTGGAATGCCCCATACAGCACGCCCACGTCCGAATTGGCGGCGATGACCGTGACGGCGTTGCCATCCAGCATCACGCTGCGCAGCACGTACCCTTCGGCACCGGCTCTATCGAGGGCCAATGACAGCCGGCCGATCTGCGGCGAGCTGCGCGGCGTGCCAAAAACCAGGGCGCCCGACCGGGTCGGCGCCTGGACCAGCGGCAGCGGCGCCCCCTCGAGCCCCGACAGGCCGCGCAGCAGCTCAGCCTGCGCCACTTCGAGCGTGGGCGAGCTCGCGGCCCCCGCGATCTCGCGAACGGCTCTGCTTGGCGCCGGATAGGCGGTGGAATCGACCGCGGGATATCGCAGCCATAAGTCATATCCGTCCTCGCACCACGCGGGCAACGAGAATCCCACGGCGGCGATGCAGGCCAGCAACGAACGGTGTTTCATGGGGGCATTGGAAGGTGAGAGCGCGTAGTATTGTTATCGTTATCTTTGGGCTATCTCAAGCGATGCGCCAGAGGGCGTGCAGTCGAGGGAGACCGATTGAGCGAGACAGGTGATCGCAGCGAGGGCGACGGCGCGCCACGGCTTACTGAAAAGAGCGGGCGCCGCAAGGGCGGCGCCGTCACGATTCACGAGGTCGCGCGTCACGCCAGCGTGTCGCCGATGACCGTATCGCGCGTGATCAACGGCGAAAGCAACGTGCGCGACAGCACGCGCGAGCTGGTGATGGAAGCGGTACGCGCCCTCAATTACCGGCCGAATCCCGCGGCCCGCGTGCTCGCCGGCGCGCGCGACACACGCATCGCACTCATCTATTCCAACCCCAGCGCCTCGTACCTGTCCGAAATGCTGGTCGGCGCGCTCGACGGTTCGCACCGCACCGCCGCCCAGCTGGTACTCGACCGCTGGGACAATCTGAAGCCCGCGCAGGAAAAGGCCGCGGCGCAGAAACTGGCCGAGGGCATCGCGGGCGTGATCCTGCCGCCGCCGCTGTGCGAATCGAAGGCCATCGCCGCGACCTTCGCCGCGGAAGGCGTGCCGGCGGTTGCGCTGGCGACGGGCAAGGCGCGCGATGACGTGTCGTGCGTGCGCATCGACGATTTCAATGCGGCACGCGAAATGACCCAGTACCTGATTTCGCAGGGCCACACGCGCATCGGTTTCATCAAGGGCCAGCCCACTCAGACCGCCAGCGCGCAGCGCCTGGCCGGCTTCGAAGCCGCGATGGAGGAAGCTGGGCTCGAAGTCGATCCGTCGCTCGTGACCCAGGGATACTTCACCTACAAGTCCGGGCTCGAAGCCGCCGAAAAACTGCTGGCGCGCAAGAAAATCCCGACCGCGATCTTCGCCAGCAACGACGACATGGCGGCGGCGGCGATTTCCGTCGCTCATCGGCGCGGACTCGACGTACCGAACGACCTGTCGGTCGTGGGTTATGACGACACACCCATCGCGACCACGGTGTGGCCCGAGCTCACCACCATTCGCCAGCCGGTCGCCGCCATGGCCGAGGCCGCGATCAACCTGCTGTTGCACAAGATCCGCCGGCCGAAAGACCGGCATGTCACGCAGGCCATCGATCACCTCGTGCCGTACGTTCTGGTCAAACGCGATTCGGTCGCCCCGCCACGCAAGAGTTGAGGGTTAAGTAAGACCTGGTCTCGCCCGGCACGGCGGAATTTTCCGCTCGGCTTGCTATCTGATAACGCTATCACTAGGCTTCCCCGACCGCTGTACGGGGGGCGCGAAACGCGCACGCCAGCGGGGCCGAAAAACATAACTTCCTCAAGGAGATAGCGCGTGTCTCAAGCACCGTCACAGGTACCCGCCGCGTCAGCACATACCGGTCTTCTGGTCACCCTAACTATCATCGCCGCGCTGGGCGGACTGCTGTTCGGTTACGACACCGCGGTGATCTCGGGCGCCACCGATTCCATCAAGCAGAATTTCGTCGCGCCGATGGGACTTGCTGAAGGTCCCCGGCTCGTCCTCGAAGGCGCCACCATCGGCGCCGCATTGTGGGGTTGCCTGATCGGCGGCGGTATCGGCGGCGTCGTGGCGCACTACCTCGGCCGTCGCAACGGACTCATCGTCGCCGGCGCGCTGTTCTTCATATCCTCGCTGGGATCCGCATGGCCGGAGTCGTTCATCGGCCACCTGGGTTCATTGCTGACATGGCTGACCAACGGGCTGATCTGGTTCCTGAATCTCTTCTTCGAGGACGCGCCGTATCTCAAGTATGGCGACGTCATCACCAATTTCGCGGGTCACCGGCTGTTCGGCGGCATGGGCATCGGCCTCGCCTCGATGCTCGCGCCCATGTACATCGCCGAAATCGCGCCGCCGTCCAGGCGCGGTTCGCTGGTCACGTATCAGCAGATCGCCATCGTGTCCGGCATCTCGGGCGTCTACTTCGTGAACGCTGCCATCGCAAAATTCGGCGGCAACGAGAATTGGCTGCATGACACCGGCTGGCGCTACATGCTGGCGTCCTGCGCCATTCCCGCGGGCCTGTTCGTGTTGCTGTTGTTCTTCGTTCCCGAGACGCCGCGCGGCCTGGTGATGAAAGGCAAGCACGAGAAAGCGCGTGAGGTGCTCAGGAAACTCGCGAGCGAGGAAGAAGCCAGGGTGGTGGAGGCGGAAATCGATGCCTCGTTCAAGGAATCCACCGGCAAGCTCTTCTCGTACGGCGGCACGGTGATCTTCGTCGGCATCATGCTCTCGCTGTTCCAGCAGCTGGTCGGCATCAACGCGGTGCTGTACTACGGCAAGCAGATGTTCACCAACATGGGCTTCGTCGGTAACGCCGCCTTTGCACAGACGGTGATCGTCGGCATCGTGCTCGTGGTGTTCACGCTGGTCGCGACCGTCACGGTCGACAAGTGGGGACGCAAGCCGTTGCTCATTTTGGGCTCGATCATCATGACCGTCTCGATGACCGCGCTCGGCTTCCTGTTCTACAAGTACGGCACGTCGGTCGGCACGCCCGCGGTCGTCGTGGTCTGCATTTATATCGCGGGTTTCTCGCTGTCGTGGGGCCCCGTCGTGTGGGTCATGCTCGCGGAGATCTTCCCGAACTCCATCCGCAACCAGGCGATGGCCATCGCGGTGGCCGCGCAGTGGTTCATGAACTGGGTGGTGACCGTCACGTTCAACATCATGGATGGCAGCACGGCGCTGAATGCAGCCTTCAATCACGGCTTTGCGTACTGGCTGTACGGCGGATTCAGTCTGCTGTCGGCCCTGTTCGTCTGGAAGTTCGTTCCGGAGAGCAAGGGCGTGTCTCTGGAGGCCATGAAGAAGATCTGGAAGAAGGAGCCGGTAGCGGCTGCCTGATCCGTTAATCTGGTCCCGCGGCCCCATGCTTGGGGGCCGCGGGATCCATTTCTGAAAATATGATCGAACATCTACCCTCCGACTGGCGGCAGGCGATTCTCGTCGGCCGCATCCTGACTCGCGAAGGCCCGACACCCGTCGTCGTGGTCGAGGGGCGCGTGCGCGACGTGTCGCGGCACGCTGCCACCGTGTCGCAGCTGCTCAACGCCTGGAATGGCGAGATTCCTCCCGGCCAGGATCTCGGGCCGCTCGAGTCGTTCGGCCTCAGGCGGCATTTTTCGCACCCGCAAGAACCACGCCTGCTCTCACCGTTCGACTTGCAATGCATCAAGGCGAGCGGCGTCACCTTCGCGATCTCGGCCATGGAACGCGTGATCGAGGAGCGTTGCCGCGGCGATGCCAGCAAGGCGGACAGCCTGCGCGCAAGCCTGCGCGACCGCATCGGCGCGGACATCCGCTCGGTCAAGCCGGGCTCGGAGAACGCGAAGAAACTCAAGCAGGCGCTGATCAACGACGGCCTGTGGTCGCAATACCTGGAAGTCGCCATCGGACCCGACGCGGAAATCTTCACCAAGTCGCCGACGCTGTCGTCGGTGGGCTGGGGCGATCTGATCGGCGTGCGCTCGGATTCCGCCTGGAACAATCCCGAGCCGGAAATCGTGCTCGCGGTGGACAGTGCCGGCCGCATCCTCGGCGCGGCGCTCGGCAACGACGTGAACCTGCGCGACATCGAGGGCCGCAGCGCGTTGCTGCTCGGCAAGGCCAAGGACAACAACGCCAGCTGTGCGATCGGCCCGTTCATCCGCATGTTCGACGGCAAATACACGCTCGACGACGTGCGCAACGCGGAAGTGAAACTCGAGATCACCGGCGACGAAGGCTTCAGGCTCGAGGGCAAGAGCTCGATGTCGCAGATCAGCCGCGATCCCACCGAGCTCGTCGGCCAGACCATCTGCAAGCACCACGCCTATCCGGACGGCTTCGCGCTGTTCCTCGGCACCATGTTCGCGCCCATCGTCGATCGCGGCACGCCCGGGCAGGGCTTCACGCACAAATCGGGCGACATCGTGCGCGTGTCCAGCGAGAAGCTCGGCGTGCTGGAAAACAAGGTGACCCACTGCGACCAGGCGCCGACCTGGTCGTTCGGCATTGCCGACCTGATGCGCAACCTGGCGCGCCGCGGTCTCCTGAATTCCTGAAAGGAAGCAACATCATGAGTGACACGAAGCAACTGACGCATTACATCGACGGGCAATGGGTAGCGGGTCCCGCCGCCACCGAGAGCCTGAATCCCTCCGACACCCGCGACGTGGTCGCGAAGGTGCCCGGGGGCGACAAGAAGACGGTAGATAGCGCAGTCGCCGCCGCGAAGGCGGCCTTCCCGGGCTGGGCGAATTCCAGTCCCGAGGTGCGCTCCGACCTGCTCGACAAGGTTGGCGCGTTGATCATGGCGCGCGCCGACGATCTCGGCAGGCTCCTGTCGCGGGAAGAAGGCAAGACCTTTCCCGAGGGCAAGGGCGAAGTCATGCGCGCGGCGCGCATCTTCAAGTTCATGGCGGGCGAGGCGTTGCGCCGGCACGGCGTGACCGTGGACTCGACGCGTCCTGGCGTCGCGGTGGAAACCTATCGCGAGCCGCTCGGCGTGTACGCATTGATCACGCCCTGGAATTTCCCGATCGCGATTCCCGCCTGGAAGTCGGCGCCCGCGATGGCCTTCGGCAACACGGTCGTGATGAAGCCCGCGTCGGTTACACCGGCGATGGCGCACGCGCTGGCGGAGATCATCCACGAGGCCGGTTTCCCCAAGGGTGTGTTCAATCTCATTCTCGGCGGCGGCTCCATGGGTGGCGCCCTGGTCGAACACCCGGACGTCGCCGGAGTGTCGTTCACCGGTGGCCAGAGCACGGGTGCCGGCGTCGCGAAGGGTGCGATGTCGCACAACGCCCGCGTGCAGCTCGAAATGGGCGGCAAGAATCCCCTGGTGGTGCTCGACGACTGCGACCTGGATCGCGCGGTGCAATGTGCGCTCGACGGCGCATTCTTCGCCACCGGCCAGCGCTGCACGGCCTCGAGCCGCATCATCGTGACGCAGGGGATCCACGACAAATTCATCGAGGCGCTGGCGGCGCGCGTGAAGGCACTGAAGGTGGGCGACGCACTGGCCGCGGACACGCAAATGGGCCCGCTGGCCAGCCAGGCACAGCTGGACACGACTCTTTCTTATATAGACATCGCCACGAAAGAAGGCGGCCGCAAGGTCGTCGGCGGCGATGCGCTCAAACTCGACAAACCCGGCTACTACGTGTCGCCGGCGCTGATCGCCGACACCAGGCTCGACATGCGCATCAACTGCGAGGAAGTGTTCGGCCCCGTGGCGTCCACGGTGCGCGTGAAGGATTACGACGAGGCGCTCGCCGCCGCCAACGCGGGCGAGTTCGGGCTGTCGGCCGGCATCATGACCGGGTCGCTCAAGTACGCGCGCCATTTCGTGCGCAACGTGCGCGCCGGAATGGTGATGACCAATCTGCCCACCGCCGGCGTCGACTACCATGTGCCCTTCGGCGGCACGCGCAAGTCGAGTTACGGTCCGCGCGAGCAGGGTTTCGCGGCCGTCGAGTTCTACACACAGGTCAAGACCAGTTATACCTGGGCTTAAGGTCTCAACAACAACATGACGCAAGCTGTCTATCCATCCCTCGCCGGCAAAACCGTGGTCATCACCGGAGGCGGTTCCGGCATCGGCGAAGTGATCGTCGAAAGTTTCGTGCGCCAGAAATCGAAGGTGTACTTCCTCGACATCGCCGAGAGTGAGTCGAAGGCGCTGGTCGCGAGGCTCGGCGACGGCGTCACTTTCATCAAGTGCGACCTAACCGACACCCAGGCACTGAAGAACACATTCGCCGACATCGAACGCAAGTCCGGGCCGGTGGCCGTGCTGGTGAACAACGCGGCAAATGACGACCGGCACAAGGTGGAAGAGGTGACGCCGGCGTACTGGGAACAGCGCATCGCGGTCAACCTGCGCCACCTGTTCTTCGCGTCGCAGGCCGTGGTGCCCGGCATGAAGAAGCTGGGCGGCGGCTCGATCATCAACCTCGGCTCGGTATCCTGGCACACCGCCATCCCGGAGCTGACGTTGTACGAAACCGCGAAGGCCGGCATCGAAGGCATGACGCGCGCCCTGGCACGCGATCTCGGCACGGCCAACATCCGCGTCAATTGCGTGGTGCCTGGCGCCATCCGCACGCCGCGGCAGATGAAGCTCTGGCACACCCCCGATGAGGAGGCCAAGATTCTCGCGCAGCAGTGCCTCAAGCAACGCGTCGACCCGGTGCACGTGGCGGCCATGGTGTTGTTCCTCGCTTCCAGCGACGCGGCCATGTGCACCGCGCACAACTACTGGGTCGACGGCGGGTACTGCTGAAGCCGATGAGCGACGTCGAGTGCGTCTGGCCGGTCGGAGCCATTCTCGGTGAAGGGCCGATGTGGTCAGCGGCGGAGCAGGCGGTCTGGTTCGTCGACATCAAGGCTCCAGCCATCCATCGGTTTCATCCCGCGAGCGGCGCGCAGCGCAGCTGGCCAGCGCCGGAACGCGTCGGGTTCGTTTTTCCGACGCGCGCGGGCTGGCTGATCGCCGGGCTCAAGACCGGCCTGCACTCCTTCAACCCGGATACCGGCAACTTCAACCTGCTGCACGTCGTCGAACCGCACGCGCCGAACAACCGCCTGAACGACGGCTTCGTGGATTCGGAGGGATTCCTGTGGTTCGGCTCCATGGACGACAACGAAGAGGATCCGAGCGGCGCGCTGTACCAGCTCGGTGACCAGGGATGCGTGCGTCGCGATCCGGGCTATGTCGTGACCAACGGTCCGGCGGAGAGCCCGGACGGCCGGGTGCTGTATCACACGGACACGCTGGCGGGTGTGATCTATGCGTTCGACCGTACCCGCTCGGGGTCGCTGTCGAACAAACGCGTGTTCGCCCGCCTGCCGGCGGGCGGCGGCTACCCCGACGGCCCGATTGTCGATGCAGAGGGCTGCCTCTGGACGGGTGTGTTCGGCGGCTGGGGCCTGCAGCGTTATTCGCCCGTCGGCGAGCTTTTGAGTACGCTTCGCCTCCCCTGCTCGGCCGTGACCAAGGCGGCCTTTGGCGGCGACGACCTGAAAACCTTGTACATCACTACCGCGCACGTCGCGCTCAACGCCGAGGAACGCAAGGCGCAACCGCTCGCTGGCGGGTTGTTCCGGGCACGGGTCGACGTGCCGGGACTTCCGCAGAGAGTGGTAGCCCATGGCATCTAGATTCCGTTCGCGCGACTGGTTCGACGACCCCAAGCACCTCGACATGGTGGCGCTCTATCTCGAGCGCTACATGAACTACGGCCTGACGGCGGACGAATTGCTGTCGGGCAAGCCCATCATCGGCATCGTGCAGTCGGGCAGCGATCTCAATCCATGCAACCGCATTCATCTCGAGACGGTAAAACGTGTGCGCGAAGGCGTACGCACGGCGGGTGGCATCGCGATGGAATTCCCGATGCACCCGATATTCGAGAATTGCCGCCGTCCCACTGCGGCACTCGATCGCAACCTGGCCTACATGGGCCTGGTGGAAATCCTGCATGGATATCCGATCGATGCCGTGGTGCTGACCACCGGCTGCGACAAGACCACTCCTTCGCAGATCATGGCCGCTTCGACCGTGGACATTCCCGCGATCGTCCTGTCCGGCGGGCCCATGCTCGACGGCTGGCACGATGGCGATCTCGTCGGCTCCGGCACGGTGATCTGGCGCTCGCGTCGCAAGCTCGCCGCCGGCCAGATCAACGAAAAGCAATTCCTGGAAGCGGCCGCGGCATCGGCGCCGTCGCTCGGACACTGCAACACCATGGGCACGGCGTCGACCATGAACGCCGTTGCCGAAGTGCTCGGGATGTCGCTGCCGGGTTGCGCCGCCATCCCCGCGCCGTACCGCGAACGTGGACAGATCAGTTACGAAACCGGCAAGCGCATCGTCGAAATGGCGTACGAGGATCTGCGCCCGTCGCAGATCCTGACCCGCCAGGCTTTCCTCAATGCCATCGCCGCCATCGCGGCGATCGGCGGCTCGACCAATGCGCAGCCGCACCTGGTGGCGATGGCGCGGCACGCAGGCGTGGAAATCACGCCGGCGGACTGGATGAAATTCGGGCGCGACCTGCCG
>Ga0207670_10001029_pt1 | contig 14740 bp, 7 predicted proteins | sample KBSS23HmetaG_FD_184339 | JGI IMG/M metagenome (GOLD analysis project Ga0207670, IMG submission 184339) | Switchgrass rhizosphere microbial communities from Kellogg Biological Station, Michigan, USA - KBS S2-3H metaG (SPAdes) (version 2) | ecosystem: Host-associated > Plants > Roots > Rhizosphere... | reverse complement strand
GACTTCCGCCGCAGTTCGGCCGGCGTCCCGTTGGCGACGATGCGCCCGCGATCGATGATGATGGCGCGCGTGCAGACGGCGTCGACCTCCTCCAGAATGTGCGTCGAGAAGACAATGGTCTTCTTCTCGCCCATGCGGCGAATCAACTGGCGCGCTTCAAATTTTTGATTGGGATCCAAACCGTCGGTCGGTTCATCCAGAATCAGCACTTCGGGGTCGTGCAGGATGGATTGCGCCAGACAGGTGCGATGGCGATAGCCTTTCGAGAGCGTGTCCACGCTCTGATGCATCACCGGCTCGAGGAAACACATTTCAATCGCCCGATGCACGGCCTTCTTCCGACTGTCCCCGTGCAGCCCTCGCAACTCCGCGCAGAATGCAAGAAAGCCATAGACCGTCATGTCGGCATACGACGGTGCGTTTTCAGGCAAATAGCCCATCAGCTTCTTCGCTTCGATGGGATCTTCCACAATGTCATGACCTCCGACACTGACGGTCCCTGAGGTCGGCGGAATGAAGCCGGTGATCATCCGCATGGTGGTGGATTTGCCGGCGCCGTTGGGGCCAAGGAACCCGAGGATCTCCCCTCGTTCAACGGAGAACGACACCCCAGCCACGGCGCGCTTTGTGCCAAAGTGCTTTTCGAGATTGTCGACTTTTATCATGTGTCAGCTCCGATTCATCGTTTCGGGACAGCGGGCGAAATTGCCTAACGCCGCTTCCGCTGTAAAGGGCATTTCCCCGGCGAAACCATTACACTTTTGTAAGTAAATCAGGGTAGGGCTGGCCCGCTGGGCCGGCCCCGCCGACGCAAGGAGGCGGAATCACTTGGATTCACAATCGTCGGTGCATGCACGGGAAAGGTACACGAAAAGGTTCCGCCGCTGGAACGCGGCGGGGCCGGCCCAGCCCAGCGGGCCAGCCCTACCAACTGGATGGCGGACCTCCTACTTCTCGGGACCGAAGCTGGCCACTTTCTTGCCGTCGACGCCATTCCAGACGTGCAACTGCCCGTCCTGGCCTCCTGCCACTACAACGCGGCCGTCTGGTGTCGTGGCGGCGGTGTTCATAAAATCTGTTGCCCCTTCAAACGAGCGGACCTTTTCCCCGCTCTCCTTTAGCAACCGCACTTGACTGTCACCGGAACTGGCAATCATCTGGTCGGTCACACCAACAAAAGCGATCCCGGTCACATCCTTTTCCGCACCCTCGATGTTCTTCCGCCGATCGCCTGTCACAAAATCCCAAACCTTGATGACCTTGTCAGCGCCGGCGCTGGCCAGCGTGCGGCTATCACGCTTCCAGGCCACGCCCAGGACGTAACTGGTATGGCCTTCAAACGTTTTAACAATCTTCCCCGTGCCCAATTCAATCACCTTCACAAAACGATCCGCCGAAGACGACGCCAGATGCCGGCCATCCGGGGCAAAATCAAGCGACAACACGGCGTCGCTGTGGACGTCAGCCAGCGACCGCACGAGTTTTCCGTCCTCAACACTAAACAGGAGAATCTCTCCGCTGCGAGTCGGCTCTCCCCCGCCGGCTGCCAGGATTTTTCCATCTGGGCTGAAGCGGACCGCGTTGACTCGATCGACGAAGGGCGAGTCCGGCTCAGCGCCTCCAATCGTTCGCTCCAGCTTCCAGCCGGGATTCAGATTCCAAAGCGCGATTCGTCCCGGCGCCCTCGAAGACAGAACGTGGCTGTCGTCCACAAAGCTCACAGCGGCGGGGACGGCGGAGGTCTGAACCATCGGGCTGGCCTGGGGCAAAACGTCAAAAGGCGCTCCGGAGTCAGCGCTCCACGTATGCAGCCGCAGGTCCGTGGAAATTGTGGCCAGCGTTCGACTGTCCGGGGAAAATGCCAGGGCAATCACGGGCAACTCTGCGCCTCGCGCCGTCCGCCGCGCCTGCTCCAACCCCGTTTCGACCTGTTTTTGCGCGTCCTCCGCGGCGGTCAATGTCGTTTTGGCGCGACTCAGGACGTTGGAAGTCTTCAGTCCGGCTCCCGTCGCCAGTTCGAGCTCGTGGTTCGTCACGGACTTTCGGGTCTCGGCCCGTTTGAATTCCTTTTCCGCGTCCGTCAGGGCCTTGGTGGTGCTCTCCACTTGATTCGTGGCTTGCTTACGTTTTTGCGGAGCCTCGGCCAGGGTCTGATCGTACTGCGGCTTTAACCGTCCGGCGGCGAAAGCCAGCGCCGCCACCTCTTCGATCGCTTTCTCCGCCGCGGTTCGGGCCTCAATGGAGAGTTTGAGCTTCATTTCCGCATCCGCCGAAACTGCGTCGGCAAAGCCACGACTTCGTTCCGCCACCGCAGCGGACTCGTCAGCAATGCGGCGCGCCGTTTCCCGCGCGGCATCCGCGTTGGCGATGGCCGCTTTGGTCCGATTGGCTACGCTGGCGGTGTCCGACGCAATCTTCTCCGCGTCTGCCTTGGAGACGAGCGACCGATCCGCGGCCAGTTGCGATTCCGTGGCCTTGAGCGCGGACGCAGTAGCCCGGGCGGTGGCGTCCTTCGACACCTTGTCCGCCTTTTCGTAGGTTTCCGTGACCCGTTGAATTTCCGCCAACAGATCCTGCAACGACTTTTCTGCGCCGGTCTTGGCTTCGGACGCGGTTTTGAATGCCTTCTCCTTCTCGAGGAAAACTTTCTCGGTCACATTGTTCGTTTCCGTGGCTTTGGTGATTCGTTCCTCGGTCTTTTTCATGTCTGACTGGGCTGTCTCCAACGACTTCTTGTGAAACGCCACATCGGACTTGACCACGACCAGGTCGCGCTCGTGCTCCTGCACCCGTTCGTTCGCATAACGGTCGCCCTTGAGCTCGGCCAGAACGCGGCTCCCTTCCACATCCCAAAGCTTCACCACCTCGTTGGTCCCGGCCACCGCCAGGCGCCGGCCATCCGGACTGATGGCTGCAGCGGCGATGGCGACCGCCTGCGTCAGATGACGACTAACGGTTCCCTCCGCTTGATCCCAAATGCGCGCCACGCCATCGGCGCCGCCGGACAAAAGTTCCTTGCCGTTGGGGAATGCCATTAAAACCTGCACTTCTCCGGTGTGTTCTTTCAATTCCCGGAGCGCAGTCAAATCGTGGGCGTTGTGGATGCGAATAATTCCGTCTTCTCCAGCCACTGCCAGCTCGGCTCCCTCCTTCAACCAGGCCACCGCCCGCAACTCGCCGGGAATCTCCACCGCCTTCGCGGCCGCCGGGTCGTCGATCTTCCAAACGCGAAGCGTTCGATCAGCGCTCACGGAAGCGAGGTGTTGGTTGTCCGGCGAAAACGCCATCGCATAAATCTGTTTGAGATGCCCGACCAGAGCCCGGGCGACAGTGGCGTCCTCCAGCGTCAGCAGCCGAATTGAATGATCCGGCAGTGCTGAGGCCAGCCACTTCCGGTCAGGACTGACGACCCATAAGCCCGGGGCGTTCGTCACGGCGGCTTGCTCAACATCGCGCGGGCGCCGCCAAAGCTTCACTTCCCGATATCCCGCCGTGGCCAGAAGCGTTCCCGCGGGATTGAAGGCCACCGCATTGACCACATCACGGTGCGCCACATTCGTCAGGCTCCCGGGAGTCGAGGCCAGTTTGGAATCGGACAACCGCGCGATGCGGCGGCCCGATGGAACATGATAAACATCGACCCGTCCGCCACGACTACAGGCCACGAACTGCCCGTCCGCGGTTAGATCGAGCGCGATGACGGGATCCAGCACCGGGGGATTTTCGAGCCATTGCACGGCAGTCGAAGCATGCACTTCGCCTTTGGCCCCTTGCTCAATCCAAAGCTTGAGCAGGCCCAGTTGTTCCGGAGTGAGGTTCGAAGCGTTGGCCTTGTTGTCTTTCGGCGGCATGATCAACTCGGGATCCAGATGGGCGGCCGCTTTGAAGAGGAGGCTGTCCGCGCCCCGGCCCGGTTGCACACCGGGCCCATTGTCGCCCCCTTTCAAGATCAGCTTCGGTGTTTCGAGATTAAGGCCGGCTTTTGCCTTGGTGGTGTTGTGACAGGCCAGGCAATTGTTCCGAAAAATCGGCAACACCTCGCGCTCGAAATCCACCGTCGATTCCCGCTTCAACTCCGCCACCGGAAGTCCGGATTTGACAGCCTCGGCGCCCAACGCCGCCATGACGCTCACCATTACTGAAAGGATCGCGACCACGCCCCGGCGCCGGAACTGACGGCGCCGCGCTAACCTGCCTATTTCACAACGGCTCATGATAGCTGTTCGCCAATAGAACGGAGCGCGGGTCTGTGACCCGCAGCGGGTGCGGCAGGCCGGGCGCGCTCAAGAAAGATGGGCGCGGCCTGATGTTCGGACGTGCTGCGGCTCGCAGAGCCGCGGTCCGAACGTATTGTGAGTCTTTCAAAATGCGTTCGATTCATTTGTCCGCCGGTTTCGAATTCTTCTTCTCGTCCGCCACGGGCGCAGGAGTAACCTGCACCACAAACGGCGCCGCAGTTAGCAGATAGTTCACATCGCGCGGTTTGGCCTTGTCCGCAAGTTCCTTGGCCTTTTTGGCGGTTTCATCCTTCCGGGCCTGCGCGTTCTTGGCTTTGCCTTCCGCTGTAGCTTTCGCCTGGATGGCCGCTCCTTTGGCTTCAGCGGCGGCCCGTGCGGCCGCGATGGCATCATCGCTCGCCTGCTTCGCCGCCGCCAAATCGCTCTTCAATGTTTCGTTGTTGGGATCGTTTGTCGCGGCGGATTGAACGGCGGCGAGCTTTTCGGCCGTGGTCTTGGCCGCGGCGTCCGCTGCCTCCGACGCCTTGATGGCCTTGTCCGCGTCTTCACTCGCTTTTTTGGCGGCCGCCGCGGCTTCCGCAGCCGTCTTCTCCGCCTCCTTGGCGGCGCCTTCGGCAAATGCGGCCGCTTCCGGATTGTTGCGATACTTGCCCGTGGTGATCGATTGAGCTGAAAAAACGTGGCGGCCCGGCGGGAGCTTGAGCGCGGCGAAGTCGAGCTTCAGCGTGGCGTTGGTGGCCTTGCCCTCGACGTCGAACTCCTTCAATGCCTCCTGGGCCCCCGGGCCGAGCGGCTTGACCTTGAGGGTCGCGTTGAAGTCCCCTCGCCGCGTAATCGCCAAAGGCACTTCCACCTTGCTGTCCGCAGTCACTTCCCAAACCCGGTTTTCCGCCGGCGTGATGGAGATGGGAGCCGATTCCTGGTCCGTGATGGCCACGGCGAATTCGGAGATAACCCGCGATTCGGGACGTTCATTGTCCACATTGCCCACCGAAAAAACCGTCGTGCCGCCCCGGGCCCGCCGAACAATCTCGCGATCGCCCACCGTCGCGCGACCAACCAGTTCAATCGGACCGGCAAATGCCGGCGCGTCAGTGGCTGCCGTCAGCAGGAAATAATCGCTGTTCTTGCCCGCCTCAATCCGGTCAGGAACAAAAATCAGGCCCGGTGGCGGCTTCTCCACCGAAAGCGCAATCTCGCCATTGAATCCGTCCCTTCGAAAAGCCATGACTCGGACGGCCAGCGTCTCTCCGCGTCGCAACACCGGCACTCCCAGCTCAACGTTCTTCGCGTCGCCTTTGTACTTCGGCGCGATCACCTGCGCCACCAGCCGAAAATCCGGCGACTCCCGCCGAATGGAAAGATGATAGGTGTGAAGCGGACTGGAAACGATGGAGCTGAACAAGTCCCGGATGGAGAGGCGGTAGGTTCCGTCCTCCTTTGCCTCGAAGCGGCCGAAGGGATCCCGGCTTGTCGTGTTAAACTCGCGCTCTCCCAGGTTCGTGTCGCTGTCAGCCAGTTCCAAAACGTCCGTCGTCTTTTCCGTGTTCTCGTTCTTTGTCACGCGCTGCACCAGCACGAATGGAGCGGTGGGATGTCCCAGGCGCTGCGACAATACTTCCACCCAAAACACATCGCCCTTTCGGGCCTGGAAATTGTAGCGATCCACGTCCCCCGCGGGATGGAATTGTCCGGACACCTCACATGGAACAGCGATGGATTGCGCCTGCTCGGGTTTCGAATTCGGCTCCTGCTCGATCAGGATCGGCGCGTTGCTGTTTACCAAGGCGAGCAAGATCGGATTGGCTCCCTTGAACTGATAGGCAATCGTGTCCAACGCGGCCGAAGCCGGAACGCTCGACGCGGCCTGTTCGGTCGGACGCGTCGGCAGGCGAATGGACACCGTCGTCTGCTCCACTGGCTTGCCATTCACCAACAGGCCCTTGACCGGCTTGCCGCCGGGCAGATTCCGTCCGAACAAGGTAAAGTTCGTCCTCGACCCGGCGACGCCCGCGACCGGGAGGATGTAATCCACTCGAGGCCCGGACGACAGCGTCAACCGATAGGTGTATTCATCCCCTCCGCGGTACAACAGGTCAGCAAGTTGCAGCAGGTACGTCCCGTCCGCCGGAACGACCAAATCCAGAACCTTTCCGGCGCGTGAATGTTCCCACTCCCGGCCGTCGCCGTCCGACACCAGCATCGTCGGCTCCAGACGGGAATCGATTGAATCGACGAGGCACTCCAGCCAGAGGCGCTGATTTTTCTTTGCCGTGAACTTGAACCAGGCGATGGACCGCGCCTCAATCTTTCCGAAGCAAATGGAGTTTACCGCAAGCTCCGTGGCAGTGACCTGAGTCCAATTGGTTGGAGAGACCAGACGTTGCGGCAGATTTCCCACGACAAACCGCCGCGGATTGGAAAGGCCAAACCGGCCGACAAATCGCGCTTCATACGTGCCCGGCGGGACATTGGAAGCGATGGCGACTTTGAATTGGGTGCCATCGTGGGAAAGACTGGTGATGCCAGGATGCGAAAACTGAAGGCGAATCGGATCGTCGAGATCCGGACCCTGGGCTCCAACCTCCACCGTGCTACCCACCTGTCCACCGGCCGGAAACAGCACAGTCAACCGTGCCACAGGAAGCTGAGCCAATGTCGGCTGGCTAAGGGTCAACGTGGCCAGAGCAACCATAACGAACAGCCGGTAACGACTGGCCGAAGGCCTACCTGAACCATGTCTGCTCACGTGCATGTTGTAATGTGCCGTAAAACAGACCGCAGGCACAACGCGTGTCTTCAAGGAAAGACGGTCCGCATCGCTTCGTAGGCAGGGCCGGACCCTTTCGTGCTTCCATGCTTGGTGCTAACCGCGCCACTGCATTAGCCGGCGCGACAAGGGTTCCAGCGCGCTCGATCGGGTCAGAAGCGGGGGGAAGTCTCGCACCAAATCTTCCAGAGTTGGGACTGCTCCCCACGCCGTAACCCGAAAGACCTCGACGGCATGTTCCGTTTTCAGGCCGAGTTCGCGGTTTTTGCGATCGAATCGAGCTCGCAACGTCCCAACCCATTCCTTCAGGGTCTGGGGCGGCTCCATGTTATGCCGTCCCACCCAGGGCAGCCATTCCCGAATCTGCGACTGATGGCACCATGTCAACCGACCGATCAATTCGAACGCCTCCTCCACGTCAACTACGAGATCACAGGCGTTCGCGCCAAACATGTAGGCGTCGTAAACATTGATGATCACAGGGACTTTGCATTGGGCGGATTTTGATTCATCGGCCGGATATTCAGGAGTAAAGGCATGGGGCACGTTGATCATATACGCCACGCGACGCACGGCTTCGGCAATCGTTTCGTGGTCGTTGTGAATGCCGGCCAGGGGATCGAGACCAAGCGGAGGGCAGAACAGATAATCTGGTTCAAAATCGCGGATGGCTTTCCAGATGGCGGCGAGCAGGTCGCTCGTCACCTGCAAGCAGGCTTCCCGGGGAACTTCGCCACTGGGTAATCGCAACATTTCGAATTCGTAGGCTCCCAGTCGGGCGGATTCCTTTTGTTCTTCAAAGCGGATGCGGCCGGTTTCCTCCCGCGAGCGGAACTGATGGCCGGCTTTGCCGTCCGTGCAAACCAGCACGCGTCCGCGAAAATCGTTGCCCATCTGGCGTCGCCACAGTTCAAAGGTTCCGGACGCGGTAAATTCGTAGTCATCGTAATGGGCGTGAATGAACAGGGCTTTCATCGCGCAGACCATGACATCGCGCCGGGACCCTGAAAACTCGTTTCGCGTGGGCAGAAGCCTTGAAGATTCACGAACACCTTCCTCGTGCCAATTCCATGCCGCACCTGCAGCACCCCATTGGCTATTTCGAACCTCTCCTGTTGCCAATCCGGTGCCGCAGGTGCGGCATCGGATTGGCAGAATCATTGGAGTGATTTTCTCAGGGAAGTTGGCTCCAGCGAGTGGTTTCGGGGCGCGAATGCGCGTTGCTCTGGGAACGGGTGCGCCTATTCTCCGCCCATGAAATCGGTCCTTACCCTGGGCGTCATGTCAGGGACCAGCATCGATGGCGTCGATTACGCCTTGTGCGACATCGGTGAGGATCAATTGCGCCTGCGCGCGCTCTGGAGTGTCCAGTTTCCCACGAATCTGCAACGACGCTTGCACGTCGCCGCCAGCGGAGCGGCCGCCAGTTGGGAGGTCGCTCAATTGCACCACGACCTCGGACGCTTTTACGCCGACGGTATCCGCCATGCCCCCAGCTCGAAATTGCACGCGTTAAAGCCCCGCCTGGCCGGCCTGCATGGCCAGACCATTTTTCACAATCCCGACAACCACACACCGGCCACGCTGCAAATCGGAGAACCCACTTACCTCGCCCGCGCCCTCGCCGTGCCCGTGATCAGCAATTTTCGCGCAGCCGATCTCGCCGCCGGCGGACAGGGCGCTCCACTCGCCACCTCATTTCACGTGCGCGCGTTTGGCGTCCCAGGACGGCATGTCTGCGTCAACAACCTTGGGGGCATCAGCAATGTGACTTCCATTGACTGGCGCAGGGGTTCAAGGCCGCACGTGCTGGCCTTCGATACCGGCCCGGCCAACGTCCTGCTCGACCTCGCGGTTCGAACTTTTAGCCGCGGACGGCGCACCTTTGACCGGAACGGGCGCGCCGCTGCCTCCGGGCAATCCTGCGAGCCATTGGTTGCTCGGTGGCTGCGCCATCCTTACTTCCGGAAATCGCCACCCAAAAGCACAGGACGGGAAATGTTCGGTGAACGATTCTTTGAAGGTGTTCGCGACCAAGCTCGCCGACACAAGCTTTCCAGCAACGACATTCTCGCCACGTTGACAGAGTTCACAGCGCGTTCTCTCGCTCTCAGTTACCGCCGGCACCTCCCATCTGCGCCGGAGGTTGTTATTCTGGCGGGTGGCGGCGCGCAGAATCCGGTTTTGTTTGGCGCGATCTCACGCGCGTTGGGACGCAATGGAATCGCGACCACGGTAACATCAGTGGAGGATGCTGGCTGGCCCGTGGCCAGTGTCGAGGCCGCCGCGTTTGCCTGGCTGGCCTGGCTGCGTTACCACGGTCAGCCAGGAAACCTTCCCTCCACCACCGGAGCGAAGGACGAAGTGTTGTGCGGACAGATTACTTAGGGACCAGGATGATCTCCCGACCGTCCAACCCCGGCGCGTTGAGGCAACTCACATTGCTCTTCCTGAAGCTCGGGGTCACCGCGTTTGGGGGGCCCGTTGCACATATCGCGATGATGGAAGACGAAGTGGTGCGGCGGCGCCAATGGCTGACACGCGACGAATTCCTCGATCTGCTCGGAGCCACCAACGTCATTCCAGGTCCCAATTCCACCGAACTCGCCATCCATATCGGCCACCGTCGCGCAGGCTGGCCGGGATTGGTCGTGGCCGGCACGTGCTTCATTCTCCCCGCCGCTCTCATCGTAACGGCCATTGCTTGGGCCTACGTCGAATTCGGAAAATTGCCCGGCGCCCAAGGACTCCTCTACGGGATTAAGCCTGTAATCATTGCCATCGTCCTTCAGGCACTGTGGCGATTGGCGCGCAGCGCCCTAAAAAGCAGTTTGCTCGCGGCGATGGGTGTCGTCGCTGTAGCCGCGAGCTTTCTTGGGGTCAACGAGTTGGTGATCCTTTTCGCGGGGGGCCTGCTCGTCGCCGCGATCCAGTCCGGGCTTCGCCTAAAACCGCCCGCGGGGGCTGCTCGTCTGCTTGCTGCCGCGCCCTTGGTGCCGCTGCCTCTGGCCGCGGCCGCGCCGATCGTCGCCGCCCCGTTCGGGCTGTGGCCGATGTTCCTGTTTTTTCTTAAGATCGGTTCGGTCCTCTTCGGCAGCGGTTACGTCCTTTTGGCGTTTCTGCGGGCCGATCTGGTGGACCGATGGCATTGGCTCACCGAAGCCCAACTTCTCGATGCCATCGCCGTTGGTCAATTCACTCCCGGGCCGGTTTTCACGACGGCCACTTTTATCGGTTACGTCCTGGCCGGCCTGCCCGGGGCCGGCATCGCCACCATCGGCATTTTTTTGCCGGCGTTTGTGTTCGTCGCCCTCAGCGGACCGTTGGTGCCGAGAATTCGCCGCTCGAAATTTGCGGGCGCGTTTCTCGACGGCGTCAATGTTGCGTCCCTTGCGCTCATGGCAGTCGTCACCTGGCAGTTGGGGCGGGTGGCATTGACGAACTGGCTGACGGTGATTCTGGCCGTCGCCAGCGCCGCCTTGCTGTGGCGTTACCAGGTCAACTCCGTCTGGCTTGTGCTGGGAGGCGCGATAGTGGGATGGTCCACCACGCTGATGAAGTAAATCGGGCCGTTCCTGCCGGCGATGGTGATGGCCAAATGGACGGGAATCATGTTCCGGCCAGAACATAGTTTCGGTCAATTGTCGTCCTGGAAAATGGACCGTTAGCGTGTTCCGGCCGGAACACGTTACGCGCCTCGGTCGCCTTGCCGGAGCACGAGAGCGCCCAGTAAACTCGCACGTTTCCCCGTTTTCCCGCACGTCTAATCACACGATGCCCCAACCGTCCGATCCAAGACTTGACGCATGGGGGGCACGTACCTAGCCTGACCTGCTCGCTCCCAGCGAATCGGCGTCCGTCGCGACCGTGGGAACGGCATCGTGAATCGGCCGAACAAAGCAGCTCTTTCGGAAAGGTATCGTCTGTGAATGTGACCGTGGAAAATTTGGCGGCCTGCAAACGGCTCGTGCGCTTCGAAGTCGAAGCGGACGCCGTCGATAAAGCTTTTGAGTCCACTACCACCGAGTTCATCCGCCACGCGAAAATGCCCGGCTTCCGCCCGGGCAAGGCCCCCCGCGAGATGGTCGTCCGCCAGTTCGCCAAGGATATCGAGGAAGAGGTCAAGCGCAAGCTCATCGGCGAGACTTACCGGGACGGCATCAAGTCCCAAAAACTCGATGTGCTGGGCTATCCGGATATCGAAGAAATCCAATTCGGCCGCGGCAAGGCGTTGCAATTCGCCGCCACCATCGAGACCAATCCGGATTTTGAGCTGCCCGACTATCGCGGCTTGCCAGCCCGGCGGGAACCCGCCGTTGTCACAGATCAGGACGTGGCCGACGCCATCGATGCGCTACGGGATCAACGAGCATCATTTCAAAACGTCGAGCGGGCAGTCGAGCGCGGCGATTACGTCGTGATGAATTTTACCGGCACTGTGGAGGGCAAACCGATTCTCGACGTCGCGCCAAACGCAAAGGGCCTGTCGGACCAGAAAAACTTCTGGGTCGAAGCAAAACCCGACTCTTTCATCCCGGGATTTGCCGAACAGCTGATCGGGGCCAAGGTCGGGGAAAAGCGCACGGTGAACGTGGAGTTTCCCACGGAGTTTGTCACAGGTGAACTCGCGGGCAAGAAGGCCTCTTACGAAGTCGAGGTCGTCGAAGTGAAGTTCAAGGCGCTTCCCGAAATCAACGACGCCTTTGCCAAGGAGTGGGGCGCGGAAAGCGTCGACAAGTTACGCGAAGGTGTTCGCCGGGATCTCCAGAACGAAAAGAACAGCCGCCAGAAGCGCAGCATCCGGAACCAGCTGGTAAAGGCGTTGACTGACAAGATAAACTTCGAGCTGCCTGAGTCCGTCGTTCAAAACGAGGTTCGCAATGTGGTGTACGAACTGGTCAACGAAAACCAGCGCCGCGGCGTACCCAAAGAAGCCATCGAATCCAAAAGGGACGAGCTGTTCAAGGCTGCCCAGACCATCGGCCAGGAGCGATTGAAGGTCGGGTTTTTATTTCATCGCATCGCCGAAAAGGAAGGCATTCGCGCCGAACCCAATGAGATGAACCTGCGAATCACCATGATGGCCCAGGCGAATCAGATGGCTCCCAAGAAATTTCTGCAGGAGCTCGAGAAGCGAAACGGTCTTCCCGAAGTCTATCAGCAGGTCATCCACGAGAAGGTCCTCGATTTCCTGCACGAAACGGCAAAGATCGAAGACGTGCAATCCTAGGTCCGTCCGGATTCCGGCGGCCGGAAGGCGCACCCAAAGGGATGGTGCATGAAAGGATTCCGCCGCTGAACGCGGCGGGGCCGGCTCAGCGGGCCAGCCCTACCTTACGCCAGGCGTCCGAATTTTTTCTCCAGCTCGCGGTAGCTCATCTCGATGAGCGTCGGACGCCCATGCGGACAGGTATACGGCATCGCGCACTGACGTAGATCATCGACCAGCTTCTCCAGTTCGGGCCCGCTCAGCGGATCGTTGGCCTTGACGGCGTGACGGCACACCGTCTTGGCGATGGTGTCCTCTCCCAGGCGCTGCGCATTGATTGATTGCCCAGCCGCCTTCAATTCGTCCGCCAGTTCCACCACAAACCGGCGGGCCTCCTTCAGCTTCACCATCGGCGGCACAGCATCGAGCAGAAATGTGCGCTCGCCAAATTCACTCAACCCAACCCCGAGCCGGTTTAATGTCGGCAGCTGCTGGCGAAGAAATACCGCGTCGCGGGCGGAAAGCTCGACCGTCTCCGGCAAGAGCAGTCGCTGGGACGGCACCGCACCGCTCTCCACCCGCTGCAGCATCTGCTCAAACAATATGCGTTCGTGCGCCGCATGCTGATCCATCAGGACAAGCCCTCGATCCGACTCGAGCACGACATACAATCGCCCAATCACACCCACCAATCGCAGCGGTACACTCAGCAGGGGATTCGGCCGAACGCTGGCGCCTTCCAATGATGCCGCCGCCGTTCCAGGCAAACCTGTCGCTCCAAGCCGAGTTTCGAACTTTGACGCCGGCAGCTCGATGTCGGGATTTTGGGTCTGCGCTCCCGGCCGGTCGGTTATCGCGCTGGGAGAATCCGCCGCCGCCGGCGCGGGGTCACACGAACCCAGCGGTGTCGCTGTGAGCGGGGAGAACCCAGGCAATTCGGCGATTGGCAACGACGGCGCAGGCGGGCCGGGCGGCACGCCGGTTCGTCCCCGTTCGACTGCGACTGAATCATCGCAGGGCCGCTCCCCGGCATTCCGCTCGACCATCGGCGGTGTCGTTGTCGCCGGCGCTCCCGCGTGAAAGGTCAGCAGAACATCGCGGACGGCCTGGGCCGTCAGCTGTCGGACTGCGCGTTCATTATGAAACTTCACCTCGCGCTTCGCAGGATGAATGTTCACATCCACGAGCGCGGGATCGATTTCGACGAAGAGACAACACACCGGGTAACGACCCTTCATCAGGGCTGTGTGATACCCCTCGACCAGAGCGAAATTGAGTCCGCGATTTTCAACCGGACGGCAATTCACAAACAGATACTGATCGTCGCGCGTGGAACGCGAAACTCCCGGCTGCCCCATCAAACCCCAAAGGTTGAACTGGCTGGACGGTTCCGGCAGCGAGTCTTCTTCCTCCGAAGCATCGGGGCGATTCGTGCCGGGAAAGTCCGCCGTAAAATTGATTTCGAGGAGCTTTTCTTCACTGCCGAAAAGCCCGCGGACGCGCTGGCGCAACGCTTCGATCCGGTGCGCGGCTTCCGTGGCCCGGGGGATTGCGGGCAATTGCCAAATCGTCCGGGTATCCTTGATGAAGGTAAAACTCACGCCGGGATGAGCCAGCGCAGCCAGGGTCAAATAATGCTGAATGTGGGCGAATTCCGTCTCTTCACTTCGCAGGAATCGACGCCGCGCCGGAAGATTGAAGAAAAGGTGCCGCAGTTCCACGCAGGTGCCCGAGGGCGCGCCGGCTTCCCGGACCTCGACAATCTTTCCGCCATTGATCACCACCTGCGTCGCCGCCATCGCGGTGCCTTCCCGCTCGCGTGTCGTCAGGATCATCCGGCCGACACTGGCAATGCTGGGCAGGGCCTCGCCGCGAAATCCCATAGTGCGAATGGAGCTCAAATCCTCCGCGCGCTGAATCTTGCTGGTGGCATGCCGCTCCAGGCACAATAGCGCGTCGTCGCGATTCATCCCGATGCCATCATCCGTGACGCGAATGAGGCTGCGCCCTCCGGCCTGCACCTCGATGGTCAATCGGGTGGCGCCGGCATCCAGCGCATTTTCGACGAGTTCCTTCACCACGCTGGCCGGGCGTTCCACCACTTCGCCCGCCGCAATCTGATTTGCGACCTGTTCGGGCAGGAGGCGGACGCGATTGCTCGGCGGGTGGGCCGGTGGATTGGAAAGCGCCGGGCTCATTCAGTTCTTTGGAATGGGCAGGGCGAAAGTGAAAACGGCGCCGGAGCCATCCTGATTCCGGGCGGAAATACGGCCACCGTGCTCCTGAATGATTTTCCGCGTGATGGACAGCCCGAGGCCGGTGCCCTTCGTCTTGCCATGCGTGGCGAACGGCTCGAAGAGCTGCCCGATGATTTCCGGCGCGATCCCGCCTCCGGTATCCGCAATCTCCGTGATAACCTCCGCGTCGGTGACCTTGAAACTCACGGTGATTCGCCCGCCTCCGGGCATTTCATCAACGGCATTCAGGATGAGGTTATAAAAGACGCGCGAAAAGCGATGGGGG
>Ga0207670_10001027_pt1 | contig 14769 bp, 7 predicted proteins | sample KBSS23HmetaG_FD_184339 | JGI IMG/M metagenome (GOLD analysis project Ga0207670, IMG submission 184339) | Switchgrass rhizosphere microbial communities from Kellogg Biological Station, Michigan, USA - KBS S2-3H metaG (SPAdes) (version 2) | ecosystem: Host-associated > Plants > Roots > Rhizosphere... | reverse complement strand
CCTTCGTTTACAACGCCGCCGGCGTGCCGATCGCGGCCGGCGTGCTTTATCCGCTGTTCGGCATCCTGCTGTCGCCGATGATCGGCGCGCTCGCGATGTCGCTGTCGTCGGTCAGCGTCATCCTCAACGCTCTCCGATTGCGGTTCGTGAAACTCGACTAGGACTGCCCGCCGCTGCAGTTGATCACCTGGCCGGTGATGAAGCTCGCGTCGTCGGAGGCGAGAAACGCAATCGCCGCGGCCTGCTCTTCCGGCAGCCCGCGCCGCCGCAGCGCCTGCTGGTTGCGGATATCTTCGGCCATCTCGCGGCGATACTCCGCCCCCAGCGCGGGCTCCTCGACGGTGTGGCCGGGCTTGATGAACTGCCGCGACACGACACGATCGGAAATCTCGGTGCCGCCCGGCGCCATCGCGTTGATGCGGATGCCGTAACGGCCGTACTCCATCGCCATCACTTTGGTCAGCGCCAGGATGCCACCTTTGCTGGTGGCATAGGGCAATCGATAGAGTCCCCGCGTCGATTGCGAGCCGAGGTTCACGATCGAACCGGCCTTCTGCTTCACCATGATCGGCAGCACGGCGAGGCACCCCCACAAGGTCGGGTAGAGCGAACGCTCCAGCTCCATCATGGTTTCTTCTTCGGTGTAGAGATGGAACGGCTTGATCCAGATCGTGCCGCCGACGTTGTTCACCAGCACATCGATCCGGCCGTAGGCGGCAACTGTCTTGCTCATCAGTTCCTTGGCGCCGGTCAGGGTGCTGAGATCGACCAGAACCTTCAGCGCGGCAACGCCGTGCTCGTTCAGCTCTGCCATGGTCTGCGTCGCGCCTTCATCGACGCGGTCGGCGACGACGATGGTGCCGCCCTCGGCGCCGAGCCGCTTGGCCGCAGCGCGGCCGATGCCCTGCCCGGCCCCGGTGACGATACAGATTTTGTCTTTCAGCCGGCGCCCGCCGGCCGCGCGATGATCGAGGTCAGCCATGTGCCCTCAGATCGAGGTGTGCGGCACGCCTTCGCGCACCGTGAGGTCGTCGCGCTTGGCTTCGGCAAACGGCACATCAACCGGCAGCACGAACGTCGCCGAACGCACGCGCTGCGCCTCAGCATCAAGGCCCGGCGGCGCCGCACCTTTCTGGACGCCTTGCGCCGCGCGCAGCAGCCGGTGCCGCGCCATGATGATGGCATTGTCGGTGGAAACCAGGTTCTCCTTGGAACGGTCCTGGATCGGCCCCATGCTTTCCTGCACCGAGGCGTCCTGCATGGCGATGCCGCGCACGCCGCAATAGGTCTCACCACGCTTCTGCGCCGCCCGATCCATGTTGTAGTCGTTGTCCTTGTTGATGATTGGCCGGAACGTGCCGGGAATGAGCGGCACGTGGATACCGCCACCCTTCCGCATCACGTCGAGCTCCATGTCGCTCAAAGGGCGCGTCGGATGGTAGGTGAAGGTCCAGGTAAAGCAGGTCTCGTCGTCGATCGGCACCCAGGCGTGTGCATTGAGCGCGTTGTGACCGTAGGGCGGCACCATAGTGTACCAGGGCATGATCCACTGGGTAATGCGCCAGTAGTAATGGCCTGCCTCGGCATTCCGCCGCGCCGCGATGAAGAGACCGCCGGAGGATTCCACGATCTCGAACTTCGGCTTCTGGTCGGCCTGATAGTGCGCGCCCTTGGTGTTGCGATGGAGCGGATCGCGGTGCATGTCGCCGGAGTGCAGGAACGACACGTGGCTCGAATCGATGCCGCCCTCCATCGCTTGGAGGTAGTTGCACTCCTGCAAGCGCTTGGTGTTGTAGCAGTGCGCGGCCGGCAGCGTGGACCATTCGAATTCGGGGAATGGCGGCTGCAATTCCGGCGGCCCCATGTAGGCCCACAGAATCCCGCCGCGCTCGATCAGCGGATAGGACTTCAGCTTGATCTTGTTGCAGAAGCCGCTTTCGGATGGCTCTGACGGCACCTCGATGCACTGGCCGGTGTGGTCGTATTTCCAGCCGTGATAGGGGCAGCGCAGCCCATTGTGCTCGTTCCGCCCGAACCACAGCGACACGCCGCGGTGGGCGCAAAACTCGTCGGTCAGCGCGAGGCGGCCCTGGGTGTCGCGCCAGGCTAGGAGCCGCTCCCATAGCAGCTTGATTCGCACCGGCGGGCATTCGTTCTCCGGCAACTCGTCGGCATGCATTGCCGGAATCCAGTAGCGGCGGAACATCTCGCCCATCGGCGTGCCAGGGCCTGTCTGGGTCGCGAATGTATTTTGCTCAGGCCTGAGCATGAAATGCTCCTCGAATCTCGCGCAACGAACCGGTCGCCTGATGACAATACAGCAAACACCTTGGGTTTCGCACCTCACGACCGACCCCAAATTACACCCAGGGCCGCGAACGGCCCGGCCTGCAACCGGTCCCGGCGCTAAAGCCGCCATATTGTCCACCCAATTGGGGAACTTTGTCCGGCAGTGAAATTTGACATAAAGCGTGCTTTCGACTGAATGCGCGACCTCTTGATTTTGTGCCAAACGTGAGTTGGATTTTCCGGCGCGCGCAACGCCAATTCCGGTTGGGAAATGCCAAAGCAGTCTCAAGTCCTCACGCTGCCGACGCTTCATCCGCACGCAGCGGAGCTGCGCGAGGCTATTCTCAACAAGCTGACTTATGCGTGCAGCAAGACGCCATCGAACGCCGGCGCCTATGATTGGTATTTGGCCACTGTGCTCGCCGTCCGCGACCGCATGGTCGACCGTTGGCTGGAGTCCGAGCAGCGGACTGAGCGCAAGCACGGCAAGCGCGTGTACTACCTCTCGATCGAATTCCTGATCGGGCGGTTGCTGTTCGATTCACTGATCAACCTCCGGCTGCTTGGAACTGCGCGCACAGCGCTCGCCAGCCTCGACGTCGACCTCGACCAACTGCGCAAGCTCGAGCCCGATGCAGCGCTCGGCAACGGCGGCCTCGGCCGTCTCGCCGCCTGCTACATGGACAGCATGGCGGCGCTCGCGGTCCCGGCGTACGGCTACGGCATCCGCTACGAGCACGGCCTGTTCATGCAGGAGATACGCGACGGCTGGCAGCACGAATTGCCGGAGCGCTGGCTCGCGTTCGGCAATCCGTGGGAGTTCGAGCGACTCGAGACCGAGTATTCGATCCGCTTCGGCGGCAGCGTCGAATATGTCGGCGGCGGAGCGGACGGCACGGCGCGCGGCCTGTGGTATCCGGCCGAACGGGTGCTGGCGGTCGCGCATGACACACCGATCACCGGATGGCGCGGCCACCACGTCAACACGCTCCGGCTCTGGTCGGCGCGCTCGACTACGCCGGTGCATCTCCGAGCGTTCAATGAAGGTGACGTGGTCGGCGCCACTGCGCCCCGCATGCAGGCCGAAGCCATTTCGCGCGTGCTCTATCCGAGCGACGCCACGCCCGCGGGACAGGAGCTGCGGCTCCGCCAGGAGTATTTTTTCACCTCGGCGTCGCTGCAGGACATCGTCGGGCGCCATCTGGCGCAATTCGATAGCCTCCACTCACTGCCCGACCACGTCGCGATCCAGCTCAACGACACCCATCCGGCCATCGCCGTTGCGGAGCTGATGCGTATCCTGGTCGATGAGCACGATTTCTCCTGGACGGATGCGTGGCGCATCACCCAGGCGACACTGAGCTACACCAATCATACGCTGCTGCCCGAGGCGCTGGAGAGCTGGCCGGTCGCGCTACTCAACCGCCTGCTGCCGCGACACGTCCAGATCATCTACGTCATCAACAAGCTGCATCTCGACGAGGCCGTCGCCAGGGGTTTCACCGATCCGGAGATGTTGGCCGCGATCTCATTAATCCAGGAAGGCCAAGACAAACGCGTGCGAATGGGACACCTGGCATTCGTTGGCTCCCACAAGACTAACGGCGTCTCGGCGCTGCACACCGACTTGATGGGGCAGACGGTGTTCCGCGATCTCGACCGGGCCACGCAGGGCCGCATCGTCAACATGACCAACGGCATCAGCTTCCGCCGCTGGCTGTTCGAGACCAATCCGAATTTGACGACGCTACTCACGCGCACACTCGGCGAACGGGTCCTCGACGATCCAAACGAACTCACCGGGATCGAGCGCTTTGCCGACGATCCGACCTTCGTGCAGCACTATGCGGCGATCAAGCGCGGCAACAAGCAAGCGCTGGCCAAGCGCATCCAGGGGCTCAACGGACTGACGGTCGATCCGGCTGCGATGTTCGACGTGCAGATCAAGCGAATCCACGAATACAAGCGCCAGCTTCTCAACATTCTCGAAATCATCGCGCTTTACCTGGCGATCCGGCTGGAGCCCGACCGGGCGTGGATACCGCGGGTCAAGATCTTCGCCGGCAAAGCCGCCGCGAGCTACGAGCGCGCCAAGCTGATCATCAAGCTTGCCAACGACGTCGCCCAGGTTATCAACGCCGATCCCAAGGTGGGCGACCGCCTGAAGGTGGCCTTCCTGCCCAACTACAACGTCAGCCTTGCTCAGGACATCATTCCGGCCGCCGACCTGTCGGAGCAAATCTCGACCGCCGGCATGGAGGCCTCCGGCACCGGAAACATGAAGCTCGCGCTGAACGGCGCGCTGACGATCGGAACGCTCGATGGCGCCAACATCGAAATCCGCGACCGGGTCGGCGCCGACAACATTTTCATTTTCGGGCTCACAGCGGACGAGATCGGGCAGCGGCGGCAGGCCCATTTCACTGGGCAGGACGCGGCGACCGCCTCGCCGCGTCTCGCCGAGGCCATCTCCTGCATCCGCAGCGGCGCGTTTTCGCCCCACGATACGGACCGCTTCGCCCCGATCGTCGAAGCACTGCTCGGCTTCGACCATTTCATGGTGGCGGCCGATTTCGACGCCTACTGGACGTCGCAGCGGGCGGTCGACGCGCTTTACGGCCAGCCCGGCTGGTGGCGCGCCGCGATCCTCAACACCGCGCGGATGGGGTGGTTTTCATCGGACCGCGCCGTCCGCGAATACGCGGACAAGGTGTGGGACCTCAAGATCGATCTGCCGAAGTAAAGGAAGTCATGCAAACGCTCTTCATCGGCCAGACTTATATCGACGTGACGTTCCTTGCAGACCACCTGCCGCAGGGCGACGAGAAATCCGTCGCCTCGGAATATGCGGTGTCGTTCGGCGGCAATGCGGTGACGGCGGCGTTCTGCTGCGCGAAACTAGGCATCAAGCCCGACCTGATCGCCACCAACGCCGACGACTGGCTCGGCAGCATGTTTCACGACATGGCGGCGAAATACGACGTGCATCTGCACACCCGCAAGGTCGAGAAATCGTCGCTGTCGTTCATCATGCCGAAGGACGGCAAGCGCGCCATCGTGCGCTGCCGCGACGACCACTACCTGACGTCGTTTCCCGTGATCGAGCTCGACGGCTGCCGTGCTTTGCATCTCGACGGGCATCAGGCCGACGCCGCCCTGTTCTACGCGCAACGCTGCCGCAAGGCCGGCATCCTCACCTCGCTCGACGGCGGCGGCCTGCGCACCAACACCCATGAGCTGCTCGCCTTCATCGATGTCGCGATGGTGGCAGAACGCTTCTGCCAGCAGATGGACAAGACGCCGGCGGCGATGCTGGATTATCTCAAGGGCCGCGGCTGCAAGATCGGCGGCGTCACGCAAGGCGAGCGCGGCGTGCTGTGGTACGACGAGGGCGGTACGGTGCGAACGCTCCCAGCGCTGGCGGTGCCAGCGGCCCGCGTCCGCGACACCAGCGGCGCGGGCGACGTCTTCCACGGCGCCTACGTCTATTCCTATCTCGACAACCCGTTCAAAGGCTGGGAGCAGCACTTTCGGTTTGGCCAGCACGCCGCGACCTACAAGATCCAGCATCTCGGCAACGAAGCGGGCCTGCCGACACTCGACGCAATCGGCGAGGTCGTCCGCGAATTTGATCAGGATGCCGGCGTCGAGCCCCGGCCGGCACGAGAAAATATCGCGGCGATGCGCGTCAGCCGCTGATCGGACGCGAGCTCTTCCAGCGACACCGGCCATCGCCGCCGCCAGTTCGGGTGTTCGCCGACCGTGCCGGGCACGTTGACCTGGTCATCGAGAGCAAGAACATCCTCGACCGCGATCGAGACCAGTCGCGTTGGCGTCGCGGCGAGGAAGGCAGCAACCTCCTCGAAGCCAATTTGCTGACGACCGGTCGCCGCGGCGAGAGCAGCGCAAAACGTGACGCGGGAATGATGTCGCTCGTCATCGGTCTCGCCGGGATCGACGCCAATGGCGCGCTTGGTCTTGAGATCGTGCCCGCTCATCCACCCCGCGAAGGTCGGCAGATCGTGGGTGTTGAGCGTCGCGATGGCGCGCTCGGGGTACTCCTCGGGCCGGCGAAACGAACCGTCCCAATTGCGCTCGAACAGCACGACGAGATAGGACCACACGCCCCAGGCCGACAGCGTTGCGCGGAAATTCTCCGGCACGGTGCCGAGATCCTCGCCGACGGTGATGCAGTTCCAGCGCCGGCTTTCCTCGGCGACGACCGCGAGCATCTCCGCGAACGGCAGACGGAGATACGCGCCTTGATTGGCCGGCAGGCCATGCGGAATGACGAAGAGCCGCATCAGGCCCAGCACATGATCGATGCGCACCGCACCGGCGTACCGCATGGCCGAGCGCAGCATCTGGCGGAACGGTTCGAAGCGGCTCGCCACCAAGCCGTGCGGATTGTACGCGGTGAGGCCCCAGTCCTGCCCTGCCGGATTGAACTGGTCCGGCGGCGCGCCGACCGATAGTCCACCCAGCACGACGCCTTGCGCCATCCAGGCGTCGGCGCCACCAGCATCGACGCCGATCGCAGTGTCGAGGTAGAGGCCGATAGCAAGGCCGTGCCGACGGGCAACGTCGCGGCAGCGCTCGAGTTGGCGCTCGGCGTTCCATTGCAGGAATTCGTGAAAGCGGATGTCTTCGGGATGGTTTTCCTGGATTTTCCGTAGCGCATCGTGGGTGGGCGCGCGCCATTCATCAGGCCATTCCGGCCATGCGCCGGAATACAGCGCCCGCAACGTCTCGAATGCCGCAAAGTTTTCCAACTCGCGGCCGCGTTCCTGCCGATAGGCTGCAAAATCCTGGCGGCGTTCTCGGCTGCCGTTCGCAGCGAAGCTCCGATACGCCGCGCGCAGCGCTGCAATCTTGAGCGCCGCGACGGCGGAGTAATCGACGAGTTCGGCGTCGCGCAACCGGGCGATGTCCTGCGCGATGTTTACGGCATGACCACGGTCGAACTCCTCGACCGCCTCGATGTCGATATAGAGCGGGTTGAGGAACAGCCGGCTGTTCGGGGAGTACGGGCTGCCGGACCATGACGCCCGGTCATAGAAATGCGCGTGCAGCGGATTGAGGCCGATGCCCGCGCCGCCAAGGCCGGCGATGACTTCCAGCAAGTCCGCGAGATCGCTGAAATCGCCGTGGCCCCAGTTGCGGCGCGACCGGACACCGTAAAGCTGCACCGCCAGGACCCAGTATTTCCGTCCGTCGCCCTGATAGGCGAGCTCGGGTTCTTTTACGTGTTGACGCATGGCAGCCGGCTGACTGCCGCGGGCGGAAAGCGCCTCGACGATCCGGCGGATCGTGCCCTCATCGGCCTCCCGGCGACGGCCCTGGATATCGAGATAGCTCGGCTCGATGCCCCAGCGCGCCGCCAATTCGGTCAAATCCATCAGAATTTCACGCTGGAGTGGGCCCCCTACCGAGCGAAAACCACCGGTGGCCGGTTCGGTTCCGTTTTGGTTCTCATTTGGAACCGAGCCGCGCCATAGTCGTTGTCGAATGGGCCCCTTTTCCTTGTTTTACGGTGCAGAAGTGATGCAAACGGCGACCGCGCCCGGTCCTCGAAGGCTCGCGATTTCGGAGCTTCCTGAGGTGGCTCCGGGCGATCCGACCGGACCGCGATTTGTGGTCGAGGATATCTATCCCAGCGTCGATGGCGGGCGCTATCCGATCAAGCGCATTGCCGGCGAGCCCATCGAAGTATGGGCGGATCTGCTCCGCGAGGGCCATGATCAACTGGCCGCGGAGCTACTGTGGCGAAAGGAATCTGAGGCCGATTGGCGGCACGCGCCGATGCGGCTTGCGGGAAACGATCGTTGGCACGGAAGCTTCACGCCGGCCGAGCCCGGCCGCTACCTGTTCGCCATCGAAACCTGGACCGATCAATACGGCACCTGGCGCAAGCAACTGTTGCTCAAGCGCGACGCGGGTCTTGATCTCACTCTCGAGGCCAAAGAGGGTCGCGAACTTCTCAGCGAGCTTAGTGCTGGCGATGCGAAGAACAAGCGCCAGATCGAACACGCCCGGCGGGATTTCGATCGCACCTCCGATCTGGAAATTTTACTGGACGAGGAGCTCGCGGGGGCCGTCGCCGAAAGTGACCCGCGCGGCGACCTGACCCGCAGCATGGCGGTCGCCGCAATCGTTGACCGGCCGCGGGCGCGGGCCGGTGCCTGGTACGAAATGGTGCCGCGCAGCCAGGGCACGGTGCCGGGCAAACACGGCACGTTCGACGACTGCATCGCACGCCTGCCTGAAATCGCCGCGCTGGGCTTCGACGTGGTTTATCTGACACCGATCCATCCGATCGGTACGACCAACCGCAAGGGCAAGAACAATTCGCTGAAAGCCGCGCCGGACGATCCGGGTAGCCCCTACGCCATCGGCAGCCGGCAGGGCGGCCACGACGCGGTGCATCCGGAGCTCGGTACGCTCGACGACTTCCGCCGCTTCGTTGATGCCTGCCGCAGGCTCAATATGGAGGTGGCGCTCGACTTCGCCATCCAGTGTTCACCGGATCATCCCTGGCTCAAGGAGCATCCGGACTGGTTCAAGCGCCGGCCGGACGGCTCGATCCGCTACGCGGAAAACCCGCCGAAGAAATACGAGGACATCGTCAACCCGGATTTCTACTGCACCGACCGCATCGCGCTGTGGCAGGCGCTACGCGACGTCATCCTGTTCTGGGTGAAACAGGGCGTCCGCATCTTCCGCGTCGACAATCCGCACACCAAACCATTTCCGTTCTGGGAATGGCTGATCCACGAAGTGCAGGAGCGCGATCCAAACGTGCTGTTCCTCGCCGAGGCGTTTTCGCGGCCGAAGATCATGAAGGGGCTCGCCAAGCTCGGCTTCTCGCAATCCTACACCTACTTCACTTGGCGCACACACAAGGCCGAGCTGCAGGAGTATCTCAGCGAGATCACGCGGCATCCAGAGCGCGAATATTTCCGGCCGAATTTTTTCGTCAACACGCCCGACATACTGCCGGTACATCTGCAGAAGGGCGAGCCGTGGATGTTCAAGTCGCGCGTGGCGCTCGCGGCAACGCTGTCAGGGAACTACGGAATCTACAACGGCTTCGAGCTCCTGGAGCACGAGCCGATCCCCGGCCGCGAGGAATACATCAACTCCGACAAGTACGAGATCAAAGTCCGTGACTGGCACAAGCCGGGCAACATCAAAAGCTATATCGGCACGCTCAACCGCGTCCGACGCGAAAACGCCGCCCTGCAGCAGACCAGCGACTTGCGTTTCGCGCAGGTCGACGACGGCGAGGTGATCGGCTTTGTCAAGGAATCCGTCGGGCATGACAACGCGGTCGCCGTTGCCATTGCGCTTAACGGCCACGGCCCGCGCACATTCTGGTTCCACTTCGGCGAGATCACCGTCGGCACAGGCGACATGCGCGCGCCGGTGCGCGCCGTCGTCAACCTCATCACCGGCGAGCGGCACATGATCGAATGGGGCGGCGTCCGCCTGACCATCAATCCGTCTGACGATCCTGCCCTGCTATTCCGCTGCGAAACCTGAAACGGGTTATGCCGTGAACGTGCTGCCGCAAATCGACGTCCAGGCGAAGACGCAGAACGACCTGTGGTACAAGGACGCGATCATCTATCAGCTTCACGTTAAGGCGTTCGCCGATTCAAACGGCGACGGCATCGGCGACTTCGCCGGCCTGACCGAGAAGCTCGATTATCTCCAGGACCTCGGCGTCAATACGCTGTGGCTCTTGCCGTTCTACCCGAGCCCCGGCAAGGACGACGGTTACGACATCGCCGACTATCGCCGCATCAATCCCGATTTCGGAAGCTTGCGGGATTTCCGCAAGTTCATGACCGAGGCCAAGCGCCGCGATCTTCGGGTTATCACCGAGCTTGTCATCAACCACACCTCGGATCAGCATCCGTGGTTCAAGCGGGCGCGGCGCAGCGGACCTGATACCGACGCGCGCAATTGGTACGTCTGGAGCGACACCGACAAAAAGTACGACGGTACGCGGATCATCTTCACCGACACGGAGAAATCGAACTGGACCTGGGACCAGGACGCCAAGGCGTATTATTGGCACCGGTTTTTCTCGCACCAGCCCGACCTCAACTTCGACAATCCGCGGGTGCTTTGGGCGCTGATCCAGGTAATGCGCCGCTGGCTCGACATGGGCGTCGACGGCTTCCGTCTCGACGCCATCCCCTACCTCTGCGAGCGCGACGGCACCAATAACGAGAATCTGCCGGAGACCCATGCAATCATTCGAAAGATTCGGCAGGAACTCGACGCCTACAGCCCCGGCAAAGTGCTGCTGGCCGAAGCCAACCAATGGCCCGAGGACGTCAGCGCCTATTTCGGCGACGGCGACGAATGTCACATGGCCTATCACTTCCCGCTGATGCCGCGCATCTACATGGCGATCGCGCAGGAGGATCGGTTCCCCATCGCGGATATCCTGCGGCAGACGCCGGAAATTCCAGCGAACTGCCAGTGGGCGCTGTTTCTCCGTAACCACGACGAGCTGACCTTGGAGATGGTCACCGACGTCGAGCGCGACTACCTGTGGTCGACCTACGCCAACGATCCGCGGGCACGCATCAACCTCGGCATCCGGAGGCGGCTGGCGTCGCTGATGGAAAACGACCGCCGCAAGATCGAATTGATGAACTCGCTGCTGTTCTCATTGCCCGGCACGCCGATCATCTATTACGGCGACGAGATCGGCATGGGCGACAACATCTATCTCGGCGACCGCAACGGCGTCCGTACGCCGATGCAGTGGACCTCGGACCGAAACGGCGGATTTTCCCGCTGCGATCCCGCGCGGCTCTATCTGCCGGTCATCATGGACCCGGTGTACGGGCACCAATCGGTCAATGTCGAAGCGCAGCAGCGTAGTCCGTCGTCGTTCCTGAACTGGATGAAACGGCTGATCGGCGTGCGGCGCTCCAACAATGCATTCAGCCGCGGAACCTTGCGCTTCATCCGCCCGACGAACCGAACGGTGCTCGCCTACGTCCGGCAGGACGAAAACGAAACCATCGTTTGTGTCGCCAACCTGTCGCGTTCCGCCCAGGCCGCTGAAATCGATCTCAGTCCGTGGAAGGGCCGTGTGCCGATAGAAATGCTCGGGCGAACGGCATTTCCACGGATCGGCGAGCTTCCCTATCTCATCACGCTGCCGCCCTACGGTTTCTTCTGGTTTCTGCTGGGCGATCACTCCGAGCCGGAAGCAGAAACGAGGGTCGTGCCGCGCGAGACCATCACACTCGTATGGGCGAGCGACTGGGATTCGCCGTTGGCCACCCGCGAGCGCTACGCATTCGAACACGACGTGCTGCCGCATTTCCTGATGGAGCGCCGGTGGTTTGCCGAGAAGGCGCGAGGCTTGCCGGCGGCCAAACTCGAAACCGCCATCCGCCTGGAACGTCACGGCGTCGGCGCCACGCTTGCTGTCGTCGGCGTTCCCGGAGAGCGACCAGCCCTTACACCCGAGCAGCAGAGCACGTCCCGCTATCTGCTTCCGCTGATGGTCAAATGGACGCGCTTCGATCGTTCCGGAGCGATACCAGCGAACGCCATTGCAGCCGTGCGCCGGGGCCGTCAGGAGGGAACGCTGATCGATGCCGGCAGCGATCAGGAGTTTGTCACGCTGCTGCTTCGCATGATGCATACCGGCGACACCGTCGAGGGTGACGGTCACCGGCTGGAAGCCTTGCCGACCGGCACGTTCAAGCAGATGCCGCCGCCAGCGCCCGACAAGGTTACTGCGTCCAACCGCGAACAGTCCAACACCACGGCCATCGTGGACGCAGCATACGTGGTGAAGATTTTTCGCAAGGTCAATGAAGGAACTCATCCGGAAATCGAGATCGGACGCTTTCTGATCGAGCAGACCGGATACCGAAACGTTCCCGACTTGCTGGGCTCGATCGAGCTCGTCGAGGGCGATCGACGAAGCGCGGTCGTCGTGGCACATCATTTCGTCGAAAACCAGGGCGACGCCTGGACTGTCACCGAAGCCTATCTCGGCCGCTTCATCGACGATCAGCGCGTGTTGTCGGCGGCGGCCGTGCCTGAGGAAAGCCCGGAGTTGGCTTCCTATTTGCGGCTGCTGACCCAAATCGGACGCCGGACCGGCGAGCTGCAAACCGCGCTGGCCAGCCGGCCCGACATTGCCGATTTCGCGCCGGAGCCGGTCGGCGCGGCCGACGTCGCGGCGTGGATCGAACGCCTGATCGAGCGCAGCGATCGCACCCTCAATCTTCTGGCCGACAAGCGTGAAGGTCTGGCTGAAGCTGAGCAGACCTTGGCCGATCGAATCCTGAAGGCGCGCCAGGCGATCACCGCTCACATTCGCGGTTTGCTACCAAGCGCGATCGGCGCAGTGAAGATCCGCCACCATGGCGACTTCCATCTCGGCCAAGTTCTGGTCGCCAAGGACGACGCGTTCATCCTCGACTTCGAGGGCGAGCCGGGCCGCTCGCTCGCCGAGCGCCGGTCGAAGGCCCCGGCGGCGCGCGACGTCGCCGGGCTCATTCGCTCGATCGACTATTCGACCACCGCGGCGCTGTCGAACGCGACCAACCTCAGCCCCGAGGAGCGCAGTATCCTCACGCCGAAGCTCAAACTCTGGCGTGACAAGGCGGCTGACGAATTCTGGACCGCGTGCCGCGCCGCCACCGACCCGGCACTGTGGCCGTCCGATCCCGCCCAGGCGCAGAACCTGCTCGATTTCTTCCTGCTCGAAAAAGCATTTTACGAAATGGAATATGAATTGATGAACCGCCCAGCCTGGCTGCACGTTCCTCTCGATGGGACCTGGCGCATCCTCAAGCGCAACAACGTGGTGCAGTCATGAGCATTTCAACCGCCGCCCGCGCGATCGTCGAAGGCCGTCACCACGATCCGTTCAATTATCTCGGCTGGCACCGCGAGGGCGGCGAGCCGGTGGTGCGCGTGTTCCTGCCGGAGGCGAGCGGAGTCAAGGTGCTCGACGACGCCGGCCATATCAGCGAGCTGCCGCGCATCCACGCCGCGGGACTATTTGCCGGCCCGGTCGAGGCACGCGATCCGCACTATCGGCTGCGGGCGCGCTTCGGCGACAACGAGGTCGAGATGGAAGACGCCTACCGTTTCCCGCCGATCCTGTCCGATATGGACCTGCATCTGCTCGGCGAAGGCACTCATCTGGAGCTCTACAACAAGCTCGGCGCGCATCCGATGCAGCATGAGGGCGTCGATGGCGTCGCCTTTGTGGTGTTTGCGCCGAATGCGCGGCGCGTCAGCGTCGTCGGCGATTTCAATTTCTGGGACGGCCGCCGCCACGCCATGCGGGTGCGCGGCAACGGCTACTGGGAAATCTTCGTGCCGGCTGCACGTCCCGGCGACAAATACAAATACGAAATCGTCGGCGGCGACGGGCAGTTGCTGCCGCTGAAAGCCGATCCGGTGGCGTTCGCGGCCGAGCAACGGCCCTCGACCGCATCGATCGTGGTCGATGCCGCACGGCTGCCGCGACCGGTTCGGCTGGAGCATCACGCCAACGCGCTATCGGCGCCGATGTCGATCTACGAGGTGCATCTCGGCTCGTGGCGGCGCAATCCGAATGAAGGCTCGCGCTGGCTCACCTACCGGGAGTTGGCGAAGGAGCTTCCGGACTATGCCGCCGACATGGGCTTCACCCATATCGAGCTGATGCCGGTGTCCGAACATCCGTTCGACGGCTCGTGGGGCTACCAGCCGACCGGCCTGTTCGCGCCGACCAGCCGCTTCGGCTCCCCGGAAGATTTCGCCCTGCTGATCGACGCCTGCCATCGCAAGGGCCTCGGGGTATTGCTCGACTGGGTGCCCGGGCATTTCCCCGACGATCCGCATGGGCTCGGGCGGTTCGACGGCACGGCGCTTTACGAGCATGCCAACCCGATGCAGGGCCGCCATCTCGACTGGGGCACGCTGATCTACAACTACGGCCGCGTCGAGGTGACGAACTTCCTCATGGCCAACGCGCTGTTCTGGATCGAGCGCTACGGCATCGACGGGCTGCGCGTCGATGCGGTCGCCTCGATGATCTATCTCGACTACAGCCGCCCGGCCGGCGGTTGGATTCCGAACCGCTACGGCGGCCGCGAGAACATCGACGCCATCGAATTCTTGCGGCGCACCAACACCCAGCTGTTCGCGCGGCATCCCGAGGCGACCACGGTCGCCGAGGAATCGACCGCATGGCCGATGGTGTCGCGGCCGGTGGACTGGGGTGGCTTGGGCTTCGGCTACAAGTGGAACATGGGATGGATGCACGACACCCTCGAGTATATCTCGAAGGAGCCGATCCACCGCCGCCACCATCACGGCAACATCCTGTTCGGCCTCTATTACGCGTTCTCGGAGAATTTCGTGCTGCCGCTGTCGCACGACGAGGTGGTGCACGGCAAGCGCTCGATCCTCGGCCGCATGCCGAGCGACGAATGGCAGCGC
>Ga0207670_10001024_pt1 | contig 14790 bp, 7 predicted proteins | sample KBSS23HmetaG_FD_184339 | JGI IMG/M metagenome (GOLD analysis project Ga0207670, IMG submission 184339) | Switchgrass rhizosphere microbial communities from Kellogg Biological Station, Michigan, USA - KBS S2-3H metaG (SPAdes) (version 2) | ecosystem: Host-associated > Plants > Roots > Rhizosphere... | reverse complement strand
GCCGGTCCGAACGCGTTCACCAACTTGCTCGGTGTCTGGTCCACGGTCTTCCGCTCCCAGTTCCACGCCACGTATGCCAAGCGAATTTGGGGCGGCAAGATAGTCCCGGCCCGATTTGGCCCGCCCTACACCACCAAGCTCTATGGCAACAACGCGGTGCCCGGTCTCTACGAGCTGAACATTCCCGCGCGAACCGGCACCAACGGAATTCAGGACGGATACGATATTATCCGCCACATCGCCGACCTCCCCTTTACGCAGGAGTTCATCTCGGTGAAGCTCTGCGGCCTGTTCGTTCACGACGACTTTCATCCTGGCTACGACTACACCTCCCCCGATCTCTCGGAGGAAGGAAAGCTCGTGAAAAGTTGCATGGAAGCGTGGGAGAACGGCAATCCGAAGGGGCAATTGCGGTCTGTCCTTCGCACAATTTTTGATTCGGCCCTCTTTCGAGGCGATGGCGCCAACGCGCACAAAGTCAAAACGCCGCTGGAGTACTCCGTCAGCGCCATCCGCGCCCTTCGTCAAAGCACGGACGGGTCCGGCAACCAGGGAACCTGGACTGCCTTTACCGATGGCTACGGTCTGGTCACCAGCCAGGGAGGCGGTCAGCGCGGGGGCGCAGGCTCGGCCCTAAACCGCATGGGTGGCATGCAACTGTTCAACCGGGAGGAACCCGATGGTTATCCCGAAGCTGGTCAGGGATGGGCGGATACCGGCGCGATTTCCGAACGCTTGCGGTTTATCAGCTCGCTCCTCAAGCCCCAGGGGGATTCCACCAAAAACGACGCGAACAATTTTCTGAACAACAATGTGACGCTGCCCGTTCAACTGCTCCAACTGCGGCTGCCGTCCGCCCTGGATCAACGGGACGCGGGCAAGGTGGCCGACCTTTTTCTCGGGCTGCTTTATCCGGGAGAAGGCCGTGCCAGCCTGGATGAGTATCGGCGAATCGCCATCGATTTCCTCAACGCGAACGACGCCGGCACCGCCCAGTCGACATTTGCCAGCCTGACCCCCAGCGCCACCGCCGGCAGCGTCTACGACACCCGCGTGCGCGGGATGGTGGCGCTCCTGTTGAGCCTCCAAAGATTTCACGAGCAATGAAAGCGACGCCACCATCACCTCGCGGGCCATTCATCAACACGATTTCGCGCCGGGATTTCCTCGCGCGCACTTTGCGGACCGGCGCGGCCGTTGGCCTGGCCAGCTTGACGCAGGTGCCGCCGTTTGCCACGCGCGCCCTGGCCGAAGGAAACATCGGAACGAATGGGAAGAAGCTCCTGTTTATCTTCCTGCGCGGCGCCAATGACGCGTTGAACTCATGCCTCCCAGTCAAGGATCCCGGGTTTACGCAGGCGATTCGCCCGAGCATCTGGATCCCGCAGGAGGCGCCGGCTTATTACGACACGCCTGGCCCTTGTGATTTTCCGACCGGACTCGCTTCAACATTCGCGTATGGAAACGCCATTCGGATCGGCGACGGCTTCAACGCGCTTCATCCCTCCTTGAAGTTTCTCGCGCCGGTCTATAACGCGGGAGATTTGCTTCTCGTCCAACGCGTCGGTTACCCGCGGCAATCCCGCTCGCATTTCGATTCCCAGGCCTATTGGGAATCCGGGGCACCCAACAGCATCTCGCGGGAAGGAATCTTTTATCGAACCCTGTTGGAGTCAGGGATCGCCGCCACCAATCCCCTGGCCGGCATCTCGATCCAATCCGCTCTGCCCACCATTTTCCAAGGATCGGAACTGGCCATAACAAACCTCTCCGATCCCACCCGTTATGATCTCCTGGGCACGCCAACTCCAACCGGAGATCAGAAATTCATGAACGCCGTCCTGCGCGGCAACCAGGCCGGGTTTGCCGACAAACGCAGTCGAGGGTTGCTCCGGCTCTCCTATGAAAACCTGGTGAACACCATCGATTTGTTCGGCAACCTCCCCTTTGACGAAGCGGAGAATACCTTCGTCGATGACGTCGCAACCGACGGCGGCACCGCTCATTACCACCTCTTTCCCACCAGCGCCGCCATCAACGGCGGCGGCACGGCGGCGAGCTACGTGGTCGACAACGCCGCGTCCAGCTTCTTTCAACAGCTGAAGGGCGCGGCGCTCGTGCTCAATCATACAGATGCCGTCATCGCGGGAACGGAAATGGGCGGCTTTGACACTCACGACAACCAGGGCGGCGCCACGGGCACGCATGCCAATCTGCTCTCAAGGATCGCCTGGGCCATCTATGGATTGCGAAAGTATTTCCTCATCCATGGGAACAAAGCGCAGTGGGAAGATCTCGTGATCGTCACGCTCAGCGAATTCGGTCGAACCACCGTGCAGAACTCCAACAGCGGAACGGATCACGCCGAAGCCGGCCTGATGCTGGTGGCGGGTGGAAGTGTTCAAGGCTATGGAAAGGCCGGGCGAACCCGCGCCGTCATCGGCGGACATCCGAACGATGAAGTGGCCTGGAGTCCGGGCCCGGCCGGCTCGATGTTTGGCGTCGCCGGACGCTACCTGCGGCGCGCCATCGATTATCGTTCCGTCCTTGGTGAAATCATCCGGGACCATCTGGGCGCAACACAGTCGCAGCTCAACCGAATCATTCCGGGTTACGCCAATGCAGGCGAGGCGCTGGCGGACGGCGGGACATCTTCGATCGATCTCACGGAAATCATGGGAGAGATCGGGGTGATTTAGGGTAGGGCCGCTGCGCTGCGGCGGCCCCGCCCGCGTTTAGCGGGCGGAACCCTTTCGTGCCCCATTTTATTCGTATGCTCCATGCACCAGATGGCTACCGCCTGTGGTTTTAGAGCACGAAAAGATTCCGCCGCTGAACGCGGCGGGGCCGGCCCAGCGGGCCAGCCCTACCCAGCCCAGCCTTTCGTATTGTCAGTTCCCAACGGAAGTGTTTTGGTTCGGGTATGACTGCCACCGCCGTTGCCGCAGAATTCGTCGCACGACGCCTGATGTTTAGCCTGGTGCTCGCCCTATCTGTGGCCGCCGTCGGCCAAGGCAAAGCCCAATCCCAAGTTTCACCCGGTGAGAAGGATGGACATCCCCTACTCCGCCTCATGGCCGAGGAGTTGGACTTCTCCATGAAAAAACTCACCACCGACGACGGCGTCCGGCCTTACTACCTTTGCTATACGATGACGCACTCCAGCTCGGCGGCAGTCGTCGGAAGCCTCGGTGCCGTGGAACAGGACGATTTTCGAACCCGGCGAATCCTGGACGTCGACGTGCGCGTCGGAGATTACGTGCTCGATAACACGCGGCAGATCCGCGGCGGGGCGGGCGACCGTTTCTCCCGCCGGGCGGATGGCGTAGCCCAGGCGCCCGTCGAAGACAATCCCCTCGCCGTAAAGCAGGCGCTTTGGCAGACCACCGATGCCGCATTCAAATCGGCCGTGGAACGTTTTCAACGAGTCAAAACGGACTTGAAGACAACGGTGGAGGACGAACACAAGTCCGATGACTTCTCCCGCGAGAAACCGGGCGTTCATTTCGAGGCGGATGCGGAGTTGACCCTCGACCGGCCCGCCTGGGCGAAGCGGATTCGCGATATCTCCCGTCTCGCCCTGAAATACCCCTTGATTTACGAGTCGAGCGTCGCCGTGGTCGGCACCATAAACAATCGCTCGATGGTGACGAGCGAGGGTGGTCGCATCAAAACCGCCCAGAAATTGTTCCGGGTCGCCCTCTCCGCCACGACCAAGGCGGAGGACGGAATGGATTTGAGTCAGAACTTCATTTTCGACGCCACATCGGAGGCGCGTTTGCCCGATGAAAGCCAGGTGCGCGATGCCTTTCAAAAGGTCCTCGACAAAGTGATGGCCTTGCGGGACGCGCCCCTCGTCGAACCTTACACCGGGCCCGCCATCCTCCTCAATCGAGCCAGCGGCGTGTTCTTTCATGAGATCTTCGGTCATCGCATCGAAGGCCACCGGCAAAAGGATGTCGAAGAAGGACAGACCTTCACCAAGATGGTCGGCAAACCCATCCTTCCCGAATTTCTCAGCGTAAGCGATGATCCGACCATGCCCCGCTTTGCCCAGGAAGACCTCCGCGGATTCTATCGATTCGATGACGAGGGAGTGCCGGCCTCGCGCGTCAGCCTCGTGGATAACGGTGTGCTGAAAACGTTCCTTCTATCCCGCTCTCCCGTGCCAGGCTTCCCCAACTCAAACGGACACGGCCGGCGCGAGCCCGGTCGTCAGGTCGTTTCCCGCCAGGGCAATCTCATCATCGATTCGAAACAGGCCGTGCCCTTCACCAAGCTGAGGGAAATGCTCGTCGGCGAGTGCCAGAAACAAAACAAACCATACGGATACCTCTTCGAAGACATCACCGGTGGATTTACCACCACGGCCCGCGGCGGCCCTCAAGCATTCAAGGTGTTGCCCGTCGTCGTCTATCGCGTCTACGCGGACGGTAGAAAGGACGAATTGGTCCGCGGCGTTGACATCGTCGGCACGCCCCTGTCGTGTTTTGCCAAGATTCTGGCGACAGGCGACGATCCTGCGGTCTTCAACGGGACGTGCGGTGCCGAGTCAGGATGGGTCCCCGTCTCGGCCGTGTCGCCCAGCATTTTGGTGGGGGAAATTGAAATCGAGAAACGGGAACGGGCCCAGGATCGGCTGCCCATCCTGCCATCTCCGCTGGCCGCCAAGGAGGACCGATGAATCCAATTCTCAAATCGATCGTTCTGAGTGTTTGCTGTTGTGCCGCCGTCATCAACGCCGGCGCGGCCGATCCCGCGGCGGATCCGCTCTTCAAGGCTTTGCAGGATGAAATGAAGCGCTCGATGTCGTTGCAGCTGGAAGAACTCGCTTCCCCCTATTTCATCCAGTACGCGGTCGATGACACGGAGATTGAGCGGGTGACCGCATCCTACGGCGCGCTAACTACCTCCGGTCCGTCCCGGTCCCGCACCTTGCAAGCGCAGCTTCGCGTCGGCACGATGGAACTGGATAACTCCAACTTTGTCGGCGGGCGCGGCTTTGGCCGGCGCGGTTCGAGCGAGCTTCCGCTCGACAACGATTATCTCGCCCTGCGGCAGGCCATCTGGCGCGCCACGGATGGATTGTACAAAGGCGCGGTGGAAATGCTCACGCAGAAGCGGGCATATCTCAAAGACCATACGATCGAAGATCGACCACACGATTTCTCCAAAGCGACGGCAACCACGGCGATTCTCGACACAGTCACCCTCTCGTTCGATCGAAAGAAGTGGGAGGATTACGTCCGGCAAATCTCCGCCCAGTTCTCCAAGCACCAGCACATACAAGATTCCGAGGTCCGTTTGATCGCTGGCGTCGAGAATCGGTACCTGGTCAGCTCGGAGGGTTCACGGCTGCGGTATGGGATGGCGGAAGTCTCACTGCGGATCGGCGCGGAAACCCTGGCCCCCGACGGAGAACGAATGACGGACGATCTGGAATATGTGGCCCTAACGCCGGAACGCCTGCCGCCCATCAGCACCGTTATCGCCGACGTGCAACGCCTGGCCGACCGACTAACGGCTGCCGCCAAAGCACCCGTGCTCAATGATTATTCGGGTCCGGTCCTGATTGAAGGCTTGGCTTCCCCGCTGTTGTTTCGCCAACTCCTGGCGCGAGGAATTTTGGGCGTGCCCGATCCGGTGGGCTTGGCTCGCCGGACCACCCAGGGTCCGGAGGATTTGGAGAAACGCCTGGGCAAACGGATTCTTCCGACGACCTTCACCGTTTATGACGATCCGCGGCCGCAAGAGTTCCACGGCACGCCTCTGGCCGGCCATTACCTTTATGACGACGAAGGGTTGCCGGCGCAACGCGTGGAGATCGTCGTCGGCGGCAAGCTGCAAGGGATGTTGATGTCGCGCACTCCGACGAAGCGATTCTCCCAATCCAATGGTCACGGCCGGCGGGGCAGCGATCAGGCGCGGGCCGCGGTGGGGAATCTTTTCATTGAAACCAGCGCCCCCAAGAGCGCCGCCGATCTGAAGAAGGCGCTCTTGAAAGCGGCCGATGACGAAGGCCTCGAATACGGCATCCGCATCGAAGGATTGCAGAGCCGCGACGCCTCCGATTCGCCGCCCGCTCGCTCCCGGCGGGTAGGCTCAGGTCGCGGCGTCGGCGATCCTGTTCGTGTCTACAAGGTGTACGTCGCGGACGGCCGCGAAGAACTGGTGCGAGGGTGTGAATTCCGGGGATTGGATGAGCGGAGCATGCGACGCATCCTGGCCGCGGGGAACACGCCTGCCATCGACAATCGCGTCATCAGTTCGACGCCATCATCGTCGGTCATCGCCCCGGCCGTGCTCTTCGAAGAGATCGAGCTGACAAAGATAGATCGGGAATCGGAACGAAAGCCTCTCCTGCCATCGCCGCAATCCAGGTAAGGACGCTGCGACGTGCCCTGAGCCAAAATCGTCCTCGTCCTTCGTCCTCGTTCTCGTCCTCGAAAAACGAAAGATGAGAAGGAGGAGACGAGGCGAGGCGTGCGAGAATACAAAAGTTCGAGGGAACCGCCGAGGTTTGGCGTACGAAAAGATTCCGCCGCTGGAACGCGGCAGGCCGGCCCAACGGGCCAGCCCTACCTTGATGAAAACCGAGAAGCAAAAGATGCTGGCCGGCGAACTGTATGATCCGCTGGACGCGCAACTGGCCCGCGAGCGTCAACGCTGCCGGGAACTCTGCAAACTCCTGAACGACTCCCGCGAAGATCAGCAGGACGAGCGCCGGCGTATTCTCTGCGACCTTTTCGAAGCATCCACCGACGCCTGGATTCAGCCGCCGTTCTACTGTGACTACGGCACAAACATCACGCTCGGCACGAAGGTGTTTTTCAATTTCAACTGCGTGGTGCTCGACGTCATGCGCGTCACCATTGGCAGCAACGTTTTGTTTGGGCCGTCGGTTCAAATCTACAGCGCCACGCATCCCATAAGTGCAACCGAGCGACGCACCTGGCTCGAACTGGCGAAGCCCGTGACGATCGGCTCCGATATCTGGGTCGGAGGCGGAGCGATTATCTGCCCGGGTGTCACTATCGGAGACCGCTCCGTCATCGGCGCTGGCAGTGTGGTGACGCGTTCCATACCTGCCGACGTCTTTGCCGCAGGCAATCCGTGTCGAGTGATTCGCGCCCTGGCATGACCGAACCTCCCGTTATTGCCAAAAGGAGCCTGGGGCGGATGATCCTGCGTCACCGAATTGGCACCCCTGACGGGATGGTTGTACCAATCCGACACCGCAGGTGCGGCGCCGGATTGGTACCCCATTTTTTAGAAGCTCGAGCGCAAGTGCCGGGCGTTGAGGCGTCTTCCCGGTCTCCAAGATGCCGCGAGTTCTACGCATTCGAAGATTTCGGCCGCCCGTTGGCTGCAACGGCTGATGTCTGACACAGGCTTGGCGCGGTCCGTTCCTTTGCGATACTTTCTCTCGCTCTGTTATGGCCGACGCCCGTATCGATGAACTGAAAGCTCTGCTGCCCCAGGCCATGCTGCCTGATTGGATTCGCCTGGGGTTGCGGCTCGTCCGCCTGCTGCGCGACCAACGCCACCCCGCCCACCATGACGCCATACTGACCCGCCTCCTCACTGAAGTCCGCAACTCAATCGCCTTGCGCGAGGCGCGCCGCATCAATCGCCCCCAACTGAACTACCCTCCGAACCTTCCCATCACGGCACGCAAGGATGACATCGTTGCCGCGATTCGCTCGAATCAGGTCGTGGTCCTGGCCGGTGAAACCGGCTCCGGCAAAACCACCCAGATTCCCAAAATGTGCCTCGAAGCCGGACTCGGCATCGAGGCTCGCATCGGTTGCACCCAACCCCGGCGCGTGGCCGCCCTTTCCATTTCCCGCCGCATCGCCCAGGAATTAAATGTCGATTGGGGACGCGAGGTCGGCTGCAAGATCCGCTTCGATGACCGGTCCAGCCCGCATACCTATATCAAGCTGATGACCGACGGAATTCTCCTCGCCGAAACCCAAAGCGATCCGACCCTGGCCGATTACAACGCGATCATTATCGACGAAGCCCACGAACGGTCGTTGAACATCGATTTTCTCCTCGGATACCTGAAAGGACTCCTGGCCAAACGACAGGACCTCAAGCTCATCGTCACATCCGCCACCATCGACACTGATGCCTTCTCCCGGCACTTCAATAACGCTCCCATCATCGAAGTTTCCGGGCGCATGTACCCGGTCGATGTTTTTTATCAGCCGCTCGACTCCGCGTCCGAGGAGCAAGGGGATGTCAGCTACGTGGATGCAGCCGTGGAGACTGCGGAAAAAATACTTTATGAGACCGACGCCGGTGATGTGCTCATCTTTCTGCCCGGCGAACGCGACATTCGCGAGACGGCCGATCAGCTGGAAGGACGCCTATCGGGTGGCGCGGAAATTATCCCTCTGTTCGGCCGCCTGAGCGCCGGGGACCAGGAACGCGCGTTTGCGCCTTCGGTCCGACGAAAGATTGTCATCGCCACGAACATTGCGGAAACGTCCCTCACCATTCCCGGCATCCGTTACGTCATCGACGCCGGTCTCGCGCGCATCAGCCGTTACAATCCGCGCACTCGAACGCGTCGATTGCCCATCGAAGCCATTTCCCAGAGCAGCGCCCATCAGCGCAAGGGGCGGGCAGGCCGTGTGGAAGACGGCGTCTGCATTCGTCTTTATTCCGAGGACGACTTCAACGAACGGCCGCCCTTCACTCAGCCGGAGATCCAGCGTTCGAATCTGGCCGAGGTGATTCTGCGAATGAAGGCGTTTCACCTCGGCGACATTGAGACATTTCCATTTGTCCAGCCGCCTACTCCTGCGGCCATTGGCGCCGGCTACGCGCTGTTGCAGGAACTCGGCGCGCTGGATGGCCAGCGTGAACTGACTCCGTTGGGATTTGACCTGGCGCGATTGCCCATCGATCCGACGCTTGGCCGAATGCTGCTGCAGTCCCAACACGAGCATGCGGCCCGCGAATTGTTAATCATCGCCGCGGGCTTGAGCATTCAGGATCCCCGCGAACGGCCGCTCGATCAGAAGGAGGCAGCCCAGACCGCCCACCGGCGATTCAATGATCCGAAGTCCGACTTCCTCGCCCTGCTTAACATCTGGAACGCCGTGCATGACCAGTGGGAAAAGCTTCGAACCCAGAACCAACGAAGAAAGTTCTGCCGGCAGAACTTCCTCTCTTATCTCCGCATGCGGGAATGGCAGGACCTGCATGCCCAACTCCACGACGCGCTCGAAGGCCTGGGCACGCTCAAACTCAACGAGAGCAATGCCGCCTACGAAGCCGTTCACCGGTCGATCCTCGCCGGGTTGATTGGACACGTCGCGCGCCGCGAAGACCGCAATACTTATAAGGCGTCAGGAAACCGGAATGTTACGGTGTTTCCCGGCTCAGCTCTTTACGATCGCAGCCCGCCCCCGCGAAAGCCCGCCGACCGCGCCGCGAAAGTCGAGGCGGCGAACCGCGGCAAAACGAGCCAGCCCCAGTGGATCGTGGCGGGAGAAATCGTCGAAACGTCGCAACTCTTCGCCCGCACCCTTGCCGGGATCGAACCTGGCTGGATCTTTCAACTGGCGCCGCACTGCTGCAAACTCACCCATATCAATCCCCACTGGAGTTCCACGGCTGGCCGTGTGCTGGCTGAAGAGGTCATCACATTGCACGGCCTCGAAGTGCAACGCCGCAAGGTCGCCTACGGCAATCTCCAACCCGCGGAAGCCGCCGCCATCTTTGTCCAGGATGCGCTGGTCGAGGAGGACCTCCTGCCGCCGGTCGGAACCGGGCGCCATCACGAACGCGATTCGGAGGAGACGGCGTCACCCGGGCCACAGCGTGCGTCGTCGTCTCGCGCTCGAAACGTTTCGGTCGCGGATTTGGAGGATTTACCGCCGCAATACCGTTTCCTCGCGCACAATCGAGTTATCCGCGAAAAGATTGAGAACTGGCAAACGCGTGTCCGCCGTTATGATTTTGAAGATCCGACCGAGGCGCTCATCGCGTTTTATCGGGAGCGACTCGGGCAGGTCTCATCCGTCCATGATTTGAACGGCCTCATCCGCGAGCGTGGAGGGCCCGATTTCCTCTGCGCGACGGTGGGAGATTTGGTCGGGGATAAAAACCTGCAATACGACGCCACTTCCTTTCCCGATGCCGTGGCCGTGGGCGGACAACCCGTGGAACTTCGCTATGCTTACGCTCCGGGCGAGGAACACGATGGCGTGACGGTGCGCCTGCCGTTCACGCTCGCTGAAACGACTTCGGCGGCGTTCCTGGAATGGGCCGTGCCGGGATTACGAGAGGATAAAATCAACGAATTGCTTCGAGCGCTTCCCAAGGCGCTTCGTCGTGAACTCATGCCGTTCGCCCCAAAGGTGGCGGAAATCCTGCGGGACTTTCAGCCTCAGGGATCCTCCTTCCTGCACGACCTGGGGCGATTCATCCAGCAACGTTATGGCGTGGAGATTCCTCCGTCAGCCTGGCCGGCCGATTCCGTCCCGCCGCACCTGCGAACCCGCATCGAACTCGTCGGTGGCGATCGGCGGCCGATCGCAGCCGGGCGCGATCTCGACGATTTACGAAAGCGTCTGGCCGAAACGAATGTCAAGACCGAGGCCGGCACAGAGCCCGTCGCCTGGCGACGCATCGCCGACCAGTGGGAAAAATTCGGCGTCAGCGGATGGACGTTTGGCGATCTACCCGAACGCATCACCGTAAGTGAAGGCCCCGGACTACCGGTCTACGCGTGGCCGGTTCCGGCAGTGGAAGACGGCAGAGTGAATGTCCGCCTGTTTCGCAGCGCCGACGCCGCGCGCGCCGCAGGAGTGGAAGGAGTTGGCCGGCTGGTGGAGATGGCCTTGCAGAAGGATCTGGCGTGGCTGGAGAAAGATTTGCGAGCGCTTGTCCAGTTCGACGCACTCTACGCGCCTCTCGGAAGCAACGACGAACTTCAGGCGAGCGCCCTGGAGAGTCTGAAGCGTCATCTTCTGCCGCAAACGTCGTTGTCCTCACTAAGCGCAGCACACTTTCAAACAGCCGTTGAGGGAGCTCGCCGGCTCCTACCGGGCCTTGCCTCACAAATGATTGACCGGATTGGAAACGTGCTGCAGCTCCGGCAGCAAGTGCAGCAACGGCTTGGCCCAGTTGCCAGAACTGGCCCGGGGGCGGGGGCGGCGTCAAACAAGCTGCGCAGCCTCCAGCAATTGGGCTCCACTCCGCCTGTCAGCCCCGACCATCCGCTGGCGGGGGAGCTGCTGACTTTGGTTCCACCGCGATTTCCGGAACGCGTTTCGTTCGAGCGATTGCTTCAGCTGCCGCGATATTTGAAAGCATTGCTCACGCGCATGGAGCGGGCGGCACTGAATCCGGCCAAGGATCAAGAACGTGTTCGCCAGCTCCAACCGTACGTCGATGCGTGGCGGCGATTTGAAGCGACCCAGCGTCCCAGCGCAGCGTTCCGGCGGGAGTTGGAGGAATTGCGATGGATGATCGAAGAGTTCAAGGTGTCGCTGTTTGCGCAGGAACTGGGAACGGCATTTCCTGTTTCCCCCAAACGGCTGGATCAAAAAATTGAGCAAGTGCGCGCCCTTGGGTAGGCCTTGCCGTGGGTAGGCCTTGCCGTGGGTAGGCCTTGCCGTGGGTAGGCCTTGCCGCGCTGCGGTAAGGCCCGTCCGCGTTCAGCGGACGGAACGCATGTGGTTGCGCACTTGAGAGGGTGCACGAAGTTCCGCCGCTGGAACGCGGCGGGGCCGGCCCAGCGGGCCAGCCCTACCCACTACCAATCCGTCGGAAAGTAATCCTTCAGGAATTTTCCCCAAAGGTGTGTGCCCGTGTTAAAACCCGAAATGATCGGGTCAACAATGCGCGCGGCGCCATCGACAATGTCGAGCGGCGGATGAAACCGGTGCTCCTCCTGTTTGCGAGCCGCAATCTGCACCGGATCTTCGTCCGTCACCCACCCCGTGTCGACCGCGTTCATATGAATGCCATCGGCATGATAATCCGCCGCAGACGTCCGCGTCATCATGTTCAGGGCCGCCTTGGCCATATTGGTGTGAGGATGACGCGTCGTCTTGAATTTCCGATAGAATTGTCCTTCCACCGCCGACACATTGACGATGTGCTTATCGCGTTCGCCCGTGGCAATCATCAGGGGTTTTAACCGTGCGTTGAAAATAAATGGCGCCACCGCATTGACGAGGTGCACTTCCAAGAGCTCAACGGTGGGCACCTCATGCAACAGGAGCCGCCACGAATTGCGATCCCGCAAGTCGACCTGTTGGAGGTCCTGATCCAATCGTCCCTCGGGGAACAAATCCTTCTGGGCGCGGCGTTCCTCGGCCAGGAGCGGCACTTGCGACAGCTCCGGCGCATGTGTCATTCCCACCGCGGGAGAAGTCCCATTCGCCGGGAGTGGAGAGGAGCCTTCCGGCAGCAAGTGATAGCCGCGTAATCCCTCATACGCGCCGACCAACCGTCCTACTGAGTCCGGCAAATCCCGAAGCGCCGCCGTCTCGCGCTCCATCATGTGTTGATAAAAGTCGGGCGGGCGGCGGACGGTCTGACAGGCGTTGTTGATGATAAAATCAAGCCGCGACTCCGCGGCCAGCAGCTGACGGCAAAACGCCTCAACGCTGGGTGCATGGCGCAAATCGAGTCCAAATATTTCCAACCGATGACCCCATTGCTTGAAATCCGGTTCGGCAGCATATCGCCCTGCGGCATCGCGCGGAAAACGCGTGGTCACAATCAGGCGGGCGCCCGCCCGCAGCAGCTTAATGCCGGCCTGATAACCAATCTTGACCCGGCCGCCTGTGAGCAAAGCGACGCGTCCGCGCAGATCGGCGCTTTCCGTCCGCTTGCGAAAATTCAGGTCCGCGCAGTCCGGGCAGAGCTGATCGTAGAAGTGATGGATGGTCGAATAGTCCTTCTTGCAGATGTAACAATTCTGGGCCTCGACCACTTCGGGGCCAGCGGATTCGTTAAGTGGTTTTGGTCGCTCGGAAAAATCCGTGGCGTCGGATTCGACATTGACGTCGAGCGGCGGGAAGTAATTGGGAGTGGTGAACACAGTCTGGCGGCGAAGCTTGCGAATTCCGGTTTCATTGAGCTTGGACTGATCCTGCTGGAGCTTGTCCGCCTTGCGCTGCCGGACGCGCGCTTTCACCAGGCGGCGGCGCGCACGCACGTCGGGGCAATAGATCTCGCCGGCGGCGGTCAGCAGGCGGGTGCGTTCCTCGACTGAAAGTTCGGCCAGGAGCGCCCGGTTCGACGCCACTTTCTCCAGCAGTTCGGCGACGGCGCGAAGTCGTTCGACTACGGGGCCGTTCGCATTCGCACTGGCTGGGTCGGCGTTCGGGATATTCTTTAAATCGTCTGCCATACCAAAGTCCGGGAGATTAACGCAGACGGGTCTCAGGAGCGAATGGGAAATTATGGGTAGGGCTGGGCCTTGGTAGGGCTGGCCCGCTGGGCCGGCCCCGCCGCGTTCCAGCGGCGGAATCCTTTCGTGCTCCTTAGCCTCAAAAGCTTTCACTATCCCGCGTAACGCAAAAGCAACTGCATCTGCTTGGTGCATGCAGAGGCTTCCGCCCGCTAAACGCGGGCGGGGCCGGCGCAGCGCGCCGTGCCCTACCCCATCATTCCTTCAGCGTGATCTTCAGCAACTCGTCCGCCGTCCAGTTGCCAGACTTGCTCTTGGTCTCTTCGCGGATCTTTTTGACATCCTCCGGGTTCACTGCGGGGGCCTTGTTGCCGAACGAAGCCCGGACATAAGTCAAGACGCCGGCAACATCCTCGTCGGTCAACGAATCGCGCCAGGGCAACATGGCAGCCGCACCCCATGGCTTGCCATTGACCGTGATTGGCCCCTGCAACCCGTTTAATACAATTCGAATGATACGACTGGGATCCTTCGGCGCGACCCAGTCCGAGCCCGCCAACGGCGGGATGAACGCGGAAGGATTTCCGTTACCGTCACCCATGTGGCAGGCCACGCAGTAGGTATTGTAAATCTTTTGGCCACGAGCCCGCAGGACCTCGCCCGGGTCTTTTGGTTGAAGGTCCTGCAATTCCTTCACCGACCGAAACGGCTGATGCACGCGCGCATCCAATTCTCCGCCATGATCGATCACGAACACATCGCCGAAATAAATCAGCGTGACCAGCAGGGCGATCATCAACACCGGTACCGCCGTCCGACCGGCCGTGGGCTCGTCTCCATCCGAGCGCTGCGTGATTCGCACGGTGTCCGTGCCCGATGCGGCCGACGAAGAACCCGGGGCCTCAACGGCCTTGCCTGCCTGCGGCTTATTTTTCTTGGGCTTCTTCATGGCACAGGAGGGACCGGGGCCAAAGGTGGAGTTTGCCCAGGTGCAGCCGGAGGAGCAGGTGGTGCCGGAACTTTCGGGGTCGGAGCCTCCGTCAATGATGTTTCCGCCTTCAGACTCGTCAAATACGCGACCAGTGCGAGGGCATCCTCCTTGGGAACGACCACCTCTCCGGCACTCTCCTCACTCTCGCCCGTAGCGACTTTGGTCACGATGGTCCCCGTCGGCACGCCATCCAAAAATTTGTAAGGCTTCTTCGCGAAGAGGAACCGGTAGGGCGGCATCATTGAGCCTGGCATCGTTCGCGTCGGCTCATAGAGATGCAGAAGTATGAGATTTTCATTAGTCTGCCGGGTGCCGTAGCTGGCCAGATCCGGTCCCAAACGCAGCTGACCCAATTGCACGGGATAATCGCGGAGGTAATCCTGCGAGACGCTCAGGCGCGGGCCCCAGTTCCGGG